>Ga0115555_1001283_pt1 | contig 17210 bp, 11 predicted proteins | sample COGITO_mtgs_1104_2_FD_87285 | JGI IMG/M metagenome (GOLD analysis project Ga0115555, IMG submission 87285) | Pelagic marine microbial communities from North Sea - COGITO_mtgs_110407 | ecosystem: Environmental > Aquatic > Marine > Epipelagic | place: Germany:Helgoland, sampling site Kabeltonne... | reverse complement strand
GGATGCGGTGGATCCTGTGGCGGCGAAAGCGGAACCAGCGGCGGATGCGGCTGCGACTGCGAAAGCGGTGGAGGAACTGGCGGCGGCGAAAGCGGAAATAGAAAATTTAAAAAATCAACCCAAGGATATGGCAGCTGACGGTGAAGGTAAATCAGAATTTGAAGAAAAACTGAAAGTGGCAGAAGAAAAACTGAAAGTGGCAGAATCTACAGTAGCGGCTGAGAAACAGAAAACAACCATAGCTATGGGTGAAAAGGATGAAGATTTAAAAAAGGCAGCTGAAACAATTAAACAAAAAGATATAGAAAAAGCCGAGTTAATTAAAAAGCATAAAAATGACATTCTTAAAACACTAGAAGAAAGTAAAAAGGGGGCTGATGAAGCTGCCTTAATAAAAATAACAGAAGCACAGGAAGCAGCAGCAAGGTCAATAAAACTAGCCGAGGAGGCGGAGGCAGCAGCGGTGTCCACTGCAAAATCCGCTGCAGCCAAATTGGAGACCGAAGCGGCTAAGCGTGCTGCAACGGATGAAGGCGAAAAGAATAAGTTGGAGAAAGAATTAGAACGACTTAAACAGGAAGCTGATAAAAATGAAAAAGCGGCAGAAGCCGCGAAAGAAACATTACGTAAATCAGAAGAAGAGTCATATAGAAGGGAGCAGGAATTGGGTGATGAACTTAAAGCCAAATTAAAGGAACAGAATGACGCTCATGAGAAAGAATTAGCTGATAGAGATTCGTGGATGGGTATGGCCAAGACGACGGGTTCAAAGTTTGGATTTGGGAGTTCTAAATCTAATGAAGCACCAGATAAAGCACAAGATAAAGCAAAAGGCGGCTCTACTAACCGGAGATATTCCTTCAAGAAGTTACAAAAACGCAAGAGGGCGAATAAATCGAACAAGGCGCAGGCGAAACGAGGCAAACAATTAAATCGCAGTAAAAAAATGAGGAGGTAGTGTATGAAGCACCTTATTTCGGTTACAGAAACGGCACTAAGTAAATTAGGTTCTATTTTAAAAGAGCACAATAAATCGGTAATACGATTTTCAGTAAAAGGTGGTGGTTGTAATGGATTTAATTATCAATTAAAACCAACGAATAAAGTGGCGGAAAAATTAGACGAAGTGGTAAAGATAGATAATGTTGAGATTCATGTGTGTAATAGTAGTGTAATGCATTTATTAGGAACAAAAATAGACTGGACGGAGGATATTATGGGACAAGGGTTTAAATTTGAAAATCCAATGGCACAATCAAAGTGTGGTTGTGGAACGTCTTTTAGTAGTAAGGCGTTATAAAACTAAATTTTAAAATTGAAATATATTATTTAAACTTATAAATAATATATAAAAATGGCGATGCTCACTACTTCACCCGAGATTACTAAAAAACATATGATGAATACTGCTATTGGGTCGCCCCCTTCGTTCACTCTACAAGGTCTAGAGACCCAAGTGGCGAGCAAACAGGATATGGTGCGAACTGGCAAATATCTGAGTCCAAATACAACCGACGTCTATAATGCGTGGATTGTCGTGGCGGATGGACACGGAGTCGGCAATATAATAGATACATTAAAGAAGGCCGACTGGAATGCTATTATGGAGAGTGAAAACACAATGGCGCTCATATACAAAATGATTGGAACTTTGAAAAATACTGTTTGCGATGGAACAACCTTGTCTGTGGTTAAGATTACCCCCGAAGGCATTAAATGTTGGTGGATTGGCGACTCTCAAATAAGGATATTCAGAGATAAAAAAAGTTTTTGGAAAAGCAATAATCATAACGGTGAAAATAATAAGGAAATGGCGCGCATACGGAATAAATGTATCCAAACCGAACCGGCATGGAGTCTATCGGTACTAGACGAAGAATGTCTTTCAATGAAGCGTTCTCATTATTTCCATCATAAAATTAATGGCGGAATTGAAAAACTGGCTATGTCTAGAGTATTAGGTCATAACAACGAGATTTACCCCTTTGTAGAATCACAATTTATCTCATTTGAGAAACATAAAAAGTATTCGTGGAAAATTGTTGTGGCGAGCGATGGACTATGGGATGTAATGTGCGAGCGCGACACTCCTCTTCTGGCGTCCCAAAAAACAACCGCTAAGTCTCTTACCGATCTCGCATTAAATCGGTGGATGCAAAACTGGATTTATGTGGAACCGACGAACACGCGTCCACTAGCAGCTATTAAAATGGATAAAAGGCAAATGAAGGAGAAAATTCAAGGCGGTGGCGATGATATCGGGATTGCCGTATGGAGCGATTGTAGATAATTACAAGTGTGGGATATATTGCATTGTGTTGTTCTCATACATGGTAACCTTGAACGCGTCGTTATACCCCTCTACATATATGGTGTCGCCGTTATATAGGGAGTCGCAGCCATATTCGCTTGTTCCGCTTTTCCCCTTGTGTGTAATAGGCAGCTTAATCATATTATTTTTATCAGTCATTGTGTAATAGTTCCATTTATCGCGGCTAGTGATTAGTGGTTTTCCCATTAAAGGTAGTATATTCTCTCCATCGCCGTTTAACCTAGTAAGAATACCAACCTGTCTATAGGGTGAATTAACTCCTTGCGTAGGTATATTGATGGGAGTTCCGCGAGGGTCAAGATTGCCTATGGGATTTACTCTATTGTCTTTGAGCGGGGCGTTGTAAGGGTTCATCAGAACATCGCTTTCTAAATTGGAAAACCCATAGCCTTGTTGTGGAAATATACCTGTAGAATGTTGTTGCTCCTTAATAATTATATTATTAGTGCGCGTTTTCATATTCATAAATACTAATACACCGCACACAATTAACAACGCAAATATAATAGTTATATTTTCAATACATATTACTCCTGGAGGACACCGCTTAGGCATTATATAATAATGTTTTATAAAGTTTTATAAAGTTTTATAAAGTTTTATAAAGTTTTATAAAGTTGTAAGTTATTTACTAATTAGGCACTCTCGGAACCAACCATTTTCTTTATTCTTTTTTCCATACCGCCAATATTTAAATTACCCATTTTTTCCATCATACCTTCAGCAACACCAAGCATAGGTTCTAATCTGTCTATGTTTTTCATTAATTTATCCTGCTGTGTGGCCAGATTCTGTGTCTCCGAAGACATTTTGTCAATGGCGCCAGAATCTAGAAGTTTATCGAGATTATCGTATGCGGCTTCTAATGTGCCCGCCGGATCTAATTTCGGTTTTTTTCCATTAGGAGGTACATCTGCCGGTTTAAGAGACGGCATCCCCTCTTTTTTACCCTTCTTTTTCTTCTCTCCCTCTTCATGGTCCATACCCTCCTTGCCCTCATCGTCCTCTTCATCCTCGTCCTCGTCCTCGTCGCTCTTGCTCTCCATCCCCTCCTTAATACGAACACCTAGTACTGAACCCGCATACACGTTAGTCACTACGATGGCTGTTAGTAACACAATAATCATATTCTTTGTGAAAAATGTTGTTAAAAATCCAACCAGCGCAAATAACATTACTGCCTCCGTCTGACGCATCATTAAATAACCGAACGTGTTAACAGACGCTATAAAAAGGACGAAATACAGAAAGTTCTTATTTTTTAAAAGAGATTTTAATTTCATTATATAGTTATAATAGAAAATATTGAAATATATTTTCTATATATATCTCTTCTAAAGAATGACTTTTAAATTAGCAATATGTGAATTACATACTCCAGATTTACATAAGTATATGGGATTAAATGATGTTGAAATATCTTCCCATTATATGGTGACTTCTACACTTACACCCGAAGACTTTTACAACAACATATATAAAGACGAAATTGCTATATTGAAAGAATGTTATCTAATGTGGTTGGGTCAATCGGCTATAGTAGGAAATATTATTGCGCATCCATTAATTCGTAACTATCTCGGGATTATTGATAGCGGAAACTATATTAAATTAGACATCGTAAAGATTAATTATTATGGGGAGGTAGAACTCGTCGCAACCATAAAAACATTCTGGTTGCGCTTAATACAACGCAAATGGAAGCGAATATACAAAGAGCGCAGGCATATTATAAAGAGGCGAATGCGAGTTGGTTCGTTACGACAGAGAGAAAAGACGGGTAAATGGCGGAACGAATTAAAAACGCTTCCGCAATATTCCTTCTAAATATATCAACGCTTATTCCGTTTTGACTTTTTAATATTTCGCCGACGCTTCGTTTTTCTAGCAACCCGCTTTCTAGAACCGCCGGATTTTTGCTTTGAATATTTCCTTGCTGTCTTTTTCCTTGCTGTCTTTTTCCGGTTTCCATAACGATATCCTCCCATTTGTAAAGGTGGCATATTATTATAGTTAAATATTATTTATCAATGATGCGATTTATGTCGTTGCGTATTTTCTGCATTTCGCGAATTAAAAGGTGCTTGTCGTTCTTACACTCATTCTGTAACGTTGGAGATAGTTTTTCGTTATCATTTACACTTTCAATGTAGTCCATAAGCTTTTCAAGTGCGTCATATTGTTCCTCCATCTCCTTCTCTTTTCGGTCATAGTGTGTGGTTAATCCAGCTAATACTTCCTTTAGGTTCGGATTATGTATGCTATTGTCTTTAATTTTTTTAAACTGATCACGTAGTAAATCTGATTGTATATCGTGCTCATTCTTAACAGCAACCGCCATTTTATCTTCGTTTGCTAAAATAGTTGATAGTTCCTTCATATTATAGTATTATTAGAATAAAATATTAATTTATGACGAAAATAAGTAATAGCGTTGATGATAATTACTAGTTACTAGATTCGTAAGTAAATAGTATAATCTATATAAAAAATCTAAGCTAATAATATTTAGGATGTCCAAACAACAAATTGAACCTTTGCTCGCGGAAGACGAAAGTAGATACGTAATGTTCCCAATACAAGACCAAAGTATATGGGATATGTATAAAAAACAAGTGGATTGTTTTTGGAGAGCAGAGGAAATTGATTTGTCGAAGGACTTAGCCAGTTGGGAGACGCTAACTGATGATGAAAAATACTTTATTAAAATGATCATCGCTTTTTTCGCCGCGTCAGACGGTATTGTATTGGAGAATTTGGGAATTCGCTTCATGTCGGAGGTCCAATTGTCGGAGGCGCGCGCGTTCTATGGATTTCAGATCGCAATGGAGAATATTCATTCGGAGGTTTATTCGCTATTAATTGACACGTATGTCAAGGATGAGACCGAGAAGGATTCACTGTTTAATGCGATTGAGAATTTTCCGTGCATTAGAAAGAAGGCAGACTGGGCGATCAAATGGATTAATGATAAGCGGTCGTCGTTTGCAACCAGATTAATTGCCTTTGCGTGTGTGGAGGGAATTTTCTTCTCGGGTGCGTTTTGTTCTATCTATTGGTTGAAGAAGCGTGGAAAGATGCCCGGACTAACCTTTTCAAACGAATTGATATCGCGTGATGAGGCGCTTCACACTGAATTTGCGGTGCTATTATATAGCAAGCTAGCAAAGAAGTTGCCGAAGAAAAAGGTTGTGGAAATGATACAGGAGGCGGTAGAGATAGAGAAGGAGTTTATTTGCGAGGCGCTGCCATGTAGGTTAATCTCTATGAATTCCAAACTAATGTCGCAGTACATTGAATTTGTTGCTGACCGACTTTTAGTGCAATTGGGTTATGATAAGGTATATAACGCTACGTGTCCGTTTGATTTTATGGAGCAGATATCGGTTGAAGGGAAGACGAATTTCTTTGAGAAGCGCGTTGGCGAATACGCTTTAGCCAATAAGGAGAAGGACGAAACAACCTTTGATTTTAATGACTGCGAATTTTAATAGCTGTCGAATTCTATTTTATGAATTTAAAAATCAATAAATTACTAAATTCATATATATAAGTAAATGGCTAATAATATTTTTGAAAGAAATAAATGGCTTACAGATTATGTTACAAAAGCGGCTCAATCAATTGGACCTGAAGGACCAACTGGCGCTACAGGTGTTATTGGTCCAACCGGACCCACCTCATGGGGTGGTCCTCCTGGTGAGGCTGGTCCACAAGGACTTAGGGGTAATGTTGGTCCTCAGGGTCCGGCTGGAGGACCAACGGGTGATATTGGTCATACAGGTCATATAGGATTAACCGGTGATACTGGACCAACAGGATATACAGGACCTCGTGGTCCGGTAGGGTCTATCGGACCTATCGGACCGATAGGCGTTATCGGGGCGACGGGCGTAACAGGCCCCATAGGTATACAGGGTATTCAGGGTATCGTAGGTCCATTAGGACCTCAAGGAATTCAGGGTATCCAAGGGGACACGGGAGATATTGGTATACAGGGCGTAACAGGTCCGGGAGGCAGTGCAAATCACGAGGTAAGATTTTATAGTCTTTTTGACTCTTTCAGCGCCGAAGGAACGGTTGCGGGAATATCTGGACCGACGGGAACGACGCCATGGATTAAGCGCACACCCGTATTTTTACGCGCGGGAGACATTCTGTTTCATGATATTCGTGTAAGTGGATACATTCGTGATGATTACGACTTTGACTGGCCACCTGGAGGACACAAATGGATATTGACGCGCTCGGGGAAGGAAGATGCTAACAAGAATACATCGTCGGATTGGTATTGGGATGACGAAAACAGCATCTCAGAGAAAGAGTTTAAACACACATTTAATACGCAGGGCGACCACGAAGAGGCGGTGTACTCAATGAGCGAAACGATTCCATACGACGTGAGCTATAATAGCTGGCGGTGTGATTTTAGTGGAATTGGTGGACTGAACAACATTGACGATAAGCTCACGTGGACAATATCCAAAATTAGCAGCAGTAATTACTGGACGCCGACGAGCGACCTTTCAAATGATATTGATATATTGGGTAAATTAAATGTGGGTAATACAGATACCGAAGCAATCAATCAGACTAGCACGCTGGACGTGAGTGGCGATGTCACCATTAGCGGGAGACTCGTGGTGGACGGTCTCCATCTTAATCAGGAGATCAAATTTTTGAAGGTGGTTGACAATTCTGCGGCGACGACCGATACGATGGATACCGTTACCGAGAAGACGCCGTGGATTCGTCACAACCCGCTTTATTTTGGGGAAGGATCCATATTATTCCACAACATTAAAGTCAGTGGATACGTGTCCAAGACGGACAATTTTGACTGGCCCGAATACGGACACAATTTCGTATTCAGGCGGTCCACGGTAGAAAATGCCACGGAGAGCGACGAGTGGTATTGGGACTCTAGCAATAACATTTCCGATAAAACATTCAAGCACACATTTAACACCCAGGGCGAGCACGAAGAATCCACCTATTCCATGACCGAAACGGTTCCCTACGAGATAAGCTACAATAGCTGGCGGTGTGATATAAGTGGTGGTGGTGGATTGAACGACATAGATGACAAATTAACCTGGACAATCACACGCTTGACTGCGATTCCTTATTTTACACCGGTTGAACAGAATTCATTGATTAACTACGACATTAGCAGCAACGGAGTGAGTTCGTTTACCGATGTCTCTATCCAACATTTGAATGTTGTTGGGCTGATGGAAGGCGACATTAGCAGCAACGGAGTGAGTTCGTTTACCGATGTCTCTATCCAACATTTGAATGTTGTTGGGCTGATGGAAGGCGACATTAGCAGCAACGACATCTCGGTGAATCATTTGAATGTGAATGTTATTGATAAAAGAAGTAATAACAATGTTTCTTTTTTATCCGATGTCTCCTTTGAGAATGATGTGAAAATTTCTGGACAATTGGTGGTGGCAGATATATCATCTGAAACCATCACCATGACACATCAAGGTACAGCTAGAACTTCTGAGACTGACAACATATTTTATTCATCCTATGATAATGTTATCCGAAAAAATTCACTTGCAGGTATGCGAAGTTCTCTTGGTCTTTCGGTCTCCGGAACACATATTAAGACAGAATTTATTTCGTTTACCAGTTCTAACAATAAGTTTGATACCCATTCGTATGTAACCATTGTGAATTCTAATTATAATAAAAGTGCAAATACAAAACTATTTGTTTCTGTGAAATTTAATTACACAATAGGTGGCTGGGGCACTGATAATTATGAAGCCTTACTTCGGCTGAATAATTCGTTAACGGGAGATATAGATAGTGACGTGGGCTATCATAATAGTACTGGCGCCTCCGCGGGCGGCGGCAACGTTCCCGGCGGCGGTGGCCGTTCTAGTAACCTTAACGACATGTTTATTGTGACTCCCGATACCGCCAACAATGTCTCAGGAAATTTTAATTGTAAATTATTTGGTAAAAGGGCTTCTGCCGATGACGTAATAACCATTTCTGCTGGTTATGTTATTATAAGAGAATATGTAGCTTAATGATATCCATGATGCCTATATGAATATTTTAAAAATTATATTATAAAGGAACGCATGACAAACATAATAGTTTTATATCGTTATCTACAAGATTATATTGAATATTTTGAGACAATATGTAGTGTCTCCATAATGCGTTTAAAAGATAATATTTATATAATATATGAATTCGCGCGTCTCTGCCTTTGACGCATTGATTGCAATGAATGCACCAACGTATAGATGTGTACCAGCAGTTATATATGATTTAGATGTTGATTATAATAATATAGTATGGAACGATGATGCGACGCCCGAACAAAAACCGACAAAAGAACAAGTGCAAGAAAAAATAACAGAATTAGAAGCCGAATTACAAATGAAACATTTAAGATTTAAAAGAGATAAATTATTAAAAGAATCTGATGTGTATAGTTTACCAGATTTTCCTCATTCAAATGAGGCGACAAAGGAGGCCTGGTTGTCATACCGGCAAGCATTACGAGATTTACCAGCGAATTCAACCCCAGAATTAGACGAGAATGGCCAGTTAACCAATGTATCATGGCCAACACCACCATCATAAAAAGGGTGTCGAAATAACAAACAAGACTATAGAATAAAACTTAAACATGGAGATATAATATGTTTTCCACCATATTATACTCATCCGCATATGGTAGACCCCGTATTAAATAGAACATATCGTTATACAATAAATACCTGGTTATATGAATAATATGTTAACATATTTACAAAAGAATCATTTTAATATTACCTAATGTTATATTAAAATGAGTGGGAGACAAACTAATATCCCAGCTAGAAGAGTTTCATCTGGAACAACTAGCGAGAGAAATGCTATGACAGATAATTCATATGGACATATTAGATATAATACCGACGAACATTATTTAGAAATATGGAATGGTGATGGCTGGAAAGATTTGGTCATTAATAGTGGTGAAACGGTAGATATTACAGGTATATTATCAGGAACAGACGCGTCATTTGTATTTTTAAAGGCGTTGGACGCCTCATTTGCGAATACGGTGGATGTATCCGAGCATCTCCTTGTTCGCGGCGATGTTTCGTTCAATTCCAAAATGATCGTGGTAGACGCGTCGTTCATGAATAATGTCTATGTTGGAAACGATGTTCATATTGAGAATGAGTTAATCGTGGACGCCGATGTTTCGGTCAACAGTTCTATCCGCGCCATAGATGCGTCGTTTCATAATGATGTGGACATTAAACGTTCGCTCACCGTGATGGGAGACGTGTCATTTAACACGACGCTGAAAACGGTGGACGCTTCGTTTCACAATGCAGTTGATATTGCGGGCACGCTCACCGTGGAAGACGACGTATCGCTTAACAAATACTTATCGGTATTGGACGCCTCTTTTCAGAACGATGTGGATATTGTCGGCAATCTGGTTGTGTTTCGCGATGCTTCTTTCAATGGTCAGGTCCACATAGTAGATGCTTCGTTCCACCGCGATGTTGAGATAGAGCATCGGTTAGAGGTTCACAATATGATAATAGCAAGCGACGATGTCTCTTTTAATCGTGGGCTCAAAGTGGTAGACGCCTCGTTTCATAATAATGTGGATATCCACAACGAGTTGCTTGTCGTCGGCGACGTCTCCTTCCACAAGGGATTTGAAGCGGTAGACGCCTCGTTTCACAATAACGTTGACATACACGGTGAGCTCCTCGCGGTAAAGGACGTCTCGTTTAACGCGAGTCTCTCTGGGATGGATGCGTCATTCCACGGCGAGCTCCTCGTATTGAAGGACGCCTCGTTCAATGCGAGTTTGACTGGCGTAGACGCCTCTTTTCACGGCGATATGGATGTAGAGGGCAAGCTTCTCGTTTTAAAGGACGTTTCGTTCAATCGTAAATTTACCGGAGTGGATGCCTCGTTTTCGGGCGATGTAGACATTTACTATAAACTGATGGTTGATGGTGACGCGTCATTTAATACAAACCTCTATGGAGTAGATGCCTCGTTCAGCGGAGACGTTGATATTGAGAACAAACTCTTGGTGAGGGGCGACGCCTCCTTCAATGCGAACCTTTACGGCGTCGACGCGTCGTTTCATGGAGGCGTTGACATTGAGAAGAGACTCTTGGTGAACGATGACGCTTCCTTCAATGCGAACCTTCATGGCGTAGATGCTTCTTTCCAAGGAGCGGTGAATATTTACGACACGCTCACGGTGGCGAATGAAGGACTATTCCAAAGCAAAGTCACGATGGAAGATGAGCTGCTCGTCAAGGAGGACGCGTCGTTCAATAAAAGTATCAGTGCCGTAGATGCGTCGTTTCATCGGGACGTGGATATCCACCATCAATTGCTCGTGATAGACGACACCTCTCTAAATAAAGGCTTGAGTGTGGGAAGCGACACATCCTTAAATGCTCATTTGACGGTGATGGGCGACGTCTCATTTAATAACCCGCTAGATGCGGTGGATGCCTCCTTTCACGGTGCGGTTGATATATATGACGAGCTCGTTGTGAGTAAAGATGCGTCGTTCAATATGAGTTTGAGTGGCGTGGATGCGTCCTTTCACGGGGCGGTGGAAATAGACATGGAGCTACTCGTAAAAGACGACGTGTCCTTCAATAAGAGTCTTCGTGTCGTGGATGCGTCCTTCCAGAACGACGTTGACATATATCACAAGTTGTTTGTGGACAATGACGCTTCGTTCAACGCGCATCTTCGTGGGTTGGACGCGTCGTTTGCGCGGGATGTAGAAATAGACAACACGCTAGTCGTCCATAATGATGGTTCTTTTAACGCAGGATTAAGTGCTCATGACGCGTCGTTCCAGAATGACGTGGACATATATAACAATCTCTATGTTGCGCACGATGTTTCATTTGATAAACACCTTAGCGTATTGGATGCGTCATTTCAGCGCCATGTGCAAATATACGGCGACTTAGAAGCGAACGAGGATGTGTCGTTCAATAAACATCTTAGTGTTCTGGACGCGTCGTTTCAGAATAACGTGGACATAGTGAATACGCTGACCGTTCATAACGATGTTTCGGTTAACAATATGTTGAAGGTGACCGATGTCTCGGTCGGTACAATATATGCGCTAAATAACGAGAAAATACTGATAGAGGACGACGTTTCGCTCAACGCGAAGTTATCTGGCACCGATGCGTCGTTTGATAACATACAGGTTCACAAGATATTCGGAAACTCGCCAATTGAAATAGAGGACGATGTATCGTTTAATGGAGATATATGCTGTAATAATATTATTTTTACAGGAACAATATTCAATACCGATGGCACTGAAATAGGACCGACGCTCGACATTGCGGTAATAAAAGACAACGTGCTAGAAAATGAGTTTTCCAAAATATCGTGGTTAAGATTCGACGCAAATTCGCATTTTGAACTTAACGATGGAGGTGGAGTTGACTCCAGTTATTTAAATATTAGCATAGAACAACAAGCAGATATTTCTTACAACACGATTGCGCCGGTTACGGGAACAAGAACTACATTTATTAACGACATTTCGGTAAACGGAAAAATAATAGGTGACATAAGCAATGACGATTTTTATGATTTATCGGTTAATTTCCACGATTTATCTAGTGCGTTTTATGATTTATCAGACGATTACGAATTGTTCAAATCAAATGTTAAGACGAGTGACATATCGGTCAATGTGATTGGAGCACAAACGAAATCTCGTATTGAGTTTATATCCGATGTTTCCTTTAATAACGCGGTCAATATAAAAGGTGACCTGACGATAGACGGTTCGTTTAACTTTAATGAGGTGATCCAAAATATTACCACTGTAAATAACGAGTTAGTTATCAGCACGCAATTGGATATATCAAACCAAGGAACAGGTCATGCGTTAGAAGTGGCACAATGGGGCGCGGGCAATGGCAACGATGTGGCTCTATTTAATGCGGGGACCGAGGGGGACGCGTTTGAAGTTAAATCCGACGGAAAGGCAATATTTTATAAGGACGTTTCATTTATAGGTAAGATAATTGGCGATATAAGTAGTGTAATTTTCAACGATTTATCACAGAACTTCCATGATTTATCAAAGACGTATTATGAATTGTCGGGAGTCATCAGCGAAAACATTGTTGACATAAGTGATATTTCGGATCTGGTATTTGATTTGTCCAATAATTTTCACGATTTATCTGGAAAATATTATACTCTCTCGGGTGACTTTGATAATTTCAAAAACAATGTTATAACAACAGATGCATCCATAGATGTTATTATGGCTAATAGGGCTTCTAATATTATTTTTAATAGTGATGTTTCCTTACATTATTCATTAGATGTATCGGATACCATAACAACGAGGAGTATTGTGGGTGATACTCAATATACGAATCCTCTTTCTGAGCATTTTACAGTTACAATGAACTCTTCGCAGTTGGAATTAAATGGAGTAACCACGCCTAATTTAACCTTTTATAAAAATTCAACCTATCACTTTGACTTAACCGATACAACTAATAGCGTTAACAAATTATTATTTTCGTCTTATCCGGATGGTCATTTCGGTCCAGGTGATATGGGTATGCATCATATGTTTACAGGTCAGCAACAAATAAGTATAGGTTCTGGATTCAATACGACGACGATTGTTCCAACTGACGACTTTAATACTGAATTGAGTGGGTGTGTTGTATATGTATATTTTGGATATGACACCTCTAACAATGGAGAGCTGGGTGATCTTCAAATTAAAAATATCAATGTCAATGGTGGAACTACTATTACGAGTAGTTCCACTTGGCAAACAACCGTAAATACTGCACCTAATTCAATATATGACCATGATGATATTACATGGACAAATGTTACGTCCGGTACCAATGGCGGCAGATGGAATATACAATCAAATGTAGGGTCTACTCCAACACCAAATACGGGATTAGAGAATAATACTAATAATTCAATATACTATGAATGTAGTGATGATGTGACTGATGTTTTTGTATATTTGCGCTCGCCACCGATAACACTTACAAACGATTCCATAATAGTTACGTATGGTGCATATGGAGATGATATAGGTTCGCTATATTATGGTATATACGTAGAGACATCTATAGAAAAATCATATGTGGACGGAATTGTAGAAACGGGAACACTTGCTGGAAATGATTTGAGTTATACATGGATTATACCAAATGACGCCCCCGATACAATGTATTATGCGGGTGATGATACTAGAAATATTGGTGGTAATATTTCTATTGAAGAGGAATATTTGAAGGATAAGTTGGTAATTAAAGGCGAAACTGAAATTTCTGGAAATGTTACAATTAAAGATTTTTTACTGGTTAACGGCGATATTACTACTACAGGTAAATTTATAGGTGACATTAGCAGCGAGGTGTTTAATGATTTATCAAAGAATTATTATAACTTAGCGAATACGGTAACAACTAACATATCTACAGACATAAGCGACATCTCAGGGTTGGTGTTTGACCTCTCCAAGAACTTCCACGACCTCTCGGCCACCTACTACGACCTTTCGGATTTGGTCGCAGGACACGTGGTAGACATAAGCGACATCTCAGGGTTGGTGTTTGACCTCTCCAAGAACTTCCACGACCTCTCGGGTACATACTATGACCTTTCGGATTTGGTCGCGGAGCACGTGGTAGACATAAGCGACATCTCAGGGTTGGTGTTTGACCTTTCCAAGAACTTTCACGACCTATCCGCAACCTACTACGACCTTTCGGATTTGGTCGCCGGACACGTGGTAGACATAAGCGACATCTCAGGGTTGGTGTTTGACCTCTCCAAGAACTTTCACGACCTATCCGCAACCTACTACGACCTTTCGGATTTGGTCGCAGGACACGTGGTAGACATAAGCGACATCTTAGGGTTGGTCTTTGACCTCTCCAAGAACTTCCACGACCTCTCGGGCACATACTATGACCTTTCGGATTTGGTCGCGGAGCACGTGGTAGACATAAGCGACATCTCAGGGTTGGTCTTTGACCTCTCCAAGAACTTTCACGACCTCTCGGACACCTACTACGACCTATCCGATTTGGTCGCGGAGCACGTGGTAGACATAAGCGACATCTCAGGGTTGGTGTTTGACCTTTCCAAGAACTTTCACGACCTCTCGGACACCTATTACGACCTTTCGGATTTGGTCGCGGAGCACGTGGTAGACATAAGCGACATCTCAGGGTTGGTCTTTGACCTCTCCAAGAACTTTCACGACCTCTCGGACACCTATTACGACCTTTCGGATTTGGTCGCGGAGCACGTGGTAGACATAAGCGACATTTCTGGGTTGGTGTTTGACCTCTCCAAGAACTTTCACGACCTATCCGCAACCTACTATGACCTTTCGGATTTGGTCGCGAGTCACGTGGTAGACATAAGCGACATCTCAGGGTTGGTCTTTGACCTCTCCAAGAACTTCCACGACCTCTCGGGGACATATTATGAGTTATCAAATAACTTTGATGCATTTAAAACCAATGTGAAAACGAACGACCTATCCGTTAACAATATTAGTGTGAATTCGGGCAGTAATATAAGATTTTTATCTGATGTATCCTTTAATGAAACGGTTCAAATAAAAGGCGACCTAATCATAGATGGATCCTTTAATTTCAATGAAATAATCAGAAATACAACAACAGTTAATAATGAATTGCTAATCAGTACCCAAGTGGATATATCTAATCACGGAACAGGTCCCGCACTTTCGGTAACACAATATGGCGACGGAGTTAATGATAATTTGGTCTTGTTACATGCGGGAACAGACGGATCAGCAGTAGAAATCAAAGGAGATGGCAGGACGATATTTTATAAAGATGTTTCATTCAATCAAAAGATAATAGGAGACATAAGTAGCGACGAATTTTATGAATTATCAAAGAATTTCTACGACCTCTCGGGAACCTACTATGACCTTTCGGATTTGGTCGCGGGACACGTGATAGACATAAGCGACATCTCAGGTCTGGTGTTTGACCTTTCCAAGAACTTTCACGACCTCTCGGACACTTACTACGATTTGTCTGGATTAGTAACAATTAATATTAGCGATATTAGTGACATATCGTATGGACTAGACGATCTTTCCGGAAAATTCTATACTTTATCGGGTGATTATGATGCTTTCAAAGATAATGTGAAATCAACAGATGCATCATTTAATACAATTGGTGATTTAGATAGTGGGAAAATAGTATTTTCAAGCGATGTTTCGTTTAATGGTAACATAGACGCGGGCGATGCTTCATTCGGCGTAATCAGCGTAACACATATTAAAGGTTACTCACCAATCGCAATTCTAGATGATATTGTTTTACACAACAAGCATTTAACCGCGCCCGATGCGTCATTTGATAGTATTGGAGCCATTGACGGAAGTCTCATTTTAATCGGTGACCTATCGGTGAATGGACAAATATTTACTTCAGGTGGACTCGTTGGTGCTGGTGGTGGAAGCGGAACAGACGCTTCTTTCAACGTGATTGATGAGTTTTTGGATGGTTCTGGAGTTACCTTTTTGACCGATGTCTCTTTTAATGAAACAATTGACGTATCAAATAGTATAATTACTAAAAAAATATTTGGTAGCACTATAGATAATGTATTATCCAGTGAAAATGTTGAATATACAATAACTGTTGACCAAAATCGGTTTAAATTTGATAGCGCAATACAACCGTCACTAAACTTATACAGAGGTTCTACCTATAAATTTGATCAGTCCAGCTCCGATAACAGCGGGCAGCGCCTCTTCGTGTCCAATGATTTGAGCGGGCGTTTGATTGCGAATGGTAGTAATCAGTTAATAGATACTGGTTCCGCATATGCTACATACCATAGTGAGGATGCTTACACGGAAAATAACTATCCTGAGGATAAGGTATATGATAAAGTCATTTCTCCGACGGGCAGTGGCAGCATATGGCATTCTAAAAGATTTATTGTGGATACGTCAGACGACAACGAATTTGTTAACAACTCGGGTTTCACCTACCTGAACCAGCAAAAACCTTATGTGGGATTAGAATTTAATAACTCAAATAGTCATAAAGTAACAAAATATCGTATATGGCCGCGCGGCGGTATTACCAACTTGACAGCTTACTGGAATTCCAGACCTAAGGGGTGGAAATTATATGGGGCTACATCTAAAGTTGATTTTGATATTGGGGGGGGTGTTGTAATAGATTCCGTTATATTACCAGGGACCGATGGGAGCGTAGTGTGGGGTGAACAAGGCGATGAGAGTAACCCATTACCTCGTAATTATCCAGATGCTTCTGGATATCAAGAACGCGTTGTTACTCAGCCAGATTATTATAATTATTATGTTTTCAGTTTTACTCATGCGTATGATATAGTAGTGGAAGATGGCCAAGACAAAAGTAATATTGTAATTACTGAAATAGCACTATATACCGATGAACAAACAACGTCCTTCTCAGAAAACACCGCAGGCTTCACATCCACCGGCACTCTGGGGACCGATCTCGTATCCACGTGGACGATTCCGACCGACGCCTCGGACACGATGTATTATGCGAGTGATGGGAGTGCGAATGCGGGAGGGATAATAAACATAACTGATTTTACAGAATCAGCAAGCGATAACAAATTACTCATTGAAACAAATACGGACATCTCTGGTAAATTGGTAGTTAATGACGATCTCTCGGTAAATGGCAGTATATTTTTCAGCAACAATCTGTATCAAAACGGCGAATTGTTCAGCGGTAGCAATACGAGCGATGCTTCGTTCAACGTCATCCAAGAGTTTATGGATGGTTCTGGAATC
>Ga0115555_1001281_pt1 | contig 17239 bp, 13 predicted proteins | sample COGITO_mtgs_1104_2_FD_87285 | JGI IMG/M metagenome (GOLD analysis project Ga0115555, IMG submission 87285) | Pelagic marine microbial communities from North Sea - COGITO_mtgs_110407 | ecosystem: Environmental > Aquatic > Marine > Epipelagic | place: Germany:Helgoland, sampling site Kabeltonne... | reverse complement strand
GCACTCCTCGGTATCTTCCTCGTCATCAACTTTTTGCAAGGTATCAATGGCATCAACATTAAAGTCAACGTTGTTGTACAGCAGCCCACTCTTTCCAAGAGTGCTGCCGAAGTCAAGGTCCATTGCTTCTTTTATTTTGTTCTTCTCGACCCTTCTTCTTGTCAATCGCCGTGTTGCTCTCAGTCCTAAAAAGCATGGCCGCATTATTCATCGCTCAAAGCGTGAAATGCACCTTGGGTTCCCGTCATAACGTTGATTGTATTACGTGGATCGGATGTATTCCAATCTCCATCCCAGCTTTGGCATTCCCCCGTAATATCTGTTTCCCCAAGAACCGTGTCAAAGGTGTCAAGAAATTCTTCAGCATGTCTGCCTTGAAAGACCATTGCTGGCCGCAATCGAATACTGAAAGCACCACAGCCACCACACTGCACTCCTGCCTGACGGAGGTTCGCTACAAGAGCATCTCTCATCGTTGTGTTATAGCAAGTGAAAGCAGAGAAGGTCCCTCGGCCGCGGATCCTTCCAATCTTCCCCTGATGATTCTTCTGAATGTCCCTCAGTCCCCTGATGAGCTGTTCACCGACGACCTGACAGCTATTTACCAAATCATGCTCTTCATACTGCTCAAGAATCGTCTCTAGCATAAGGAGTTTTGCAGGATCTCCAAGCCATGTGTTGAAAACCCTGTATCCTTCTTTCGGGCGCATTTTGGGTGCCGAGAAATAGCCAGCAATTTGGCACTTTTTGGCGAACGTCACCACATCGGGAGGTGAGGGGAGGTTCCAGTACTACAAATGTTTCAAAATATATGTTAGCTTCTGTATTACCAGCTCGAATATTAAGGTGTTGACGGCGGATAGCGCACAAACATTACCTCGTGGGCCCACATTTTACCGGTGCTCCCCAAGCCCGTCTGAACCTCGTCAACAATGAAATACACTCCATACTTAGTCGCCAGGGACCTCAACTCGCAGAAAAAGCCATCACTTGCGTGATTGTCACCCCCCTCCGCTTGCACAGGCTCGATGATCATCCCTGCGATTGTGCTTGGATAAACGCCCGCCTTACTGTTGCGCAAGATCACCTCGACTTCGTCAAGACATCGTCTTTCCTCTGCCTCATTTTCGGCGGTAAATTTCTCCAATGGGTATTGAAGGTTCGGAAAGGGAGCCATGGGCCATTCGAAATGTGGGATATCGAGCTTGTGGATCGGCTTGGACCGAGTTGTCGACAGACAGCCCATGGTTCTTCCATGAAACGCACCTGAAAAGCTCAAGATCGACAAATGGGGGCATCCTGGCGCTCGATTAAGCATGCTGCTATTTAGATCATCCTGTGACGGAACGACTCCGCCGCGATGTTCGTCCATCCACTTGATAAAGACAGCCTTGAAAGCATTCTCATTGGCTGTTGAACCGCAGGACATTGTAGTAATGTCAAAGTTCTCCATTTTTTTAGGGGCCATGTGCTCGAGCACATTCTTGAGCTTTTCATCCCAGCCAACGGGAGGGAGGACACCTAAAGCTGGCCTGTTGGCCAAAATGCTGACGTTGCCCTTGTGTTGCAATGCCCTGGCAATCGCAGGATGATTATAACCTAGGAAAGGGAAAGGTGAGTTATGCGACACGAAGGAGCTGTGCTGAGACATTTATGTATTCCTAGGCTCACCTAGTGGGAGGCTGGCTATCTGGGAGAAGACATCGAGCATGCGATTTCCATCAGCATCGACAATATAGTTTCCAAAGGACTTCTCGTAGTCGATAAAAAAATGGACGGCCGAGCACTCAGTCACCTTGCCCAACGAGCTAATGGACTTCTGAGAGAGCGGTCCAGGAACGAAGGTCCTCATAGAGATGGAGCCATCATCCAGTCCATCTGAAGTTTTGGCTGCAGAATTCGCCAATGACGGCCTCGAAGACGATATCGATCGAGCGAAAAAATTGCAACAGACCTGTCTCCTCTGTAAGAGAGACTGCCGAAGCATAAGAATTATTGCAGAAGATCTAAAAAATCCGGGAAAGATTTTTTTTTCATTTTTGTCCCCCCTCTCTTTTTTCAATCCTACTGAACTGTCACAACAACACTACTAAGAGGAGAGGATTTTACCGCAGCACCGACCGCAGCTCCTCCTGTGCTGACCTGTGCCCCCCGGCTAACACCTCCTTTGTCAAAGACAAAATGGACGGCGGGAGCAATCCCTCCCCTGTGACATCCTGTGGTTCTGTAGCCGAGTCTCCACCGAATAGTCCTCTGCCGACGGAGCAGACGGACTTTATTACAGATATAGCGAACAGTTACAGTGACAAATATGATGGCAGAGATTATGTTGAATCTCAGCGCGTTGTTGGCTATGCCAACGCTGACACCGCCAATAACGCCAACGGCGGGGCTCAAAAGGTCGGGAATGGTGGTTTGGGCAATACCTCCCGCCCTATGTTCTGCTCTCAGTATATGCACCAAAGTCCAGACCCTGCAGACCCTCGTTTTGGAAGCATAATCTCAACCAAAGTTGAGGGAAGCTCTGCGACCATCAAGCTCAAAATAAATCTGTTCTGTGAAGGCTGGAGGGATAAGTGGCGCAATCTTGTTCAAAATTGCAGCGAAAAATTGTTTGAGCCGATTCCAGGCCACACTAACAGCTACAATAACTACGGCAATAACTATGGCAATAACTACGGCAATGAGTACAATAAAAACTACCCTGCTACGTCTCACATGATCCAGAGCCAAAGCGATACTTTCCATCCTCAAATCTACCACCCTCAGCCCCACCATAATAAAAGCGGCCCACTCCGTCTCTCCCGCGCTCCAGCAGCCGGCGGCGGGGGTACTTTCAACCCCCGCCATGGCGTTCGAGGCGAGACAGCTCGTCCCACCCAGAACCTCTACACTGATCCTTCCGGCAAAAGCCAAGCCCACGATGACTCTGTGCGCTTTTCTGGTGGTAGGGGACAGATGGAGACGAAGGTAGACTACCATCAGGGAAGGTTTGATGGTGATACCACCGATTATGATGCCAAAAATATCGATACCAACGATATTGACATCGATGTGGGGAATGAGAACAGCAATGAAAATGAAAATTGCTACCAAAACCGACAAAACCATCAGCAAAACTATCAACAACACATAGAGAACGACAGTAGCGACCAGATTTCTGACGACGAGATGTTCTCAATCGGAAACATCTCTCGGTACCTCCGTGAGGTGATGGCTCCCCATTCTGCTCAACCAGGTTCCGCCCAAGTTTCTTGCTCTTGCCCTTTCAATATCTGCTCTAGCCTTTTTTACCGTCTGAATCTTCATTTCTGCAACAACAATGACAAGGTGGGAATTTTTATCGAGAGCGAAGACCACAGAACTGACAGATTACAGAATAAAGAAAACCACTTAGTTACTGTCTGGAGCATCAACTTCGATGGAGACTCGTCCAACAAATTCGAGGTCGAGCAGATGAGCTACAATTTCCATACGTCTACAGCCATCCCGAACGACTACGGACGTAGAGAACACTGCGCGATCGACGCATTCTTGCGCGAGCCAGGCCTAGTTCGTGACGATGGTACGATTACCGCTACCATCAACCTTTTCCAGATCAGGGATCATCTTTGGCATGAGAGCAACGATTATGACAGCCGAAAGGCTGTTGGACTTGTGGGGATAAAGAATCAGGGGGCCACGTGCTATATGAATGCTCTGCTGCAGGTATTCTTTCACTTGAGGGGGTTCAGGAGGGCGGTTTACAGGGCTTCTTTACCCAGCCCCAGCGATGTTGATGGAGATGGCCACGGCAACGGCGACGTTAATGGCGGTGTAAATGGCGATGGAAAGGGCGAAGACGCAAACGACCCCAGCGAGACGAAGAAACTCAAGGGAAACGACGGCACCCCCCGCTCCCGATCGTCTACCCCCAAGCCCGCGGCACCCCCCCTCTGCTTTGCCCTTGCCAAGACATTCCACTGTCTGCACAAGAGCAAGTCGCCAATCTCAACAAAGGACCTGACTCGCTCCTTTGGGTGGGACTCTAGGGATGCTTTCGTTCAGCACGATGTGCAGGAGCTCTCGCGCGTTCTCCTCGAGAAAGTCGAGGATCGATTCGAAAAAACGGGGGAGAAGGGAAATGTCCAGGAGCTTTTTGAGGGGGAGGCGATATCATTCATAAAGTGCAAAGAGGTTGATTACGCTAGCGAGAGGAGGGAAAAGTTTATGGACGTTCAGGTGGACGTGAGCGGGTGCAAAAACCTCACAGAGAGCCTTGACAAATACATCGAGAAGGAAATGCTGGATGGTGACAATCAATATGATGCCTCTGATGGGGGCTTCGGAAAGCAGGACGCGGAGAAGGGAATAATATTCTCAAAGCTCCCTAAGGTGCTGAACATTCACCTCAAGAGATTTGAATTTAATCTACACAAAATGTCGATGGTGAAGGTGAACGATAAGTTTGATTTTCCCTTTGATTTGGACATGAGCAAATATGTTGTCAATTCTTCTGGCAAGTCATCTGACGCTGACATGACATCTGACGACACATCTGTTGACGTTCTACGGCAACACTACAAGCTTCACTCCATTCTGCTTCACGCCGGTGACGTGAACGCCGGTCACTACTACTGCTACGTTCAGCCTGATATGTTGGAAGAAAAGAAGTGGTACAAGATGGATGACGAGAATGTTAGAGATGTAACGGGGGATGAAATGATGGTCGATGCTGCGGGAGACGGGGTCAGTCGCTGTTCTGCTTACATGCTCGTCTACGTGAGGGAGCAGGATCTCGAAGAGATAATGGGAGACGTCAAGAATGTGCCATCGACAAAAGCAGAAATTGGACCTCTTGTCGACAGTGACATACCGTATGAGTTTACGGAGTTGTTGGCTGAGCAGGAAAAATTGAAGGCCGAGGACAAATTATCCTCGGCCCTAGCTAAGAATAAAGTTTGTATCCATGTCATCACCGACGAACATCTCCAGAGATTCGACCGGATCCCAACTCACGCGAGGAATCTAGGTTATCGAGCTGTCTTCAACAATTTCGGTGCACCCAATAATTTTCACCTCCTCGAGGTGGACAAAATGCAGCCTCTCCTGCATTTATTCAAGGCTATTTGCGAGAGATTAAATTTGCCCACAGGCAACGTTCGGTTGTGGAGCATCGCCGGCGATGGCAGCATAAATGAGCATATCTCCCCGGAGAGACTCAGGAAAGACCTTGTCGCTTCCTTGTTTGACAAGGCGGTGTACGTCGAGGTAGTCAGTGACCATCATTTGCGGAGAGAGCAGGAGGGAACTGATGTTGTGATTGCTCGACCAGTCACTTCCACTCTTGGAGCAACCGACAATTTGTCCGCAGACAAAGCTGACAGCAATGAGAACGAAAACAATGACGACCAACTCCTTCAATCCATCCCCACGACCTCCCGGACCCTCGTCCTGGTTAAGCAGTTCCACCAACACTCGAATTGTGGGGATAAATACTGCTACGAAAACGACGACGACAACAACAACCCACCTTTACACTTTATAGGTACGCTACTTTTTGATCAAGAAAGAGCCACATTTGAAGACATTCAAAAGGCTGCAAAATTCCTCACAACCCTCCGGGTTGACCACCGAAACGAATTTACCAAGACGGATATGGAGGACATGAAACTCGAGGAATGCACCCTGTCCCACTTGTTTGTATCTACCAGGAAGCAAGGCAAGCTTGTAACGATAAACTCGGAAATGAGCAAAGAAGTAGCGGAAGATCTCCAAACAGGATCGCTGACTGTCATCCAGGCCGCAAGCCAGACGGTTTTTGAGGGATGGGTGCTTGAAAAACCCATCGATCCACCGACGTTAGTGTCTGTGTGGTTAAAACGAGTTGGAGACAATTGTCGTGGCAAAATGCCCCCGTCCCGAAACTTGAGGTTCCATAGGAAGTTTCTCAGAGGGATGATAATTTACGAGATCATCCCAGTTGACTTTGAGACCGCGTCGCTTCTGGCCGACCCCCTGAAGAAAATCCGTATACCCCTGGGGAATGAACCCTCGCATGCTCCAGCCGAGCCGAGCGTACCTCAGCTCTTGAAAATTATTTGTCGCAAATATATGAAGGATGACAGCGAAGTGAATCCTGCGCAACTTGTTCTCTGCGGTCTGCTTGATACTGACCAACAAGCCAGCGTCATTGAGACAGACAAGACTATGAGCGCTTTCAAGATTCCGAAAGAGAAAGTCGTGAACTACGCCAGGATCTGCCAGCGCCTTAGGGAGGAGGAAGGGGCGGGAGAAGAAGTGGCACAAAGTGGGGAGAATAGGCCCCCATACCTCCCCTACCGTGAATTCGGCACCCAGACAGACAATAATGCAGTGTTGCTGGGGATTCCGCCATGGGACACGGAGGAAGGAGAGTTTGTTCAAAAATACTATCTGCGTGTGCTTCCCTACGGAGCAGACACCTTGCTGGGGAAGGGCAATTACATGGGTGTTGAATACAGAAGTATTAATGGCGACGTGGCGGCTATTATCGGGGGGAGTGACCGTCCACAGTGCAGCTGGATCAACATGTCCGAGACCATCATCCGGGCTGTACGGCCTCAAAGCGTGAGCCAAACCTGTCAGTTAGCAAAAGACATCATCGACGACCTCTGCTCCCGGGATCTCAGATGTGATGCTGAAACCCTGCTCCGCAGATTGCGCATAATGTCCGTGAAAAGAGGCCGCGTAAAAAAAGTCTGGGAGTCTGGGGCTATGTCAATCAGCGAAATAAGTCGCGCTAGCTTCACAAAGATGAACGAAAAGGCAACATTTCCCCGCTTTGTTCCGGCTGACGATAGCGATTGTGATGCCAAAGAAGGTGTTGGCCCCCGCTTCAACCTTGAGGCCTGCCAACCTGGTTTCTCCTCAGTTGAGCGTTTGGTGGTAGATCTCATGTCGAAAGACGAGATCAAGCTGTGCGAGGAACTTGACAGAGAGGATAATTTAGCAGGAAGAAGGCCCAGGAGTGTTCCTGTGGAGGTTGTCTTTGTCAACAGAGACAGTGAGGGAAAGATTGATTACGTTGGGGTCCCTGTTTTGACTTACTTGCGCAAGAATGAGGGTGTAGCGGAAGTGAGGAGGAGGGTTTACCAACAGATAGCTAGAAAGGACAGGCAAATCTCCGAAGACAAAGTCAAGCACCCTTTGATCGACACAAAGTGGAGTTGTTGTATCGTCACAGCGGCCAGAGACATGAGAGTTATTACAAATGGAGAAAACGACGACATTGTTCCGGTAGGGGGGGACAAGGAAAAACTCGATTCAATTTCTGATAATGCTGGCATTTGGGATGATGACGACGACAATGACATGGGGGAGGGTGGGGGCACCTCAGATTTATGGAAGGAGCTCAGAAGTTTGGCACCATCCAAGAATAACTTCAACCGTGGGGCAGAGGCTCGTGCTAACTCTCACCTTGGTCGACGGGGCTGGATAAATGGGGGGGAGTGCGGGTTTTCAAATGGCAGCGCCAAGTCTCAGGAGCACATGGGAATTCCTTGCTTGGGGTTCATTGTGCCTTCGAGCGCAGTGAACGAGATGGTTCAATGCCTGGGAGGGAGCTATGTTGGAAGCGGGAGTGTGGAATCTGTGCGGACTGCTTTCAATCTGAGCACGGGGAAAATGAAGGAGGAGGTCGTTGTTGCTGGGACTTCTGCGGGCTATTTAGGAATGGGAGGGAAATGTGGGGCTTTGAAGAGGAAGAGTGCAGCACTGAAAATTGAAAATGTAGGGTAAACAGAAAAGAGAAAAATATTTTTGAGAACTGAAGAACATCACCTCATTATATGCAACACCACTCGTTCTTTGCTACACACAAACGGGGGCAATTTCTTCTTCCACAAAGCAAGTGGGTTTGGGTGTCTACAAATTTTAATCCAGAAATAGTACAGACGAGACGAGAGAACGAAATGAAAAAAGCTGGCGACTGATACAAAATCTACGGTTAAATTAGTTCCAAAAGCCATGGGTGTCAGCTCCCACTCTCTCTCGCGAGAATAGGAAAAACCATCTAGTCAAAAGGCCCCTTTCATACTCTTCTCATTAGTTAATACAGTCGTTACCTCTCTATTTACTACTATGACCCTTCTTTAACGAATTTTAATTGAGAACTGATCACAAACACACATTTCCCTCTCTCTTTGTCTTCCATCAACTCCCTCTTTGTCCCAATGGAGTTAGTACTGGAGAGACAGTTCCACTCGCTTCCTTTGGCACCTCCCTTCTCCGAATCCATAGATTCGAACACAAAAAGTGTAAAACACAGTCTAACAAACCTGAAAGGTTCACTTCAGCACTCTGAGATCCAATTCCACAACATGCCCATGAAAGTGGATAGAAAGGTGGACTATATCAGGCCGAAATCTGTCGTCAAGCCCCTCGACCCCACCATAATAAACTTTTCTAGAAGGCAAGAGAGCGACATGGAGGAATCAACTCGCCGGCGACAGTTCCAGAAGCACCGCTACAAGCACCTGCGCAACTCAGAGGCAATGACAACGAAATATTGGCTCGACAGCGTTGATTTAAAGGGACACAAGGTCGTTCTTAAAGATCAGGAGAGGAGGGAGCGGGAAAGACGAATAGTTAATGACGCAAATGACATCTTTCGTAAGAAGCCAATCCAAAAGAGGAAACCTAAGGAAGGAAAGACTTTTTATGCTGGCAGCAACCCTGCACACTTAGGGCCGGGTTCGTACGAAACTTATTGTGCATTGACAGAGGAAAATGTGAGTAATTTAAGTGGTGCCGCTTTCCGGGATACCAGAAGAAGAAGCAGCTACGACAATGAGCCGGATAGTGAGGGGCTTCAGAGCGATTTGAACACAAGAAATGTCTTTTCTCGACAGTCATGTGAATCAACCATCTGTCATGAAAGCCGAACATCGAAACACATAAATCCAAGGGTAGTAAGCTTCAGCAGAAGTAAGGCAACCAGGTTCAAACCGAAAGAACTCACAACAGAGAGATTTGTTGAGAAAATGGCAGAGTTGGAAAAGCGACAGGGGGTGGGAGAGGGGGCTATGGACTACACCTGGGGGGTGCTAGACTAAGCAGATTCAGAGCCGCTGTTTGCTGCGCTTGGGAGACATTATAGAACAAATGTAGATGTTTTGGCCTAGAACTTAACTACTTCGCCCGTTTTTTGTTTTATTTCATATTTAAAATTAATAAGCGAACCCCCCCAAAAAGAGGCTTCACTTGGTGGTCTTTGTTGTCTTCGATGTGGTTGTTTCAACAACAATGTTTTCACCCTTTAACCGTAAATGGTCACCATCCTTCGTCATGTGATCAAAATCGGTCGTCTCACCCGCACTTGCCATTTCCGGTTTCACTATTTTGGGAAGTTTTCATTAGAGAAATTGTTGGAAGGTAAAAGTTTCGGGTTGGAGGGGGAATGAACTTACCTTTAACATTGTAATTCCCCTCCTCAGTCAGAACACCCTGCGCAATCCCCCCCCTCAGCATATCCTCGACCTCATCTATGCCTGCAAGCATTTCCTGCACTGAGGCTTTATCCTTCTCTGAGGCATTGGCTAGGAACTGTGTTTTCAGCTCTGTTCGTGACGCTGAGAGGGCAACGGCGTCATTGGGAAAAGCAACATTACGTGCACGCATCAAGCGCTTGGAGCCGTGCAAGACTTGTTGCCGAAGAGATGCCATTGGGGGGGGGGAAAGGAAGAAGAAGATATCAGTGAATGGAGGAGTGTTCCTCACCGATTTCAAAGGAAGTATATATTTTTGTTGTTACAATGCGCGACAAAAAAACACTAGTTTGTGACACAGATAGCAAAATTGAGCCCAAGAATCGAATCAATTAAATTCCAGATGATCCAGATTTTTTCGTGAGAATAAAAAAGCGCTCTTATTTTTCCACCTTAAACATTTTTGGGAATTTAGACTTCTCCGCGGATATAACAGCCGGCAGCTAGTTTTTATCTGACCGGTTCTTTAATCATTCTTCATCTTTCGCCACAGGTTTGCAGTTACATTCTGTATTTCTGTCGACAAGAGAAGATTGTGGCCCACTTAGTGGTAAGTTTGATACCACAATCTTCCTCAACATGACGTCCTACTCCTCTGTCCCCCCCACTGTCTCTACCACAGAGACTCCAATAATGTTGCAGGCCCCTTCTGATCAAGCTGCCCTTATAATTTCTGCCATTGAGCGGCAGAATGTTGACATTGAATTAGGGGGTCTTCCAGGGAACGCTACATCAGCTGTTTCTGACGAGCAAACTGGAATTTCAATGATGTCAGGTGCTGGTGTAGTCTCAGGTACCAATGTGGAAAACATAGCAGTGACTGTACCGAGCGGCAGCAGCGCTATAGTTGGGGAAGACAGCAGAGGTATAAGTGTACCAACACAATATTCAACCATCACAACGACGACAACAACATCATCACTATCAACGACACATCCCCCTCTTCCCAATGAACCTGGATCCCCAGAACACCATGCCAGCCTTCGTCTTCAACGACAATTGACAAACGATGAGCGCATAACCCAGCGCCTCCGTACTTTTTTTTCTTTCATCACTTGTCTGATAATTCCTAATGCAATTACTCTGGGCGGAGTCCTCATATGGATGCTAATCAGTGCCCGTCGTGATCGTGACAAGGAATGTGACTCTCCTTTGTTGGCCTATGCTTACTTAAGCCTTGGGGTATTTCTTTACTCCCCGCACCACAAATCGGCCAAGAAATTGATTTTTGGCTACGACCGCCTCCGTGACGGTCCCCGAAGGCCTCGTGCAGTGGTCATATTCGATAGAACTTACCAACTCTTTTTCATCATTTATGTTTTTCTTGGTGTCCACTGGACAACGAGCTGTAAGACTTGCCAAGAGACAGCCCCGAGCATATACCTTTCTGCTCTTGTATTCTCAATCGTGCTGGTCACCCTCCTCTTCCTTCTCCTACTTCCTCTGCTCTGCGTGCCGTGCATATTTGTGTGGCTTATGAGGCAGGGATTTTTGTTTGCAGAACCTCCCAGCAAAGGATGCGCCCCGGATGTTATCGAGAAGATGGAGGTTGTTAATTTCGGCGATGAAGTTTTTGATGACGAGGTTAACCCAAGGGAGTGTTGCATCTGCATGGGAGAGTTTACGGGGGAGGAGACTATAGTCAGGACTACGTGTAAGCACATCTTTCACAAGGACTGTGTCGGCAGCTGGCTTAAGAGCAAGCAGTTGTGCCCACTCTGTCGAGAAAACCTCAACGGCGTAAATAATGATCCGCTTACAACGACAACGACGAGGGTAACAACTACAACTACAACCACATCTACTGTAAGTACAGATGTGAACGCAGGAGCACAGAACACTGAAGATCTGATAGTATAGCACGACAGACATGATTGAGATGTGATGTAAACCCTGTGGCAACCTTCAAATAATATGAGTAGGTTTTACCTTTGGATTCGCACATATGAGCGAAATATCATCATACTTTTTAATTGTTCTGCAAAAAATATCTCCATTATACTTAGTACTTTTGCTGTCCTCTGAACAACCAAATTAAATCTCTCAACCTGGTATCAAGACAGGCGTTTCTCGTAGTCAACCAGATGTATTTCCGAAACCTCTCCAAAAATTAGGGTGACGGAGGAGCGGATACAGCTTTCGAACCTGAACGAGACGTGATTACTCCATTCTCGTATTCACAGTAATAACCAGTTGATTCGTGAGGAATTCCCTCAAAGCCAATAGCTCTATCCTTATCCTTGGAGATTAAAGACGCGAACGACTTCTTGTACTCAGAAGGGGGAGAGGACAATACCCACTCCGAATCTGCTACAGAAGACACATCCTTAGAAGAAGACACGCCAATGACCAAGTCACTGATAGACTTTGGAATCTCTACGGGATTAATACGATGAGCGTGTTCCGCTATCAGCTGCGAGGAGCGCGTGCGGTGTGTTGTTGTTAGGGAGTCTGAAAGAATTTTTGCGGGGCGGGGGGTTGCACTTTTGTAAGACCTAAACACAAGCATAACTCACCCTCTTGCACCTCACAACTCCATAGTTCTCCCCGTCACTTATTACCGAAGAATCCCACCTCAAGCGGCCGACGGGAAACCACTGTCCTTCAAACGAAATACCAATCGATCGTTCCTCAACCGTGTCACCACCCTTTCTTAGACGACTGAAATTGTCCCAGCTCACTTTCGGCTTCAGTGGCGTTGGCGCTTTCGGGGTGCTCGAGGAACCAAAGCCAGCGTACAGAGCATGTGTGTGACTGGGGACGCAGGAATGGGGAGCGAGTGCAAATGGCGCTGCAGCCAAAAGGAGACCGAGAAACACGAGAAAAAAAAACTTCATTTGGGTGGTCCGCCGGCCGTTATCGATAAGAATCGTGCTTGGATCTTTGAGGCGTTTGAGGCGTTTAATAAAGACTGGTGTGTTCTTTGGTTTTTGGAGATTAAATTTATTTAATTTGTAATTTACACGATTTTAAGGTGAGATTCTCCAAAAAGAAAGCCCTGTGGCCCACCACAATTTCATCAGACAAGGGGGGAATCCCCACAGAAATTGTGGGAGCGTTCTTTTACCCAAGGATTACATCAGTGGTACCAGCGATGACCTCACTGCAAAAATTGAACTTTCCCATCTTTACTAATCGTGGCTCTATTTTGGTTCTCGCAGATGTCCAACTCAACTCTTCGCGGCTCGGGAATCACGCTGGAAAAGGTTTTGGTACCCTGCGATTCTGAACGTCAGACCAAGATAATCTGCACTCTTGGTCCTGCCTGCTGGTCTGTTGAAACTCTTGGAGAGTTGATCGATGAGGTGCGTACTGCTGCTGCTGCGCTGATTTCGTCCTATGTTTTGTATTCTAATAAAAAAATATCCCGCTTCCAATGAAAAAACCAACCCAAAGGGCATGAATATAGCCCGCTTCAATTTTAGCCATGGAGACCATGAGGCCCACGGAGCCTGCCTGGAGCGACTCCGAGAGGCAGCCGCCAACAAAGTGAAGCACATTGGCGTTTTACTGGACACCAAAGGACCTGAGATTCGCACTGGATTCTTTGCTGGGGGTGTGGACAAGATCGAGCTGCAAAAGGGGTCCAATCTCACGCTGACGACCGATTACAATTTCAAAGGGGACAACACGAAATTAGCGATAAGTTATGACAAGATGGCATCATCCGTCAAAACCGGACAGGTGAGATGATGGAGATTAGACATTACATTGTAGTAGCAGCAGCAGCAGCAACAGCAGCAACAGCAGCAGCAGCAGCAGCAGCGTCGACGTTTAAAATGGAGAGATTTTCACATCAAGAAAGTCTGTCCTCACCTACTGATTTCATTTCGATTTTTTTTCATCCTCAAACGCAGACTATCCTGATCGCAGATGGCTCCTTAGTCCTAACTGTCAAATCGGCATCCGCTTCCACCGGTCTGGTGGAGACTACGGTGGAAAATAACGCCAAAATTGGCGAGCGAAAGAATTGTAACCTTCCGGGAGTAGTGGTGGACCTCCCCACCCTAACAGAGAAAGACGTTGACGACATCCAGAATTTTGGAGTGAAGAATAACGTCGATTTCATCGCTGCTAGCTTTGTGCGAAAGGCAGAAGATGTGAGCAAGATCAGGGAAGTGCTCGGAGAGAATGGGAAGCACATCAAAATCATAGTGAAAATCGAAAATCAAGAGGGTTTGGAGAATTATGACGAGATACTGAAGGTAACAGACGGTGTGATGGTCGCCCGGGGGGATTTGGGTATGGAGATCCCCCCCGAAAAGGTGTTTTTGGCCCAGAAGATGATGATCCGCAAGGCCAACGTCGCCGGCAAGCCCGTGGTCACCGCCACCCAGATGCTCGAATCGATGATATCCAACCCCAGACCTACTCGAGCGGAGTGCAGCGACGTCGCAAACGCAGTTTTGGATGGAACGGACGCGGTCATGCTGAGCGGCGAGACAGCGGGGGGAGAACACCCCATCGCGGCCGTAAAAATCATGGCCAGGACCGCCGTCGAAGCGGAAGGGTCCGTCAACCACAACCACATTTTCGTGGCGGTCCGCAACTCCGTCCTCGAGCACCACTCGATCAACGGCACCACCATGAGCGTCAGTGAATCGATCGCAAGCAGCGCCGTCAAAACGTCCATAGACATCTCGGCAAGTCTCATCATCGTCTGCAGCGAGGGCGGCAACTCCGCCAGGCTCATCGCCAAGTACCGTCCTCCGATGCCGATTCTTTGCCTCACGCCGAGCTACTCCGCTGCGCGCCAGTGCCGCGGCGTGCTGAAAAACGTCGACTCGTTCCGCATGGAGTCCTCCAACGACAGCGAGAACATCCAGATGGTCATCGACAAATTCCTCGCCAAGGGGAGCATCCGGCGCGGAGCCCCCATTGTTATCGTCCATGGAACCGGAGGAGTACTCAGTAGCACCAACCAGGTCAAAGTTATCACTGCCTGAGCGAGGAGAGGAGCACCTGTAGGAGCACCTGTAGGAGCACCTGTAGGAGCACCTGTAGGAGCACCTGAGCACCATTAGTTGTTGTACCAAGGGGGGGGGGGATCCATAATTTCTTTACCATTATTTTGAGAAGAAGAATAAAGAGCAGAGAAATTCAATATTAGGCTTTTGCATGGAGAGTAGTTGCCGTTCATAATACAAATAATGTTTCACTTTTTAGTTTCTTGAAGTCAATGCGCTTGATACGTGCGGATCGGTGGCACGATGAAGAGCCGCTTTGACGCGGTTGTTACTGCGGATGGCACGTGCACCAGCCTCAGAGCAGCACGGGGGGGATTCCGCCCGGCGGCACCGGCGCCCATGCTCCACCTGCCGCACTGCCCAGTGCCTGCAACAGGCGCGGAATAAAAGCCAGCCTTTTTCGATTGTCTTGAAGAACGACCAACAACCTCTCAACTCTCGGGGCGCACCAACCGCTGCTCCGAGACATTGGGCAAGGCAGATAGGATGGCACGGTTACGCTGTGAGCTCAGAACCGAGGCAAGCGCTTCTGGTCCACACGGAGCGTCCCCAACAACGCCCTTGCCGTTTCCAAATGTTGCCAAAAAAAAAGAAGAGAAGTTGGAATCCTTCTTCACAAACCAGTGTTTTGTTGGGCACCCCGTACCGTCCCGTCCCGTCGCCTGGTACGCGTTCGTTCAGTGACGCCTGCATCATCTGCGTGTGTGGTCAGGCCTTGATCAAGTCTTACAGATTCTCGCTTACTGCCCCAACCGGCATCGCGGTTGTGGGGGGAGGTCGTCGCCCACCAGCAAGCACCCGGTTGCCGCGCTGCCTGCCTGCCTGCCGCAACCACCGTGGGATTGCTTTTTGCCCCCCCGCTAGTCGACCTCTGTTGATGCGGTAGCAGACACACACAACCCTCGACAAAATGGCTGAGTGGACCATGGTTGTCGGCTCATCGATCGGGGGCGCACAAATCCCAAAATCATCGCCAGAGGAGTTGAATAGCTTCTTTCAGAAAAAAAGATTCTCGAAAAATATAAGAAAGAACATTCTCATTGAATGAACCTCGCAAAGCTAATTCTCCTCCTCCTCCGCGTCCTCCCCCTCCCCTCCCCCCCAATGACCTCCCTCGACCTCCACCTAACCGCCCTCCTCCCCTACCTCTTCCCCTCCTCCACCTCCCACGCGCGCTCCCGTTTCTTCCTCCTCTCGTCCCTAACCGGCCTATCCTACGCCCTCCTGACCCCTCCCCTCAAGAACCTCCTCTCCCAGTCCCCCTACTTCAACGCGGGGGTCGACCTGCTGTTCTACCTAACCTGCCTCCTCATATTCCGCTCCCACCTCCCCATCCTCAAGGGGGGAAAGTGGGTCCCGAACGAATGGGAGGACCCGACCATCACGTCGTCCCAAAGGATAATGGACCCCCAGACGTTCTCCGGCGGATGCGGGAAGGTCCTCGGCTCGCTGCCCCCCCGTCCGGTGGAGGGCGGGTGGGAGATGGCGGAGGTCGGAACGGTGCAGGAGGGGCTGGAGATTGCGGCTCGGATTCGGATGAAGGAGGAGGGAAAAGGGAGCGGGAGGAGGGGAAAGGGGAGGAAGGACGACCGCTCGAAGACGAAGGTACGAGCAGGCTTCCTACCCGACCCAACCCTACCCCGTTTCCACCCCACCGTCGTACCCTCCAACGTCCAGCTCCAGCCCCCCAACGACAACGACAACGACAACGACAACCCGAACTACTCCTCGCACTTCTCCCGTCCGATATACACAAACGTCAAGTACCCCATACCGGCCAACCCGCCCTTCGTTCCTAAGGAGAACCCGACGGCGGTGTACCGCACGACGTTCCACGTTCCCTCCGGCTCCGGCTCTCGCGGCTCCTCCCCAACAACCGGTGGTGGCGTAAAGTACAGACACCACCTCCACTTCAACGGCGTCTCCCCCTGCTTCTACGTCTTCGTAAACACCGTCCGTTGCGGTTACTCCACCGACGGCTGCCTCTCCTCCGAGTTCGACGTGACTCCCTACCTCCTCCCCCCCGGTACCGGTCCGAACCTCCTGGTCGTGGTGGTGCCGAGGTGGTGCCAGGGGACGTACCTCGAGGACCAGGATCACTGGTGGCTGAGCGGGATATATAGGGGGGTGGAGGTGCTGAGCTGGAGGGAGGACGAGCCCGTTGTTGAGGACTATCATGTCAGGGCGGAGGAGGGGGGGGAGATTAGGGTTACTGTTAGGGTTAGGTTACCGGGAGGGGGAGACGACGACGACAACACCGACGACGACCACAGACCCAGACGGATCGCCCTGTCCCTATACGCCCCAACCTCCCACAACAACCCCTCCCACAACCCCTCCTTCACCCCCGAATACTTCCGGCTCCTCACAACGACCCCCTCCTCCTCCTCCTCCCCCGCGACAACCGCGGCGGCGCGGGTCCCGCAACCGGGCGTCGGGTCCATGGAGTTCGACCCGGCGACGTCGGGACGGAGGCCGGTGCTCGAGCTGGTGTCATCGTGTCTGCCGGGGATGGGTCGTGGTGGAGAGGAGGAGGAGGGCGGGGCCGAGGCGGAGGCGGAGGCGGAATGGAGGAGGAGGGCGGGGGAGAGGGCGGTCCGGGGCGTGGATTACGACATTGTGAACCAGTCGTCGATGACGACGCAGTACGCGTTCAGGGACCTTCGGAAGAAGAAGAAGGAGGTCCCGTCTAGTGGGAAGAGGAGGACGGTGACGGTCGTGCTGAAGGGTAGGGTGGGGGGGGGGGATCTGGGGCTTTGGACGGCG
>Ga0115555_1001280_pt1 | contig 17250 bp, 14 predicted proteins | sample COGITO_mtgs_1104_2_FD_87285 | JGI IMG/M metagenome (GOLD analysis project Ga0115555, IMG submission 87285) | Pelagic marine microbial communities from North Sea - COGITO_mtgs_110407 | ecosystem: Environmental > Aquatic > Marine > Epipelagic | place: Germany:Helgoland, sampling site Kabeltonne... | reverse complement strand
CGTCCTCGTCAATGACGATTTCTTGGGCTCCTGGATCAACAGACATGGGAGGGGGCACAAGGAGTTCGTGTGTCAAGATTCAATGACGTCAATATTTTGGGGTGAAGATGACTGATTGAGGATTAATTGCGGTATTGTGGGCGATGAAGAAAGACGCGATATTCGGGCAAAATTATTCTAATAATAAAACCTTTTACATTTGGTCAATTACTCCGTGCTCTCGATTTTGTCGATTCATTCTCCCTCCACGGGTGTTGGTGGTGATTCTTTGACCACCATAATTGATGAGGCACGCCTTTTTTCCCAACGATTATTCAGGTTACCCTTGACTTTTTCCCCGTGTTCTGCTCCCGCTTCCATTTTTAATTTCTGCTGAAGCTGAATTTGGTTCTTCTTGGGAATGCGAAGGTCCAACCATGTCAGCAGAACAGGAATGACAAACACCCCGTAGGCGAGCCCCAGGCCGATGATCAAGCAGAACATCTTGAAAAATATTCGGAATACATTACTCTTGGAGAAGGCTAGGCAGGCAATACCCAAAAAGGTAGTGAATCCGCCGCTTACGACGGAGGGGCCAATGTGGATCAAGGCGTTTATACTCCTGTCGAGCGAGGTGACATCATTACCGTCAGCATCAGTGTCCTGCATAACAATGAATGCATGAGCTATGTGAGAACAGTAGTCGACTGACAAGCCGATGGCAAGAACCAGGTTTGCGACGGAGATAACGTTGATGTAAACGTTGCTGAGAAACATGCCACCAACAATGCCGAGGTCAATTCCGGCGATGCAGATTGCCATACATAAGGACATACCGGGGTGAATTAGAAAGAAGAAGCAGACAAAAATGACCGCTATGAGCGCCACTGCCAAATTTTGGCCCGCCTCATCATCGAGGATGTCGTACTGCTCCCAAAATAAATAGTCGCCACAGTACGCGAACCCTTTGAAGCCGTACTTGGCGAACTCGGTCCTGGTTCCCTTCATAGCTGTCACCCGAACCGACGTCGATTCGATGTTCAATGACCCGTAGTGGCGCAAATCAAACTGAGAAGCCATCAGCGAGCACCCCTTCTCTGTCCATTCTTCGACAGTCATCGAAGCAAAACTGCTGCACTCCGGAATCAGAGCGAGGTCCGGAAGGCTGGTAGGACCGTAAAATTCGTCGTGGATGAAGTGGTATAGAAGTAGATTGAAACTTTCCATGTCCTTGGCGAATCCGGTCCCGTCTTGCGCGGTAAGAAGGTCGAGGTAAGCAGGTGTACACTCGGTTGAGTCGCCTTCGAAGACTGGAAGCGGTATGCCCGACGGTCCGTGAAGGGTGTAGACGGCATCGCTCTGGCAGCAAGGGCTGCATTGCTGAAATTCTTGAAAGTCGTCGAGCCAGAAGGAAAAGCCCAGCTCAACGTAGGGCGCCTTTTCAATGCCCTGCAGCATGGTGCGCAAACCTTCCCTGTTCGTTACGTAGTCGAAATCTGGTTCGTTGACGATTATGTCAATGCCAGCCCCTAGGTGCGTGAATTTGATATAGTACCTGTCGAAGAAGGCAATTAAGGGGCTGTCGTCCGTTAAAATATCGTAGATTTCGAAGCGCGACTCCACTTGCACTCCAAAAATGCCGCCCATGATGCTCAAAACGATGAAAAACAACGTGACGAAGACTCGGTAAACCTTGCTACGGAGTAGAGGCGCCATGACATTCCTGAAGAACAGCCCAAGCAGCGAGTTGTCGTTTTCCTCATGAGGACTGTGAGTCCCCTTCTGCTCAACAAGATCCTCCGGTTCAACTTTTTTGTTGATGGCACAGACGGGGAAGCAACAACAGTCGATGATCCCCCTCTCTTCACGACGTCCGTCGATGACCATGTAAGCAGCAAAAAACGTGATTTGCATGAAGAAATCAAAGAGGACACAGAGGGCGAGGTTAACGCAAAAATATCGGATTGCTGGGAGACGACTTGTCGATCCGACAATAAATGCAAGGAAGTCAGTGAGACTGGTAATTGTAATGGAAACGCCGGCGCGGCTGACGGCAACGACGATGCGCTTCTCAATAGGCTGGCTCCTGTCGGTTTTACTCAAAGAGTTGACCATGATGAACATGTCGTCGACTCCGATTCCGAGCGCCAGAAACGGTACAATTTGCGTGATAGGCGTAATCGGCACACCCATGAAACAACTGAGCCCAATGCCACCCCACACTGCAAAGATGACGCTTAAAACTCCCATACCACCGAGCATTTTCTTCGACTTTACGCAGTCCATCTTCCCGAGCGCAGAGCAGCAAAACACGACCATCAAGATGTAGCCAATGCCCCAAAGCACCACGTCGCCTGAAACGGACCTTGCAAGCTCATCTGTTAAAGATCGAAATCCGAGAAAATCCACAAGGATGTGGTCATACTCCTGCTTAGCGGTCATATCTCGGACAGAAAATTCAAAGGAGTCCATCGCCTCTCCCCAGGGGCTTTCGTCGTCCCCACGCCGAAATATTATCCCAAACCGGAAGGCTGTAACGTACAGCAGTTGACCGGCGCTTCTCTCGAATCCTCCAATCAGTGGTTCAATGCCGACGCGACTGCCACGCTCGCTTTCAAAGCGACCATTCAGCCTTGCCTTGATTCCCTGATGGTTAGGCGCCGAAAGATAGTCGGCCAAAAGAAGATCTTCGTCGATTCTATATTTGTTAACGTCATCGGGTCCGTTGTCAACATAGGACCAGGCATCAAGAACCGACTCTAAGGCGCAGTCATCCGGATTGAGAGGGTCGGGCTTGTAGCAGAGCTGACTGAAGTTCTGCACCGTCCCGTTCCACATGGCCGTGATGTTCAGCACTTTGTGGTAGAAGTCTATCATTTCTAGAAGAGGCTCATAGCGAGCGATGTCAGCGTCCCCTACACCGTCTCCATCGACATCAGTTTCTCCCTTGGCATTAATCATGATGGTGGAGTAACGAACGTCATTGTACACAGGGAACTGCTCGCGGTAGATGACTCGATCGCGGGCCGCCTCAGAGTCTTGAGGTACCCAGAGAGCCGAGATGGACGACTCGCTGACTCCGTTTGTAACTATGCCAAAACCAAGAGAAATTAGCACGAGTGATGATAAAAACATGACGCGCTTTGGGCGTGTCGCAAGATAAGTAGTCCATCGGATAAATAAATTGGCGAGGAGATGATCCAGTTTTAAGTTGAAGTCGAAGAGAGGGTCGAAGCCGCCCATTACAATATATATTTACTTGATTCAGACAAGAAAGATGAAAGATGTTTGTGCAGAATGGAGTTGATGAATCCCCAAAAACTGGCACCAAAGCTCTTGGAAGTTATTCGGTATCAAGCTTGGTTCCTTGGGATCGTGATAAGAAGGATTGTACAGAGAAAATTACCAAAAAAGTACTATCCTGTGATCCTTTACCAAAATGACTCATCGAAGTGTCAAAAAAATTTGGTGAAAAAAAATCTGGCAGCATCATTTTTGGGAACTTAAAAAACGCTGTAAACGATTTTCATCTATTTGTCATAGTCGAAGCTATCGTGTTGAAATATTCTTAACTCTTTAAACCGAGATTCATTCTCCTAAAAAATGAAGTTTAATGGTGAATCAATGTCACAACATCATCATGACATTTTTGACACGTCGAAGTAGAAGAATGAAGAATAAAATCGGTATCAAATGATCAAATGTCACTTCAAACTTTCGTTTCAAAATTGCTTTCCACATTAATGACAGCAATGCCTATTCAGCAAATTTACCCTTCCCTGTTCTTAATTTGAGGCAGAGACAAAAGGCTCAAGGACCCTCCTCTGTTGAACTCTGCATTGAAGAAGTCTGCGTCTGCACTGAAGAACCGGTACCATTTGATGCAATACGCCCGCTAGTCACATTGAACATCTTTAATGTCTTGGAAATGACAAGCTGCATCAATAAATAAAAAATTGGGAGAAAGTAAGTCAGGTGTCCATGAAGAGGTTTCACGGATACCTGAACGATCAACGCTGAGCCCATCGTTACTGCGCCAACTCGACTACTTTTTACCATTTCTTCCATTGTAATCTTAATGTGTTGAATTTTTTCATCTGTGTCAGGAACGCCGGAGAAGGCATCTTCGACTGAATTTTTCATTGTTAGCACCTGAAGTACAATCAGGAGCTGAGATAAGGCTCGATAAATTTGGCACGCATAGAAGCCGTCGTAGACAGTTTTCGGGTTTTCCTTGCCTGCAAGTGTGACAATCACTATTGCCATAATTGCTAAAGCATCGATTGTGCATTTGATTGGCAAGACTTTCATCGCACCTTCAAGTCGCTGCAAGTGATGTTGGTTTATACCCTTGAGACCGAGGTTGATCTGGAGCCGGCTGATTTTAACAGTCGTAGCAAAGAACCACGCCGTGCAGCAGCCGAACGAAATCAAAGCAGAAGGAATCTCCACGCCGATCACAAATCCTGCAACAAAGAGCTTGCCAAAAGCCATGATTAAGAACAATATCTGAGGACGAAGCGAATAGAGAAAGTAAGCATTTGAATCTTAACGTTTTCTTATTTTTTATGGGGCTCCATCAAACTCACCTGGAGAATAATGAGATACACCATTAAGGCTGGGAGAGGTCGTTTTCTTAGTTTCTCAATATCACCTGAAAACCTTTTCCATTCGTACCGGAAATAAGAAATACATCTGAATAGGTTCATGAGCGACAAGATGCATGGGACCGCCCAAAGGACTTTCTCGGCCATTAAATTTATGTGACAATCATATCCATCCAGGTTGATCCAATCGCTGCGCCCTGTGTAGCCAGTACTGCATACACAGATGCTGTTTATGCAATCCCCATTTCCAGAGCACGGTTTAGAAGAAAGGACGTTCTCGGGGTACGAACATTCACTGTTGAACGCAATGTCCATCCTCTACTGCTTCCCTCCTAGTTGTCGGTACAAAGGACTTATTGTCGTCAGACAGTACTTCAGACACAATTTGACAACTTTTGAGGCAGAGATAATAAGGGCGTGATTTGGTGTAAAACCTTAGACAGCTGCAGAAGCGGCTCTCGTCGGTCTTTATCTAACCTCAATGCAGAGTCAATCTTGTCCAATCTCTTTTTTGCCTTTTTGGACCCATTCCCCCTTCCTGCTTCCTGCTGTTGAGTTTTCATTTTTTCAGAAAAGAAATGAACTAGGGTTAACCCAACACAAAAGAATAGATGATTTTTTGGTCCTTGTGCATCAGCTATCTGTGACGCTTTAAATAAACGGAAGGGAGAAGACAGTTATTTTCTGCTTCGTCTTTTCTGCTAACCTTTTTTGTCTGACTTACTTCTCATTGCAATGGAGAATCTTGAGGGCGAACAGCTTCTCTCCCTACAACAGCAACTCTCTGAGGAGAAGGCTTCCATTGCCGCGGAAAAGGCCAGGATGGCCACCGAGAGAGAGGAGCTGGAGAGAATGCGGGCATTCCTGAAAATGAAAGAGAGGGAGGTGAACAACATGGATGTGCTCGTCAAACAACCAGAGCCGGACGATGATTCGGGAGATGTTTCGCCAGCTGTTGTTGCGTCAGTTCAGAGCGCCTCAAAAAGTGCCTCGTCCCTCCATGCTCCCCATGCTAGCAAGATTCCACTTGCTAATGATAGACTTGCCCAGACTGCCGAGATTTACTTTGCTCCGCCTGTTTCCGGTTCAACTACAACGAAGAAGAAGAATAAGAAAGAAAAGAAGGTGGCAAACCCGACAGTGGCGGTGATGTCTGTAAGAGACCCTCAAAACTCGACTCAGGCTAGCTTTACAAAAAACCTCCTCTCCAGTCACCTCCATCAGAAAACAACCTCCCAGCTCTCTCTCCTCTCCCTCTTAACCTCTGCCCAGGCATCGTCTTCCTCCGGTCAACACACACAATCGCTAAAGTGGTATCATGCCACACTCTCCTTCTTGCAAGCTTCCGATCCTAACTCCCTGGAGATTGACACCCGCCTCCGTTGCCACCTTGGCATGGGAGACGAATACCTAGCCCTCCACCGTCACAACGAGGCCGAAAAGTCTTTCGCTGAGGCGGTGAGATTGTCCAAGGAGCTCAAGGATAAAAAGCAACTAGAAGTGGCGTGCAATAAACTGGGCAAGCTGTTGATATCCTGGTCAGAGATTCTCGAAAAGTCCGGCGCGGGGGAAGAAGCTTATGTCGCTCTGCAAAGGGGGATCGCATCACTCGAGGAGGCAATTGAAGGGGGGGCTGATTTTCTCTTTGGTGATGTTGCTGTCGATCTGAATGAGGCGGAAAGGATGCTAGTGAGTGACAGAAAAGTCTCGGAGATGATCAGGAGAAATAAGGGCCGAGATATTGTGGAGAAGCTGCGAGAGGAGGAGGACGAGGCGGTCCGGTTGGATAGGAAGAAAAAGCGCGAAGAGGTTAGGAAGAGAAAGATGGAGGAAAGAGAGCAACAAGAAAAGTCAAGGAGGTGGCAGGTGACAGGAAAGGCAGAAGCTAGGAAGGCGATCGAGGGAAAGATTGGCTCTGGTAACGGAGGTTCAGCCGTTCCGAAAAAGAAATTGAACGAGAAACAGTCACTCAAGGTCGCCAACACCAACACCAACACCAACACCAACACCAACACCAACACCAACACCAACACCAACACCAACACCACCCCCCCTGTCAAAAATGTGGAAACTGACAATACGATTACTGTCGACGACAACACGGTAACCAGCATTACGACTGTCACCACAGTCGACGGTACAACAACTACGACCAAAACCACGACAACAAAGAAAAATACTCCGCAACAGAAAATGACGACTTCAAATCGGCGCAAAATGTCCTCCTCGCTCTCACCCGAGCCTCAATTTGGCACAATTCGCTCTGGTCGTCACTTGTTCGTGCGCCGGGGCTGCTCCTTGGACCACGTTGCCCAGCGCGGATACTCCAAGGAAGAAATCTCCTCAGCCGCCTTGGTGATCCAGGGCTGCTTCCGACGCAAGCTTGCCCGGAAACGGTTTGAGGAGGCCCGCCGTCGCAACTGCGTTGAACTTTGGTCGGATTCGATTGTGGTGTCAGGGGTTCCACTTGTGGTCGTTTTCTCCATGGTTCGCGAGCCCCCCCAGCTTGTCAAATCCACCGTAGTGTCTGTAAGTAAGACGTCGGATGAATACGATGTCTTTGCCCGTCCGTCTTCTACACTCACTGCAAAGGAGAGGACCATCCGGGAGGAGCTTAAGTCAAGGTCGAGACTTTGCCTCGAGGTGGACGTTTATCAGTCGACCGGAGGTTTGTCTGACGACAAGAATGATAGCGAGTGTGTGTTTCGTTGGTGGGGTAGCCAGGCGGAAGTGTCTCAGATGATCCCCCGCTCTATTGGCTTTGTCTCGTTCGAGCATATGGACTTAGACTGTAAGTTCATTACCGATAACTGGAAGGAGTGGATGCCTTACATCTCCCGCCGGATCGTCCTCCAGGAGAGGTTTAAGGCCGCGACGGAGAGGGAAAAGTCGGCTTTTGAACGCGACGTTACGATGGCATACAAACTAAGAATTGAGCGAACGATTCATCGTTCCTGTGGAAAGGTCTGTTGGGGCCCTCGATGGCGCAGATGGTGGGCGCACTTTTACTATCAAGGGGAAATTCACCTGGAAAGGGGCATTTTGCTGCTACGCTGCTTCAGTAAATCCCATCGACATCCAGGTATCTTTACATTGGAATTAACGACTTACGACGTCACGAAAGTACTGGGAGTTGATACCTCGATAACCTCCTTTAATTTTCGCACCCTCCTAGAATCCAAAGACCCAAAAGACGTATCTTCTATGTGGAGGATAGTCACGGGGAAACTCAGACTGATAAACACCACCTGTGGCTCGAAAATCGTTATCGCCGGTGAGGAGGCGAGTCACCACTGCGTCCAGTGGCCTGAGGAGCGGGAGAAATACCGCAACGAGATGCGGCGTGCCACGGTCATTCAGCGGCACTACCGGGGAGTACTGGGACGCAGGCGGTTCAGAAGACTCAAAGCGACTTGGAAAGATGAGTTGGCAAAGAAACGACGCATCGAGGCCCGAGCTTACGAGTCTCGTCGGCGCAGTTCCGCGGCTGTAGTCCTGCAGGCCTCGGTGAAGCGAGGATTCGCCAGGAAGAAGGCGGTGGCGATGCAAGAAATCAGGGACCATGCCAAAAAGGAGAGGGAAAAGGAGCGACAGAAGGAGCGGAGAATTCACAGGAATGCGATCAATATTCAGAGGATTGTCCGTGCGTTTGTTGCGAGGTGCCAATTCGCGAGGAGAGTTTACGAAAAGAGGAGTGAGGAGTTGGAGAAGGAGGGTCGTTTTGAGACACAGAAATATATTGATGGAACGAGACTTTACATTACCGGAAGAATTCAGAGTGGGCTAGATTCCATCGAGGATGTCGTGTTTAGAATGGAAGCAATGGATTTGATCGGCGGTCGGAAGACCACCATCACCGTCGGTAATGTTATAATTGCGGAGGTGATCAAGGATATGGAAAAGGAAGTCCGGCGAGCAAAAAGGAAAGAAATAGATTATGACGGTCGGTACGATATTACCCTGCGTAAGGTATTTTTGAGGAGTATCGACAAACTTACGCTCTTCAAGAACAAGGAGAAAAATATCTTCATCCTTGCCTATCGTGGTGGTGGGGGGAAGAAGGAGAAGGACAAGCATGGAGAATGAGCTTTGCATCTGCGAGTAGCAATTGGACTAGGAAAATGACGGTAGTTAGTTTTGTTTGGTTGAAAAACAGCAGCTACCTTATGTATCAATTAATCTCTTTTTTTCTCCTCTCTTCTCTTTCTCTCGATGGATGCGAGTGTCAATGTTAACAGGCAGACATCATGGTTTTCACAAGGTCCACAAAATCCAAATACCCTGTGGCGCTAAATTCGCTCATTCCCAGAAGTTTTTCCGTATCTTTCTTCGATAGCTTCTCTCCATAATTCGTCAGGGCCCACTCTAATCTTGTTTGTGATATTTGACCCGGTTTATCGGTCTTAACGTTTATGTTGTCATGTTTGTTCCTGTGGTCCTTTGTTGATGATAAGAACTGAAACGCCTCTATGACATCTTCCTCCGTGTAATCGACCTTCGGTTTTGTGGACATGGACTTCACGAAGTCGTCAAAATAAATCTCGCCAGTCCCGCTCGTATCAATTTCGGTCACCATTGTTTCAAGCTCATCTGTCGTCACCTCTAGATTCATAAGATCAGTCAACTTCCTCAACTCTTCTTGGTCGATGCTGCCGCCCTTATCTTCATCGACAAGCTCGAAAATCTCCCTAAACTCGTTGATCTCGTCAAATGTCAGCCCCGTCTCCTCTCGGATCGCTCTGGCTTCCATTTCTTGTCGAGCCCTGATTTCCTCCGGGCTTTCCTCAGGTCCAGAACTATCAGATGAATGGGAAGATGCTGAGGACAATAATTCCGGGTTGAGCGTCATTGTGTAGTTATGACAGCGATGCTCTTTCGGAAAGAGAGTCCTTTAGACGCGTAAAATGACGAGTTTCTCTTAGATCACTCTGGAAAAGAAGTTGGGAGAAGGAAGTTGTGAAGTTGTGTTCCAAGGTGTTTATCTTGCAGGATTCTGTCGATTCTGTTAAATATAAACTCCCGTTATGCGCTCTCGGGGTGTTCTTTGTCGCCGTTCGGTATTGATTTGAACGTAACGTAAATTTTCTTTTTCTGTTGTAGGTTATGTCTGGTCTCTTTGGTCTTTTTTAACACAGAACAAATCACGACGAAAGTATCAGCCCACCAGCCTCTCCAGCCACCCCCAGCCCTCCTCTACCCCCTCGCAATCTACCTCATGAACTATGCTGGCGTCGAATTTGATATCGTCCGTGCGAGCGATAAGCTTCCGTTCTTCAGCAAGGATCACACCGACCAAATCCAGTACTTCTGCGCTGTCGGGGGGATGGATTATTTCCTATCTTTCCGCCCCACGGAGCCCCTCCGCTGCGTCAGCGATGTGACGGTCGACGGGGTGAATATGAAAACAGGTACTGGCTGGAGCCAACCCAAAAGATCACCATCCTACCGCGGTACACGCGCTGCGGATGGATCGTACGCTCCTCTGCGATTCGTTGAGAACCCTCCTGACGAGGAGGATGATGACAACACCATGTTGACCAGGACGGGGATCATCAAGTTCAAAGTTTACGAGAGGGGACTTAGCAGGCCGAAGGAGAAGAACAGAGAGCTGAAGGCTGTCGTGATGTCAGCCCCCAGTTCCGGACCCGCTCTGAAGGACAAAAAGGGTGCGATGATGTCAATCGCAGGCGCTGGAGAACCGTTTTTTCCATCGCTGTCTAAGAACACATACGACGAGGGTGCTCTTCTCGCCGAGGTTGAGATCCGGTACATGTCAGAGATCGGGCTTGTTCATCGTCGCATTGTCACGTACGATGAAATCCCAGTTGATCGTGGGGTTGGCTTTGCCGATGTCCCATCCGCGACCCCCCCCGTGAAGAAGAAAAAGAAAAAGGCGAAAAAGGCTAAGAAAAAGGAGGTGGTGAAAAAGTCGAAGAAGAGGAAGAGCAGCGACAGCAGCATCAGAAGCGTCAGTAGCAGCGGCGGCAGCCGCAAGAAGAAGAAACCTCGGAGCGACCGACAATACGTCACTAGCGTCGACGGCGATAGCGTCACTAGCAACGGCGACGGCCGCTCGAAGACGAGCGCGAGGAGCGACCGACGATACGTCTAGTGACGACAGCAGCAAAAGCGCCAAGGAGTTGCTTTCTATTCGTTTGTAGCTGTAGTATGTAGTATGTAGTTTACGTGAAACGGGCCGCGTCGCGTTGAATGTGACGCGTTGTAAAAAACCACACTCATTGTTACACTACCACACCCATTCATCCATCTCATATGCTAGTCTCCCCCCCCCCCTCCTCCCCGAGATCCGCTTTCGTAATTCCGGAAACAAACGTGCCCCCCCCCAACGGCACCGAAATCTTGCTCCCCTCAAGCCGCCGCTCCCTTCTTCCCCTCCCCCTCCCCACGAAGCTGCTCCCGCTGCTGCTGCTCCTGGTGCTCTTCGATCCTCCCCGGGTCCCCGGGTCAAAGGTCAAAGAAAGAGAGAAAAAAAATTTTGTCATAAACGACGCGCATCTTCTTTTTTAAGGTTTCCACCATCCTATGTCGATAACCTTGCACACCTCGTTAGCATCATCTCTCCCAATATCCGAGAAAATCCCACTCCTTCTCCTGTTAGCGCCAGCGCACTCAATAAACGCAGGTCCACAGAGCTTTTCATCGCACAGTAGGCAGTCATTTAAATTTTCGTTAGTCATAGTCATGGTGTTATTATCCCCCGCTATTTCTCCTCCCGAATCTTCTTTTGCTTTGTTATTACCGCCTTGTTGCTCTCCCCCACCCAAAATCAAACTCTTGATGCAAGTAAAGACACACTTTCTCATGTCACACATGACGTTATCGACCCAGCACGTGTTGCAATCGTCCGTCAGCCCAACTCCTTCTTCCATACAGTTTCTCACGCTACTGGCGCCACCAAGAAACGCCTTTGTTGCACATGCGGTTGTTGTTTTTGTCAAAGTATTCCTGGTCACATTGTAGATGTTGATGTCACGACGATTGCTGCAGTGGCCGCAATCACCACAATTAACAATTTTCGCACCGTTAGCATGGGCGGTATCTACATTGTCGTACGTTCCAAAAATAATAGGCAACGTTTCGTTCACTTTTGCCCCACAAACTCGTTTTGTTGAGTAGTATCCAATTGTTGTCGCTGCGTTCTCATAATTGCTTTTCTCAACCGCTGCACCAATGAGCAAGACAATTACAAAAACAATAAATACTGCGAAGAAGGCGATGGTAATGCTCTTGCATGTGCATTTTCGCTTGTCTCCCTTTGGCTGCTTATCCTTTGCAATTTCGTCATCATCAAGGAGGGTTATTGACTGGGGTGCGATTTTCCCAACTTTCACCGGCAGTTTCTTGTCATTGGAGTCTTCCATGTTATTATTATTATTCGGCGTGAGTGGATGTCACAACGCTTCAGACACCTTCTGAGCAATACCAAACCGGCGTGAAGAGGCCCATGATCTAGTATTGACACTTAGAAAATACTTTTAAAAAACCACGAGAGAGAAACAAAAAAATAAATCAGAAAATCAGGATGATAAGATACGCATAAATTCTTAGTCTTGGCAATCTCATTTTCTGTTGTTCGGATCGACTTGTGCCCAACGAATATGGTGTGCCGGTTTTCAGCTCTGATATTGAGCGTTCTGGTCCCTGTCTGTTCCTCCTATAGTTCCGTCTGCTTTTTGCCCTCCACCCTTGACACCAGTCTTAGTACACCTTGTGCAAATTTAACGCACGCGAGCGACAGTGTCACGAATATAACTTCTGCGAAAGGCGGTGTGGCCTCATTTATTGTTTATGCGGAGCCAGGGCCCAGTTCTTTTTCTATCAATTTCGATATCGTTGACACTGATGATTTTAAGTTCACTCACTACGAGATAGGCTACGTGAATGTGACGGAAACTGTCCGATACAACCAGTCGCGCACGGGGTGGCTCTCCGATCCCCTCTTAACCCCATTTAATGAAGGGGGTGGAATGGCGACATATGTTCCAGCTGGGGAGAGTGGGAGTTGGCTTTTTGTAATTGACATTGCTGCCACAGCTAAGGCAGGCTCGTACAATCCCGAGCTCAGAATATCGTTGAACGATGGCTTCTCGGTTCATCCTGTCCCTCTCAAAATCTGGGATTTTTCCATCCCCGAAATTTCTCAGGGTATCTTCACAGAACTCTTTGTTGCAAGCAACACTGCCACATCAACAGAAGATGATCATAGCGACAATAGCCTGGGGGCAATTTACGCAGAGGCCGGTGGATTCACGCTCGATATGAAACAGAAATGGTTCGATCTCCTTTCTGACTCTCGCATTCCCCCAGATGATATTTACCTGTCCTCTCCCAGGCCCGTTGAGGATTACAAGTATCTGAATAGCACGGGGCAAAAAATGATGGGCGTTATGGATGTCAGCGGAAGGGCCGGCGGAGACGGCTGTGCGAACTTTTCCAATTCCTATGTCGACAGTATGATCGCTGATTTGACTCCCATCGTCGAAGAGCTGAGTTCTTTGGGATTACTGGAGAAAGCGTATGTTTATGGCTTTGATGAGGCGCCCCGTGAGTGTGAAGCGGGTGTTCGAAATTTGTTCGGAGCTGTGAAAAGCAAGTGGCCTGAGATACAAACGGTCGCGGTTTTGAATTGGCCGGGACAAGGGGGTGGTGAGATGCCGACAGACGACGACTTTCCGGTGGACGTTTGGACCTTGCAGTACCAGTATTACAATGAGACAGCAGCAAAAGCGTGGACTCGATCGGGTCGCCGCATTCTTGGATACCATTGCATCGAGCCGAGCGATGCATCGTACTTGAACACTTTTATTGAGCACGATCTTGTCGAAACAAGACTTCTGATGTGGTACATGGCTGCACGGGAGGAATTTTCAGGATGGCTGTATTATGCTGTTGATCTCTTTGCCACGGGTTGCAAGCCTAATCCTGACCCTCACACCACGGTCGCCAAAAGGCTCAAGAGCGGTTTGTCGTCAAAAATTGACTGGAACCCAGGGAATTGCATTTGGAAAGACCAGTATGGCGAGGACTTTTTTGCAAACGGGGTGAGTCTTGAGTCTTGAGTCTTGAGTCTTGAGTTCGTGCTCTTGCGTCTTGCATTCTTGCGTATTTGGGGTTTTCAACACTCACTTACCAACCTCTTAACCACAACAACGAAATACAACACAACGCAGGATGGGCAGTTCTTGTACCCTGGTGTTGACGGTCCAATCCCTACCACTCGGCTATTCCAACTTCGAGAAGGGCTACAAGATGCGGAGATGTTCAGAATGTTGCCAGAGAACGATGCGAAAGCACTTATAGAAACAGTATTGAGGGGATCAAATGATTTTGACAACGACGTGGAAAATATTGAGGCTGTACGGGTACAAGCCGGTGACAAGGTCGAACTTGCACTCAAACAAAAACAATGAGCAGGACGTATAAATGCGAGGTAATGAATGATAGTTTTGAAGGTAATTTTATCGGAAAGGAGCTCACAGCACATTATCGTTTAGGTTTATCAGTTTCGGAAATATGTTCTTCGTCTTTCTTGGCGAGGACACCTTCCCTTGTCACAGATTGCTAGTGATATATAAGCCGCTCAACCCATTAAATTCATTCAGTAGCCTCCCCAGTTAGTTGCTCGCTTCATGCTAGGGTAGGGTAACTAGCAGAGGAAGTAATCCCGCAGGGACCGTTCTTCTGGTCAGACCTGGCGATACGGATGTAGCCGCTCTCTCCCCAGCCATCAGCCCAGCTGTTCTTGATCTTCCAGAAGCCATTTCCGTCCTCCTCGCCATATCCGACGGCAAGGACACCGTGGTCGAGTTGAGTGCCACTGATGTGGGTCATGATACCGCTCTTGTAAAGCTGCCAGTGGAAATCAGCATCAACAGCAACAGAGATGGGCTGCTGGGTGACGGCGGTGGCAAGGGCATCCTCGCTGTTGGCGACATCGGTGAAGGTGATTCCAACAGTGCCATCGACTGGGGTGCAGCTGGAGTCGCATTTGGGAGCGCTTCCACTTCCACTAGCGTAGGGGTAGTCGGACTCAGCGCAGAGGCCAGCAGTCTTGATGTAGCCGAAGGCATTGTCCATGAGGCCACCGTTGCAGCCCATGTCTCCACTCTCAGTGTCGCAGCTGACAAGCTGCTGCTCGGAGAAGGAGACCTGCTGCTGGTTCTTCAAGTAGTAAGCTCCCTCCATTCCACCGGTGGTGGAGAAGGCCCAGCAGCTTCCGCAACTGCCTTGGTCTTTGACAGCAGTGACATAGTCGGTGGTGGACCAGTCGACGGCATCATCGGCCTTGACGCCCTCGAAGGCGTTGATGAAGCGGCTGCTCTCCTTGCGAGGGACGGGCTCAGCCAAGAAAGTGGCGGCGAACTCCTCGAAAGAAAGGTGGGAGTACTTGTTGTGTCCGAGTTCGTAGCCATGGTTGCCATTGTTGTGTAGCTCAATCAAGTCACTGTTGTGCTTGTAGGCAGCCAATGCGCCATTGTAGCTCTCGGCATCTTCAAACTCGAGGTTGAAGGTGTCAACGTGCGAAACGAACTGCGCAGGTTGGGTGAAAAGGAGCGGGGGTTGGTTCGGTTGGTTAGAAAATGAACGAAAAACTTGAGGGGAATCCTATTGGCACAGATGCAAAGGCGCCATAGTTTGATGCTTACATTGGCAGCGTAATGGGCGTGCTCGTGCAGGCTCATCTTCGCGTTAGCGACAGAGACGAGGGCGGCGGTGGCGAGGGCGAACTTCATATTTGCTGTTGGCAGAAGGATGACGAAAGGAGTTAGACAAGTTGGAGAATTGCGGGGATGAAAAAACACTTAACAACCACAATGGGTTTATTAAACTAGTAGCAAGCGAATTCATATTGGGGGGGTAGCCCTAGATTGGAATTATTTATTTTCTTCACTTACTTTTAGTGTGTAAGAGATGTTTGTGACTCAATAGCCAATCTCGTGCGCTCCCTTTTTGTGCCCATGAAGATCCAAATAAGGCCAAATTGGTTTTATTATTAACCTCCAATTTTTGTGGATAAAAGCGGTAATTAGATAACTATGAGTTGCTCCGGGTGCGTCAAATATTTATAAATATTAATTTAAGAGCTAAATTCTGAGGTTAAACTTGAGGGAGGTCAACTCCAAATGCTTGTGTTTTGGGCTTAATATCTTTCAAAAAATAATTTAAATGCACAAACACCCACCGCAAAATTATTTGAACCGTCATGGTGGATTTTATTTTATCCAGGTGATTTTTTTTATCTTCTCACCTCAAGCCATTTTCATTGGAAAATGTCTCGCTCTCCTCATTGGCCGGTGTACCTGACAGGATCCAATTACCTCTTAATCTTTTAATGTAAGTCGTGTAATTATTAAACCGGCCTCTATCGCTACCCTCGAGCAATACACACAGTCGGTTGTGGAAATTTATCATTAACGATCCCGTATAAACCCCTAAATCCTATCCTGCCCTCACAACTTATTCTAACAATGTTTCACCCCCTTCCCCACTATACTGCAACCTGCTCATGCCTTCGCAGTTACTCCAATCATCAAGATGAAGTTCACTCTCGCCACTGCCGCTGCCGTTGTCGCTGCCGTCAACGCCAAGCACATTCACCCCCATGCCAAGTATACTGCTGAGTTCAGAGCTCACGTTGCCAAGCACTCCTTGACCTTTGAGAGTGACGCTCACTTCGAGAAGGCTCTCTCTGCTTTCAAGTCCAACAGCGATATCATCGAGGAGCACAACGCTGGCAACAGCACCTTCACTCTTGGCCACAACCAGTTCTCCCACCTTACTTTCGAGGAGTTCTCTGCCATCTACCTCAGTGAGCCTGCTCCTCGCAAGGAGAGCAGCCGCTTCGTCAACCACTTCGAGGGTGTCAAGGCCGATGATGCCGTCGACTGGACCACCACCGACATGGTCACTGCTGTCAAGGACCAGGGACAGTGCGGAAGCTGCTGGGCCTTCTCCACCACCGGTGGAATGGAGGGAGCTTACTACTTTAAGAATCAGCAGCAGGTCTCCTTCTCCGAGCAGCAGCTTGTCAGCTGCGACACTGAGAGTGGAGACATGGGCTGCAGCGGTGGCCTCATGGACAATGCCTTCGGCTACATCAAGACTGCTGGCCTCTGCTCTGAGGACGACTACTCTTATGTCTCTGGACAGGGACAGGTTCCCGCCTGCGACTCCAGCTGCACCCCCGTCGATGGCACTGTTGGAATCACCTTCACCGATGTGACCAACTCTGAGGCCGCCCTTGCCAGGGCCGTCTCCCAGCAGACCATCTCTGTTGCCGTTGACGCCGACAGCAACTGGCAGCTCTACTCTGGTGGCATCATGACCGAGGTCGGTGGCACTCAACTCGACCACGGTGTCCTTGCCGTCGGATATGGCGAGGAGGACGGACAGGCCTTCTGGAAGATCAAGAACAGCTGGGCTGAGGGCTGGGGAGAGAGCGGCTACATCCGCATCTCCAAGGATGTTAACCAGGAGGGAGGACCTTGCGGAATCACCATGTCCGCTAGTTACCCTACCCTTGCCTGAGCATCACGCAAATCCATGACGCAGCTGGAGTTGGGACCACTAGAATAAAAATAGCTATGCTGAAGATGTGAGAGCATGTTATGTTTATGAAAGAAAATATTTCTGTCTTCTGTTT
>Ga0115555_1001277_pt1 | contig 17268 bp, 15 predicted proteins | sample COGITO_mtgs_1104_2_FD_87285 | JGI IMG/M metagenome (GOLD analysis project Ga0115555, IMG submission 87285) | Pelagic marine microbial communities from North Sea - COGITO_mtgs_110407 | ecosystem: Environmental > Aquatic > Marine > Epipelagic | place: Germany:Helgoland, sampling site Kabeltonne... | reverse complement strand
TGTGAGCATCGCCAAACATCGATTTGAATTCGAGCTCGGGTTCTACGGCCAAGAACGGCAGTGACTTCTCCAGATCAACCTTCTTTGCTGCGCTGGTTAGGGAACTAAAGCTATCCACACTGAGCACGACGACTCGTTTACCCTCGGGCATTACTCCAAGGCACCAGATATGCTTTTTATCGCTCGAGGAACCGCATTGAGATACACCCTCGAGAACAGTATATTCTTCGCGATGGTCCCACCCACAAAATGCTATCAAAGCGTCAGTTTTTGAGGCGATAAGCAACAAGCATTCGCCATCAATTGTCTGGGCGATTAGCGAATGGTATTCCGTATTCAGCCCTGCTACGACTTCTGCCCTCCTAGAAAACTCATCTAGGTCATCACCAAAATCGATTTGCAAAGACGAGCTTGTGTTTTGCAGGCTCCTCTTCCTCTCCACCTCGTCTAATCCATCGATTGCCAATTCCGGAATGATCTGCCAATCAAAGTTTGGCTCCATCAAAGGTAATGCATACAATTGGTTCGACCTTTTAAAGTGAGGAGAGGGGGCACGGGTGCCCCACGGCGATGTCACATCTGTCTTAATGTCCCTGTCTGTGGAAAAAAACAAGGCCGGGACGATTGATCCACCAAGTGCAAATTCTCCAAAAACAGGCGAATATGAATTGAACCGATCCATTGTGACAGGATTCAAGCTTCGATCTTCCATGTTTATCAGACCTATACGAGTGAACTGGTTCTTGCCTGTAAACTCGACAGATAGGTAACATTCGGTCGGGTCAAAAACGAGCTTGCCGAAATCTCTGAATACGGTATTAATTCTGGCTGTTACTCCGCTGCTTAATTCCATTACCATCAACCTGCCGTCGGTATCAGTCCACGCGGCCCACCTTCCCTTCGCACTAACGGTCAGACTCTCCGGCCGGATGCTCCTTAACCCCTCTCCACCAACTTTCTCCCCTCCCATTTTTTTACCGAATAAGCCTTCCCCAGCAATCTTGCTAACAAAGAACCCCAACTCAGCCCCATTCCAACTCGTCGGATCTGTGCATAGGACGATAACATGCGTACTGTTCAAGAATTTGGTGTTTAGAACTCTTACAAGACCATTATTTTTCAAGTTGGCCACAATTTGCTTTGTTCTGCCAGCGGGCAAAGTGGACGGGCCGCGGAAACGAGATTCTTCTTGTACGACGGGAACCAAAAACGACTGTCCCCGTACGACAACACTCGAAGAAAGTAAGAAATACTTCGTCGCCATTACATCGATATCTTCCAAATAATCCAATTTTGTTTCTATTCGCCGCTCACTCATTTGATTGAAATCACTCAGAAGGCGAATTTCAATCACCTTCGGCGACATCGGCAGAATTGATTGAGGCTGAGCCAAACGCGTTAAAACGTCAGTGAATTTGAGAAAGAACAAGTCTGCGCCACTTCTCACAATAATGTTATTATTTTTTGCGTCGATGCTGAATTCCTGAATCCCGTAGCCTGGGTCACAGGTTGTGGTGATTTTTGTTGGCTCGCTGTTATGCTTTGATACGTCAATCGCCCAAAGGTTGGAGATCCCGCTGACAAACCAGCCGCCGTCAGGTTTCTTCTCGCGGTCAGAAACGAAGATTAAGTATTTCCTGGCGCTTTCAGTCTCCAAGACAGCAGGTGATCTGCTTGTGCCGAGATAATCGCTGGTAATCTCGACAGCCTCAGCATCTCCACTGCAAAAATGCCATATCGACTCCGCCGTTCCACCAACGTAACGCTTTGTCTGACTGCTTTGCTTATGGCGAGTGAAATATGTGCAAGTTGGAGATGATATGGCAATCTCAGTCGACTGAGTGAGGGGCAAGGGGGTGACATTGCCGTTAGGGTCGTTGGCTTGTGGGTTTCGTATTCGCACCGAATAGATACGTCGATCATCCAGACTACTCTCCAATGACCTTGTGCTGAAATAAATAGCATCAGAGGACTTACTCCATCCCTCAACACTCGTTACTCCGTAGCTGTTGGCAGTATATGTCACTCTGATGGCACGTCGTCTACTTGCGGTGTAGTTGGAGAAAGGCAACGTCTCGTCTCCCCCCCCCAAAGGCAAAACATAAACTTCTCTTTGACCAGTATAAGTAGCAGTAAAAGCAATCATGCTGCCGTCTCCTGAAATTTTGGGGGTCAGCTCATTTCCTCCCCCGCTCGTTAACCTCGTCCCAACAAGAACATCACTGCCATCATCGATCGCTTCATCCGTAATCCTAACAGCAAACAAGTCACCCTCAGAAACGAATACACAAGAATTGTCATAACAAGATGGGGAACGTGCGTAGCCACGAGTCTGATGCGACAAAGGCGGAGAAGGGGAGAAAGCGGAGGTCGTAAATAGAGAAGAGGCTGATGTATAAATGTCAAAGACAGTTTTGTGGTTTTTTGTGCTTGTGTTTGGATCAGAGGGGTCTGGCGTTGGTGCAGGTGCTGGAGATGGTATCGTTGATGGTGATGCTTCTGCTGGCGATTCTCTTTTCGGTACATTATTAACGGGGACTGTTGCTCTGCCAACAACAATTCCAATGCACATCGTAGCCAATATTATCAAAACCTTCCTAATGATTTGCCGGGAAGTTTTTTCGAGATCCCGCGTGCCGTATGACGACGGGTGTTCACTCCGCAAATGCACTGTATCACTCTCTGATTCGATGTCCATCGCCCTCATCTCAAAGAGAGTGGTAAGTAGAGGATTCTCTCTCAAACACTAACCACTTTAAAAATGGATTATCTAAAGGGGTTTTTTTTTGGTTTTTTTTTTTTTCACATTTTTGAGGGCTCAATACATTGAAGGGGACGAAACGATTATCAGAAATGGAACGTTCGCTTTTTCCGCTGCTATTGATATTGTTCGGCGCTCAGGTGTCTTTGGCTTTCACGGTCTCAGTATTCAAGCGCCGACACGTGACCCATTTTGCTGTTTCAAAGAAAGATACCTACAATATTGCACTGCTTAAGGGCGATGGGATTGGGCCTGAGATATCGGACGCTACTGTGACTGTCTTGAGCTCACTTCAGGAAAAGGCAGGTTTCACGATCAATTTTACTCCTGCTCTTATCGGAGGCGCTGCTCTTGATGAAACTGACGAAGCCTTCCCCGATGCCTCCCTTGAGACATGCCGCGGCTCTGATTCTGTGCTGCTTGCCTGCATTGGAGGCTACAAGTGGGATAACAATTCTCGCGATAAGAGGCCAGAAACAGGGTTGCTTAGGATGAGGAAAGAGGTGAGCATTCTGGCATTTGGCTGGCTGTTGCCCAAAAACCGAGTGCTGAAGGGGTACATTTCTTTTCCAAATATTTCGCTTTCAGCGAGGCTTCTCACCCTCACCCTCAAACTCACGCACAACACGCAAAAAAAAAACGCAACACGCAAAACGCAACACGCAACACACATAGATGGGTCTTTTTGCAAACCTTCGGCCCGCTAAGGTGATTCCTCAGCTAATGTCGGCAAGCACAATCAAAGAGGAAGTCTTGGAGGGCGTGGACATTATGGTTGTTAGGGAGCTAACGGGTGACGTATATTTTGGGACACCGAAGGGAATCGACACTCTGCCTAGCGGCGAGAGGGTGGGGTACAACAACATGATTTATAAGGAGAGCGAGATTGAGCGGATAGCCAAGGTCGCTTGCGACGTCGCCGTTAAGCGAGGCGGAAAACTGACGAGCATCGACAAAGCGAATGTGTTGGACGTCAGCCAGCTCTGGAAGGAAGTCGTTACTGGGGTAGTGGAGAACGGGTACAAGGATACGATCGAACTGAGTCACATGTACGTCGACAATGCTGCCATGCAGCTGATCAGGTGGCCCAAGCAGTTCGACACGATTGTGTGCGGAAACATTTTTGGGGACATTTTGTCTGACGAAGCCTCCATGCTGGTGGGGAGCTTGGGCATGCTGCCTTCCGCATCGCTCCCATTGTCTGGCCCGGGTGTGTTTGAACCTTGTCACGGCTCTGCTCCGGACATTGCTGGGGAGGACAAGGCCAACCCCCTGGCGATGATACTGTCTGCTGCGATGATGTTGCAATATGATTTGGACCGGCCGGAGGAGGCGCGAATGTTGGAGAAGGCTGTCGAAAAGGTATTGGACGATGGCTGGAGGACACAGGACATCAAGATCGAGGGCGATGGCTGCAAGCTCATTGGATGTCGAGAAATGGGGGAAAAGGTGGCCGCAGCAATTTAGTGATAACGAAGATTTTATGGCTACAAGCTGTGTTATTGCACTTGTGTTTTATCTTTGCAAAGTTTCATTTATTTTATTTCCCTTTTTGGTTTACATGTCCATGTTATTTCTGTTGTACAAATCGTGTACAAATTGTGTGATATTTCTTTCTCACTTAAAGACTTCCAATCCAAACAGATAGATGAGTTCTTGTAATTTATCTTTCTGGTGTAGTGTCAAAAGTGTAAGTGAGCTTTCTTAACTCTTCCCCACCCCCCCCGAGTGTAGCGACCGAATACTAAGTATTCGGTCGAAGTATTCGGTCGCTACACGAGCTTCAAGCTTCTAGTGATATATAGCAGTCGATGTATTGACCTCCATGCCACTGAGGTATTCCAGTTCCGCAGTGGAGTGGATGGTGATGTGCTCAATCCTTGGAATGAAGATCTCTCCCTTGCTCTTCATGCTCTTCCAGTCCCTTCCAGTGATGTGCTCTAGCTTCAGAGTAAAAAAAACAGGCTCTTTTAGGGTCATTGGCCCTCGAGATAATGCGCACTTAACAGTGCCTTCGACTCCCCCTGTCTCCATGTAGACCTTGGGTTGCTTTTTAGGGCAGCCTTGGCTGCTCTCTCCAACAATGACACTGAACCCGCTCAGGTTGCTCCTGGCATCATCGCCATGAAGCAACAATGTCGCCAGTTTGGCATTGTGCTCTATGAACTGGTCCTTTTTCATTTTTTTGACAGTCTTGTCCCTAGTGCCATCCTTGAATTCAATGACACAATTTTCGGTCAGATGCTGGGCACATGATTTTTGGGACATGACGCGTTCCAACATGGCATCCACGATGCGTTTGCGATTATTGGCAACTTTTCTGTCTTTCTCTTTGCTCCGGTACTCCATGGCGTTGGTGTTGCTGCGTTTGCTAGCGTGTGCCTTGCGCATTGGTGCCGGCATCTCACTGGGCCTCAACCCGCTGTCGATCTCTATGGCAGGTTCTGGGCCGGCAGCAGTCATTGTGACATGTGGGACCGTCACTTTTGTTGGCCCTGCAGAGAGTAGCGTGTGGGAGAATCTTGGTGGCTGAACCTCGACTTTCCTTTTTTTCTTGGGTTTCTTGTTCCTGTTGTCGGGTTTCACGATGGCCTTCCTCTTGGCAGCAGATACGGTAAAATCACTATCATCAGCGAATCCTGTGTCGTCCTGCGTTTCCATCACACTCGCATCAATTTCATCTTCTGTAGCAGGATCCCCGTACCTTTTCACCAGCTTTGGTACCCTCCCGCTCAATGTTGGGGAGTTCAAATTCTGTAAATTCAGGGGTATCCTGTCTCTGTCGAATAAGTCGGGCTCTTTTTTACCGCCGTCTTCTTCAGACATAACGCAAGTGAGCTGCTCCGAGGGTATCGTATGAGTCATTTCAGACAATAAATGGGGGGATTTAATGGTGAAGAGATTTAAGGGTTAGTCTTATCACTGATATTGCTTCATGGTCAATGACGAAACTGATGCTTTTGGGTTCTATCGCTGCCTGCATTAGTTTCTTTCGGATTGCTCGCTCACCTGCTGTTTGGTATGAGCAAATTCGAAGGTATCGCCATGGCTTCCTGTGGTGGCAAAACTTTGCCTGTAACTTTTTGGATCTGGTGTTGGTGCCATAGCATGGGCATCATCTTCGCTCATGTCATGGTCATCCTGCATCGGCAACCTCGCCTTCGAGGGTGAAATAGAAGCTTCGGGGGATGGTACCCACTCCTCGATGAATTTTTGTAGGCTATTAGTCGTACCGAAGGACATTACTGACCCCATATCAGACGATATCTCGGCAGAAGATGGAGTGTTCCACTCCCTCCCAAATGGAGTAAAGTTGTCTAAATTACTGGCATGGCAGATCCCAACAGCCGGTGTCGTGCACCCAATTTCTGCCCGAATAGCAGGAGAGTAGAATTTACTGTGCATTCTGTAGCTAAAGTTTCTTTGTTTTTTCGTGTGTTTTTGAAAAAGTCAAAGGAAAAAGTCAGATGGAAAGGGTTAGATGGAGTACATTTTAGATATATTCGCCTCTACTATGTCGAGGAGAGAGGTTTCGTGGGTTTTTAATGTTTAAATCGCGCTTGTTCTTGGAGGAGACACTAGTCATCGCTAGTTGAGCATGCTTTTGGCGATCCCATTAATTTGGAACCAATTTCGAGATTTTTACTATTTATTATCCCCGGAGGCGTTCCGCACCTCTCTTGAAAAGGCTCACCTGAACTTTTATGAGATCAAAATGTTGAATTTGACGTTGCTGTGGATTTTTCATTTTGAAACATATATATCGCATAGGTCAGCGAAAAGTTATTTTTTAAGGGGGAAATAAAGTCGAAAATAGGGGTTAGATGGGGTAGATTTTCAATTTATTCGCCTCTACTATGACGAGGAGAGGTTTCGTGGGTTTTTAATGTTTAAATCGGCGCTTGTTCTTGGAGGAGAAACTTGTCATCGCTAGTTGAGCGTGCTTTTGGCGATCCCATTAATTTGGAACCAATTTCGAGATTTTCTATTTATTATCCCCGGAGGCGTTCCGCACCTCTCTTGAAAAGGCTCACCTGAACTTTTATGAGATCAAAATGTTGAATTTACAAGTGGAAACTGGAACTGGAAAACTGCTCTGTCACTGTACTCATGCTTCAAAAAAAAATAAGCGAAAAATATCAGTAGAAAATAAAAGAATTATCCAAGATTTTTTCGTATCTTCTCTGCTCCCATGTTTCTCGTAGTCTTTCGACCTTGAAGGATCTTTCATCCGACGAAAATATAGTGTCGACAATAGTCTCTTGGAAGCCCCCATGTAGAACCTTCATTTGATTTCTGATACTGCTGCAAAGTCCACTTTGAATATGCAGTACTTCTCACGGTATTGATCGTCCAAAGGGTGTCTGATGGTGTTGGTGTGTCCTGTGAGCATTTAGAGTCCCACCTCTTGAAGATGTAACTATCGAAGATGTAACTATCGAAGATGTAACTGTCGTTAGTGGCGTGGACAACCTTTTTTCCCTCTCCAATTCTCCAAGAATACATGTCATCCAAGTACATTTTAACAACGAATTGTATAAGGGGGGGGGGGTTTCCAAAATCAAGTGTACTTTAGGGTATATGTTAGGTTAGGTAGTGTAGTTAATTGCTAGCAAGTCAATTTCCGTTCCAAAAATACAGGGTCTAAACAACTTTTTTCTTCAAAAACAACTTTTCCTTCTTTCTAAAGTCATGCCTCCTCATAATAGTACCATCATATCTCTCCCCCATTTTCTTCGAAGAGCTTTTTGTCGGCCTCAAATGCTAGTCTCATGATGGGATGCCGCTCCACCTCCTCCATTTCTCGCAATACTTTGGCAACATTGTAGCGAAGAGTGTGGAAGGATGACACTGGAATTTCAAAGGTCTTGATTTTCCCACCAGTCAGTGTCATCTCGGCAAGTATGCATGGCTTGAAGACCTTCCCCAGGCTGTCCGTGCTGATCGTTACGTCTACTCGCCACCTGAAATTTGAGACCCCTTCCCCCATCATCCTTCCCTTGACCTTTTCCTCAACGTCAAACCTCCTCCCCCTAAGTGCCTCCACAAATTCTTTGGCGTAAATTTTTGGAACGCCCATCGTACTTAGCGATGATTTCACAACATCCAGCTTTGTTCTCTGCGAGACGGCCTTCGAGAACAGCACCGTCAAGCCCGTAACTAGAGTTGTCAAGTTTGACAAGTCCCAGCCATTTTCAGCATCAGTGGCACGTACTCCTTCGCTCAAATCGGATACGTTTACTCCTCCTCCACCACCGTTAGAGGATCCAGACACGTTTGCAATTCCCAGTTTTAGGCAGAACCGCCAAATATCCTCTGTACAACCAGGACTGTTCAGAAGATCGACTGCTGAGGTGACTGATATTGGGAGGTCACTCTCAAAGAAAGTACTGGAACCCACTGAGGCCGCGAGAGTCCGCACAGCAGAGTTCTGGATTTTCACTGCATTCACGGCCCGCTTCCATTTCTTGGAAGCACCAGGCGCAGACGTGAGAGCAGACATGAAAGAGGAGAAACGGAGACCAGGGGAGAGGGAAGTTTGGGTGTTAAGGTTTGTTTTATCAGTTATTTTTATTTAGAATCGGGGAGTATATGTTATCAGGCGACACTTGGCGTTTTTATCTTTATCTAAAACTTGTTTTCTCCTTTCAAAATTGTTGGATCTTTTCCCTCACAACATGACATAATATTCACAACCCGGGAACAACAAATCAACCTCCCATTCCACCCCTTTTCTTCTTCATGAGTTTGCGCAGCCTCAAGGCGGAAGATAAGCTTCTTGTGGAGAATGCCACACTTCGTAGTGAAGTAGATGATCTCACTAAGCTCACCCAGAAGATGGAGAAACGGTTGTCTGAATTAGAAAGAAATAGTGTGCTTCAGGAAAGGGACTGCGCAAACGCTCGGCACGTTGCCTTGCTGTTTGAAGAGTTTGTGACGTGCGTGACGAAAGAGAATGCTGCCATTTTAAAGTCCCACAGCAATATCAAGCAAGAGATGGAAACCTGTGAGAAGATGATTGCGTATTTGGCAGAGAAGATGGTGAACATGGTGAGCGACAGGTGAGTTTTTCTTATAGCCGTGTAGTCTAACTTATGAACCATTCTTAACCATTTTCCGTGTTCTATTACTGTTGCCAGCACGAACAAGCTGAAGGAAGTGGAAGAGACGCAGATGGGTCACGCAGTTAAAATTACTGAGCTCGATCATGCAGAGAAAGCGCTTGTTCACCAAATGAATCAGCTTAAACACACAGTGAAGGAGGATACTGCACACGGACATCATAAGGGAAGTCCGAGACACAGCTTGATGGGGGGCGGTGGGGGGTCACCGAGGGGGGGAGCTGGAAAAGGCAACTTTGAGGAGTTTCAAAAGTTGGATAACATGGGAAAGGAGCGGTTCAATGATATTGAACGGACAATCGATAATATTCGTGGACCGCTTCTGGACAAGATGCGAGAGATGCGGCTTGAGGTGGACTCCCTCTGGTCTGAATTTCGGCGGCAGAATGAGTCGAATAGGATCCATTTTGAGAAATTCGACGATTTTTTAAACAGGTGAGCCATTTCCAAATTGTCGCTTTATTTGGAAACGAAGATATTGTTACCAGACTTGAATTTTGGAGAGTTGAATTTTTTCGCAATCTAACCTCTGTTGTCCAATTTATGGTTCATCTTGCTAATTCACCGCCTGGTACCTCCTGCCTTTCGCTTCGGATAGCTTGCCAGCAAGCCTTCGATGGGGGCGGGAAACGGACAACTCAGTGCACGGCTGGGAGGAGGGAGAAAACAGTGCTGTTGGGGTGGGGGAGGGGGGGGGGGGCAGCAACAGCGGAGGGCATTCACCGCTACAAAAACATCGGTCCTCTTTACCGGTGAACACCACACGGAGTTCAATAGTTAATGCATCGAGGCGGGTATCAGCAAGGCACAAAGCTGTTAATAGTAACACAAAGAGCAAGCTTGAGGCCTTGAGAAGGTACACCAAGTCGAAAATTAGTACATTGGATGAGGGTGATGACAAAGTTGAGAAATCTACTCGAACAGGTATTTCAGACACAACTACTTCTGAGAAAAAGGAGGCTGCCTGGCAGGATAATTTATCCATCAAAATAGACAATGGCAGCCCAAAAGACGAAATTAGTGGCAGGATCAAGGACAGTGTTAATAACTATTCTGGTGGTGACAACGACAATCGCAATGACAACAACAGAGAGAAAGAAAAAGATGTAGATGACAATAAAAAAGACGGGGAGAGAGGGAGGACGCGACTCTTGTCAGACGATGGAGGAGATTTTACCTTTTTCAGCTAAAATAAAGTAGTGTGAAGGTAGTTCCTAATGGTAGCGCGCTTTAAAATTAAACTTTATCAACAACAAAAGTACAAGAATCCGGTTCGACTTTAACCCCCCCCCCCCTACTCACTTCAGAGTAGGCTTATAAGCGGGGTCAAGTTCCTCCTTGAAGCTCCCAAACGACTCGAATTTCCCAAAAGTCTTCTTTCCGAAACTTCCTGGTCCACCGGGCCACTTCGGTTCCGGAAATCCCTCCGCCCCATCGAAGCTCAACATGGTATTGGTCTGAAGACTTGCTGTGGGGATTTCCTTCATTTTTGCCTCAAGGTTTTTTATCTTTCCTTCGTAATCGGGTGGCTCATCCTTCGCATAGAGGGGTCCCCAGTTGTGCGACCAAATCTGCGGGTAGTAAAAAGGTTAGTTATTCGACTTTTGCACACAGAGACCCTCGAAACCACTCTGTCAATTACAACTCCACCTACCTGTGCTGCCTCATTCTCCACTTTAATCCTCTGTTCAAAGTTGTGAGCATCAGCGACGTAGTTGTGTTCGCCTCCCTTGGCTACTGGTGCTGCCATTTGTTTATTTCCGTGAAAATACAATACTTGTTCAGAAGTTAACGCTCGTGAGCCGTTTTGCATACCATTCTCCAACCACTCCCACAAACACACCTAAGACATAAAAAGGTTCCATTTCTGATACCAAGAGCTGTTTTTGCACGCACAAGACAACATTTCTTGGCCTGAACTCACCTCCCACCTCACTTTGACCCACAACTCCAACTCGAAACGAAACGAAACGACCCAACACCCTCCTCCCCTCAGCCATGGATCCTGGTTATGAAGAAGGCGAGCCCTCCACTGACCCTAACCTGAATGAATTCGCGAACAACAACAACGCCGAAGATGATGCCAATAACCCCCAGACCGTTGAATTTGAAGACGAGGATGCATACCTGGACCAGGACCCAACAGAGGCCATTGTAGAGTTTGCTGACCATCCCATGATGGACCGCGTGCAGACCGCGTTGTACGAACAGCTGAAAAAGACTCGCGATAGAGTGGTGACAGAGCTGTTGGATCGGGAGGAGGCCTTGAGGAAGGTCAAGGGGAAGAGGGAGGAGGTTGGTGTTCAGCTTTATGGCATGCAGCAGCAACTCGCAAGCTTGCAACTGACCCTAGAGCAGACGCAGCAGAAGTTCAATACGATTTCGGAGAATAAAGGTGATGATGAGGACGCCATTTCGGAACTGAAGCAGAAGTTCCTTGCTGAAAAGGCTGCTGTGGATGAAATCCACAAGCAAGTCATAAAAAACCAGAGTGAATGCGATGCGCTGAACGAAACCATTCGGCAAGTGAAACAATATAACGAGGAGATGAAAGGGGAAATTGCAGTAACCCGTAGGGCGACCTATAAGGCGGAAGAGAACGTGAAGGATTTGGAGAAGAACAAGGCAAGCCAGGATCTGTTCATCGACAATTTGAATGAGAGGATCAAGAAGCTTCAGTCTGAGATAAGCTTGTCAGAAGCCCAACTGGCTGCCCAAGAGACCCAAACGAACGAGGCAAAGGCGATGCTAAGCGAAACAGGGGCAGAGATGGAATTAATATCGTTTGAGAAGAAGCAACTGATGCAACAGTGGAAGTCATCGATAATTGCTCTCAAAAGACGTGACGAGGCGTTGTCGGCTGCGACGACGGCGCTGAAGGATGCGCAGACGAGCACGAAGGACTATGATACGGAGATTGACGGACTAAAGAGAGAAATACTGAAGGCGCAGACAATCAACGAGACTTGCATATCTGTTAAGGACCGTCTAGAAAGCGAAAGCAAGTACGTTGACGAATCTATCGCGGCAATGAAAGCGGAACGCGAGGCCATTCAGGCTCGTTACGCTATGCTTAAGCGATCTCTCGAGAGCACAAATGCGGAAGAGAAGGTGGTGGTTGTCAAGGCAAACACTATTGCCAGCGAAATCAAGATTGTGAAGCACAACGTGGAGATGGCAACAAGAGAGAGGCATGCTCTGGAAGAGCAAATCGGGATTAACCGAGCAGACCAGCTCACGAGCAGCAAGGCGACGAAAAATCTGGCCAAGACAGAGAAATTGATAATTCAAAAGGTACATGAGAAGGAGATTGAAGTCTCGAACATCAACAATGAACTGGCTAGAATTAAAGTGGACAGCCTAAATACAGAGGCGCATAACGTACAGCTTAGGGATAAGTTAGACCAGTGCAAACAAGAGTTGGTCGATAAAGACAAGCTGATTGAAAAGTACCAGATGGAGATCAGACAGAGGAACGATGAGATTGAGAAGAAAATGTACCGGGTTGATAGGCTTAATCGCAAATACGAAAAAATGATGGAGGGAGTTGAGGATGAGGAGGCCATGGGACCTCTTGAGGCGAGCATCAAGAACATCAACAAGGAGATTGACAAGGAGGATGTTGAATGTGAGAGGCTGCAGAGGGAGTGGCTCAGGGATCAGACACTGCTAGTGCAAATAGCGAGTGAGACTGATGTCGTCAATGATGAGAGCAACGAGCTGCGTGCCAAATCCAACATAATGAATCAGAAGAGGGTGAGGCTGCTCAAGGATATTCACAGCAATGAAGCAGAGCTCAAGGCTCTAAAGAGCAATATTCAGGTGATGCATAGCGACATGAGCAGGCTAAATGATTTGATCGGCAGAAATGGCAAACTCCACGATGAACTCGTTAACGAAAATTTTGTGATGGAGAGAGAGTTTAAGCAAGAACTGAAGGAAATGGAGAGGGAAGCAATTGCGAAGGAGAGTAATATCGCCTCTACGAAGGCGGAGAAAAACCAGATCCTGGATGAGATTGTCGAAGCAGAGCGACAGATTATGCTGTGGGAGAAGAAAATCCAGCTCGCCAAGGAGACACAAGTGACTCTAGACCCCACTAGCAGCAGCAATGAGGCGCAAGGAATGGAACGAGAGATCAACAGGATGAAGCACCGCTTGATAAGCATCAAGAGGGAGCAGGAGAAAATGATCAAGGAAATGGAAATCGCTATTGCCAAGAGGGAAGACATCAGTGTGAAGCACAGGAACGGCATGCGTGAGAGTGCTGGGAGCAAAAAGACCGAGGAGATCCACACGCAAGCTAGCCTGAAACGAAAGGTGGGGACTATCAAAAAGCAACTGAAACAGAGTGCAAGGGAGGCGCAGCACTACACTGAGGCTGCCCAAGAGAGGGAGGGACAGCTGGCGCAGCTGACAGCCGAATTAGAGAAGAAAATGAGTGAATATGCTTCTCATGAGGAGGCTGCCAAAAGTCTTCAGGAGGGTATCAACCAAAAACTCTACGAGAAGCAGAAGCAGCAGGCTCTTCTCGATCGGAAGCAGAAGATGATCCAGCGCTTCATTGATTTTGAGGCTGAGAGAATTGAACCCGTCAATGTCGATGAACAGAGGTTCGAAATAGAAAAGAGACTCATGATCGCCAACGGAAATAACAAAAAAGTACTGTCCATCGTTAACTCCTTGCAGAAGAAGTTCCCTCACCTAGAGCAGGTGCTGGGTAGGGTAAGCGGATTGGCGGCTGATGAGTGAGAAAGATTTCATTGATTGAGATGAGTGGAGGGTGGAGTTGAGTGGAGGGGGGAGTTGATTGGAGTGGAGTGGAAGGATGCCACGAAAGTGTATTGATAAAAAATGACTTTAAGTCGTCTACCGCTGTTGTAATATACCTCTTCTTCATGGTTAATCACTTCTACTACTACTGTATTCCTTTTGTGTTCATTTTAGTTTTTATTGGAGAGGGTGTTTTTTTTCCGGCGGGGTGCTTATTTAGTCAGCCAATTCTCAGTCCAAAGACCAAACCAGCCAAAAATCCACCCTCCGTTGAAGTATGCTCGTAAAAAAAAATCTTCGTACGTTCAAATACGTCCTTGATGGTGGAAGAGGTGGGTGGATTTGCCTCCCCACGCATTTTTTCACCTAAATCATCCAGAAATTTTCGGATATCCACCCCCTCAATATGATTCGCAAACACGGAAGTCTCCAAAAAAAAGCAGCAAACTAGACCACCGACGAAAGCATAGGTGATAGCTTTTGCCCCCTTCTTTATGATTACCCCCACAAAGACTCCCCCCAACATTCCCCGCGTAAATTCTGTAAATTCATTACTGCCCATGTACCTCTTGAACTTCGCCTCTGCTCGCCTCGTCTGCCTGCGAATCCCTCTGCGAAAAAGTTCCATATCGCCCCTAATGATTCCGTTTTTCACGTCTTCGTACGGAGTAGTGAGTGGGATGGCGTTGGCAATTGATCTAATTATTCTTGAGGAAGTGCTCTTCGAATCAGTTCTTCTTTTGCTGATTGGTATCCAAGTAGCCTCAGGATCGGTAGAACTGTCACTGTCTCTGGGGCGAGAGTCACAAAATGCTATGCGGAAAGGACTTGGAAGGTGCGCTGATTTGGTTCTTGTGAAACGTCCATTCTTGGCCTTTGCATTGTCAAAAAGATAATCAAAAATGTTCTTGCTGTCGCTGCTGCTGCTGCTGCTGTCATCAACAAATTTGTCGTTGCCGGCGGTCGTTATCGTCGATGTCTCTATCTCGTTTGCTTGCAGAGCAGCAGCGGCGAGAGAGAGCGAGAATATACCGGGGGCGAGGAGCCATTGCGTGGTATTTCGGGCAAGAATTTGACAGTGAGGGGGGAAGGGGTAGACGTTCGGGCGTTTAATTAAGGCCGTTGAGGGAAAGATGCGATACAATCTCGGGAATATCCTTCCATTCAATGTCATTACGCTTTTAAATGATGATACAGAGTGTGTATTATCATTTAGAAAATGAACAAATTTTTCTGAATAGTGGTTCAATATCACAGAAATTTGGGGCAGATTTGTGGCTCCTTGCGTCCCCTGTCGAGCGAGTTCTCTGCTCGAATTATGACGCACAAACATGCATCTCTTTCGGGTGCGACGGGTTCGGCCTTGGCAGAAGAGATCAGGAGAATGAAACTTCGAAGCCTGCTGGAGTCACCAATAACATGCTTTGAATGCCGTCAGTTTCGCAGTGCATCTCTAGGAGAGAAAGAAGACCCGATAGGAATTTGCGAGGCTGCAGAGGGCGAGAACCCTCAGCAGGATGGAGCAGCAAATTCGCTGACGTCTACCGACCTACGCAATGCAACACATCATCCCACCCTTCCGCCAAATTTTTTCGAACCCCCAACCCAAGAGCAGAAGCCAACACGAGGGGGAAATCTTTTGGATCTTAGTGGGGGTACCTTCAAGAAATGCCTCACGACTGGCAAGTGGAACCCCAAATGCATGTGTCTTTTCTCAAATTTGACTGACAACATGATGATAACGAATATTATGGGCTGGCTAGGTTTCAGCGATCTCTTGTCCGCGCAGTCGGTGTCGAAAAGGTGGTTTTTTTCGGCGAACCACCGGAGCTTGTGGGCTGAGTTTGATGCGACCCACTTTGTGGAAGATCTCTTTGTTCAGCACCAGACCTGCCACTTGCCCTCTAAAGATGTGGTTCAAGTCTTGAATAGCGTCCTGAGGAAGCACGCAAACCTCATACATAAAGTAAAAGTAGTGAGGAACAACGATATTGGGCTTCCGGGTGAGGCGGTTGAGGGTTTGCGGCTTTGTAGGAGCGTCGATCGGGGGAAGGGCTTGCACTCAATTGAGCTTCAAAATTGGCCTGAGTTGGGGGAGGTTGAGGTTCGCACGCTTTTCGCCGAGGCTAAGGGTTGGGATGAAGCCAAGAATCGGAGTGGGAGTGGGAGTGGGAGTGGGAATGAAAGATTGAATTTAGGAGGGGATCCCAACACAAAAATGGTAAGATTTCTGCGATGTCCCAATGTAACTGGGGCGAGCATCGAAGCCGTGGTCCAAGGATGTCCCAACCTTGAGGTTATATCTCTTAGAAGCTGCCGACAAGTTGGAAGTGAGGGTGCGCCACCCTTGCTTAAGCTACGGAACAAGTTGAAGACGATAGACTTGGGAATGACAAAGATAAAAGCGGCTGACATCTTCGGTGAAGACAAAATTCAACAATTTGAACATTTGCAGGTGGTCAGAATGGGAGGGACTGGAGAAAGCTGGTCCAACAACCTGCTCGTGAACCTCGCAAAGTGCGCCCCAAAAATCACGGAGATTGAAATCAATTGCCGGGACCCCTTCACGGGCGCTAATGTAATCTCTGACGAGGGTTTACTCAACATGGCCGATTTACACGGGGGGAATCTACAGAAAATGAACTTCAGCGGGCACAAGGCCATCACGGGGGCTGGAATCGCCGGTCTCCTCTCTACTTGCAGAACAGTGAAAGAATTGCGCATAGGTGGCTGTGCCGGTGCTCTGGACGTTGACTTCTTCCTGTGGGTGGGGGAGACTGCAGGAGACCTCGAGGTGCTCGTTTGCTGGCGATCTGCAACCTCTTTCCTTCAGTTTTGCAAACTATTCCAATACCTTTCAAGTTCGAGGGCATCAGGCTCATTACTAGAACTCGATTGCGATGGAGACGGCCATTTGGAGGACAGCTTCGAGGATGATTGGGATGGGAAAGAGAAAGAAGACGAGGGATGTGAGAGGAGAAAGTTTGACGAGAGAAGAGCATATGATTGCTTCAGACTCTTCGTCAGTCAAGTCGAAAATGAGAGGAAAGGGAACGGAGGGAGGAAGCTCGTCATAAAAATTCGCGGTATCTTCAGCCCAATCACCCAAGAAGAGATTAAAAGTAATGCTCAAGAGTACAAAGTCACAACAATATTGATATGACAGAGTAGTAAAATTAGCATCACAAGAGAAGGATTTCTTTTCCGTTTTGCCCTGTTGTTCCGAGGTCTTCTTTTCGTTTGTTTGGCCAAATTAAATAGAGTGAAACTAGGTGATGTGTTGTGGTCTTTCTTTTCTTCCCAAAAATATTCTTAATTTAAATAGAAGACTGTCATTTCCCCCTCCCTTAACAGCACTAAACAAGAGGAAACGAAACAGAAGGAAACGAAACAGAAGATAGACATGTTGTTAACTTGACTTACCTTAGTCGATGTTAGATAATAATGTAACAATAACCACACACACCCCTGTTAGATAATAATAAACGAAACGAAGGACAAAAAATCAGGGTTGTCAAAACAGCTCAGAGCAGGAAAGAGGAATTTTCCCTTCCTTGCCTGACACTTCGACCTTCGGAGTGAACAGCCCACAGATGGCACAAAAAAGAGCCA
>Ga0115555_1001265_pt1 | contig 17371 bp, 4 predicted proteins | sample COGITO_mtgs_1104_2_FD_87285 | JGI IMG/M metagenome (GOLD analysis project Ga0115555, IMG submission 87285) | Pelagic marine microbial communities from North Sea - COGITO_mtgs_110407 | ecosystem: Environmental > Aquatic > Marine > Epipelagic | place: Germany:Helgoland, sampling site Kabeltonne... | reverse complement strand
TAATATGATTTATCGAGCATTCAGTATATTAACATTTTTATCATGTATCTGTCTATCATGATCTTGCCAATTACTAAAAAATTGTTCACCGTGGTTGGTTAGTTCTTGCTGTTCACTTAATTCGAAGTAATCTGTGAATTCTGTGTTGTTTATAATAATTCTTCTGTTTTCGCTACCGAACACGTACACTATTACTTCGTCATCACCTAGTGATAATCCTAGTCTACTGTCCTCGACTCTTGTCCATGCACCATCTTCTTTGACCATGTGCGTTCCTGATACTTGGATCCCGTTGTAGTCATACAGGTTGTCTATCAAGAACTTACCTGTTGCGAACACCTTGCCACCAACTGACACTGTGTCACCTATGTCCACCTGTTCTACTGCTTTGAAAGAACCATCTGCCATCGTGATCATTGTTCCTGCTATGAAACAACCACCCCCAGGAGAAGGTCCTGATCCTCCTGATCCTGAAGTAGTGTTACCTGTAGTGTTACCAAATCCGGCCGCTGTTTCAACAATGTTGATTCCTGAGTTGAATAGTGCCTTCCATGTTCCTGATACTTTGACGTAAGCGGCCGTTATCGCCTTCCATGTTCCCGATACTTTGACGTAAGCGGCATTTATCTTCTTCCATGTTCCTGCTACTTTAACGTTTCCCTGTACTCCTACATTGAATACAATAACTGCTTTTCCATCTGCTCCTGAGCCCGATCCAGTTCCTCCCACTGCAACTCCTGATGTGTAATTAGCTTCACCTGTTCCGCCTGGTGTAACACCCGAACCATCTGAACTCGATCCTCCTGATGGTACTAGGTTCGATCCTGATCTACCGCCGGTACCTCCACTGTCATTAGATCCACCGTTTCCACCTGTACCGCCATCGACTCCTCCGCCTCCAGCTCCTCCACCACCACCGTCTCCGGAGTGGCCCGCACCGTTCTCTCCCAGTGTGCCTGGTGATCTAGCTGTTGCTGTATTTGTGGCGACTCCTGCACTTCCGTTGGAACTGTTACCCGCTCCACCGCCGCCTCCACCGCCGCCTGCTATCGCGACTGCTGTGCCATCTATGAATAATGTCGTGGCTCCTCCACCACCTGCTCCTGATCCCGAAGATCCATTTGGGCCCGAACTCCCACCCTGTCCACCTGAAAAATCTGTTTTACTTTTTCCGTTTGTTCCACCTGTCGCATTTGCCCCCTGATATCCACCCGCTCCACCGCCGCCAACTGCTACCTCGAGGGTGTCGTTGATATTGGATGTTACTGAATAACTTGTTTTTTTGACATGATGCCCAGCCGCTCCTGTGCCACCGCCACCGCCTTGGTCTGAACCACCGCCACCACCTGCTCCACCCCAAAGATAGATGTCTATCGATGTTGTTCCAGGTGGTATGGTTGTTTGATTTATTGTTCCTGTGTGGTTGAACGTCTTGACTACTGCTACCATGGGATTAAGCCTCCCTTACAAAATAGAAGTCTCCGTCGACGCCATCTGAATCTGAAGGATCCGTGGTTGCTACTTGCTTAAATCTGTTGACAAAAGTTACTACTTGTCCTGTAGTTGGTACGCTCACGCTTGAAGTAGATGTTATTGCTGATCCTACTGCCGCCAAATTGACATTTGTCACTGTCACCAGTCCTGCCGCTGTTGTTTTTAATACTTTTTCTTTTGATGCGTTACCGTCTACTACCGCATCTGCTAATCTTATGACCTGTGAATATGATTGTCCGTGTCCTGCACTCCAGAAATTTTCAGACACATCATAGAACATTCTAGCATCATCTGTGTCACCAGTCTCGACTATAAGTCCTGCGTCTGCTTCCGAACCCCCTGCGTTGACTTTAAGGAAAGTGTCGGAGTGTTCCACAATGTTGGATGATGTGTAGTTGTACGCACCACTCACGTTTAAATTTCCTACTATTGTAAGATCACCAGTGATGTCTACGCCGCCATCTGCACCTGTCAATTGTAAAGGTGTTTTTGTTGTACCATTATCGTTTACTGTGAATTTTAAGTCCTTGTCTTCTGAAGTCTGTGCTATCGTAACGTCGTTGCTTGAAACGGTCACTGTCAGTTCCTGTGCTCCGCCAACTATCAATCCTGCATCTGCATCTATTGTTAATGCACCTGTTGTGGTATCTGCCGCATCTGATCTCAAGAAGTTTCCACCTGCAATTATTGTGCTTGATGTGTTTGATGTACCTGATACGTCTACGTTTGCCGCTGATGTAGTTGTACCATCAAACACCGCACCTAGTGTAGAGTTCAATGTTATTCCTGCCTTGACTGCCGCGAAACCTGTCTGTGTCACACTTGGTGTGAAATCTTCTTTTGAAAGTATAGCTACTCTTGTGTTTCCTGCGTACATGGAAGATACAACCTTGTTTCCGCCTGCACTAGCTAGTGTCTCTATCTTCCAACCTGACAGTGTCTGTCCTGCTGTGTAGACCGGTCCTACTAGTTGGAATGCTGATCCTGTATGGACGTAAAGTTGATCGTTGTCTGAATCATGCCAAAGGTCACCCGCCGATGGTGTGGTCGGTGCTGAATTTTGTGATTTTGCACCTGCCGATGGTTTGAAACTTGTTCCATCATAAACTTTCAATTGTGCTGTTGACGTGTCAAACCATAACTCACCTTTCAAAGGTGCTGATGGTGCCGACGTCGATGCTGAATTCTCTAGCAGTTTAACAAGGTTCTCGTTCAGACCCTCACCGAACCCAGAAAAGCTCTTTCCGAAAAGCTGTACGGAAGTGGTGTTATCTACTGTACCATCCGTGATGGTAGTGATTGCTGTCCCGTCTGTTCTGTTAATTGTGTACGCCATTTGCTTGTATTTATTGTCTTCCGGCCACAATATTAATTGTGCCTATTTCTGTTGAATTGTATTCTTCTAGTGCTTTTCCTATCACTGTGCCCATTGCAGGGTTAGTTCCTGTCCTAGCAACACCTGGATGTTGCGAATGTGTGACCAACATGTCTCCCTTACTGATCTGTCCAACAACTTTACATGGTACCTTTCCTTGTAATGCTACCGGTTGTCCTGAAGCGTCTGCATTCATTAAGTATGCTGGATTTCCTGAGATGACCCCTGCCACTTTTGGATCACTGCCCATGCTTGAAACTGTGATCTCTTTCTCGCCACCAAATACAACAACTGTTCCCACTTCGTACTCCGAGTCAGATTCGTATATCTCGGCCAAGTCAGCGTATTGTGCCGATGTTGCCTTGGCATGAACTGTGTTGTAACCAAGAGAGCTACTTCCTATGTCATATGTGTCACCATTGTCTGGTAGTATTGCTTTTGTTATTAGTGTTCCTGATAGTGTTGTTGCACCCAGACTGCTGGCACCTGACCCTGCGATGTTTCCTGTCACGTTTCCTGTGACTGCACCGGTCAGTGGTCCCACGAATGCTGTCGCTGTCGTTGTTCCTGCCACTTGTAATGTCGAGCTCGGTGTGGTTGTTCCGATACCCACTCTTGATGCTGATCCGTCCAACGTCATTAACGTGGTTGTTACACCTCCGTCGTTCATTTTGAATGTTATGTCTGTGTCTACTATCACATTTGAAACAATTACCCCTGTGGAGTCCACTGTTATTGATAGGTCACTGTCCGCACCCACAGTCATACCAGAGTCTGTAACTATACCTAGCGTTCCGGCAGTTGTGTCGTTGGCATTGGATCTCAAGTACGATGCCGCCGCAACTCCGCCCAGTGCGTCTGAGTCCGTGGCCGTTCCTGCAAATTTTGTACCCGATATCGCTGTGGTCAGTGTTATACCTTTCTTGATCGTTGCAAATCCTGAGAGAGTGGCCTTTGGGGTGAACTCGTCTTCCGATATTATTGCGATAAGGTTACCGTCATTGAACCACTTGGTTATGTTCTGTGATGCATCCGATGAATCAACTATTACATCGTACGTGAATCCGTTTGTGGTACCTGTTGAACTTGGTGGTCCTACAAGTATCGAAGTTGTTCCATTGTAGTAGTACATCTGTCCTGTGTCTGAGTCTATCCATATATCTCCCTGTGCAGGGGCCGTGGGTTCCGTTGATTGGTACGGGACGTTTCCGCCTGACGGTACGAATACTGTTCCTGAATATACCTTTAGCCTGCTTGTTGCACTGTCATACCAAAGTTGTCCCTGTACGGGTTTAGTAGGTGCTGTCGTGTTTGCGAAGTTCTCCATCAGGTGTAGGAAGTTCTCTGCGATCACCTCTCCGTAACCTGCATAACCTTTACCTATGAACGAAAGATCAGTCTGGGTGTTCACAACACCATCCTGCACCGTGTACTGGTTTGGTGATGCTGAGCTGTTTGACTTGTTTACAGTGTACGACATCTATTAGTATCCTGTGTTACCACCTGAAGTCGTTCCACTTACTGTGTTTGAAGTTGACAGTGCAGTCGAGCTTGTTTCGGTGAATGTTGTTAAACTCTGAATCCTTAAAGTGTAATCAATTTGTATCAACCTGTTTAGAGATTTCTGTACTGGATGGAATACAACGTGTGTCAACAGTTTGTTCGTTGATCCGTTCTCTGTCCCTTCCCATGATTTCAGTCCCAATTCATCAAACACATAATCGCCATTGAAATCTGTTGTGTTGTCAAACGCGGCCTGTCCCGTGGGCTCACCATAATCCAATGTGCAAGTCACAACAATGTCGGTGTACTTGTTACCTGCCGTGTGTCTCACTTCCATCTTGTTCCTCGTGGTGTCCTTGTTGGTAGCAGAAGTATCATCTACCACTTTGTAATATGTTTGGTTGTACAAAGTTGCATTTGTACCTGTTGAGTTTGGTGTAAGATATGTGATTATACCTGTGGGATCAACACTTGTTCCGCCATTACCTAATGCCATCTCATGCACAAAGCCTGTTGTCTTGTTTGCCAGCGAATTGGCCAATGCCTGAGACATGTTCTCGTAGTGGATCGCGTTTCTTTTATCAACGATGACCTCACCCGTCTCTGGGTCAAAGATCTTGATATGTCCCGTCATCATAACACCTGTGTTATCCTGGGGTTTTTTGTTTTCTTCTTTTGATTCTGTTTGTTTAGTATCCTGTGTCATCTAGTGTATTTATTCAGGTGAGTTTGTTGGCTCGTTAGCTATGAATTTAGCTTGTTGAGTGGTTGAAGCTTGTAAGCCCTTACCGTCACTAGGATTACTGCCTAATGTTGTATACCAAACCTGTCCCTTCTTGTGTAAGATTTTAACCTGTGTACTGTCAGTTGGAACAGTGCTTAGAGTCACTGTCGCAGTAGATCCGTCCACAGAATAGTTAATAGTTGATCCGTCCTCGCTAGTGAGCAACAATCGTTGGCCACCAATGAATATGTCTAACTCACTAGCGGAAGCCGGTATCTGTGATAGTGCAAACGCAACAGTACTGCCATCACCTGTGAAGGTATTGGTGTACACTGTGTCCGCATAAGGGATGGTTTGAGTTCCTGACGCATCTACCACTTCTGCGCCTGAACCATGATCCTTAATTCCTGTACCAAGCGTACCTCTTTTCAACTGTCCTAAAATATTTCCAGTTTTAGTGAAGTACTCTATTCTCTCCTTGTCTATGAAGATCACACCCGGCATGTTGTTTGATGCAACAGGTGTTGGTAAAATTGTTCCGTCGTCGACTGTGATCGTCTGCGATCCTTCTACTATGTCGTTTATTACCTGTGTCGTTGACGTTTTGCTGATACGCTTGTAGAAAGTCCTATTAAGCATATCTTTGAATATCCTAAATCCTGTGCCACCAATCGCTGTATCAAGTGCGAAGTACATCACATCTAGTCTGTCTGACGATGTTATTGTCTTGTTCACTACTGTGATCACGTTGCCGCTCAGTGTGTAGTCATAACCTTGTGTCAGTTGTACTCCATTCAACCAGACATAAGTGTACGTGGCGTTCAGTGGAGTAAATCTCAAATGGAACGTGTTGCTTGATTGTCCTTCCAGCACTTCTCTTCTTAGTTTCATTCCAAGTGCGTTGTTGAATGTTGTCACTGATATCACATCGTTAGTGGACAGTGGCTGGCCATTTGATGCCAACTGTGTTTGGTTTAATATTATGTCTGACCCTACGTTGTAGTAATGGTAATCCGCCAATGTTGTTATAGCAACTACGTCCGTGCTTGCCGGGGCGGTGATAAAATTCACCCTGTCCGGTGATCCTGCCGAGTCCGTGGTCGTCGTAGTTGTGTCAGTCGTTGTTGACGATACATCTGTCGTGTGTACTCCATTTCCTAGATCTACTGTGTAGTGGGTGTTCAGTATCTGCTCTACTCCGTTCACGTGTATCTGTATCTGCGAAGTACTCGTGATGACCTTGACTGGATCTATCGTTGAATCTTCTCCCAGAGGTAGATCCTCTTCTATGTCCGTTGTGGTTGCAGTTGTGTCCGCTGAATTTGTTGTTGTGTCTGCCGTTACTTGTAGGCTTCCTAGGCCTGACAATGGATTGAAATCAAATCCAACAGTCGTCCCGTCTCCCATGTAGTAACTAACATCTGGTCCTCTCAGTACTTTTCCGTTTGCCTCGACGATTGTCAAACCTGATAGTGGACCTATCGATCCAGGTGGATAAGTTAGAGTGTATCTGTCTGTGCTACCATCATATGTGATCGCTTGGTTCCTGATGCTCGCAAAACTTCTTGTCGAGCTGGATGACTTGTTGAAGCCAGCTATCTGAATGAATGAATTTGCTGTCGGTGCCGTGTTGAATGTCACCGTGATCGTGTTCGCAGTTGTCGTGGTCGAGAAAGCTGTTGTAGGTACACCATCTACTGTTATGTACATGTCAGACACAGTTGAATCTAAATTAAATTCACCCCTCGTCGATGTAGTGAACGTGACTGTGCTTCCGTCTCCTGTGTATTGATCCAGCACCCTGTAATTCTCTCCGCTTATTGCAAAAACTTTTGTTGACACGACCGAATACTCTGCAGGTGCAGTGCCAAATGTGATTGTTTTATTAGCGACATCGATTGTGTAGTCCGTTGTCAATTTTTTAACCACACCGTTCACTGAAACTGTTACTGATCCCAGTGTTCCTGGATAGTCACCGATGCTGAATGTTGTCGTGGAACCTTCGACTCTGTGATTCTTCTCAGATATAAATGGTACTCCCGATTCTGGAGATGTGTAAACTTTTATGTCCAGTGTGTCAAAAAGCTGTCCTGGCACTGTCTCTTCCGGTGCATAACTGGTGTCTGGTGATATGAAATCATCACCTTCCATTATGATGTCGCTTGGTGCGTGTCCTAGTGCTGACCTGAATAATCCGCCCTGTACTATGGAGTCGAGTGTCCTGTCATCTGTTGGGGTCAACACACCATCGTCATCGAACGGTATGAACTCCACTAGTACACCTGCGTCAGGTATAGCAGATAAAGTAAATGCTGTTGTTGTTCCATCACCTCTGAATATATCGTTTAATTTTTGCCTCGAGCTGTCACCAGCAGTTATGTAGACCTGATACACATCACTAGTGGCCGGTGCTGGGGTGATAGTGAATGTTGCTGTCAGTCCATCGGCACTGAAGGCTTTTATCCTAGATTCACCATACGTGTCCCAAGGGAAATTATACCAACCTTCCTTGTCCCATCCTTGTCCCTGTGAGTATAATAAACCTGTGACCATTGTTCCACCGTAGTCAACTCCTGACATCACTTGTGAAAGTTCATTGCCTGCCATTCCCGATCCTGGTGTGTAGAAACCTTTGGTCCTGTCCGCGGCCGTTAGTCCTGTTTCATCACCGTACACTTTGTACACATCGCCGATGTTGTCATCGAACACTGTGGTTGCTGTGAAGGCATTTGTTACCTTGTAAAGTTGGTTTTTATATCTAAGTAGATCATTGTACGCATAGCTGGTCAATGCCGTCCAATCGACCACTCTCGATGTGCTAGAAACCCTATCAAATTTTATTGTTGTGTTTATGTCCCTAACAAGATCGTTGCTAAGGTTCGTGTATGCTCTAGCGGTGTCAGACGGTGTTGATCCATCAGATGCACCTCCGGTCAATACCACCATAGGTGTTAAAATGTAGTTTGCACCAGCACTTGTTACAGTTATTTTTGTCACTGTGCCACTAACAACCGTTGCCGTGGCAGTCGCCGCAGTAGTAGCCGGTGTTGTGTACATCTTGTATGCACCGGATATTGTTGACTGTGCATGATTAGAAATTTGACTGTCTGGCATGTAGAACGTTCCTGCGTACCCATCAAATGTGTGAGAGTGTGATGTACCAGATCCGCCATTTTGCGAGTCCCAGATGTTAGATTGTTCAAGACTACTGAACAATGGATAGTAGTAACCGTAACTGCCTGAAGACGCTCCACTCGAACTTGTTGCCAGTATCTGGAAAGGTCCTGTGGAACCTACTGTTCCTCCCACTATCGTGACTGTCGGGGCTGTGGTGTAGCCGGATCCACCTTTGCTGACTGTTATAGATGAAACGTGTTTCTTGTGGTAGTCGTTCCACATCTGCCAAGGATATTGAGTAAGTTTATCAGTGTCGGAATCAACATTCAAAGATCTGATCTTGCCTGTCGTCGCATCATAGAATGTTGGACTGTCGAAGTCTGTGAACAAACCGTCCTGTGTCTCTGTACCTGTGTGTCCCAATCTGTATTCTCTTAATTTTGTGTGGAAGGGTTTCACTTCATTGATGTAGCTCTCTATCCAACTGTCTGTGCCTGATGTGTATGTCTTCCTCTGGTCCAGTGGTCTGACAGAGTTCTTGGCGTTGATGAATGATGTCTTAAACATCCAGTCAACATAGATCTGTTCTGAAAGTACCTTGCTCAATCCTATGAAGAACAGTGTGTTGTACTCGATCGCCAGTGCATTTATGAATATATCATCTCGCAGTGCCGTTAAAATATTTCTAGTCTCTATGGAAGGTTCTTGGTCAAAGAAGTTGTCATCAAAGTTGTCATCTCCAGCGAAACCAGATGCATCCTGTGAGTAGTCATAAAGTTTGGTCGATAGCCTGATCGTCCCGTTCTCTGTTCCCACGTTTGTGTAACCTGTCGCAGTCTTCATGAACAGTTTCCATCCACCTGTGTCTGCACTAGTAACTTTGACATGCTTACCTACTGCAAGAGACAGTGTGTCTAGTTCGTATTCGTAGGTTACCTGTTTGTCAATTTTTGTATTTTCACCATGGAGCATTCCATGTACATCAGGATCTGTGCCGTACCAGTCTGTGTAACTCCAATACGATGATGTGTTGTAAGTTTGTATCTTTGTTCTAGTGAATTCTGTGCCGTCCCATGTGTATATCGCCCAGTATCCGTTGGCTGTTTCATCTGCTTTGACAAGGTATCTCACTGTTCCTGACAGATCCCTTGTGTCTATGTAAGTCAATTCCGCGTATGTGTCTATTGACTGATCCCATTCTAGGCTCTGTACTGTGGGTTCTGGTTCTTTGGCATCAAGGTTGGTTAGGTTTATCTGACCAACCAACTGATTTTTCTTCAACACAGTGTTCGTGTAATCTATTATCTCTTTCAAAGCATTAAATCTGTCCACGTACCAACCCTGTCTCGGTCTCGTGCTGTTTCCGTATCTCTCGTTCACAGGGAGGTCTGGATCTGGCACTAGGTCTCCTGATGTGTTCTTGCCTGCTAGTGAATCCCACCAACGTGACTCTATCCGTGCTCCTGGTCTGTAGTCCTTGTCACCTTCCCTGGCCAACTTCCAAACAGAGTGTGCATCTGCTTCAAAATTATTGGTCCTGACGTCAACGTTTAGTGTTATTTCGTCACCGATAAGGTTGTTGACATTGTTTATAATAAACTTGGATGTGTCAGTCACTGAGTAATACTTGAAACCATACCTTTCAGGATTCGCTATCAGGTTTGCCACGTATGCTGTTGTGTTCTTCCGCACTACCACACTGTTGGATGGTATTGTTGCTTTGTTCTTAACCCAATAGTAATAGTAGTTGACGAATGAATCTAGTCTGGAGTTGTATCTCGGTATCACTGTGTACTGCGTATCGTCACCGTTCAGTGCTGTGCCTGTTATCCTTTCCGTCGTGCCCTGTTGTGTAGCGGATCTGGTGTTCCATTGACTAGGTAGGAATGTTGATTCCGTCCATTCATATACGTCTATGCTGGATCCCGGGAAGAGTTGACCCCAGTGGTTTGTTTTGAATTCTTGTTCTCCTTGTTCGTACCATGTCCACTTGACTGTTGACAGATCCCACCATACCTCCCCTATGTGCTTCTCTGCCCAGTGTGTTTTACCGTCGGCGTTTGTTCCAAAATTGTAGGTCGCAGGATCCCAGGTGGTCTTGATGTTGATCTCTCTGTCGGCTACTCCTAGTATCCTTCCTTTTACGGGATCGTAGAGTTCGTAGTAGTCTCTGATCTGTTTGGTGCTGTTGTTGAATTCGAAAACTTGTCCCATTTTATCTATGTCGATCAATGCATCTTCCGTCACTATGTTGTCCCATGCGTACTTGCCGTTCACTGTTAGATCATAAATGTTGACCGTTCCGTCATTCGAGATCTTAGAACTTCCGTCACTGGTGTCCGTGTTCCCGTCGTCATTAGGGGATCCTACAAGAACAGTGTTGTCTATCATGCATAGACCTCTCCCAAAGTCATCATTCTCTGACACGCTGACTGATACCAGGCTGTCGTCTATCACAAATTTGGTGTTGTACATCGTGGCCGTGTATGCACCACCTGATCCCGTGTTCGGATCAACCACCCTGGTGTCCTGTAGATCAAACGTGGTCCTGCCGGAGTCAAATTTTATCTCCCTGACATTTGCAAAGTTTTCAGCACCTATAACCAGCCTCGTTCCTGAATCGTTTATGTCCAAGCTAGTTCCAAATTTCATGTTGCTCTGTGTGTCCGGAGCACTTAAGGTCTGTTGTAGTGTGTATGTGTTCGTCGAACCATCTGCATTCCACTTGTAGTAGTATATCGCACCAGCGTCTGGTTGTTCTGTGCCGTCCACCCCAGGAGCTCCTATGATCAGTGATGTTCCGTCCTTGCTCATTGCTATAGCTTCTCCAAAAGCCGTGTTCACGGTCGAACCATCCGACGCAACACCTGTCAGTGTCTGTGCCAGTGCGAATGAGTTCTGTGAACTCCCATCGTTGCTCTGTGAAGTCTTGACGAATATTTCCACCTTGCCTGCGTTGCCTGGTGCTAACGAACTGACTGCCAGTATGTCACCGTTGTCGTTGGCTTGTATCCTGTGTCCGAATCTTTGTCCGCTACCGCCATCCGGTGCTTCTATGGTGTAATCCTGTGTCCACGTGGAATATGTTGATCCATCTGCACCGATACCCCAGGTGTACATGTACACCCTGCCCGTGTCGCTGTCATGTCCAGGTGCTGAAACAAACAGGTATTTCTGTGCCGTGCTTCTCAATGAACTTACTGTTGGTTCTGAAATCTTGTGGGCCCAACCGAAATTTAGATTTTCGTTGGCGCTCGAGCCATCTGTTGGCGGTGTGACTGTTTCCAGTAGTCCATACTTGAATGTCGTTGGATCCCAAACATAGATCTTTATTAATCCCGAGTTCAGTTGCCTAGTACTGCCGTCTAATCCGATCGTGTTGGTGTATGGCGCTCCCGCTACCACAAAGTTCTCATCCGTGCTCATAGACAACGATTCTCCCAATCTACTGGTGTTGTCGTCGTTGTCCGTCATTGTGCCTACTGATTGCGACTGTAACAGTGTCCCTGCCTCCGACGAGACCCTGAAAAGGAAATTAATTTCTCCCTGTCCCTTGCCTGGAGCTGAAACAATAACTGCCCTGCCGTCATTCCTTGCCACTATCCTGTGACCGAACTCCTGGTCTACCGTTTCACTGTCCGGTGATAGTACTAGTGCTGTTGTGTATGGATCTTGTTTCTCGTACACACGCCACAGTCCTGAGCTGTCAGCGTCAGCGAATACCTTGTCTCCTTCCTTTGCTATGGCTTCGTCCTTGCTATTGTAGTCGGCGTGGTTGAGCAGGTCATTCACGTTGTCCATCGAGGCCAACCTCACCGATATGAACTTGTAGATATTGCCGTAACTGTCTGCCGTTGATCCATCTGCTAGTGCCGGTATGAATCCTGTGTTGCCTGCGTAATCTATTATCACAGTCCTGTGGTCTGGTGTGCTGTCCACTCTGTACACTCCGTTGAGTGTTACTTCCTCACTGTTCGATATGCCAAAGTAGTCGGCCTGTGTGCTAGTGGAGCCTGCTGACAGGCCATGTGAACCCGTGAATGTTATCTCCAACTGCGTGACGTCATTTATTGGTGTCAGTGAAGCTATCCTGTATCCAGCTGATGTCAATCTAAAAACGTCCCAATCCCTGTTGCTCTTGTTGGCCACCCATACCAGATCATTGGACGTTATGGCGTTCATGTCTAGGTTCACCAGATCGACAATGTTAAATGCCGTGTGCTGTACCTGGTTCAATTGTGGATATCCTGCTGTCTTGAAAACTTGTGCGACATCTCTGTCCACTCCTTCTTGTGAATAGTCCAACCTACTGAATGTTGTTGCGGCCGTGTAGTCTACCGGCCTACGATATAGATCCGTTTTCGCTATGTAGTTGGATCTTGAGTATTCCAATGTGCCATTTGACGTATCAAACAGTTCTATACTCTGTGGGTCTGCAGTGATCTTATTAGCCTCCAGTGTAATCTGTATGTTCTCTACGGAATCCGTGTTGCCTAGTGTCCCTGACCTGATCATCCATTCTGGATACAGGTCCAGTGTTATGTCCTCTCCCTCGTACTTGGCTTTAAGCAGTCTGTCTACGGCGTTCTGTGTTCCCTTCTCCCTGATGTAGCCCTGGTAGAATTTGTATTGTGAGACATCGTTGACGAAAAGATTTTCCAAGTAATCCCTTGACTGGTAACCTATCAGTCTCTGTGCCAACTGTTGCTGTGACTCATCGAAGTTGTTAGACTCCAGTTCGTAGAAATCATTGAACTGTGATATCTTGTAGTCGAAGTTTGGAATAAGTTGTGGTGCAGGTTTCTCTGCTTTTAAAATCCAGCTGGCACTGTCAAATTTTGTTGCCGAGTTGTGATTGACTCTTGCAACATAGAACTTGCCTTGGAACTCTATTGAGTCGCCTACGTTGTAGTCTGTGTTGGCCGTCCAGTAAGTTACCTGTGCCGCATCAAAGACGAATCCTGGTGCATAGTAATCCCCATTCCATCCTGCTGTTTTGAAGCCAACTAGTTTGAGTCTCTGCTGTCTGAATCCTGTGAATGGATCATATATGACGTCCGCGAACACTGTGCTGTTGTCAAACAACAGGATGTGTTCCTTCTGTACGGTGTTCAGTGCTATGTTGTACAGGCCGGTGTCCTGTGATTTAATGCCTAGTTCGAATGTCTTGCCTATCCTCTTGGTGGATATATCCCGGATGTCGATCTTCCTGCCTCCTGCATCGAGCAGTGAATAATCTCCTGCAAGGTTCCTTAATCTGCCAACAACTGAATTGTTTGTGTCCAACTCAAACCCATCAGCGGCCGGTGAGACCGTGACGGCCGAACCCGGTGCCCATTCCTGTGTGGTCCAGAATAGGAATTCCCTCACTGCGTTTGCCCAGTTGAGCGTTTCCTTCAATTCGTTTGAATACTTGTTAAATTTAAATCCTTGGTCTTCTAGCCAGTGCCCATAGCCAAACAAGAAGTCCGTGACATCCTGTATCGTTGTGAACACGTGACCATAGGGTATTGTCTGTGTGTCTTCCTGGTAGTAGTTGTATCGTGATACTGGTGTTGCTCCTGCTACAGAAACCGCTGATTGTGTCGTTGTCTTGACAGGATAATTAAATTTGAAATATGGCTTTGTTGTCGAGTAGCCTAGGACCTTGTAGCCTCCCAACAGGCTGGATCCGTCCTGTCCAGTGTCAGTGTTCTTCTCTATCAACACACCAGAGTAGGTGAAACTCTCAACGGGGTTTGATGTCCTGAACAATATCTTGTAGTTCTCATCCGGTATGAATTTAGATCCTGCCGTCGACCCCGGAGATACAGAATCTGTCAACACTTTCAAATTATCCTTGTCTGTGAATCCTCCCAGCTTGTATGCCATCTGCACTGTCAGGTTCTTCATCTTGTTGTAATAGAATGCTGTGGTATCCACATTTCTAGATATCAAGTAGTTGACGACAAAGTTCTGATAGCCTGCTGTCTGATATCTCGTGGTTACACCTGTGCTGTTGTCTGTGATCGTCTCCAGATGGTACTTGGCCGTTGCAAGAGTGTTCCTTATTCCCGTTTCTGAATATATTTGGTTTCCCGCCGTGTTTGTTGATAACCTGGAAAGATCAAAATAGTTAGAGAAGAATTTAGCCGGTTTTGTAAGTGCCAGTGTCTTCATCACAGTGAAAGGATACGCACTGGATTTACGCCATGCCGTCTCCGCTGGTGCTTGGTCACCAAACTTCCATGTGGCCTGTCTTCCCGGTAGGTCAAGATTGCCTACAAGTCCTGCCGCAATTGGATCTAGAAGATTACCCGACGCATCCACTGGTAGGTAATCCAGTATCTGTGGTTTACTGTGCTGTCCCGTTGCTGTCGCTACCGCATTCCAAAGAACCGTGTTACCTGACGTGTACGGTGCCGCACCATAAGTGCTTTCCCAATCAGTTGGCTTCTCCGAATGGCCCAACATCTCCCATGGTCTGATGTGCGGGGCATCTGTGTCGTAAAAATAATGATATATCGCTCTCCAGTGGCCTGGCAGTTTCTCGCTTGGTGTTATCCTGTTGGTTGAGAGGGCATAATTGTAAGTGAACGGCGATCCTTCGACAAATTGTGTGTTGTTGATGTACTGCACATTGTTTCTGCCTGCCCATACATAGAAGTCCGTGCCCATTACCTCGTTGAGCTCTGTTAGTGTGTACTCCGTTGATGAGAATGCTGTCGGTTTTACATCGTGTATATCCAACAGTGTGCTGTCGTACGTGATTTTGCAGTTGTTGTAAATTCTTTTTTCTAGTTCTAAAATTAAATCATCTCTCTCATCACCATATGCCTTGATGAACGATCCGTCGTGTCTCCTGATCATTGTCTGGCTAGTGAGGTAGGTGTCGTCAATGAACGACTCCGGTTTAAATCTCGGATACATTCCAAGTTTAGTCGGAGATGGTGGCATGTAACTGCCTGTTGTGTCTGCGTAATCTTTGATCACCACCTTGTCACCTTCTGCAAGTGTGGCTGATATCTCTACGCTGTCATCTACTGTGCTGAACGTGTAGTCTGTTCCTGATAGTAGTTGTGCACCATTCAGATAAACATAAACTGCTCTGTTGCTTGTGGTTGTTGTGTTGTGTTGCGAATCAAGTGCGTATTCTGTCTGTGACTCTCCCTGTACTGTGTAAGATCTGGTTGAAACATTTTCACCCCATCCTATCATGTCTTCATAGAAAAATGGGAAAGAAGAGTTCCTGCCCTCTGTTATCGATGAGATAATTTCATCTACCCTGTCAGCGGCAACACCCTCGTATGCTGTCCCTGTTGCGTGTGTAAGGAATGCATGGTACCATTTCTCATATTCTTGGCTGGCATACTCAATCGCAGAAATAAAATTAGAATCTTGATCTATCAGCCCAAATATCGCCGGCAACAGAGGACCCTCGTGTTGGTGTATGCTACCGCCTGTTAGTCTGGCGTCTGGTTTGTCCCTTAGATTAGATGTGCCCGGTACTGATCCTGTTATGTCCTGGTTCTTGTCAAATATGTCAACAACATGTTTCATTATCTGTCCATAGGTGTATGTCCCCGACTGTTGGTTTAAACTGTTCGTGGCCAAGCTGTCAGGTATCTCATATATGCCTTTGCCAACAACCTTGTCGGCACTGCTGTGGCCTGCTAACCTGATCTGATCGTCCACCGATAGTGCTTTGTTGAATCTCACATATTTGTTTGTTGTTCCATTAACAACAGTGTAATCCGTTGTCAGTGTCTTCCTGGATCCATTCACGGAAACTGAAAGTTCCAGATCTGTTATTGCAGAAGAATTCTTGTAGAAGTCAATGGGGAACAACTGTTTCTCTGTATCATCTGCCACAAACGTTCGTACCACCCTCTGTCTGCTCTCGTTCGTCCTCTTTATCCAGGCGCTCTTGGAGTTGTGTGTGGTACGGCCCGTGGTGTAGTGAAGGTGCCCTATCGCTAGGGTTTCGGTGACAGTTTTGGTTCCATCCTTGTATGTGAATGTTCCCGAAGTATGATCTGATTCAAAAACAATGTCGCCGACATTGTTTATGCTGTTGTATTTTACTTTTATGCCCAGTACCGTGTCTGTTGTTGCTGTGTCTGACGTTGCAAAGGCAAACACCTTGGCCCCCGCAAATGACGAGTTGGGATATGTTGTTGTATCATCAAAACTTATATGCTTGTTGTCCCACATGCCGAACAACGGTTGTTGGTTGACCCCTGTCTTCTGCTGTGCTTCTATCCAGGCAGTGGTTGCACTGTCGTAATAGAAAGTCTTGCCCTGGTTCGCTGTCCCGAATTCTACGAATACGCTGTCCTTGTCTGCCGGCACTCCGTCTGCTTCCTCGGTCAGTGAGATGACCTGTGTGCTGTCACCTGCTGTCGCAAAGCTGACTTTGTAAATCTTGTTCTTTACTATGGGATCCGTGTCTGCCGCGAATATGACCCTCATTCCTTCTGTTAGTGCAATGCCGTCAACTATGTAACCTGTCTGTAGTACCACGTCACTGAAGGCATCCGTTGTCACCGTGTCATACAGTGTGACAGATGTTTTTGCAACCGTTCCGTGATTGTACAAAGCAAGTCCAGAATCAAATTCTATTATGGGTCTCTTGGCCCTGGAGTCCTCATCGAGTGTTGGTGTATAGCCGTTGATCCTGGCCGTCTCGTCTATGATGGATCTGTGGAACCATCTGTTGTACCTAGACCATGCATTCTGATCACGTGAATCTCTTTTTATCGTTATGTAATCTTTTGTGTCTGGCCTGTAGTATGCTTTTGCATAAGGCCTCGAGTCATACCCGACAGAATCATAAACTATTGTACTTTCTGTGGCATAGCTGGCCGGCGTTATCAAATCGTCCACATCGGTCAATGTTATGGCATCACCGACACCTTCCACGTAGTATTCTTTGTCTTGATAGTTTGTCGCAACCAAACTATTAGTAAATTTAACTTTCATTCCGTTTGATAAATTCAATGTTCTTAGGCTGTAATTTTTTACTCCCACTATATCGTTGGTCGGATCAATTGCCGTTGTTGCCGTTGTCGTTCTAATTTGTAATATCCCATACATTGAATCGTGATTGCCACACTGGTAATATAAAGTGTCTGGCGTCGATACGGCATCCACATATGTGGGTACTGTAAATGTCACTG
>Ga0115555_1001264_pt1 | contig 17374 bp, 10 predicted proteins | sample COGITO_mtgs_1104_2_FD_87285 | JGI IMG/M metagenome (GOLD analysis project Ga0115555, IMG submission 87285) | Pelagic marine microbial communities from North Sea - COGITO_mtgs_110407 | ecosystem: Environmental > Aquatic > Marine > Epipelagic | place: Germany:Helgoland, sampling site Kabeltonne... | reverse complement strand
TCGACGAGAGCGTCGTCGTTCTCCTCCTCCTCCGAATCGATGATGGTGTTGATATTGTTCTCCTTCTTCTTTTCCTCCTCCAAAAGCTTTTTGTCTTCTTCTCGCGCGCTCCTCCGTGACCTCGTCGTCGTCCTCGTCGTCGCCGCTCAATTCGCCGTACGGATTGGAAATGGATTTCGTCGTATTCTTCGTATTCGTCTCGTTCGTCCTCATCTCTCGAAACTCCTATACGTGTGTGTACTACCTGTGCTACTCTTTACTGCCTTTTCTGTCGTGTTCTTCTTTTAGTAGTGTCGTTCTCCTTTTAAAGAGAGTTTTGAATGCTCTTTATCTCGTCGTTGTGTTTCTGACGAGACTTTTCCTCACTTTTCGATTTCCCTTCTCAGTGGATTGGATTCGTCGGAGAGAGAGAGAGAGAGAAACGACCGAAGAAGACGTTTTGGTGTGCCCCGGACTCTCGGCTCCTCGATTCGTCGAAGTCGTGGATAAATAAGAGAGACTCTTCTGTTTGAGAACGCAACGAATTTGGACGCGAGAGACAAGAACGAGACGCTCTAAAAGCGCAGAGTACTATTCGTTGGAGAGATTTAATACACTCGCACGGAGAGCGAAAAGCACGTTCTCTCAAATCATCATCATCGTAATCACAAAGACAAAGACAACGACGACAAAGAAGAGGACGAAAAACACAGAGGACGACGATGGAGAATACTAATAAGAACAACGACAACGACGACGACGATTGGCTGAACGATTTCGACGAGGAGAAGGAGAAAGAGAAGGAGAAGAAGAAGGCGCAAAACAATTTCAACGACTTTTACCAACGAAGAAACAACCAAGAAGAATACGAGCGAAAACGAGAAGAAGTGAAAGAAGAAGAAGACGCTTTTGTGATGCGGCGTGATCATCATCGAGAGTATCATCATCATCATCATCACGAGAGTAATAATAATAATAATAATCAAAACGACGACTCGTCGACGTTTGACGCGAACGCGCCTTCGCCAATCGTGAAGACGACGAGGACGCCACGGAACGAAAACTACGGGTATAGCAATACCAATAATTATTACGACAACAACAACAACAACAACAACAACGATAAAGAAAGACCTTTTTCGGCGGCGTCTAAACCGTCGGATGATACCGTGGACGAATGGTTGAACGAAGAAACGCCGCCGCCGCCGGTGAAGGTACAGGACAACTATGCCGCCTATTATCAAAAACAAGGAGGACGAGGACTAGACGCGCGAGGACATCAGGAACAGCATAATTATCAACGAGAAGAATACCATTCGCAAACGACATCGGCATCAGCGGTAGTTCAAAGCGACAATACAAATTTCAATGGATTATTCGCGGGAAACGACGACGATGCGGCGTTTTTTGACACGTTAGGTGGTGCAGAGGAAACGATGGCGGCGCCATCACCGCCGCTCGTTTATGCGGAGCGCGTGGAAAGTAAAGGCGTTGATAGCATTTCGGCTACGAATGCACCGGCTGTAGATGATGACTTTTTGAACGATTTTGCGGATGTCTCAAATCCCCCCATACAGTTGTACCAGCAGCCGACGGCGGCAGCTACGATTCCTCCTCCACCGGTGACACAGCCCGCGGTTCGAGCGTACGAGCCACCTTCGGAGTTTGGGGGTCCGCCGCCAAAAATGTTCACACCTCCTCCTCCGCCACCATCCATATCGAGTCTACCGGTTGTCCAGCAACAGAATAGTCATGCCGTGGCGTACGAGCCTCCGAGCGATTTTGGAGTTCCTCCTCTCGTTCCAGCTCAAGCGGCTGTGGCGTACGAACCTCCGAGCGATTTTGGAGTACCTCCTCTCGTTCCAGCTCAAGCGGCTGTGGCGTACGAGCCTCCGAGCGATTTTGGAGTACCTCCTCTCGTCCCAGCTCAAGCGGCTGTGGCGTACGAGCCTCCGAGCGATTTTGGAGTGCCACCACCAATCATGCCATCTCCACAAAATCAGCTGCAACAATTTCAGCAGCACAACATCAGTAGTCACGTTAGCAACAGCTCAATTCAAGCACACGCGCAAACTGGAACCGTTCGATCTCCGGATGGAAAACCTCCTCATCGCTGCATCGCTTTTGGTTTTGGTGGTACGCTCGCAACGGTGTCTCAAGCGCACGAAAATTTGTTTTCGTTGTGCACACATTCTCTTCATGACATGTTTAGATCTAGCGACGACTTTGGTGCTCGCGAATTTGTCGAGGTTGCGAGCGATGAGACGTTCTTTTTGAGCAACTCTGAGAATTTAATGACCGATGAGAGTTTGTGCTCCAAGTGTGAACGTTTGGCAAATAATTCATCGCAAACGATAGGAGAGAGCGAGATGTGGAGAATTTTGTCTCTCTTTCTTTCGAGAAAGAAAACGTTCGACTCGTTGCGAAGTTTTGGTGAAGCTGCGTTTAAAGCTGAAGTGGCGAGTGTTCTCCACGTTCAAAATCGCGCCGACGGTTCTCCTTCGTCGTTGACAAGTGCGTCTGTTTCCGAGCGAGATGCGTCGCCTGCAATACTGATGGAGATTGAACGGCAGATATCAATAGGAAACACTATCGCTGCTCTAGATATTGCACACACGCATAAGTTGTGGAACGTGGCTGTAAAAGTTGCCAGACTGACTCGCGATGAGACGATTATATCAGATACTTGTGTGAGAGCTATTCAGGAAACTATGCAAGTTGGGACACCTTTGCGAGTGCTTGAATTACTTTCAATCGGACGAGCAGACGTTGCCGTCAAGGATCTAATAACGAGAAACAATGAGAACATTGCACTTTCTGACAGATGGAGAGAGGTGATTGCCATGGTTTCCTTAAACTCGAACGAACGAGATAAAACGATAACGAATGGATTAATTACTCTTGGCGATGCTTGCCGAGAGAGCAATTATTTGGGCATCGCTCATTTATGTTATCTTCTTTCTGGTGACGTTTGGCCGAACGATGCAGCGCGCATGCGCTTAATCGGGAGTAACGATAATCCTTGTCGAGACCCTCGCTCGTATCACCGCTCCTTAATTGCGGAAAGAATCATGCTCTCCTTTGCCGAAGGCAAAGGTAGCGAAGCTTTAAAAGCTTCGTTGTCGGTGCTTACACCTCATCAAAGGATGAAAGTTTCCTACTGCGTGCTTTTAGCCGATTTTGGTCACTTTCACGTCGCTCTTGCGACGCTTAAGAACGTTCAGAAATATCTTAAGCTCGTACGAGACGACTCTCGCAGTGATCCGGGGGTAAGCGTCGATGTCATCTTAGCGGAAGCAGTAGATTTAGAAAAACGAATCAGAGAAAAGCTCGGTCAGGGCGCCATTAAAGGAAAAATTGCGAATGTCGGTAAAAAGATAGCGGGAGGACTTTCAAGATTCGTTGGAGGAACAGTAGATGCGCTGTTTGGAGGTGACGATGGTGATGTGATCGGTAGTCGTGGCCTCGATGATACTCCGCCGCCGCAGCAATTTCATCAAAGATCGAGCAGTCAAGACACCGCGTTCCAGCATCAAAGATACGGTTCGAGTTCGAGTTTGGAAAGCGTTTCGAATCAACCTCAACAGAATCCATACCATCAACAACAGTCAACAGCATACGAGAGTGCGAATCATTCGAGGTCTCACTCGCTGGCAAGCCTCGACGAACACGGAAACAATAGTCATAATAATACGGGAGAGAAAAATTATCCCCCCATGTCGCAAACGACTTACTCTGGCCAACAACAACAACAACAACAACAACCGGGAGTTCCTTTTAAGCTGGTCAAATCATTTTCCAAATTATTCTCTGCGGCAGTTCCCGCACCGGATAAGCCTTACGAAGGTCCGAAAGTGGCGCCACAAGAAACCGCAGGTTTGCCAGAGAACACTTTCTATTACGATGAAAATTTGAAACAATGGGTTGATAAAAGTAGCTCGGGAGCGCAATCAACTGCTGCAGAGGTACCAGCCCCGCTCGCTCCACCGCCGACCATGACTTCCGGTGTTGAATATCACAGAAGCGGCGGCGGCGGCGGTGGTATTCCAAACTCATTAGGCGCTAACGTGGGAGCTCGTTACGTTTCAACCTTTAATAACACAGGACAACCGAATTTTCAACAAAACGAAGGAGCAAATTTTAACGAATTTAAAGAAATGCGTCTCGAATAATAAAAAAGTAGAATATCATAGCAGAGAGTAGTTCATTAGCTTGTATTGGGATGTATATCTCTTAGTAGTAAGTAGTAATAATGTATAGTAATGTATGTTCGTGTCTCTCTTCTCGCTACTTTGCGCGCTACGAAGTGTCCTTTCAACTTCTTCCTCCTCACCTCCTCAATTAGATGCTGCGAGCGGCAAGCCTCCTCGAATCAACAGCTCCTTGAAATAGCAAATGTCGCACAATTTACCTTCCAAGTGCAAGACGCTCTCTTTCCACCTGTTGTCTAAATCCTCCGAGTTGCAGACGCAACACTTTGACGACAACTCGCGAAATTTCTTTTCCTCCTCCAACTCTTCCTCTGTTTTTGGTATGACCGCTGCGCGCAACAACTTCTCCGCATCTTCGGGAGAGATGTCCGGGATGATAACCGGTCTCTTTTTTTGGTAATACGACTTCTTCACCTTCTTTGGCGGAGGTGGCGCGACTTCGTGCGGCAAATGCGTTCTCTTTCCTCCGATACCCCCAGCCGCGGTTGCATCGCTCGCCCCAGACTCAGCCTCCTCGGCATCATCCGATTTCTTCCTCAACTCCAAAATCCCCGCCTCCTTCTTCAACTGTTCCATGTCAATCTTCCCTTCTCTTATCTTCGTCTCTTTCCTGTAACACTGCGTGCACAAATCCGCCCCCGGGATCATCTTCGAACGCGTCCACTGGCTGCTCTTCGTCGTCGAGCACGCTCTGCACGTCTTATCCACCATCGATCTCGCCTCTTTCTTGTAGCACTTTTGGCACAAACACTTCGAATCGTCCTTCTTCGATCGGTACCAACATCCGGATGTTTTCGAGGTGCCGCACGCCTGTGGTGGTTTGGGGATAATATCAGAGCGTTAGTAAAAAATGTTAACAACAACAAAAAGTCTATTCGTTTGTTCCGGTGACGACCCTTCCTTTCCTCCTTTGGGAAAAAATCAAAAACGCACGAACGTACCGCGCAAATCTTATCGCTCAATTCCACCAACTCCTTGTGATAACACCTCTTACAAATCACCTTCCCGACGTTCTCTTCCATCTTACTCTTGAACCACTTGTACGAATCTTGCGTTTGACACGTAAAACAGGTATATTTTTGCCCGCTTTTCAACGTCGGCAACGCTTCGGACTCTTGCTCTTTCGTCAGCGGATTTCCCCCGTCTGCTTCTTTGTCTTTGTCGTCTTTGTCTTCCGGGTCGTAAGCGACGATCTGATCTTTGATCGATTTCAGAGGGTCCAACTTTTCCTCTTCTTCTTCCGTCGTCGTCGTCTGAATCGTCGTCGTCGCGGGGTTGTCTTCGCCCATCTTTCTCTTTTCTTCGTTGATTGTTTGTGTGAGATGTTGTGAAGAAATTCAAAATGAAGAGCAACTCTGTGTGAAAGAACGAAACGCGTACGTCGTCTGAAAAACAAAGGGAAGAAGAAAAGAGACGCTTTGGCGAGGACGAGAGAGGAGAGAAAAAGAGAACAACCAAGAAGAAGAAGACTAAAAGGGTTCAATGCTGTTCTTCTTCTTCTTCTTCCTCGCGAGTTTATGTAGTATTTCGTGTTTGTGCGAGCGTAATCTCGCTCGCTCGTTTCTTCTGGTATTTTCATCTTCTCTTTCTCTCTCTCTCTCTCTCTCTCTCTCTCTATTGTAAATTCAATGAACTTAATGCCCTTCTAAGCAATTTTTCGGCCATCTCGGATACGGAATCACGTCTCTGATATTTTCCATGCCCGTGGTGAACAAAATCAAACGCTCAAAGCCGAGACCAAACCCAGAGTGCGTGACCGAACCGTACCGTCTTAAATCCAAATACCAGCTGTACTCCTCCAACTCCAAGCCGCAATCTTTCATGCGTTGTTCCAAAACGTCCAATCGCTCCTCGCGCTGGGAACCACCGACGAGTTCGCCAACTTTTGGGACCAAAATGTCCATCGCGGCCACGGTTTTACCGTCCGGATTTAAGCGCATGTAAAACGCCTTGATGTCCTTCGGGTAGTTGTACACCACTACCGGTTTCTTGTACACTTCTTCAGCCAAGTACCGCTCGTGTTCGGTGGCCAAATCGATCCCCCACTCGACTGGGTACACGAATTCTTTCTTCTTCGTTTCCACGGCGTCTTTTAAAATCTCAATAGCCTCGGTATACGAAACTCTCCCGAACGGATTGTTCGCGACGTTTTCCACGCGTTCCAAGCAGTTTTTATCGTACATCTTTTGAAAAAACTCCAAATCTTTTCTGCACGTTTTCAGCAAATATTTGCAGCAGTGTCTGACGTAATCCTCCGCGCACTGCATGTCGTCGTTCAAATCCGCAAATGCCAGCTCGGGTTCAATCATCCAAAACTCCGCGAGATGTCTCGTCGTGTATGAATCCTCCGCGCGAAACGTCGGCCCAAACGTGTACACGTTGCTCAGAGCGCACGCGTACGTCTCCACGGCTAACTGACCAGAAACCGTCAAAAATGTCTTCTCGCCGAAGAAATCCTCGGAATAATCAATCGTTCCATCTTCACTCCTTTGTAAACCTCCAACTTTACGAAACTTGCGTTCCAACTCGCTCAAATCTTTCTTGGCTTGTTCCAATTTTTTGTTCTGTTCCTTCAAACCCGATTTCGACGGTTTCTCCTCCTGTTTCATCTCCGCGATTTTCGTCTCGATCGCCGCCGTTTCTGCTCTCTTCTCCATCACCACCGCTTCTTCCACGGAACTCTTCGTAAACTTCTTCCCGTCTTCCTCGTCGCACTCGCCCAACAATGTCGTCACTTGAAACATCTCCCCGGCGCCTTCGCAATCGCTCTTGGTAATCAACGGCGTGTGCACGTAACAAAACCCGTGCAGGTTGAAAAACTCGTGCGTGGCAAACGCCAAAGCGTTCCGAACTCTCGCTATGGACTGAATCGTGTTCGTCCTCGGTCTCATGTGAATCTTATCTCTCAAATACTCCAAAGTTTGCTTCTTCTTTGCAATCGGGTACGTGCTCGCGTCGCACTTCCCGACCGAGAGAACTCTCGACGCGTGAAGCTCAATCACTTGCCCTTTGGCCGTTTCCGGCGGCAACTTGATCTCGCCTTCGATAACCACGCTCGTCCCAGTCGGTCTCATATCCGCCAACGACGACACCCCAGAAGACGTTTCAGAAGAGGAAAAAATCTCGCTCGAGACGACCACTTGTAAACTCTGCGGCGTGGACCCGTCGTTCACCTCTAAGAACAAAATCTTCCCGGCGTCTGCTTCTCGACCGGTTTTCACCCACCCACCGACGACGAGCGTTTCACCGACTAAAGATAAACCTCCGTTCTCGTCCGCTTTCTCGTGCACGCTCACAATCGGCACTCGATTGAAACATTTCGAGTACGGAGAGGTGAGTCTATGTGGCAACGTTTTCGTCAAATCCGCAGCCGTCGTCTCCATTTCTTCTTTATCTTCTGCTTCTTTTTTGATATTATGTATTAAAAATATGTATAACTCTCGCACGGGGAGAGGGGCTCTTTGTTTCCGTATTCGTCGTCTGCGCTGCGTGTTTCTGTGCGCTTTATAAAGCGCGTTTAGTACGTCTTTTTTTACGAGGAAAATGAAGATAAATCTTCCGATTGATTTTTCCAAAAGCGAGAGAAAATCTGCAAAAAATACGACCGCTTCCTTCGTAAAAAATGACGACGAAAGAAGAAGACGAAGACGACGAAGAAGAAGACCAAGAAGAGAAGAAGATAAAGAGCGAACGACTTCTCACTGAAGCCCTTCGAAAAATGGCGATTGATCGTCGCGAGAGTGTAACGGCGCGGTGTTTACGACGAGGCATGTTTTCCGAGCATTCGTATTCTTCTTTAAAACAAAGACAACAACAACAACAACAACACGTCGTGAAAAAAAGTTCTTCCTCCTCTTCCTCCAAATCGTATTTAAACCTCGCCGCGAAAGCGACCGAGATGACTCGAACGCAGAAACGAATCAATCGCGGGGGTTACTGAGAGATAGAGATTTAGAGAGAGTATTATGTGTAACGAATCTCGCGCGCCGCTCGTAAACTCTTATAACAGATCAGATCAGCTCCAAAGCTTCTTAGTATTTTTTAAAATCGAAGCGTTTTTTTTTTGTTCAAAACCCTCAAAAATTCTGCCCTATTTTTCCTCGTTTGACGGCTCCTCTGCTCCTACGAACTCTTTCTCATTTGCTGCTTTTGAACCGTCTGAGAAGAAGAAGACGACAAAGAAGAAGAGAGAACCTCTTCTCAGCGACGACGACGATGATGAGTAGCGGTAGCAGCGCGACGAGAGCTTCGAGCGGTTCGACCGGAGCGACGACGTCTTCTTCTTCTTCTTCTCCTAATAAGAGGAGTTTGAGGAGAAATGTCGTCGCGCAAATGTCGTCGATCAATTCTTCCTCTTCTTTGATGAGTGGAGCGTTATCCAGTCGCCGCGAGAATGCAGTGAAAGCTTCGACGACGAGAATACGTTTTCGAGAAAACGGTCAACAGCAAAGAGGAGGAAAAGGAGGAAAAAGAGGCGGAGTATACATCGTCGCGAGGCAGATAAAACCAAAAGGCATGAGCCAAGAGAAATGGGAGCAAATGCAAAAACAGCAGGATAAAAACTATAAACTGTTCAGCAAACGAGCGAAGGAGAGGATTGCCACGCAAGGGCCGAGAATTAACGACACGAGAGGCACGGAAACGTATTTGACGTACGAATCGGTGGCGGAACCGTTGGATTTGAAGGAACCGAAGTGGTCGAGGATGAAGGAGTTACCGATGCGGGAGTTTCAGAGGGCGATTAACAGTTCGAAACCTGGAGGGATGGTGAGGACGTTTGAGGTTTGGGAACCACCCATGTGGGGATATCTGCCACCGCCACCGTTGAGGACGATGCCGAGGAAACGATGGTATAAGGTGACGTTAGGGTACGATTTGGTGGATAGTTTAGACGCGACGAAAATCGTCGCGACGAAAGATACGGAGTACATCGTGAAACCGGCGACGGAGACGTTAGAGAAAGCGTGTAGGTTGATCGCCGAGCAGAGAGGTGTTTGGTACACGTACCACCAAAAATACGCGACGAACAGGTACGGACAGTTACAGTTTATCGGTATGGCTGTGGGCGGGTTTGTGTTTTTAATGGGGTCGATTTATTTAGGCATCATGAAAAAGAACGCCATCCCGACCGATTTGATACAGGCCGTACAGTTCGCGCAGTCCGGAGTTTCCGCCAGAAAAGATGGGACCGTGAACGTCACTTTAGAAGATATTGGTGGTTTGGAGAATATTAAAGAGGATTTGGACGAGATTATTCGGTTTTTGAAGGATCCGACGACGTTTACGAAGGTTGGCGCGAAACCGCCGAAAGGGATTTTGATGGAAGGTGGACCTGGGGTTGGCAAGACGTTGCTCGCAAAAGCAATCGCGGGTGAAGCAAAAGTGCCGTTTTACAGCATGGCTGGTTCAGAATTTGTGGAAATTATCGTCGGCGTTGGCGCGGCGAGAGTGAGAGATTTGTTCAAACGCGCGCGCCTGAACGCGCCGTGCTTGATTTTCGTAGATGAAATCGACGCTTTAGGTACCGCGCGGGCGAGCGCCGGAACGCGAGGAACAGAAGAACACGAGCAAACGTTGAACCAGTTGTTGACGGAGATGGATGGTTTCACGCCGGATACCGGAGTTGTTTTTATCGGCGCGACAAACAGAGCGGATTTGTTAGATCCGGCATTGTTAAGGCCCGGGAGATTCGATCGTAAGATTGAAGTGAACAAACCGAACGTGGACGCGAGGCAAAAAATCTTGCAAATTCACCTGTCAAAACGAAACGTGAATCCAGACATCGATACCGCGAGATTGGCGAGAAATTTACCGGGAATGACGGGCGCGGAAATTGCGTCGGTGGTGAATGAAGCCGCAGTTCACTGCGTGCGACGAGAAGGCTCGCAAATCGAAGAGGAAGATGTTATGTACGGATCAGATCGCGTTTTATACGGCGTGAGAGGCAAGGCGCACGACAAAGATGAGCTTTTAACGAAACTGATCGCCTGTCACGAAGTTGGACGCGCGGTGGTTCAGGAAACGTTGAGGAAAGAAACGAAATTGTTGGAGCCGTGCGAGTTCATTTCGATCGTTCCGAGAGGCTTTCAAGCGGCGACGACGTTATTTTCTCGCTTCGACGATAACGAGTACATGTATCCTACGCGAGAACGCTTGATGGAACGCGTGGAAGTCTTAACCGCCGGAGTTGAAGCTGAAAAATTGGTGTACGATGAAGTATCTTCCTACGGCACCGATTACGGTAAAGAAGCGATCGACTTGTTGCGAAACGTTGTGATCAACCAAGGCTTGGGACAGCCCGGGATGTTGACCGCGTACACGCACGACCCGACCGCTTTGAGCGGGTACGACTTGAAAACCGAACGCATGCGATCGACTATTTCCGCCAACGGTGAGAACGTGGACGTGGAAGAAAATAAAATTTTAGCCGGCAACATGAGAGTGACGGACAAAGGGCACTTACAATACGCCGAACGCAAAATCTTTCAAATCATGAAAGAGGCGCGAGAAAACTCAAAGTCCATTTTGACCGCGTACAAAGCCGCGGTTAAGAAAGCGACGGAAGAATTAGTAGCGAATGAAACGTTATCTGGCGATCGATTACGGCAAATTCTCGAAGAGTATCCTCCGGCGGGCGATTACGCGAAGACGGGTCCAGACACGCCGTGTAAGATTTTGCCGACGGAAGAGGAGGAAATGCGAAACGGCTGGCGAAACGAACCGGATCCTTTGAAAAAATTTGAATATTTGAAACAGTTCTACGGCGATATTAGTCTCGACCCGCCCGGACCGATGAAAGATCGCCGAACGAAAGAAGATAACGCTGGTTTGCTTTCGTTTCAAGAACACACTTGGAAGTACGCGGTGGAGAAAGTGTTGCCGAAAAAAGGGCGAAGACAAGGCGTGCACTGGGAACCATGGACCGTCGCGGCTATGAAGATGAACGAAAGAGAAAATCCAGGTTGGCGAGCGATGGAAATCGCGAGGTTGTGGAAAGAACACGAGGCGTACCTGTTGCCAAAGATGCAAAAAGTTGTACAAGAGTTGAACGAGAAGCGCGACGGCGGAGAGAAATTGACGCGCGAAGAAGAGCGCAAATTGATCGTGCTTCCAGAACAGATCGCAGAAATCGAAGGTAGGATTGAAAATGGCTATCCCGAAGGTGCTGGCTTAGGCGTCATGGATTTGAAAATTCCGGATAAGTTTGTCTTCAACATTCAAGAACGCATGGTGAAGGAGAAGCAGCGACGGTGGTACAAAGATAACGTGCACCCGATGCTTGAGAATATGGATTTGGACATATTCGCAGAAGACGATTTGCGCACGGCTTATAGGAAGAAAGAGGCGATGTTACACAAACTTGACCCGGACCGTCCGTTACCAGAAGGCTATACGGCGCCGTATAAACCGGGCGTGACCAAGGAGAGATGGTTTTAAAAAGTAGACGTTATAATAAAAACGCAGATTCTAAAATCTTCATTTAGTTCTCGTCCTCGTTCTCGCCTTCGGAGGGTTTCTCCTCCTTTCCTTCTTGTTCTTGAGCAGTCTCTTCTTCTTTTTGCTTCTCTGCCGGCATCGTTTCTTCCGTTTCTTCTGTCGGTTCCGCCGTCGCCACTTCCGCCTCTTCCGTTTCCATCGTCGTTTCCATCGTCGTCGTCGTCGTCGTCGTCGCAGGCTTCAAACCTTCCGCAAAGTCGAATCCGAGCTCGTCGCCCATACCAGCACGTTTTAAGTCGAGCACGTCATCGTTCTCAGGTTCGACTGGAGCGTTAACTTTCTCTTCTTTCTTTTCTTCCTCCGCCGGGAGCGTCCCATCTTTCACGAACGCGTCGATTTCGCTATCCGAAACCGTCGGTAGCTTCATCTTCTTTGCCGGAATTGGTTCCGCTTCCGCTTCGCTACTAGAAGTCTCTTCTTCTTTTTCTTTTTCTTCATCTTCTTCTTTCGGAGACGTCTCAGACGAGTTGTCCTCGTTTAACACGACCGCACTTTCATCATACTCCTCCTTTCTCTCAATTTGCGTTTCGTCTTCGCTTTCTAATTCCTTCTCCTTGACGTCTTCCTCTTTTTCTATCGCCGATAACTCGGCGTCGCTGCTCACGTTGTCCGCGTTTTCCTCCGTCGCGACGAGACCGGCGGTAAAATCAAAGCCTTCGGAAGAACTCGCATTGCTCACGTCGAGCATCATTTTTTTAGCGTCGTCCTCCGGAAGTTCTTCGTCGTCAGTCTTCTCCTCCTTCTTCTCTTCATCCGCCGCGGCACCAGCTTCCTCTACTTTCTCTTCTTTCTCTCCTTCTTCTACGTCTACCGGTGGTGGATACAAAACCTTATCTTTTGGCTTACCGATATTCTTGGTTGGCACTTTCGTGAGCGCAGGTTCCGTGTATTTTTTCGGCGGCGCGTTTGACTCTGGTTTCGGAGGAGCAGAGAGATGATTCGCTTCTTCTTCTCCCTCGTCTCCCTCTTCTTTCGGAATCGCGCCGACGAGTTTACCAATGTCGGGATGCGCGCTCATTTCTTCGTGATTACTCTTCAACGATTCCAAGTGATCGCTGCTCGAGTCGTCATTTCCTTCTTCTTCCTCTCCTTTCGGAACAAACTCACCGTCAATTTCAGGCGTTTTCGCGAGCGACGCCCCTTCTTCTTCTTTTTGTTCTTCCTCTCCCACCTCCTTTTTCTCTTCTCCCTCGTCGTCGTCTACTTGCGACGACGAGTTCTCTTCCTCTTCCTTCGGAGGAAGAGTTTGTCTATTTACCATCGCCACGACTTCTTCGTTCGTCTCTCCAAACGCGTTCTTCGCGAACGGATGATGATTATCACTTTGCTTCTCCACCTCCTCTTCCGCGGTTGCCGCCAAATCTTCCTCCTCCTCCTCCACTTCCTCCTCTTCCTTCGCCTGTTCCGGTTGCGCTTCCTCCTCTCCCTCTTCCGCCGGAGGATGCTCGTACTTCTCTCTCTGTTCCATCAACAACTCCTCGGAATCCGCGACATCGTACCCGCTTCGTTTCCCTTCCGCTCTCTTCTTCTTACTCGCCGCGGCGGCGTCGAATCCAATCGACGCCGGCGCGGACCCGCTCCCCGCGCGTCTCGGCGCCGACCCTCCGGAAGAAGAAGAAGACGCCATCACCGTCACGCTCTCCATCCTCTTCCTCTCTTTCCTCGCGCCACTTCCGCTAAAATACGTGCTAAACAGCGCAAATACGATAACCAACAACACGCACTGTCGAACGCGTTTGTTCTTAAAGAAACCTTTCCTCCCGCCAGCCGCGAGATCGGAGGAGGATCCGAACCCGGTCGTCGGTCTCCTCGAGGAGACGTGCGCGTTCGCCCCAAAATTCCTCGGCGACGGTTTCGACTTCCCCGGTTTCCAATCGTCAAAATCTGCTTCCGTTTCATCCTCGTCCGACCAAGACGTGGACCCGGCGCTGATTTTACGTTGTTGTTGTTGTTGTTGTTGTTGTTTCATCGCCGCCGCGGACGCCGCCGTGGGAGACTTTAATTGACCACCAGAACCACCCAAGTGAATCTTCGCCGTCGGTGTGCTCTTCTGCGTCTTCACTTTTTGCGTTGGTTTTTCCCAGGAATCGTCCTCGTAATCCGATCCATCGTTTCCTCCTCCTTTAGACGACGGCGGGGTTGACGTTTCTCTCAGGTTTTGCTTCACCAACTTCTTACTCTTCGCCGGTGTGCTCGAAGTGGATGATGACATTTTCTCCCCAAAGTGATGATTATATCAAAGCTTTTATACTCGTCGTCTGCGATTTGTTTTTGCGCTTCCGACTCGAACGAGAGAGAGAGAGAAGCCTCTTCCTCGTTTTCGTGCCTTTGCTCGTCTTTTGCGGAGCTTTCAGGAGAGAGCACTGAGTAGTTTTCTCTCGCGCTTTTGATTTTGGATTAATGGTGATTTCAAAGTATCTTTATATGCGTCTTTTTTGTGGTTACGAGACGACGATGAGAATATATAAAGGCAACGATGATGACGACGATGATAACGATGATCTGTGTTGTACTATTACTAATAATGAATAAATTATTTAATTCTTTTCGCGGCTTGTTTGACGTTTATTCGTTTCCTGGGATCGTTCTCGCACAAATCGCAGACGACGTCCCACATGTTCGCTTCGTCCAAGACGGCGAAATCGCAAGAGGTTTGGGTGAACAGAGCGCCTTTGACTGGAGCACCATCCTCTCTCCATTTTCTCAAATCGTTTCCGTAGGTTTGGATTAAACTCGTTCGCATGGAGCTCATGCTTGTTTCGCTGTAGAGTTGCGGGACGGCGAAGCGTAAGAGGGTCATGCCGCACGAGTAGCTGTCGAATTTTTCCGTCGGGACTTCGCCGGTGGAGGAGATTTTCGCGCCGAAGTTTACGCCGAGCAAGTTTTTGGTCATGCCACCAAAACCGTAGCCAGACCCGGTGGTTTCGAACTGTTCGGGAGCGCCGTAGGTCGGGTCGAATATCGCCCCGCTCTCGAGGATTCTCTTCTTGCCGATTTTCAAATCGCACGCCGCGCCGGCGTCGATCATGACGAACCTCTTCGCCGAAGATTTCCCGTAACTCTCCTCCGCGATTAAAATATTCGCCGGTTTCACGTCCCTGTGAATAATACTCGCCGCGTTCACTTTACCCACCGACTCTAACAAAGTCTTCGCGCCCAACTTCAAAATCTCCGCGTCCGTCGCTTTCGGTTCTCCCATCGCCCTTTTCACCTCTTCGAAGCACCCGTTCTCGCCTTTTCTTAAACACGTCTCCAACGTCGTCGACCCTTGGTACCCGAACACTAAGTACACGTTCGCCCCGGCGACGCCTATAAAAGGTGCCGCGCCGTCGTTGTTTTTCAATCGGTTCAGCACGTTCAGCTCGTCCTGGTAGAAGGAATCCACGTCTCGCCCCATTTTTTTGTTCATCGATTTCAGAACCACTCGAGTGGTGGTCGTTTTCCCTCCTTTCTTTGTTTCATCTTTCAACTCGCCTAAAAACACCGACCCGAACGCGCCTTCGCCGATTTTAACGCCTTTTTTTACCCGTGTTAAGGATATGTCGATTTTGGGGGCGTTCAATTCGTCTTGGTCCACCGAGCCGAGTTGAAAGGCGTGGACTTTGAGTGAACATTTTGATGATGATTTTCCCGACGGGGAAGACTTTTTTGCGGCAAAAGAACAGGACGCGAAGAAGGAGGAACTGTGTCTCGCGGATAAATATACCGACGACTTTTGATGAGATGATGATGACGACGATGAAGACGCATTTGGTCGGAGTATTCTCGTCGTTTGCGGCGCGTAAGATATCATCATCAGGTTGCTTTGTGTTGATGTGTTAAAAAGATATGGAGAGATAAGGAAGATATTCGAGAGAGGAGTTTGACGAGCGAAGCATCATTAAGAGGAGAGCATCTGAAGCTAAAAAAGAAACGACTGAAAAACGAGTTTTGTTGTTGGTCTCCTCATATCTGTTAGTATTAGTATTACATCAAAGACTGCTGAAAAAGTGCTTCCCACTTCTTTCCATCTCGCTCGGGCCCGCCGTCGCCTTCTTTCGTCCCGATGACGAACGCTTTGTTTCTCGCCAAATCGCTCGCCAAGCTAAACGCGACGCAATCGGCAACCGCGATTCGACTCGTTTCTTGCGGGTCGAAGTCGTCTCCGAGTTTGATTTCCACCTGACGTCGTTCCGAGCTTGTGGCTTTTAAGAGCGTGTTCAAATCGTACGACGTGTACGGACCGTCGGTGAGTCGTCCCGGGCGGACGATGGTGTAATCGAACGTATCGTCGTTTTCTTTCTGCGTCTGTTCTAAATATTTCTCCGATTTCCGCTTATATTTCAAAACGCCAAATAAGTTCAAGATGACGTACGGCATTGAATCCGTTCTCGTCACCCCAACCGAGGAGATCAACACGAACCTGCTCTTGTCATTGTTGTTATTCGTATCACTCGTATTCCTTTCATTAAAGCAAATCTTCCGCGCCGCGCGGATGACGTTCGCGGTCGCAATATCGTCCGTCTGTTCCGGCCCGTTGTTCTCTTTCCACCGCTGCGACGGGAACGCCGTCGTTCCTAAACAGCACACGATATCCACCACCACTTTCGCTTCTTCTCCTCCTTCCGTCATTATCGCGTCTAAAACCTTCTCCACGTCCTTTTCCTCTCTGACGTCTACTTCGGTCACTCGCAATCTTGCGTTTGTTGATGACGACGACGACGACGACGAAGCTGAAGAAGCGTTGTTTTTCGTCTTAAGTTTAGCCTCGCCCGTCTCTTTATTTCGGCACATCGCGTGGACGACGTCGTATCTTCTGTTCTCGTCGAGGAGGAGTTTCGCGCAGACGAGTTGTCCGACGCCACCAGTCGCTCCAAACACGATTGCAATTCGTTTCGTTTGGTCTTCTTCTTTTGTTTCGGTTTCGTTCGTCGACGCGACAGCAACGGCACGTCGTCGTCGTTCTCGTCGTGAAGGTCTTCTCGATGACGACGACGACGACGACGAAGTCGCCTTTAACGAAGGAGCCGCAGCAGAGCGCATTGTTATGGTATTAAAACGTGTGTTTGTAATGACGAAAAGATACGCGAAAATTACTCAGATGTAAAAAATGTCACACGCATCTCACTTCTTACCGTGGAATGTATATCACAACAAGCTGATGATTTTGTCTTTTTGATGAGAAGAAGCACATCTCTCGTCGTGCTTTTAATGTGTCTCTCTTTTATATCTCGCCTTCCCTTTGTTTGGCACGGGATGATGATGATCTCAATTTTTATTATCCGAGTCCAACGCCTCCGCCGTTTCCGAGACCACCGCCGCCGTTTCCAAGCCCGCCAGCGTTTCCAAGCCCGCCAGCGTTTCCAAGTCCGCCTTCGAGAGTACCGCCGCCAAAGTTAGAAGGCTGAAAGCTTTCTTGCGAAGGTTCTTGTTCTCCTCCTCCGCCGCCTCCGCCTTCTTCTTCTTGGGAGGAGTAATCTTCTTGGGAGGAGTAATCTTCTTGCGAGGAATAATCCTGCTCTCCTCCACCGCTTTCTTCTTGCGAGGAGTAATCTTCTTGCGAGGAATAATCCTGCTCTCCTCCACCGCTTTCTTCTTGCGAGGAGTAATCTTCTTGCGAGGAATAATCCTGCTCTCCTCCTCCGCTTTCTTCTTGCGAGGAGTAATCTTCTTGCGAGGAATAATCCTGCTCTCCTCCTCCGCTTTCT
>Ga0115555_1001261_pt1 | contig 17383 bp, 17 predicted proteins | sample COGITO_mtgs_1104_2_FD_87285 | JGI IMG/M metagenome (GOLD analysis project Ga0115555, IMG submission 87285) | Pelagic marine microbial communities from North Sea - COGITO_mtgs_110407 | ecosystem: Environmental > Aquatic > Marine > Epipelagic | place: Germany:Helgoland, sampling site Kabeltonne... | reverse complement strand
GACTCCGACTCCGACTCCGACTCCGACTCCGACTCCGACTCCGACTCCGACTCCGACTCCGACTCGGAAGATGAAAAGACTCCCAGTCGCAGTCGTGGCAACAAAAATAAGAAGCGCAAGCAGGAGCTTTCTGCCGCAGCGCTCCAGAAGGCCCGTGAAGAAGAGCTTGAAAAAGAACGGAAGGCGAAGGAGAGGGAGGAGAAAAAGAGAATAAGGGAGGAGAAGGAGAAGGAGAGACTATCGAAAATAGCTCAAGAAGAGGGCGACAAAGATAGGAAAGAGGGGGGAAACCAACCGTCAACGTCATCGTCATCGTCAATGTCAACGAGTAAAAGACATTGCATCGGCCGGAAACCTGTCACTGATTTCACAGTAAACGAATGGTACACCGGAACGGTGAAATACGTGAAAGATTTCGGTCTCTTTGCCGATATTGGTTCTCACTCCGACGCGTTTGTCCACGTCTCACGAGTTCGCGACGGGTTCATTGACGATATTCACTCCATTGTCAAGGATGGGGACGAGGTGAAGTTAAGGATTGTGGAGATTGATAGGGCGAAGAAGAGACTCACTGGGAGTATGCAGAGCGAGGCGATGATTGAGGAGGAGAAGAAAAGCATGGAGGCGATGAAAGAGAGGAAGAATTTGAAGAAGAAGGGGAACAAGACGAGCAAGACGAGCAAGACATCTGCGACATCTGCCCCCAAGGTATCCACTGCGGAACAAGCTGATGTCACAACGGACCAGATTAAAATATCACCGCCGCCAAGGCGCTCGGCGCCGAAGAGTAACTCTAATTCCACCGGGAATAACCAGGATGCGGCTCTTTCGAGACAAGAGGAAAAGCGACAGGCAAAGATCGCGAGGAGGGCTGCCAGGAGAGCGGAAGCCGAGGGACAGTGAGTGGTCTCTGCGGGCGACAGGATGTTTTTTTGGTCGATTATTATAATAAACGATTGCATCGTTTATTGTTTAATTAGAAAATTAGGGATTTTTAGGAGAGACGAGAGAATCATAGATATTTTTGACAAGCATACAAACATAAAGCATTGAAAAATCAAATCAGCCTTTTGAAATCGAAGAAGCAAGTCACACCCTCAGCCTACGATACGTTATCATTGACAAGGAAACCTTTAATACTACCGAAATTTCGTTAATTCAATAGATATCTGCATTGCTAAGTAAATCTTCACTTGACTTTCCAGAAAGTCTGGGTGCCTCCCATCCCCTCCCCCATGTCTTTGCACTCGATGGATGACGCCGCGTCCGCCCACATCTCTGCAGTTTCTGACCTGAAGACGAAGACATCTCTTCTGATCGAGACACAGGGCATTCCTGTTAACTCCACAAGTCCTTCAGAGCATGTCAGAGACATTGCCGACTCCACAATTGCTATTGTGCAGAGGGCCAATGAACGACGAAAGACCCAGCCGTCAATACCGATTCCGGACACGGCGATCAAGGGAGGCAAGCGCGGGAGTGCCGAAGAAGACATATTTATGGGCAAAACTGTTGTTGACAAGAGTGAGATTTATGCCCTCCAGAAGCAAAAACTGAAAGCTATTTCGCTAGCCTTGGACTACAGAAAACGGATGATAGAATCACAGAAGGAGCTTGAGAATTATAAAAAGAGCATCCGCGATGAAGTTGACGCGGCGATGAAAAAAACGCTGAGAGAAATTCTATCCAAAGGCGTGTTGAGGCTGAATATGGAGCGATCAAAGAATGACTCCTTAACGGCAGGTTTGTTAGACATAAAGAGCAATAGCAAAGATGTTGCCGTTGCATTTTCGGAGCTCAAGAGGACTAGCGAGGATCAAATTGAGATGGCAAGGCACTCGATTGCTGAGGGGAAGAATGGGGTGCTGATTGCTTTCCTCGGGGACTTGGAGGAGCGAACAAATTATGCGGAGCATCTAAAGGAACAGTTGGAAGAGGAGAGGGCAAGTGTTGGTCGTCTTGAGATGGAGAAGATTTGTTTCGAGGAGGAGAAACAACGTTTGAAGGAGGCTTTCGCCCTGCAACTAGTTGAGTTAGAAAGAGACGCGGTGGCAAGGACTAAGGATGAAGTGCAGGTTGAAGAACTGAAAAAATTTCAAAGGGCACTCGAAACCACGGGGATATCTCTGAAAAAGCATGCAACGTATCCCAAGAAAAAGTGGTCGTTTAAGAATTTCAAGCTCACGTCAACCTTCCTTAGCTGGGACGATTCAAAGAAATTTTCGCTCTCTCCGCCGACTGTTGTCAACAGGGTGGCACAAAACGGGGACGACAAGTGCTTCGAACTTGGAAATCCAGAAAGGAGAATGCTTCTTGAGTGTGACAGCAGTTTCGGTGCAGATACTTATTGCAAATTTTTTCAGAAAATCGTAGAAAATATAGCGTGCATGTAGGCAAAAAACAATAACAGCGTTTTACCATTTTAGAAAAAGCGGATGCTTCTTGTGACCACGTTTTGCAGCAGTTTTTACCAATTTGGACAAAGTAGTGGCGGGCCATGTTCGTTGTATCCAATTTACAAGCTGCGCATTGCACTGTGTGTTAGAGAGAGTTGCATCAATTGCGCTCATAAATTGAAACTCCTCACCTTGCTAGGCAGATGTCCATTTGGATTTACAAATGCAACTAAATCGATGGCAGTATGACCATTTTCTAAGCTCCGAAAGCGCCACACTGTCCCCTCCGTCCAACTCCGGACGCAACCCTTACAGACTGGCCACCTTACATCGTCCTCCACCGACTCATACCGCATTTCCAATTTCTTTGCAAAGTTGTTCTTCTTCACCTTCCTTCGGATTAAGAGCTCGCGGTCCGCTATGAAGCCGAGACCGAGCATGATACGGTAGCGTTGGAGAAGAGTACCATCGAGATTCACCGCGTCGAATTCCGATACTGAATGGAGATCTTTAACCCATTCTGAATAAGTAACAAACAGCAGTAATAAACAGCGCGTTCACACAAGGTTGGAAAGGGTTAGATTCCAATTATGGGAGCCCTTTATAGCGTCTTGCATTTATCACGTGTAAGACCTGAGATATTACCCGATTTGGCTGAATCTCCTTCACATAAAATATGAATACCATCACCCCGGGTAGCAGCACCCTCCACCAGAATAACCCTAACTTACCTTTACTTCTATTGATGTTGAGCAAAACGTCCATAATGTATCCCACGTGCAAATTGACTATTATCGTTCCCCGTAGCGGCGTAATTTTCCCCGGCGCATTTTTCCCCACATAATCATAGAGCATCACGCCGTTCACTTCCCCCCTTTCTTTCCAATCCTTATCCTTAAAATTGAAGTCATTATCCCCAACAACGATACCAGAATTTCCTAATCCAAACTCTCCGAACCATCCTCCTACGAAATACGCCAGCAGGGCGATAAAACATACACGAGAAAGGCGTTGTCTGCGGATTTGAGAGTACGTGGAGACAGGGATGAAGCGATGCTCTTCATTGTCCAAAGCGTGTTTCTTTGGGGTAGGACGAGGACGATTAGGCCGAGACGATTCCATCGGCCACACTCAGTAACGAAATGGCACGTGATGCAGAAGGTTTAAGTGTAATATTGAAAGATTTTGCAAACAAACTCAGCAGCTTCATGCTACCTAAAAAAAAGAAATCTTAAGACAAGGAAGATACATTTGTTTTTTCGGGACCCCCCAGTGTGTACTCTTGTAGATCAGAAGTGATCATAAGCGTAAAGCGAGGTATCAGGTTTTTTTAACCTGTTCTTGAAGTAAGAATTTCTCCGACGCAACCATGGTATTCAACTATGCAATGACACCAAGCGCCATGTCATTTACAGCCGCTCGTGACTTTTGCTCTTCCCATTTCTCAGGCGGACACCTTGCCACCGTCTCATCCCAGCAAATATCTCAGCAGCTCATGTCATTGAGTGAGTCTGAGGGGCACAATTGCTTCTCCGGTTGGATCGGGTTTTCAGATATGACACGTGAAGGTACTTGGGTGTGGGACTCCATGTCTGACACCGACTATACACATTGGATGGAAGGAGAGCCAAACAACATGGAGGATTCCGGCCGGCCTGTAAATGAAGACGGACCTGACCTTTGCATGACTACAGGGCCATGGGACGAAGACGACTGGGAAGACTGGGAAGGTACCGGTCAAGATTGCGCTTACATCGGCTGGAACTGCTATTTTGGTGGATTGGAGGTGAATGGTAACACCCACCGTTGGGACGACTTGAATTGCGGCGCGAAATTGTATGGATTTTGCGAATACGAAGAAAGCGACGGCAACGGCGATAGGGGCCGGCGTTTGTTATCATCCGACAACAGCGCCTGTGAAACCGGAGAAGGGTGGCAGGAGTACCAGGGCCGCTGCTTCAAATCTGTTGGTTCTTCCATGAATATGGCTGCATGTCTAGAAAGATGCGCCTGTGAGGGTGCAACTCTCGCCTGCCCTTGGAACGGGCGCACCAACGATTTTTTTCAAAACGAACTAATGGAAAATGATTTTGCATGGTTGGGTATCACAGACCAGATCGAGAGGGGGAAGTGGCAGTGCGTAAGCTACGATACTCCTGACGAGATAAGCTGGGATAAATTTCTATCCGAGGAGGAGGAAGAAGAAGTTGAAGAGGAATGGGAAACTCATGAAATTTTCATGAGTTGCGCCACCATCATGGAGGATGGAGGCGATTGGTTGAAGATGCCATGTGACAGCAGCAGGTTAGCAGGGGAGTTCGATGGCGAAATTGATTGCCTCTGCCAAAAGGGGCCCACTAAACGCGAAGTTGTCAGCTTTTTCAGTAAAGTACTGGATGATAATGGTTGGGAGGAAGACTGGGAGAGAGAGTGGGAAGAGGAGGTGAGTTTACGACCCGCGTTGTCTGTTTGATGATGATGATGTTTATCTCAGTATCTCTCAATCTAATTCGGTTGTCCTTCCAATCCTTCAGTGGGAGTGGGAAGACGATGACTGGAGGGGGAAGGGAAAGGGTCGAAGAGGATTTGACGACGATGACGCCAAGGGTGCCCTGGGTGCCCTTATTTTCTTTTTCTTTTTCATTTTGGCTGTGTTTATCATTTTTGGCTGTGTTTGTTTGAAAATGTATCGTTCCCACCTCTCTGCAAAAGTGGAAATAGCTCGAATCACGAGCGGGAAGAACATGCAACAGCAGGTACAGCAGGTAGAAATGTCAACTTTTAGTCGACCACCCCAGCATCAAGCCCAGCAGCAGTTCTCACAACAGATCCAACATCGTTCTGGCAACGAGGTAATCTTGGGAGGAGAGCGTAGACAGTCGCATAGCCCAATGTTGACAAGCACAAGTACGAGTGTGACGCCAGCTGGAACCACCGCCACTATACCGCCTAGCAGCGTGACGGGATCGACGAATTATCAGCAGCTACCGGATTTCCCCTACGCTAAAGCTGAATATGCCGGTAGTTAAGGGTTAGGGCAGGAAGAGTTATTCTGGGGGTTGGCTTCCATAGAGATGATATTTTCGTCTCTATGGAAGAGTGTGCTTTGTGAACTAAGTGCGTTGATAGAATTAGAAGAAGATTGTGTTTGTTGTCCTTGGCGCTGTGTGTTGTGTGGTAAACATTTTCTACTCTTTTTTTTTGCTTGTCCTCGTCGTCATGCCATTATTCGGTATATAATTTTTGATAACAGCCCTAATAAAATATACGTTGGCAGCAAAGAAGAACGCCGACGCGGTAAACAATTCCTTGTGCACCGACCTACCCACCATTTCGAGGTTATACGCCGTCAGAAGCCAAAACAAGAAAGCAACCGCCATCACTCCCCCAGCACTCCTCACAACACCGGCCCAATTGATTCGTGCATAGCAAAGCGGAAGGAGAACCAGCCACCAGGTAAAATACTGTCCAGTAATGACTTTGTTGAATGTTACAAATACTATCGTCTGCAGAAACATAGAAAAAGGTAGGTCGTATGGGGAGATGGTCAAGGAGGAGTAAATCAGGAGGGACATCTGGGGAATCGCAGGGATGAACTTCAGTATTGTTGAGAAAGCAGGGGTAGTGGGAGATGGCGCCATAGAAAGATAAATCGGATACCAAAAGAGCGAGTAATTATGACGGTGGTCGAGACGACTAAAATGATAGGTCAAAGAGTGGTATATAGCCGACTGTGTGTGTGGACTTTTCTGTTAGAGGGCAGGGCACAAAGAACAAAACAATAGTAAACAAGCAACAAGCACTGAACTAACCTCGCCATAGACTTTCCAAACAAAGAACGTTGGAGTTACAAATCCTAAAACGCACCCCACACCAAAGGAAATCGCCCAAGGGGTCATACAATCGAAAATTGCATTCGTAAACATGCCATGATTGCGATTGCGATTGCGATTGCGATTGCGATTGCTATCCATTTTGCGATTATTCCTACCTAGGAAGATTATGTAACCCGCCGTGTAGATGACGGGGTACAATTTAGTGTGAATACTTATTCCATGCACTACGCCCGCTAAAAATGCCCTCCCCAAGCCTCTCGCCCCAAGAGCAAGCAACAATGCACCCAAAACTGGAAGCAAGACAATGAGACTCTCAGCACTTCCTCTGGTGCTAATATTGATCACAAAGGGGTTAAATAGCCAGCCAATTTCAACCACTCTCACCGCTTTCGATGCCCTCGTTCCAATCCGCACAAGGCACTTCAGGAGGATCACACCACAGAGGATATCCGAGAGAGAAAAAATTACTTTTCCAAAAATAGCCTGGAAAAATCCTCTGGGGAGGTAGAACTGCAGAGAGAGGAGTTGTGCAAGATAAGGCGTGTATCTATACGTGTGGCGGTCGAAGGGAGAACCGTTCTGGTGACAATATTTTGCTGCATCATTGTATACAGCATAGTCAACATCAGTATAGAGGATTGCCGTGGAGCTGCTCGGGGAATTTGAGTCTAGAATCGAGGTCACAGCAATTACAACGAGGCGAACACTAAGCGCGATCGTCGTCCTCAACATCCGTGATTGAGGCTGTGGTACAAGCAGGTACCAAAAACGGAGAGATGTGTGTATTTTCCGTCGGTGTGGTGAGGTGTTCAGCTCCAATTATATACCTTCACTGATCGAATAGAATTTGTTTTTTATGACGATGAAAACGTTATTTATTTTCCCTCGTTCTGTTTTGGCTATATCTCCACTTCTGATCAGCGTATATATATATATTTTTTCCAGTACGCCCAGATGATTGAAAAATTCGCAGTTCGTAGTTTTAAAAAGGGAATTACACTCAAATTGCACAGGCGCCGGGTTGTCGAGGTTTCAGAGAATGGAGTGACTCTCTCAGGGGGAGCAAAAGAGCACACTGTTGGCATTCCTGAAATCCACGTTTCGCACCACATTCGTTACACTCTCTTCGTCTCTGGTCTTGGAGTCGACCGATACCTACAATTTTCTGACAGGGAAAGCTCTGCACGTTTTGAAACCATTGTTAGAACTCTCAAGCAAAGATGCTCAGAGAATGTTCGAGACGTACTCTCAAAATTGGTACCCGGAGGTCTTAATAGCCCGATTTTTGGTCAACTCATTGGGGTTGAAGGACTTCCCAACCGTGGAGTGGACCCATTTTTGGTTGTCACTTCACCTGGTAGTGAGAAAATAATCAATACCACGAATGTGATTCGTAATAAGAACGATCCAATCTTCACAATCTGCCATAACGGAACTTTTCTCCTCAGCCCCACTGATCTGGAAGTTGCCGTAATACACGGTATTAGAATCGCCTGTTTCGACAAACAGCTTGCAGGAAAGGATACTCCGTGTGGAGACGTGTTTTTGAAATTTGAAGAGATAGCCGACAGTCTCGGAAATAGGATTGTGCTACCGCTGACAAACAGTAACAAAAATATCGGAAAATCAACGATTTTGCTTGCTGTTCGTTTTGCACAAGCAACAGTAAATGATCTCCGCCTTTTCAAGGCCATCGACGAAGATCGCAACGATGCCCCTAAGAAGGTGAAGAAGAAGCACAAGACCGTTTCCGGCCAATTATCCGATATTTCTGCGTGTTCGACAAATTTTGTCGACCTGACAGGATACCGCTCCACTCTGTCTACTTCTACAGCTAAAGACGTTGACTTTGGGGTGGTATCAGTAGAGATTTTGGCTTGCTCGGACCTCAAAAATATGGACAGTGGACTTTTCGGCAATTACACAGACGCCTTCGCTTGCGTTTGTTATGGAAGCAACTATGCCGAGAGCGATTATGTCGCGAACTCACTCAACCCAGTATTTCCCAAAGACTCAATGCGGGCGTTCAGATTCCCTCTTCACCGGTTTAACACACTTCTCCATATTGGAATTTTTGACCACGACAGCGGACTCGACCATGATTTCATCGGGCGGACAAGCCTCAATATAGCACTTTACGAAGCGAATGTGGAACAAACGATCACCTTTGGCCTCTTTGTGGGGGGACAAGATGCAAACAAAGAGCCGAATGGCTACGTTACCATCCGTCTTTTGGTTGCCCCCACTTTTGGCGGCATTCGCGGTGCGGTTTTTAGTTCGTTCAACTTAGTAGTGCACAAGGCATTGGAAAGGGACGCAGTCACCGATTTCGACGAAACTCTCAGGACACGCTCGAAAAAGGCGAACAAAACAACTGCCACAACGACGCAGGGCATCGACGCTGCCACTGCCGCAACTTACAGCACCTCGAACATGGTAGCGCTCGCGACAGAACTGACGAATTATGCTCGAGTTGTTGGCGAAACATTACTCGCCATGTCTTTTAACTTGATTTTCTGGAGGCCCGGCGCACGGTATTACAGTTTTACACTTCTACTAACGACGCTGTGGATGCTGAATGACGTGCTAGCACGTTTTTTTGTTTACTCATTTTTCGTTCCTTTTCTGGCTTTAGTTGCTCTTCACCGGAACGGAAGCGGGCTGTCGTTCTCCCACGTATTCGCTCTTTTGTTCCTCGCCAGAACTGACAGCGATATGAAACGCATCAACAATTTCTTTGAACGTCGTGACATCGTCGGTGACCACCGACTAAGCGTCGAAGAAGCGATTGAGCAGCAAAAACGAAAAGAAGAGGAACAAAAAGCGAAGAAGGAGAAGATCGCAATCGCGCAAAAATACTGGCAGGACGCCCTCGATGCCATCGGGGAGGTCGAGGAGGAGGAAAAAACGCGTCCCCACAAGCACTTCAAGATCCAGCTCGACCCTCTAGCCTTACTTCTTGGCAAGGGGTTCCCTTATTTTCAAAAATTTGTTTGCGGGGTGAGGATCTGCAGGAACATTTTGCGAGGCGACGATGTCATCTTCGGCTTCACCTTGCAGCTATTTTTGTTGTGTGCAATGGTGCTTTGTTGGGCACTGCCTGTATTCACGATCGCACAGTGGGGGTCGCGAATTGCCACCGCTGCCGTCTTGGGGCCGCAAAATTTGTATGTGTACAAACGGTTTGTCGAGACAGGCAACCTTCAGAGGAAGATAGACTACTATTTGTATTGTATCATCGATGAGGACGACTTCGAGCTTCAGAAATCACACGATGCTTTCATTGAGAGCTCGAAAAAACGTGTTAGGGTGAAGAACGAGCAAATACTGCAGGACGAAAGCATTAGGAGGGCAGTGCAAGGAAAGTATGCCATCGAGGTGAACGCCTTTAACAATCTGCGCGTCCAGAATTACCCCTTGAGTGTCACAACACAGAACTAAGAATAATAATCAGATTTTTTTTCTTTCGTTTTTCCCGCAAAAACAACAATCAACTTCACGTTCTCCTGTCACATAATTTATTCGAGCGCACGGTAAAAGTTCAAGTACGCCATATCGTGGTCTCCGCCACCCTTCAGCTGGAGGATGTCCTCCGTCTTGCAGGGCGATACTTCATCGTCGTCGAAAACGCACCAGTTGTCACCACTCTGTCGTACCCAGCCCATGTAATGTCCGCCGTCGCTGTCACGCCCCTTGTGTGTCACAACAGCGAACAGCTCGTATTTCCCCTGGAAGTCAACGGGAAGGCCCAAGCCAGCGGAGGGGGCAACTTCTGCTGTACTCATCTCCATGGCGGCCTTCAAGGCGGCCTCATCATCGTCTTCCTCCATCTTATCATCGTCGTCGTTTTTGGGTGCCGGGGGGGGAACATCAGCAGCGTCAGTCATCTTGTTCGACGACGACGATGACGAGGACTCCGCTTCCTTCTGCTTGGCGGCAATTCTAGCGTCCTCCTCCGCAATTGCCTTGTCGCGTCCAATTTTGAGAATTCCTTGAAGGCGCGTGGAGCAGAACTCAAACATGTCGATCTGCTCGTTAAAAGTAACGGGGCGCATCATCTTGCACTTGACGCCCTGGTGGTCTGGGTTGTCTGGTGTGGCCTTGAAGAAGAAGCGCATAAACTGAACGACGAGGTATTTCGGTAGGCGGTCAATTCGGGAGGAACTTTTCCAAATGGCGTTCCTTCCCAGAATTTCACTTCTCTTCTCAAGCTCACCCTCTAAGCCCAATCTCACTCCCTCTGCAAGGTGGTTCACCTGGACAGCTTGTCCGTGGCCACCCTGAATGTTACACTTAACGACGCGCGCGTCCTCATACTTTACAACACTAGCTTCGCTTTCTGCTTCGGGGCAACTCAGTGTCTGTTCGATCTGCAACGAGAGAGAGGGTTAAATATTATTATTATTATTCTTATATTTTTACGGGGAGACGAGACGAGACTCTGACTGATCAATGTACATTTATCGGCGCTTACCTTGAGACCAAAAAGAGCATCAATCACGTTATCGCATTTCTTCCCACCCTTCGAATTCGAACTAGCTACTTCCGGTGCCTCCAACGTGTTGTTGATTCCAAAGGCTGCATCCATCGCTGCGCCGCTGTTTAACGACTTGCTCATACTCTCAAACAAGGAGGTGTAGAATTCTTCAGCATCTTGCTGAGCGAAACCCCCACCTCTACCCTGCTGGGCAAACTGAGGGTATGCAGCACGCATTGCTTGGACAAATGCTGCGGGGGGGATGCTGTCTACACTGTTATCTACTTGCTCCATGGTCGAAGCAAGCGTTCCAGTGAAAATGTTGTCAATGTTCTGCTGTGTCGGGGTAAATTTCTTCAACCCAGACCTCAAGGAAGGACACGCCCGGAGACACTGAAGCGTCGAGTTCATGTAGCAAGTGTTTCCAAGGTTGACAAAGCCAGCTGGCATCGTCATGCCCGTTTTGGCTGCCTCATCAGGGGGAAGATCCTCTAAGAACACAGTCTTTGTGATTGGTTCAACGACAAACTCAGCAGAACCCATCAGCATGCACGTCGCACCATCAAGCTTTTTCAGGGAGGTGAGGTCGAAGTCATCTTTCAGAACGCCCTTCCATAATCCCTTCGTCTTGGGCATCAATTTAGCACGGTCAGCAGGGACACTACAGAAAAAGAAAGGGTTAGGCGAGAAAAATATGTTAGTTGAATTGGTTCACGTCGAGCGTTTTCCGATGCCTAGGACAAGCACATTAAATGCAGCACTTCTTTTTGGTAGTCGAGAGAATTTCACAAGTATCCACTGGTCGTCCGTTATGAGCAAAGGTAAAGTAGAGTACAATCCCAGCACAAGAAGTCTTTTGGTCTTGGGTGAAGGTAGACTTGTGGCTTCAGCCGCCAATCGTGTAATCATGTAATTAGCACCATCACCAAATCGGTTCTCATACATGTCGACGTTTCTAACAAGCACGTACGCACCCGGTCAGTTTCTGGAGATCTCCTTTGAAAGCTCCGACTCCCGCTGCTGGGTCAACCTGGACATCATAGCTGTTCTTGTTCCATTTAACAGTAACGGTAGGCATTGTCGAAAATCGTTGAAAGTATACGTCTGCGTGAATAAGACGGAAAGAAAATCGCCAAATTTGGCCAGGTGGGAGTGAATTTGAAATCAAGAAATAATTCGAAGATTTGTTTAATAATCTCAATTATTAGTCACGTTGTGCTCAAAAATTGGTGTCGGATCCAACGACTCGACTGCAAATAATTGGCGGGCAAACGAAGGGTTAAAAATTCTCACTGAAAGTTGTTGATACCCTTGTGCCCATTTCATCTTTTGCTTCCTAGGCCTCGGCCACCCCCCCTTCCCCTGGACGTGCTTGGACGAAGGCGGCATACTTTCGGTGGTAAGAAATGATCCCGCCCAAACTTTTGTGGTCATTTGTTCTCCTTTTGAAGGCTGATTGCTTCGCCTTCGGGCCTCGGCAGCCATTGCAGCTCTATGACAAACAATGGCTGCTATTTAAGCGCACATCGCGGCGGCCTTACTCGGAACCGCGTCGTCACCCGTCAGCGAGAACATTTCACCGTGAAACTTCGTCTGTCCAATTTACAAAACCTGACAACGAAGAGCCGGTTCTTTCTACTCCTCCACCTGGCATGCTTCAGAGCAACTCGCGGATTGCCTTGGGTACTCTTTCTCTTCTTGGTTTCCTAGAAACGTTGTTCATTACAAATCTGAAGCTCTCCTCTCAACCGGCCGCGATATCGCGTGTCTGTAGTGTACTGGGAAGCGGGAGAGGCGGTTGCACCGACGTTCTAACCGGCCCATACAGCAGTCTTTTTGGCATTCCCCTCTCCTTGTTTGGGGTTGTCGCTTATGCAGCCGTGGCTTTTCTAGCTCTCACTCCATTGGTCAAGAAAAATGCCACACCCGCATCCGCAAAGATGAATCATTTTCTATTGCTGCTGACCTCTACTGTCATGTCGACATTCTCGATAGGGCTAATGGGGCTTCTGGCTTTTGTTATCAAGGCTCCCTGTCCATTTTGCTTTGTAAGCGCAGGTCTAAGCATTGCAATTGGAGGGATCGTTTGGGTAGGTGGTGGGGTAGATACGGAAGGGGTAAAACGGTTCCAGGCTGGCGTGCTTGGGATTATCTTAACGGCGGGCTTGTCAATTGCAATATTCATGGGCGGGGAGAATGCAATTATCGAGAATGCAGTAGCGACAAACAATCCACAGGCTCTCGTTGGGCCGAGCAAGCGGGCCGAGATTGAGAACGCCTTAACGAATGTAAAGCCCCCTAAAATTACGGCGAAAAGCTCCGATGAGGCAATGCGAATAGCTCGAGAGCTGGAGAAATTAAATACCAGGTTTTTTGGTGCCTTCTGGTGCACACACTGCTTCGACCAGAAGCAGACGTTGGGGAAGGAGGCAATGGAATTGATCCCGTACTTTGAATGCGACCAGGACGGTTTTAACTCGCAGCGGAAACTTTGCAAGGACCTGAAGCTCCCTGGATACCCCACTTGGGAAATAAACGGGGAGTTATATCCTGGTGAGCAGAGTTTGAAAGAATTGGATGATATCATAAAGCTGGCAAATCTGGAAAAGGAGGAGGAAGGTAGAAGGTGATTCTTGATTAACAAATATGATGGATGCTGTGCTGCGTGCGTGCGGTGCGGTGCGGTGCGGTGCGGGCATCGTAATCGATCGATCTTCAAGGGAAGACGAGTATTATTAGTTGGCATTGGTAGTAGTAACACTTCAAAAAAAAATGAAAACGAAAAAAAAAAACAAAAACCCCGAAAGTGATTTCCTTCTAGCTTTAATTGCTCTGATGCACTGATTAGCATCAGCAAACAATAATCGTTTCAATACCCCCCTCCGAACTCTTCTGGCTTGCATCAGCAAACAATAATAGTTTCAATATCCCCCCTCAGAACTTTTTCTGGCTTGCACCAGCAAACAATAATAGTTTCAATATCCCCCCTCCGAACTCTTCTGGCTTGCACCAGCAAAACAATAATAGTTTCAATATCACCCCTCCGATAATCTTCTGGCTTGCATTATGAAGAAGGAATTTAGCGGAGTTTACTTTAAGGAAATGGACTCCATTATAGAAAATCACCGTGGCACACCAACTGAACTTAAGAGGGGAGATACTAGGCGAAGTATGACTGAATCCTTACTCGAGGAAAAAACAGACGAGCTAACAGTACTGGAGGGAGAGATTAAGTTGTTGGAGGAATCATATGCAGCTGGTGATGAAGGTGATGACGATTTGTACAATGAAGAAGTTAAACGAATGTGGGATCTAAAGCAGGAGTTGCAGTATTTGTTGATGCGGTCAGTAAAGGACGATCTCGAGAAAGTCAGGATGACCCAGCGTGTGCAAATGGAATTGCTACATGGACAGAGTGTTGATGAGTCGCCGAAGAAGCAGACTGCTTTGAAGAAAATGACTGATGATGCTGAAACTGGTGACAAGGATAAAGGTGAAATTGACATCACAGAAGACGAGTTCAAGCTTTTGTATGATCACCTTGATCCTCGACTACTGAAAATGAATCTGTCGAAACGCGACCTGTTTTCGAAGTTAAATTCGCTACAAGGAGAGCTATTGCAGCTGCAAACCATCGTTCGGCTTGAAGAATCGTTGAATGACCTAACGGCTTTGCACACGTTTGGTGGGGAAGGGTCTGATGTCTCCATCTTTGGGAACGGGAGTGTTGAGTCGTTGGCATCTAAAACATCGATTCCAACGACGAAGAAGCAGCCGAAGCGGAAGATAAACAAAAAAGGCAAGGTCAGTAAAAAGCCAGGCTCAATTCTTGGGTCGGGGGGGAGTCTGAGAAAGAAAAACGCCAAGGCTAAGTGGGACAGCTCATTGATGGAGACGGCGTACGGGCATGTACGCAAATAAATGAAATGAATGCAGGTGAAAAGTAGAAGAGATTTGAACCCAAAATATCTACAAAAAACAAACTTCCCTTTACTGTATTTTTTTGGCCGGGAACGACGATATCAAAAGAATTCTTGGTATTTTTGCTCGTAAATCACGGCATGCCTCGTGGTTGAATTCGTAGTGACTCTGTGGAGAGTCGGTTTTACATTGGGATTGCCTGCCTTGTGCCGTTCGCTGTTAAAATTCACAGCAAAAGCCTTCCCCACAAAAAGAATCATTGCTCGCTCATCAGCCCCGATTGCATTTTCTATTACAGAATTTGTTCCATCACAAGTCAGCCAATTCTTAAATTTCTCGTCAAAAACCTGGAGCCCCGCGACAGTACTGGGGAAAGGCTCAAGAACAAACAAACTAGGGTCGACATGCTGCATCGGAAGAAGTTAGGACGGATCCAAGGAAAATAACGTTCACGTCACCATCGCATCGTCTCTCATCCTGCCACGACAGTGTAAAAACAGCAAACCTGACACTCACCTCTTTCACATTCAGCCGCATCCCATCTGTGAGCCCAAAAATATCTTCCTTCTTTTGAAACTTTACAGCATCTTCGTCGTTGTAGTATAGCATTGAATAAAAAACACTTACATCTCCCTCCCGGGGGGGCAAATCCCCCTCTTCTTTATTCCAATAACCAGTCTTGGACCCATAGGACGATTTTCCACCCCCTCGAAACCTCTCTTTTGCCCATCCAGCATCAACCAACGTCATCTCAAGAGCAGCATCACAAACATGACGGCAGAGACAAAGCCCTCTCAGGAGCGACTTGCGAGCCAAACCACTGGGCCATGGCTGCCTGTCTGGATCTCCGCAGTGAACACGGTACGCTTCACGAACGTCATCGCAGCGCTCATATCCAAGCTTCCACATTGGCACATCTCGCTCGCTGACATAAATTTCTCCTCCAGCACGCGATTCATGCGACTTCGATGGTGGTAGAAAATCATCGGTGATTGTATTCGAGAGACTGTCAATTATCTTTGAGTAGGGAGAATTGTCGGGGTAAGTCAAGATAACGTATCCATGATGGGACAAGCACAACTTCAATTCTTCCGACGTATCCGACGACTGCGTTAACACGTCCGAGAGAGATAAGCAAGGGAATTTCGGAGTGGTTGCATCTTTGGAGGGCGACACCTTTGGTTCTTGCCTTACTTCAAGCACGGAAAACTTCCTTGTCTTCGATAAGAAAACACAAGCATGTGCTGATAGGAAATCCATCTTCGGGTGTAGTTCTAGTCGGAGGATATTTCTATATAAGTCAGAGAAAGGGGGTGGCGAGGAGGCGACAAGAGGGGGACAAATTAGTTGCTTGGAGCACTTCGGAGTTAAAAATCCTACTCCTGCTGCTGCTCCGCCACCAAGATTAACCGCTTGCCAATATAATTGGAAAAAATAATTGTTTGTGGGTTCTGTGTTAAATTCTGCGCACTTTGGTCTCAATTCTTCGTTGATCATAGTAAGGAAACTTAGCCGCATCACGGCTTCCTATTTGTGCAATTCGAGAAGGTCAACCTGACTTGGATGATTTGGCGAAATCGACTGAGTAATACAGCCGCTGCCCTGGCCGCAATATCATCAACGAGGCGTTGTGTATCCTCTCTCCCTCTCCCTCTTTCGAATCATGCCCTCGAGTCAATTCAGTACCGCATCAATGCCTGCAACAGACCACCTGGAAATCCGGAGAATTTTGTACCTTTTGTTATCGACGGTCGTAAGCTCGGATCAGTGCGGACAAGTTTTGCAAGTGAATTGTCCACACGCTGGTCAAATGTTTTCAACCTTTCGGACGCGCTCACCATTTCGAAGAGCATCGAGCCAACAAGGTCTGCTCGGTCACAAGCGATTGCTACTCCGCTAGCAACACTACGGGACGAGGGCAAAATTGACGGCTGGAGAGATGAACTTCTGTCAGTAGTTGACTCCTTCGATGAATTTGACGATCCTGTTCTGCTCATCGAGCGCGCAGCCATGCCCCATTTTGGATGCAGGTCATATGGAGTTCACATGAATGGCTACATCGAAGGGGAAGACGGGGAGGTCGAAAGCCTTTGGGTCGGACGCAGGAGCTTACAAAAACAAACATCGCCTGGTATGCTTGACCATTTAGTCGCCGGTGGACAACCATTTGGGATTTCTCCCTACGACAATATGGTAAAAGAATGCCAAGAGGAAGCGAGCATACCAGTGGATATTGCTGCAAAGGTGCAGTGCGGTGGTTTTGTTTCGTACAGCTATGCGAAAGACAACGATCACCAGATCAAACAGGACACGTTGTTCTGCTATGATCTTGCTGTGCCAAGAGACTTTATTCCAACTCCTTGCGACGGTGAAGTTCAGGATTTTCGCCTTTTTTCTATTGAGGAGGTGATTGAACACTTTGCAAAAGACCACCAAGACCCATTTAAGCCAAATTGTTGCTTGGTCATCATCGATTTTCTCGTGCGAAAAAATATATTAACAGCGGGCATGCGGGGATACGAGAAGATTGTCAAAACTCTAAGACAATAATGCGTAGATAGCAAAGAATTTTTGGGGCTTTAATGACTTCTTTTAAGTTACTTACTTCATCTGTGCCATACTAAGGAGTAGGGAATAGGGAGTAGGGAGTAGTAGGGAGTAGGGAGTAGGGAGTAGGGAGTAGGGAGTAGGGAGTAGGGAGTAGGGAGTAGGGAGTAGGGAGTAGGGAGTAGGGAGTAGGTTTAGGGTTAGGG
>Ga0115555_1001258_pt1 | contig 17415 bp, 17 predicted proteins | sample COGITO_mtgs_1104_2_FD_87285 | JGI IMG/M metagenome (GOLD analysis project Ga0115555, IMG submission 87285) | Pelagic marine microbial communities from North Sea - COGITO_mtgs_110407 | ecosystem: Environmental > Aquatic > Marine > Epipelagic | place: Germany:Helgoland, sampling site Kabeltonne... | reverse complement strand
GTGGACCGTTCGGAAAACTAACGGGAGGAACTCGTGGGTCGTTATCGAAGGTTGGGGGGGGGCGGGGGGGGGAGAAGGGGACGTGGACGAGGGACAGGATGACGGGACCACTGGCGGAGGGGGAGGACAAAGAGAAGGCCAAGGTTTCGGCGTCAGGAATGTTTTCAGGAGTCAGGGTACGGTGGTTTTCACGGCCACGACGGGGTTCGGGACGAAGTGTGAGGACGAGGATGGGGTCGACCAAGCCGATTTTTACGACGAGGAGAATGTAATGTTGGCGACGGTGTGGAATCTGACGGACGTCACCTCTCCCTCCTCGCGAGTTCACGTGTCGATACCGGTACGGTCTGATAATAATGACCAAAACACCGTGTACATCCCCCCGTCGATCCTCCTGCCCCGACATAAATACATCCTGACTGTCTCCACTGTACCGTCTTTTACCAACGGTACCTCCCCGAAGGCGGGGATAGAACCCGCATCAGAATCAGTGTACATAGATGTCGCTCCTAGTCCGCTCGTCGTCAGCCTGAACGGAGGCGACAGGACCGTAGCGAAAGGTGCCACGTTGCAGCTCACGTCTTGGGGGACGTACGATCCTGACGAGGATCCGGATTCGAGTTCGAGTGAACCTGACGGGGAGAGAAAGTTGTTGTACCAGTGGTCCACGGGGTCGACGGAACCAACGGCGACGATTGATACTTCATCACTGCCACTAGGACTGTTCATAGTGAACCTGACTTGTACGTCTCTTCCGACGGGGAAGTCGACAACTTCGTCTACTACCATTCAAGTAATAGAATACGTCCTAAATACTACAGACGGTTCATCGCCGGACGAAGGAGATGGGTCTGGAACCGGAACTGGACTACCGACGACGATCCCATACACCTCAATACCCGACAGAATGAAACTACCCTCTAACGTCAAGCCATCACCAGGTAACATATTAAAAATTTGGTCTGATAGGTTGATAACCGGTTCATTTCTACCCGAGTCCGTGTCCACTTCATGGTCTTCGGTCCAACCCTCCTTTCTGCCCCCCGGTGCTTTGACCACTCCGCCGAACGGACTTGTAGTGGGGATTAGGACGGACAAATTACCCAATTATCTCAGTTCCCACACGTTCAGAATCACCACCACGACGACGATTCTACCTGGCCCGTCGAGCGGCGGATCCGACGACGCAAACGTGCTCACTTCGTATGCCGACCTTCACGTATCGGTAAACCTCCCACCTCGATCGGGAGGGTTCGCTGTGATGCCTAGGGAAGGGGAGGGGGGTGAAGGCGGGATGAAGTTCTTGCTGAAGAGTTGGATGTGGGTTGATGAGGACTTGCCTTTGGAGTATGATTTTGGGTTTATTGTTGGGGGTTCAAGGGAGGAGGAGATTGAGGATGGTGAGGGTGAAGGGGTTCGTGCCGGACTTGGGAGAGATAGAGGGGATGTGCCGGTGCAAGGTGGGAAAGGTATGAGTTGGATTCGTACTCCTTTACCACCTGGTATCCACGGAGTATACGTGATCGTGCGCGACAGTCTCAACAGTCAGACCCGGGCCGAAGACATTTCCATTAACGTCACTGCACCATTCAACTCAGAAACGACGCTACTATCGGACCCCTACACCGAAGGATTTGACCACGCCAAGAGGAAATCAGACGGTCTGGGGATGTTATTCTCATTGTCACTGTCTTCCAAATCGTCCACCACAAGTTTGTCTTCCCCTTCGACCGGCGACGGCGGCGGTGACGGCAACGGCAACGGCGACGGCAACGACGACGGCAACGACGACGGGCACACATTCAACACTACCGGAACACCAATGGACACCATATCGCGCATGTCCTTAGTCTCACACTCCTCCGAGTGCATGGATCACAGTTCGCGACTGACTCTGCCCATGGTCGCTAATTCCATGCTTCAGTTGTCGGGAAGTTGTCAAGGGGATGATTCGTGTAGAACCCTTGCAGGGGAGGTGTTGAGGGACGCTGTAAAGAGGGCTGTTGCTCCGGCTGATGCGGATGGCGACGGAGAGAGTTTTGGAGAGGATAGCAATGATGCCAAGGATGAGATCATGATCGGTAGGGGTGGTGCCCATCTTATCGGTATAAGCGTATCGAATCTCCAAGGTGACCGTACAGTCGACTCACCCTTGATCATGGAATCAGCCGTGACAGCCATTGAGACAATCGCGGGAGCGCGACTAGAAGGCTGGGTAAGCGGCATGGATAATATGGAAATGGATTTTGAGAATGTCAAGGTCTTCGGGAACGCGTTCGCGAAGGACACGAATCGTACCGTAGGGTTCAAGGTAACAGGGTGGTCGCGGGGCGAAGGCGAAGAAGGAGTGGGGAAAGTCCAACTCGGTGGGCAGAGAGAGAGTGAAGGGGATTCAAGGGTCGCCGTATCCGTGTGGAAGAGGTCGAAGGGGGAGTCATTCCAAGATCTCTACGGAGCCAGAAATTCGACACACTCCTCTCTCGATACGACCAAGCTGTTGTCAGTTCCTATTTCGGACGCCGTCTCTGTGTCGATATGGACTGACGGATCCGGCCTGCCGACGGATCCCTTAACTTTACAGATTCCAATTGACGGGAATCTAACAATCGACGCCAATGGAACGGACGGTGCTGATGGTGTCATTTTCATTGAGCCATTGACGGGACTGCGCGTTTTGTGCGCCCTTTCTCTCGTCGATCCTCCAGTTCCTGCCAAAGACTCCGAAGATTTTCCTCGTGTACCTCCTCCCTTTGATTTATCTACCTGCTCTGTGACCTCCGTGGACCTGCAGGGTGGTTTCGCCCGTTGTCTCTGTCCTCCGGATTCCTTGACTCTTGGGCCCGGGAGCATTCGCAGGCGACTTAGTAATGAGGGTGACGGGTCCTACTTCCACGAGATAACTCACGCATTCCTACGCGCCTCCGTTGTTCTCTCCACTCCCGCCACAGAAGAACACTTCACCGAGAATATCATCGTCGTATCCATTCTTGCGGCGATATACGGGTTGTATCTTTTCGTCGTAATCAAGGCGATTATACAGGACAAGTTCAACGCGTATCAGAGGCACAAGGTACTCGTGAGGAGTGAGTTTGTCGGGAGAGCGATACGGGCCATGAGGGAGAACTTTGTCAGGCTTGAATTGAGCCATAAGAGCAGTGTCTTGGAATCGACTGCGAAGGGAAATAGGGACGGCAAAGGGGTCGATAGGATAAGCTCAACGAGCGTATCAAGCGGTGTCCGCCTGAGCTTCGAAAGCTTCGCACTGAGCAGGGGCCTCGATGCCTTCTCGAATGTGAAGAAACTTGCGGCCAGGGGGAAACTCAATGAGAGGCTCTTGTCGAAAGGGAGCGACCTCGCATCCTTCGACGAGGCAGACGACGAACATATACTGGATTTCCTCGGCACGAGCAACAGGATAAGCTTGGAGAAGGAGTCGAATAACGTCGGCAGCGCCGACCACTTTCACACTGTTGGCAATCTTAATGCGAATAGCCAGGATGCTGATTCGTTGAATGGAAACTATGATAGCAGTGTCGCTAGTCCTAGGAGCGTGGACGACATCTCTGTGGGAATCGATACCGTCTTCGGCGAAGGCGGCGGGATCGGGGGAGCAAGTAGTAGTACTTTCGGCGGTAGCGGCGGTAGCGGTGGTAGCGATGATAGTGACTTCAACTCACCGCAGAGGGCCGAGCAGGCGGCGTTTGAGATCTTAGAGCAGAAACTCTACCGGATGAAAAATAAAAAGATGAATCAGTTTTGGAAAGGAGTAAGAAAAGAGCACGAAGTCATGGTGGTGCTCAATAGAAAGCGAAAATCACAACCATCCCTTAGGGGCAGCGTCGCATTCAGCGGTGGAGGTGGTGTTAACAACAATATTGATAGCAACAGTAGCCCCAACTTTGCGTCGTTTAGGAGAGCTTTGCCGGAAGCGAATGAGACGTTGACTTCTCCTACTGATATAGCTAGCGATACCGACGTTAGCGGGAATCAGATTAAGCTCCTGGAAAACGATATGAATACAGACGAGGCGGAAGAATTCATATCTACCGCTCATCACGCAACGGTTCTCTTATGCCAATTACTATCGTTTCTGGCCATTGCCGTCTTCTTTTTCGAGGAGGACGAATCGCTATTTCGACAGCAGCGATGGGACCAATTTAGCAATGCTAGCAAGAGCGAGGTCATGTCAATTTTGATGGAAAATTTGTACGAAGGCTTCTTTCAAGTCCTCTTAACGGCCCCCATTACCTTTTTCCTGCTTCGCTTGTTCAGGCAGCTTGACAAGGCAGGGACCGCGCGCGAGCTCTTCGAAATTCGAGTTGCCACAGACAGAGCAAAGTTGCTGCACGGAATTTCGCAGGAGAACCCTGTCGACTTGCGCAGGTCCATCCACGAGGTGGAGGGTTTGTTGAGGATAATCGGAACGAAGGGGAAGCGGAAGCAGGACAGAATGGTGGTTAAATATACTCTAAAATTACTGCGAGACCAGCTCGGGCGAGTGAAATCGAAACAGCTCCAGCAGGACGAGATTGTCCTTATTGAGAGGCTGGACAGAAGCAGGAACAAGAGAGAGGCGAAGATTGTACTGGCCAGGCACAAACAGCAGATCAGAAGGCGCCAAGAAGTAGAGGACATACTTGTCAAGCTCTGCAGGTGAGGTTTGTATCGTATCGTATCGTATCTTTGAATGCGCGCCAATCGAAGGTTTTTTAAAATTACTGACAATCCAAATTACACGGCTTAAAAAACTTAGCTTGGACCCGATTCGTCAGGCTGTATTTTTGAAAGATCGGAGAACTATGAATAACATGACCGGAAAGTTTGGTTTCTTCAGGCGGATGCTATACAAATACTTTGTGGCGGAGAAGGGTGGCGACACACCCGATGACGTCAAGAACAGGGACGTTTTTGTTTTTGAAATGCTCGCGTTGCTTTGGGTTCTCTTTCTGACTTACTATCTCTTCATGCATGGAAATGTTGAAGGAAGGTTGGTGACGCTCGAGGCCGTAGCGAACTTCTTAGTTGAGGTTATTGTAAGCTTCGTGTTCGTCTCACCAGTGTATATTTTCTTTAAATTTGTTGTTGGTCCGTCAATCGCGGCGTCATTGGTCATGAGCGACGTGCGAAAAGCTAAGGAACAATACAATCGTAGTCTGTACAAAAAGAAAAAGAAGGAGAAAAAAATCAGAGGAGGAAACCGTAACAGCTCCGCCAATGTCACCATCGTTCGGAAAAAACCTGCCATGAGCATTGCGTCTGTTGGGAAAATGAACCTATTAAAGCAGTACAAGGGCAGAAGGAGGAGGACTAGCGTTGACGGAGGGGTGGGTGGAAAGTACTCAAATGGTAGGGAAGAGAGGGCCAACAGCTTGGAGATGGAGATGGTCGAAATGCAGCCTGGAGAATTCCGCGAAAAGGGTGACGCGGAGGAGTTAAAGGATGCGTTGGTCGGGCTTAAGGTAGATATAGAGTCAATCAAGAACGGGAGTACCGTGGCAACGACAAACCCGATTGCGAGAACGAGTCAAAGCAAAATTTCTGCTGCGGCGTATGACGAAGACGAAGACGGGGAGAATTTGGTTGAGGACGAAATTGGAATTGGTACCAACGAAAAGTGGGAGGAGTACATGGACGAGGAGACCGGGCACGTTTACTATATTTCAAATTTGACCCAAAGAACCACCTGGACCAACCACAACGAAAGAGAAACGGGGATCGGGGCGGAAGAGGTGGACGATTTGTGGGAGGAGCTATTTGATGAGGCAAGCGGTCACAATTACTACGTGAACAGGAAGGACAGAACAGTCACATGGACAGACAGGAGGGAGGGAGGACTTACGTGAGGGAGGAACAATTTATGATGGATGTAGGCTAACAGAGTTGTTTTTTACTTTGCAAATAGACGCTTTTTTTTCACCCTGGTATAGAAGGTGCAACTCTCATTTTCATGCTGGAGCGACGTCTCCTCCCCTCGCGAGGTATACCTTCAACATTTTCCTCACCTCCCAGGAAAATCCTAACGGATGCTAAAGTAGATCTTCGCCCGGTGGGTTTAATTCGATACCGTTCACTGAACAAATCAACGATTGCTTTTGGGAGCTTCTTCTTGATTAGCTTGTACCGACTGTTTTTAATAGCGTAGTCCCTTTCCCATCTCCTTTCATGCTTTTTAATGAAAGGTTCGATCTCATCCTTGAAAGGTTCCAAATAATGAGGATGCACAATTTGAAGTAGAATGAGATTATCGAGAGTTTCATCACGGGATTCACTTTCTACTCCTGCTCCTCTTCTAGCTTCAAAGATCGCGTTCCTCTTTCTCCAAAGTTTTTCTAAGAACTGACCTGTTGTTTCAGTGCTCGAAAATGTTCTTAGGTACTGGGGTTTGATAGATTTGAGGAAGAGAATGACGGAAAGTACCCAAATGAAGAAAACAGAGGCGCTGAGAGCAATAATTTCTGTGCGATGTGAATGCTGTGTTCGTGGTTCATAGACTAGCACGGCAAACAAGAGCGGAGCGCACATGTAGAGAACCGCGCTAACAGAGAAGCATGCCCCTCCCATCTCGAATGGAGAGCGACAATGTAGACAACCGGTCACAGTACCGATGAGTTTCATTACGACCCGAAATAAGAAACTGACGATGTACGAGAACGGCCCCTGAATATTTAAAAAGTATCGATAATCGTCTCGGGCCCATTTATAAACCAGATAAAGGCCGTAATCAACGGCCAGAAACCCACTGATGTATGCAGGATTGGTGATGGCAAGGAGAGAGAAACCGAGTGAGACCAATGCAGTCTGTAGCATGCCAAGGAAACACATCAATATGAAAACAATGCTACGTTCTCTTACACCATCAGGAATGTATCCGCAAAAGTTTGGAAACAATTTCTTTCGGGAAGGATCAATATCATAGTCGAACGCGATCGACGCGCTTGTGAACCCAGTCACTGCAAAAGAACTCATCAGAGAAATTATTTGCAACTTTGTGTAAGAACCAGAATTAACCATGACAAAAGTCTGGAGAACTCCTCCAGGCGCTGACTCAAATGCTAGCTCGATTCCCTTGCAAATCATTTGCTCATAGGATTTTGAAAGCACCTTGGAAGCATCAGCATTCATCACAGTCGAATCGTCGTGTTCGGCGGATTCCGATAGTAACGAGTACACGTCATAGACCGGCTTAAACCCGAGAATAACTATGATAACTTGCTTCAGCAGACCAGTAGCCGTCCCCTTGCTATTTTGAACATATACGACCAATAACTGGATACCAACTGACAGAGAAATCATCGTTAACAAGTATCGACCGAACTTTCCCTGACCTTCTGTGTTGAAGTACCTCGTAGTGATTGCTATGTCACTAAAAAAATCGGTAAAAGAGAGGATTGCGCCCGTCACTAGCCTCAGTTTCATCCCGTATTTATTCTCGGCAAGTAGGCGAGCGCCTATCAAGAGGACAAACTTCTCTGCATGTGGGTGTTCATTCATAAAAAATTGCAAGTCTTTGTCGCCAGCAATCCAGGACTCTGTCGCGAGTTTGGCGGACGAGGCGGATAAGAGTTGAAAGGTATACGCCCTCCCCAGGATCTTGGCATCGTACTCACTCATGGCAGAGAGACCTTTACAGGGCGATTTACCAGGAGCAAATTCTGTTTTTCTTTCATCGCGGAAGTTCTGCCGTAAACGATTCGTTACAATTACTGCAATCATGTGGGGAAAGTTTGGGAAGGAACTTGCCATAATAATATCGAACCGCCGGTCATCAGCCAGAAGTTTAACAACAAGAGAGTGTATTTGGTCAAGCTCATTAGCCATTTCTGGTGCAATGGCTAATCCCATTGATCCAGAGAGTCCTGCAATTGTGAGTTTTGTGGCTCTTGGAGATTTACTTTTTCGATTCAACTTTTGTGTGTCTGTGTCTTTGTCTTCGTCTCTCTGTGTGTCTTTGTCTCTCTGTGTGTCTTTGTCTCTATCGTTGTGGTCGTCGTCACGGTCGTCATCGAGGTCGTCGTCGTCGGCGCATTCTAACTCGCTAAATAATCGATGGACTAGTGATACCAGTCCTTCCGAGTTGTTTGTTTTCATGGGTGACGCAATGCAAGAGAGTGTGTTTGCAGGGAGATAGGAGAATATTTGTAGGATTTGCAACAACTTTTGCCCAACCAAGTTGACAAGTTGTCAACTTGTCAGGGCCAGATCGGCCAGATCGGCAAAAATTCCAGATTCTAGTTCGATCGTTCGGATCTCCGGGCAGGGAATAAGTGTATTACTTTTGCTTGGTTTAATTGGGGTTTCTCTATCTCTTTCTGGAAATTCAACAACCTCGAGTTAGTTCGGGTGAGAGGTGAGAAGTCCAAAAAGACCCGAAAATCAATTCTGATGATGGTCAATTAATCGTACATGTTCAGTTCCATCATCTTCTGTTTGCGCTCGATCGCAACATTCAATCTTTTGGTGGTGTCTTTATCCCAACCACCAAATTGGCAAGGGTGCAAAAGCTTGACCTCAAAGAAGTTCAGCTACTGTAACACTTCCCTGACCATTGAAGAGAGGCTAGATGATTTGCAAGGACGAATGTCCGTTGATGATCTTATTGTGACCATCACGCCGCAGTACGAACTCGGAAATTTGTGCGGCTGTCACACTGGGGGTAACGAAGAGGCAGAACTTTCTCCATATTTCTGGCTCAGTGAATCCAATACTAACGTTGCATCTGCCTGCATCGAGGATGGTGTTTGTGCAACGACATTTATAGGGCCGATGGGGATGGGTGCGAGCTTCAACAGGACGAGCTGGAGATTAAAAGGATCTGTGCTGGGGGAGGAAATACGAGCCATGAACAACGTCGGTTGGTATCGCGACTACGGAAAAACGGACCCAAGTCAGTTTGGCTATATTGGTTTGACGGCTTTCGGCCCCAACATCAACATAGCCAGGGATCCACGGTTTGGAAGAAACAGCGAGTTGCCTGGAGAAGACCCTTTCTTGTCAGGTGAATACGGGAAAGCGGTTGTTTTGGGCATGCAGGAACAGGACGCAAATGGGCACCCCAAGTCGCTCGCGTTTCTCAAGCATTTCACAGCATACTCAACGGAAGTAAATCGCGCCAGAGATGACTACCCTATCAGCAAGCATGATTTGTTCGAGACCTTTCTCCCCCAATACGAAAAGGCATTTGTCGAGGGCGGTGCTACTGGGGCGATGTGCAGGTGAGAAATGAACGATTATGCTTATGTCGCTCGACCTCGCGATGCTCACACAAAGCATGCGCCGCTCACACAATGCAATTTGTGCAGCTATAGCTCAATTAACGGTGTTGCGAGCTGTGCAAATAGCTACCTTCTAAACGATGTGATCAGGGGTCAGTGGGACAGAACAGATGCCGTAATTACGAGCGATTGTGATGCAGTGAAGTTCATGATGGGTGAACCCATGAATCTGCCTGATCGAGAAAGCGCTGCAATAGCAGCTATCAAAGGTGGATTGGACATAGAGATGGGGAATAACCTCACGACGGAGACGTTTGGAAGGGCGGTAGAGGACGGTAGGCTGGATAAGGAGGACATAATAAAAGTGTGGAGGAGATCATTTGCCCCTTTGTTCCGCTCTGGCAGGTTTGATCCAAAAGAATTCGACGAGTGGCGGAAGCTCGACAAGGCGGTTATAAACAGCACGGCGCACCAGCAAATATCTCTCGAGGCGGCACTGATGGGGAACGTATTGTTAAAGAACGAAAAAAGTATTCTGCCGTTGGAGGCAGGGAAGAACATTGCTGTATTGGGACCCTTTGCCGCCGCCGGGAATGTTTCGGACAGCTATTTGAGCGATTATGCTGCTGATCAGACGTGCTTTAATGAATGGAGCTGCATCCACAACTTTTTCGATGAGATCGCATACTTAAATGAGAGAGATGGAAGCGGATCGACAACTACGAGTGCCGGAGTTGGCATAAGTGATTACACCTCTGACCCGTTGAACACAAATATTTTGGATGCTCTCGAAAAGGCACGGAAAAGTGATGTCGTAATTTTATGCCTGGGAATTGACAGGAGCATTGAATTTGAAGGGACGGACAGGTTCGATACAAAACTACCGGGGATGCAAGAGAGCTTTGCGAAACAAATTCTTGCGCTGAAAAAGCCCACCGTTTTAGTTTTAGTGAATGGTGGTGCCTTAGCAATCGACAATTTGATCGAAGGATCAACCGCAATCATAGAGGCTTTCAATCCGGGAGTTCTTGGGGCAAAGGCACTCTCTCAGCTCATGTTCGGGAAGGAAAATAAATGGGGTAGACTACCAGTTACCATGTATCCCCACGACTACGTTTACCAGCAAAATATGCTCAATTACGATATGGCAAGGTGGCCAGGGCGGACCTACAAATATTACGTGGGAGGACAGCCACTTTTCAAATTCGGCCATGGGTTGTCGCTCACTACCTTCGAAAACGACTGCGTCGTGTCCGAGGTAGAAAAGAAGGTGAAGATTACATGCAATGTTACGAACGCAGGCAGGTGAGTTTGTTGCCACGCACAAAAGAATGCACAAATTCGCACTAACAACTCGATGCCACCGCAGTGACCTTGATGGTGACGAGGTTCTGTTTTTGTATCACGCCATCTCCGACGAAGACATCCGTTCGCGTGCTCGACACCCCATCCCTATCAAGCAATTGATTGGGTTTGAGCGGGTAACAGCGCCAAAAGGCGGAGGAGAGGAGGTTGTGGAGTTTAGTTTGACTGAGAAGGACTTTATGATCGTGGACGAGGAGGGGGAGCAGCGTTTATATAAGGGCAAGCACGCGATCATCGTTGAGGGGAGCGGTGGATTCGCAAAACAGTTCGCATTTGAAAAGTAAAGCAGCAAAACTTTTACACAAATTTTCTCAGCCTTGTTAGTTATTTATTTAGCCTTCGTCAATAGCAACAAAAGAGAAATACTTAAGCCTCCCTCCCTACAGGTGGCAGCTTGGACACGAAGATTTCCTGCCCCTCGATTTGCCCCAAACAAGAAGTCCCCACAAGCGTAACGGCCGTGAAAAATAACATAAAAAGGATACCAGAGAGAATGTTAGGGGTCATGTTCACGTAGTGAACGTCATCATTAGCACCATTGGCACCGTTAGCATTGTTGGCATCGTCGTAGGCATAGTAACCATCATCTCCCTGGAGACGCCGAGCTGAGGCCGAAGGCACTGCATCCTCAGATACAACAGCAATAAACCTGTCACCAGCAGCACTTGTCAGCTTTTGCAGGGTTTCATCAACAAGGGAGTGAGGGGTAGTAGAAGGAACAGAGGCAACGAGAAGAGAGTTCTATAGCAGTTGTTTGGTTTTATTGCGTTCGATGTCGATGTCGATGTCGATGTCGATACAAACATTGAGTTAGATGCGCTTATTGGTATTGGTTATGTTATGATGTTTGGCCCGGTGAGGCCACAAGAATCACTCACCTCAAATTTGCTCTCCCTCGCAACAACCTCCTCAGTAAGCCCAGCAACGCCATCATATGTCTCTACAGACCAACCCTCCATCCCCACACTCAGACGCCGCACACTTTCTAGCTCCACCCCTTCCACAAAGGGGAAAACTCTTCCGTCATTGCCGTTCCCCTCCACAATAGCTTTTGTCGAGGGAATATCCATTTCGCTGACAGAGGTCCCGGGAGACAGCACTAAAACAACGCCTGCGCGACTAGATGACCCAGAAAGGTGGTTGAGGAGCTGCTCAGCTGTGTGGGGGGTTGAAACATACATAGACGAGGATGATTTTGGGGATGATGTTTGCCAAGATAGGGCTGGGGCAGCCGTAGTTGCGTACGGAAGAAGAACGAAGAAGAGGAGAATGGCGTGCATACTGGCTTGCTCAAACGAGGTGATCGAGGGAGGGGGGGGGTGGGTGAAAAAAAATGCTGGGTTGTCTCTTGTCCCCTCCGATAAATAAAAGGGAAACCAGTACTAGCTAAAAACTTTAAGGCTGTCTTTTCCGGCCTCTAACAAGACATAATCGCCCCCATTCGATTATACAAGTCTAAATCGTCCAGACTTGCACAAACACACACCTCCTCATCCGGCCAATCCACACAAAGTTTGTTAGCCTACCCTAGAGTCTCTCTTTTCTCGAACGCGGCCTAAATTGCTACAATGTCCAACGTACTAATTGTGAACCCAACTCCCTTCCTCAATGACGTTTTGATTGGCAAGCCAGTTGTTGTGAAGCTCAAATGGGGCATGGAATACAAAGGTCGTCTGGTTAGTTGTGACAGGTAGGAAATGGTTGTCTTTGCAGAGCCGGTTTTTGCTGTTGACAACGGCCAATTCAAGGGAGCTACCTCCATGCTCTTACTAAACCACCCTACTCCACCCCAACCCCCCCACTTCACCCCAACCCCCCCACTTCACCCCCACCCCACCACACCCCACCCCACCCCTTTTGCAGCTACATGAACTTACAGCTAGAAGACACACAGGAATTTATTGACGATGAGTTCGCAGGGTCCCTCGGGGAGGTGCTGATTCGGTGCAATAATGTCCTGTATATCCGGGAAGGCAGTAGGTAAGAATGCGCGCAAGCGTGAGCCAGCCAATTCACTACACTCCATACACCCCAGTACAACGAGACATCGATGATTATTAAAGAGCGTCAGACTGGGAAAACTGTAGCAATACAGCGATTACCTTCGCGACACAACAAAAGCGCTGATGACCAGGAGAGACCCTCCATTTCACCAACCCATAGACTTAGATGTTTGAATCGTTGACGCCGCCGCCGCGGGAGATAAAAAAGAAGGGAAGATGAAAAAGAGAAGGGAGACCTTACAAATTCGAGAACGACTAACTCTTCCAATCTCTACAAACGCATCGATCTTTGCTCCCAACGCACGCACTACATCGTATGGACAGCTAATAATTAGGAATAACATAACGCCAAGGATTTGCCACCAAAAATACTTAAAAAGAACATCAGAAAAGAATACATACACTAAAAAACCGTGCAGCTTTTCCTTTGTTTTCCTAACACTTGCCCCCACCCGCAATACAAATCACAACATATCCGTATTCCTCAAGCCTATGTTGGTTTATTCAACGTGGGCAAAGAAGATACCCTTCGAGAGTACCTTCTTGGGGACCTTACTGCCCATGTCTGTGTCAGAGAGCTGAGTGGCAACGAAAACACCGCCAATCTCGCCGTTCTCAGTATTGACCTTGTTCACCTCGAACTCGATTTTCCCGTCAGTCACGTCAAAGGTCTTGTTGTTCTCTTTGAAAAGTTCGTCGTCACCCTCCTCCCCACTCTGAAGACCGGGAAGCGCAACAGCCATATCGTATCCGGTAGTTCCTCCTCGGCCCTTGGGGTCGAGGAAGAGACCAGTACGGTAAGAGGGAGTCTTGAAACTGCCGCCCATCTGGAAGCCAGGCTTGAAAGCTCCGCCGTTACCCTGCGCAACCAAATTCTTGACAGTGAAAAGGAACGGAACCCTCTCACCACCGGGAAGCTGGACAGTAGTCGCGGCATAGTCGATTCCCTCCTCCTCGGTAAAGACAATCTTACCCGAGTTGTCCAGCTTACCCTCAATGCCATCGAGGGTGTAGGTCTGCCTGGTCATCACCTGCAAGTTATCGTCGTTGTTGTTTATTGTTGTCATTGTTCGTCAAGGAGGAGGGGGAAAGTGTCAGCCGCACGCAAGCGCATAATATAGGTAAAACACACGCACTGGTCATCACAAGAGCCCGACAACATCACATACGACTCACCTTTGAGTTGACAAATTTGCGCTCAGTGGCTCCCCTGCTCCCAACCTCCTCTTCAACAGCCCACGCCTTAGGCTCAATGCACAAATCCACAAGCCGCTGCCCGCTCTTGGGGGTGATACTCCCCTCGCCCTTCACTTCGGGACAGCGGTTCGCAAGACCCGTACCCTTCACCTGCAAGTAGGAAAGCTGGTCAAGCTCAGTGCGAGTGATGGCATTGGCAGCAGGGACAGTGGCAGAGGAGGCAAACAGCGAGCCAGTGATAGCGGCGGCGGCGGCGAAAGTTTTGAAGTTGTCTGTGAATGAAGCGGATAGAGAGGACTCCGAACGGACCTACACGAGTATGATTGTGCAACAGAACCAAGTTAAGTTAGGGTTAGTGAAACGACAACGGGGTGGGTGGGGATTTTGAGTGCCAATGTCCAGTTCTTCGAAATTTCACATTAAGCAACGACAGCGCCATATCTTCGCTGCCCAATCGACAAAAATACAAGAAGAGAGAACGGCAACTATCCAACTTTTGACCCCACGAAAGACGGCACGCATGGCGTGAGCTTTCTCAAGCATCTCCTTACCGTAGGCCTAGCGACGTTAAAGGCATTGCTCGAGCTCAGAGCTAGCAATGAAATGATGGCAGCCTTCATCTGTGGTGCTAAAAGTGAAGGAGTCAAAGATGAAAATGTGGGTTCAGGTACGAGTGCGAAGGGTAAAATGAGAAATGATTTTGAGAACTTGACCAAGGTTTTTATCGTAAAATAATGGTGCGTTGACTTCCCTTTTGGCAATGAAAATGCCCAGATCGAGCGAACCGCCTTTAAACGGAATTTCCATTCAATATATCTACTCCGGATCGCTCAAACCTCGCGAGAATAATCCTTTGCTCATTACACTAGTTTTCTCTGACCCCCTCCCCCCACCCTCTCGCAGTCTACCGTCAATATGTTTCTTCTTTTATCGCTGCTCGCGATGAACCTGATATCACCCTTTGCGTTTGCCGTGTCTCCGTCTGCCCCGGTGAGGAGCACTTTCCAGCGCAGGGACTTTGGGGCACAGCCACTCCTGCAGAAGCAGCAGCAATTTCCGGGACGGAAGGAGAGGAGTCTGAAGGTGGATATGCGGGGTGGTGCTATCCCCGGCTGGGCAACGTATAACGAAAAACTGGAGACCAACCCCTTGACTACCAAGGTAAGATTGCCCCTTTTTCGACTTGTCTGCTTTTTTTTGCTCTTTTCTCGTTGGCTTGTTTTGTTTTCTTAGGAGGGCGGGCAGAGGGCGCGAAGATCGAAGACAAACGGATGCTAACACCCTGGAAGGCCATGACTTCCTTGATCGGATGGGCCCTTGGAGACTACCTGGCCCAGACATTCATCAGCTCAGGCCCCTTCAACATGAAGCGCTTTATCCGTCTCTCAGCATTCGGATTCCTTTACCACGGACCCTCAGGACATTACTTCTACAACTGGCTTGACTCCAAGATCCAGGGCGTGGGGCCGCTCGCAGTTGCGAAAAAGGTTGCGTTTGATCAGCTCATCTGGTGCCCAATCTTCATGGCTGTTTTTTTCACTTATTTGGGCCTCGTAACTGGGGACTCCCTTGCCGCAATCGGGGCAAAGATCAGTGCCGATCTTTTCACCGCTGTCAAGGTAAGCCATGTTTACATGCGGATTTTGCAGGTGTTGATTTAGATTTAGATGTTAATGTTGAGATTAGATGTTGATTCAGATTCAGATGCGATAGCCGCTGTTTCTTCTGCTCACATACTTACACTAACCCAACCCAACCCTTTTGTCACAAATTAAATTCTTGTAGGGCTCTTGGAAGGTCTGGCCTGTGGTCCACACAATTAACTTCCGCTTTGTCCCCACCAAACACCGGCTTCTGTACATCAACACAGTGCAAATCGGTTTTAATATCTTCCTCTCCCTCATCGGGAGCAAGTAGGCTAATTGTTGATGACGATGATAGTGATGATGACGATGGCGATGGCGATGGTAGCGACTAGGGGCTGCTGGGCGGGTTAGATCATCGTTTGGATTTTAAGCAAGTGGTTCGGGAGTTTAGGGGGGGGTGGGGCAGACACCCTGGGATGAAAAGATGGAATTGATGGCAAGTTGCTTACTGATAATGCTAATAAGATTGTGCTAATTGCAAAATGATATGTTAACAGAGAATATGCCGAGAGAGTGTGTGTGTGTGAGAGAGAGAGAGAGAGAGAGATAGAGAGAGTTGGAAGCCTAAAAAAACCACTTTACTATGTTTCACTTTGAAGACGGATACTTTGGCACATGCTCATCTGGCGGGTCAAAATAAAGGATTTCCTCTGGTCTTACATATTTCCCGCCCTCCTTTAGCGCCTCATCTAAGTCATCCCAAAGTTCATAACCACGCTTTTCCATTATAATCCGAAACCAAGGACTCCATAGGCGCTCGCTTTCCGACATAAGAGACTTAAGCTCCTGGGATGAAACAAACTGGGTCGCAGAGACCTGCAGAAATTTCGTGTGTGGAGTGTTTTAGCAGCGCAAGGGGAATGAATGCAGCGGGCTAACAGCATCAACAAAAACATTTTTAGCGCCGATCTTACCTCCTCTGGGTTCAGATTGAGCTGGGGCCCTTCTCCAGCACATTTGATAAAGAGAACATAGTCAATTTCATGCTCCCCCCACTCACAAGATTCACCATAAGTGATAGTGTCGCCGGCCCAGTAGTGGAAACGAGTCAAAAAACGGAAGTCGTCGTGAGGAACGTCGGAAGGATGAATCCCAAGCTCGTGGGACAGCTTCCTAATCGCGGCATTCTTGGTCCCATTGGCAGCCGGAAGGTCGCCTCTGGTTACATCGTCAACCTCTGACGGGGTGAAACCAGTAAGTGGGTGGCTGCAGCACGTATTGGTCCACACTGTTGGAAACGTTATCTTAGATGGCGCACGTTGGGTGATCAACAATTCATTCCGCTCGTTGAATAGGAACACAGAAAAAGCACGGTGCAGTATCCCGCGAGGCTGGTCCAAACTGAATTCATGACCAGCTCGCTTTGAGAAGTTTTCAGTCATTACATCGTTATTGTCAACGCCAATTAGCATATCCTTGTTCATCATGTCCTCCTGATTCATACCGACGCCATATGGCAAGGCAGTATTGGTCGACGAGAAAGCCCTCCTCAATGACAAAGGACCTGGCCCTCCTAATGCAAGTGATTTCACAGGACGAAGTCCGCTTCCACTGCCACCAAGTAGAGTCACGCCCGTGAACAGAGCAATCGCTCGGTGCGACATCGTTGGGTTGAACTTTTTTCGTCGGAAGGAAGGAGACTTTTTTCGACCACCATCATTTCCGTGTAAATACGCTTTAAATTGCACGTCCGTGATCGTGTCATCTTTAACATGCGTTCATATCCTTAACGCTCGCAATCACGCCATTTAATCCTCAATATCTCTTCTCACAAGAGCAATAATTGTGACGACATCTGATCTTTTCTGTCGGAACTCCCCCCCCCTACAATGAGCAAATATGCCACCCCAAACATCGGCAGTCTTTCTCTCGCATCTACCGAATCCCATTGCTGTTGGTACTGCGGTCGCGGTGAGGATGCCCTGCCCACCAAGCTGCAGAAATGCGGACGCTGTGGATTGGCAGAGTATTGTAATCGGGAGTGTCAGAGGG
>Ga0115555_1001256_pt1 | contig 17425 bp, 18 predicted proteins | sample COGITO_mtgs_1104_2_FD_87285 | JGI IMG/M metagenome (GOLD analysis project Ga0115555, IMG submission 87285) | Pelagic marine microbial communities from North Sea - COGITO_mtgs_110407 | ecosystem: Environmental > Aquatic > Marine > Epipelagic | place: Germany:Helgoland, sampling site Kabeltonne... | reverse complement strand
GAGGAGGAGGAGGAGGAGGAGGAGGAGGAGGAGAAGAATGTGCAGCAGCAGAGCGACGAAGAAGAAGCATGGGGAAAAAGAGTTAAAGTGCTCATCATGGATATGCAGTCCGTCAATAGCATTGATACAACCTCCGTAAAATTTCTGTCCGCACTCGCCTCACGCTGCAGCTCCAAGAACACCCGGCTGCTCTTCGCGAACTGGAGGAGCTCGCTGGCCACGGGGAAGGCGCTAGAGGGCATGAAGTTTTACGATGTCGTGGGCGAGGAATGCTTCTTCCTCGGATTAAGCGAGGCTGTGGATTATGGGAAGAGGGTCGTGAAAGAGGGAGAGAGAATTGGGGCTAATTTGAATGATGACAAGGGTGCAAAGAACGGCAGCTTAATTCAGAAGGGAAATGTGGATACACAAATATAGATTGTTACTAATTGTTAGAGGTATTGATGAAATTGATGAATTTATATAAGGGTTACGCCGCTCAAAATAAACGTTATGTTTCACTTTATTCCCCTTTTAGTCGTGTTCAAAATCCAAAAATGAGAGGCAGGCCGCTCACATAGTCGACTTTTCCGCAGCCGCCAAGAACAAACTGGCACTAGCAGCGCCGGCAAGCACGTAAAAAATTGTTTTGGCAGCACCGAGTGGTTTTGCAAAATTGCCAAATGCCCCTCCGTAGGACAGCATGTGCATTACCCTCTGCCCAATCCAGAATATCTGCAGCTGGGTGATAGTGGAAGCATCGACGCCGGCCTGGATGGCAGCCAATGATCCGCCGATAAAAAAAACGGCATTCTCAAAGTGATGCTCTTCCATCGCTTGAAGCTTTGCGAAGACCTTGTCAGTCACCTTCATCTTGCTAGCGACCTCCCTCGGGGCGGCGTTGCCCTGGATAGCTGCTGCTGGTGAGAGTGTTCCGAAGATATACCCAATTTTCATTCCACAAGGGATCATGACGGTGCACATTCCGTAGAAAAGGCCCCACTGAGGGGTGGAAATGCGGTCGGATAACAATGACGGAGTTAATTTCACAAAAAAGTCGACGACACTTGGCGACAGAACTTTATCAGGGAACAGATTTACCAAAAAAGGAAGCATCTTGGTCTTGGATGTGGCGTTGGAGAGACAATCGCGAAGTCCAAAGCGTCTTGGACGCAAGACACACACACAACCCAAAGCATTAGCTAATATATTTAAATAACCACATCAACAGCCACCCCTACGAATTACTGAACAATGGGACGAGGAAGACGTGGTGGAGGCGGTGGAGGGGGGATGTTTGGGGGCAGCCGTAGCAAGGCAAGCTCTGCCCCTGCAAGACGGCCTGCTGCCTCCCCTCCCGCTACTCAGTCTAGTGGAGGTGGCGGAGGGATGTTGGGGGTAAGTACGTGAAGTGCGAAAGAGCAGACAGGCGCAACAACGGCTTAGGGTGAAAAACTTGACACTGCCTTTTTGTTGTCAGGGGTTGTCATCGAGGGCAGCAGCTTTAGCTTTTCTGTGAAAGAGCGCAAGTTTTCGTTGCCTAGGCTTATCTGGGACCAGCTTAGTACAGCAGTATCGGTGCCGCTTTTCCAGTCCGTCATTTCGCGCGTGTGTCTTGCCTTGCTTGTTTGTCTCCATACTAACTAACTCACTGCAATCCTCTCCACAGGGTTTGATGTCAACTGTCGGTCAGGGTATGGCTTTCGGAACTGGTAGCGCCGTTGCTCACCGAGCAGTCGATGCTGTCATGGGAGGGCGCTCAGTGGAGGTGCAGCACACCAATGCTGATGGCACCCCCTATGAGGGGGGTGCCGCTGCCCCTGCTGCGCCCCAGCAGCAGATGCAGCAGAGCGACCCCTGCCAGCTCGACAAGCAGAATTTCTTCGACTGCCTCAAGGCGACCAGTGGCGACGTCCAGGCGTGCAGCAGTTTGCAGGAGATGATGAAGAGCTGCCAGCTTATGAGCTCTAGTGGTGGAGGTGGTGGTACCACCTTCAACTAGGCAAGGATTATTATTATTATTTTGAGAACTTAATATGAATAGCTCCACTAAATACGGCAGCATTTGGTATCTGACAATTATATCTACTAGTGCTTCCATCCAATTTATTTATTTGAGGAGGGCATCGGCAGTGAAGTACGAGTTCCTGTTGCAACACTTTCTGCCAAGGCTTGAATTCCTTCCCACACACCCGCAGGATGCCTCCACCTTGAAGTCGGCGAACGCGCTAGTTCTACAAAGTTTGGGTCAGCGAATGGAAATCGGAAAGTCAATAGCGCATTATGCTGTGCTTTCGACCCCTCGCATTAGCTGTAGCTGCATCTGTATCTGTATCATTACTCACCTCTGAACACTGAGCTTTCTCTTCAATTCGTTCAATTCATCCATGTCATTTTTTCGCTCCACACATTTTATCAGTCCCGTGAGAGACCAAGGATTGTTCGGGTACTTGTCCAAATCGGTGCGATACACTGACTCGCTCTCCAAGAATACCCTCTCTGCATTTTTGGCCGCGTCCGCGATATTTTTTGAGCTTGCGAAATCGTGTGACTCAAGCAGCGTGCCGTATTCAAAGAGAAGGCCCGCAAGAGCATGGCGCACAGGCACCATGATTCCCCACGGTTCATCATATTTCATCGCATCATCATACAAAACTCCCGCTCGAAGTGCTGCAAAAGCCCGTTCGTAGCCGCCTTCGCGGTAGAGGATTTCCCCGATGAGCACTTTGCGCCAAACCTTGCACTGATCATAGACGGAGTTGTTGTGCACAACGCGGTCTTTAAGCACGCTTTGGTTACCATCATCGCCATCTTCATCCTCATCTTCGATCTCGACCAAAATATCGGATTCTTTGTCGTACCGGTAACGAATTCCCATTATCCTCTCCAACTGTGAAGATGGCGGAAATGGCGGAGATGAGTGAGTGAGTAGTTAGTTTGAAGTGGTGTTGGGGAGGGGTTACGAGCGACACGACACGAACTAAGGGGTGACTAGAAATGGTGCGTGGCGAGCGACACGACACGAACTCAGGGGTGACTGGAAATGGTGCGTGACAAACTCAATGAACCCCTCGGGCATCTGCAAATTACACCTGCTATGAGCTCTCTCAACTCCATCACACACATTCATACTCACCTCGTTCAACTCCGTTCGCGCCTCAGCAATCCGATTCAAGCCAGCGTTCGCAATTCCTCGAGCATAGCAAAAGGATGCCCAGGTCGCGACGAAGAGTTCTTTGTCGCATTTTTTCTTCATTGGAAATTTGCGAGCGAGAATCTCCTCATATCGACCGAAGCGCATCAATACGTGAAAGACAGTGCCGAAAAAGCCGTCTTTGGAGTAGAGGTTGTCAACCCCCGAGCCCCGGCAGTGGGAGTAATCGCCAAAGTATTCCGATTCCCACAAGCTGGAGAGCCTCATCGCCTCCTTTTCGAAGCCTCCCATCATGCAGGACCATATGCCCATGTGGAAATCGTGGTTTGCGTAGCCCTCGAAGAAGGTGCCTATAGTTGAGACGTCAGAAGAAAAGTGAGATTTCTTCAAATCAATATCACCGTCGATGGCGAAATTGTTCCACCGCACAGATGTCTCCCAGTCGCCAACTTGCACATCAATATGCGTGGCCATGTGGAGAAGATGCGGGTACTTGCTTGCATTTCGCAATATTGTGCACGCGCTTTGTAGCAGCTTGTTTTGAGCAGGGTGGTATCTTGGTGACATCTCGCTGAAGTGAATGTAAAGGTGCGCCAGGCCAAGGTGATCTTTATGCTCTTGCAGACCCCTCTCAAGGACACTACAAATGCGATCAGCAAGGGATGCAACAACTGGCTCCCGGGAGGGGTAATGGAAGTGGGACCAGGGGGCGAGCAGAAGGAGCGAATCGGCTGTGAAGAAAGTCAAGAGGGGGTCGATTTTGGTTCCCGAGGCCTCAGCGGATGACGCCTACGAGCGAATACAAGTCGATGGAGGACAAATTAGACAACTCAGGACATTATTCCAAAAAGGATCGGTTAGGGTTAGGTTGCCTTACTTACCTCTTCATCATAAATCTCACAGAGCGCCTTCGATGTTGCCTCAAGCATTACGTACCCGAATCGCGCAGTCGGAATTCCCGGTGTACAGCGAAGCGAAATAGCTTCGATCATGAGAATTAGCAAAGAAGAAGAACTTGCAGGAGCATTCTGAGAGGCAAGCTTGATATGTCTGTCAGCGAGCTGTCGGCTGAAGTGATCAGAGTTGTTATAGCGGAGACCAGTGTAGGGGGTACTGTAATACCCTGAATCAACCGCAAAATTATAGTTTGGACCATGCGAATAGGCAATCAGGAGATGCGAAAGGGACAAAACAAGAGGGGATGGCTTGGAAGCAACAATCTTGTGCAGCTGCTTGAGAGCCAGGTCATGGTGAAAGCTGAACATGTTGTTCAGCGGCTCTGAGAGAACCCTGTTGGAGGAAACAAGAGATGCCATCCAGAGAGGGTGCGCAATAATGATGGTCCGCGACTTTAAGGAAGGAAAAGAAGGAGAACCAATGCACACTAATCTTCAGGTCTACTGTATTTAGTTCAGAATTGTCGAATTATTCTTATGAGCGACGTTTGAGCGTGTTTGTTTCCCAAAAAGATTTCCCACCACGCCGCGTTCTGTTATTGGCTAAATCTTCACTTCTGATTAGCTTATAATGAAAAATCGACCACCCAGTTCGTTCAAAAGCTTACGAGAACTTTACCTACGCTCATTGACTCTCATCGAAGTCGAAAAGCTGAGATCTACCCTTCTTCTGCTCACCAAACTCTCCCTTTCTTTTCGCCAACGTTTTGCCAACCCCTCCCAAAACAATACTGTACTTTCGTTCTTCCTTCTTTCCTTCGTCTGAAGATTTCAACTGCTGATGGTGTCAAATATCCTTTTACTAGCAATCTCCATAAACTTGAGCCTTCCTTTCAGTTTGCCTCTCTCCAACAATAACCCATATGTGCAATTGTCTCTATCGGACACGTTTCAAAATGACAGGCTAGGTGATCTATTTTCATCTTCAGCAGAATTCAGAGAAACTCTACGCCTTGCAGCGCGGAAAGACCTGTTTGTACAACCACCGTTGACACAATCAGATCAACGAGAGAAATACGACAAGCGAGTTCTGTTGATGAAGCGTCTACAAATTGATCTCAAATCCACAGCGAATGGGAACTGGCGAACGTGTGGAGAGTGCAAGCACTTGACTCGGGCGTTTCAGGATCATGGTATTCACGACTTAAGCGGTGAATATTTCATCAAAACACTGGGAAAAATTTTACTCGATTCCGGGTCTGTAATCAATGGAAGTTGGCTCGACATCAGTACGGATTACCAGAAGGCGCAGAGCTATGCCTGGCACCGTGATAGCTCAGATGATAGGCAAAACACGCTGATGCTCGGATTTCCTAAGGAGGACGATTTCTCTGGCGAAGGAGTTTTCTCCCACATATCTCTGTTTGACAGTAGCAGCGAAGAAAATGCGGCGGCGGCCTTCAATCAGCCTGTCGTAGCTTCCCCCCAACTCAACGAAAAACTCAGTTCCAGCTTGGAAGAAATCGTAAAGCCTGTCTGGAAAAAGGGCGGGGAGATCTTGCTGTACCGAGATACTGTTTACCACTCTGCTCCAGATATAACTTGTAGAGCAAGTGTGTGGCGCCTTATGTAGGGATCTAGTTAGTCATTTAAAATTTGCGACTTACACAATGACGGCCGGTAGAAATAAAAAAAACTTGGAAGCAGCCTTTAACAAAACCTTGACATTTATTTCAGTGCGTCTTCGCTGAAGTCTCTCAGCAAATCTACGTTAGAAACACATCGCCGTCGAGCAACAACGCGAGCCCAGTCAGCCACATCAAATCCATAATTCTGAACACTTCCCTTCACATCCGTTCCAGAGAGAAATACCACAGAATCTTCGAAATCAAGGTAGCGGTTATAACTTTGTTTTAGAGTCTCGACTTGATCGGGGCGAATACCGGAAAAGCAGATGCGACCACCTACTTTTACAGCGCTCACTAAAACCGCAACCATTGACGGGCGAATCAATGCTCCAACAAGAATATTGGCGAGGATTAAATCAACATTGTCCAACGTGAAACCAGGGACGATTGCTCTTGTGTGGATGAGCTCGATTTCGTCCTGATCGCCGAAATTGGCACGCCAATTTAACTGCGTAGCTTCCAAGGCATCCTCCTCGACGTCTACTCCAATCACTTTTTGAGAGATAGACAGCTTTCGAGCTGCTATGCCGAGGACGCCGCTACCACAGCCATAATCTACTAAAGTTTTCACTTCCTCCCCGCTCGCCTGTAGCATCAACAAAAAATCGAGACACAAGTTTGTCGTTGGATGGATTCCTGTTCCCCATCCAGGGAGGGAGGTGTCGAGGACAATCGTCGGCATTGTCTCAGTTTTCGTCGACGAGGTTTCAGAACTAATCACGCGCAAAATTCCACCAGTAGAACATCTAACCTCAACGCCTTCTGGCGGCAACTTGTCCCCACCCTCATCGAGAAGGCCAGAACTACTACTGTCAGAATTCCGAATTGAGGAGCAAAGGCTGTTTGGTTTGATATAAAACGAGCCAGCCAGGTGATAATTGCAAAGGAGGAGGAGGGCGAAGAAAAGCAGCCGAACAAGAAGTAGCATGGCCGCTGACGAGCCAATTCCTGCTGCTCCTCGAAGTGAAGCCTTTCCTGCTGTTCCTTGAGAATTTCCTCCTGCTTTTCTTCAGAGTCGTCGAAACGTTGGGGATTGAAAAAATTCCGTTATTTTCAAAATTCAGCTCTCCCCCCTGGAATATTTCGAACAAATTCCTCTCTCAAACCTCCTTAATGGCCAAAAAGCAAGTGCACCCAGGCTACAGGTCTTTTGGAGGCCCCCCAGCACATTCTACCTTTATGCAAAATTTACGAACGACGAAAACAATCATCAATAAGGCGGATAAATTGGAAGATACGAGCTACACAGTTGACGATTACAAGAATGTCATGCACACAGAAGCAAAGCGAGGTGCTCTGACGAGCTACCATATTGATCACAAAAAGCCTATTTCGAAGGGGGGCACGACCACCCCCAACAACCTCAATGCAATACATTCTCAGGCAAATTATGTAAAAGGCGCTAGTACTAGCATAGTCTCGGATAATATGCAGACCGGGTTAGAACAGGACCAGTTCTCTGCCCTGAAATTGCACATTGAAACTTTGGATGTGGATGTCTGTAAAGCTCTCGGCAAGCTTCTCCTCAAAGCGCCTCCAAAAGACTTTGCTTGGAAAGCATTCAATACCCAGTTCCAGTATTTTGTAGAAGAAGCTCTGCCAGATGCGACGGGAGAGAGTGGAAATTGGTCCAATGCAAAATATGATGGGCCAAAGATTTACGAGTTCATCAGCTCGTTTATGGGCGAAGGGAGACGCACGAACACATCTTTTACCAAGAAGAAGGAGGTAAAAGCTGCCCAGTTCCACAAAGCCACTCGTGATCCTTGGAGCGAGCGAGAGACTGAGCTATTCAAGAGCGCGATGGAAAAGCACGGTCAAAAGTGGCGTGCAATAATGAAAGATACTTCCGCCGGAAGTTTCGGCTTGCAAAACAAGAACAGAAGGACAAATGTCAATCTCAAGGACAAGTATCGAACATTGGAAAGACCAGCGCAGAAAAAACCGTACACTAATAAGGGCACGTGGGACGAAGCGGAAGTCAAATCATTTTTGGAAGGTAAGCGATAAAATGCGAATGATAAATGTACTCATAACGACCCAACAACGTGCTACATGAACTAATATCGATACTACTCTGATTTTGGGAAGCCGTTGATAAGCACAGGCAACTCATTTTGAGCCCCCCTGGTCGCGGAAAACCAGGAATCTGGGCAACCATCAAAAGCGACACAACTATTGGGTGCTATTCAACGAAATACCCCGGCCGGAAAGTACAGCAGCTAAGGGAAAAGCACCGGAACCTCGTTCAAAATAATCTGGCTCAGCCCATTTCCCGGAGGGCGGAATCCGTCGAGATTGGTCCCAACAAGCGTCGAAAGTTGCGGTAAGTAAGTAGTGAACCAATTTGGATGTGAACAACGTCTACTGTAGGACTGGACGTTTCTGTTTAAACAAACAAATCATTGTGTTCGTTCGGGGGGGCATCCCACTTGGGCATTATTATTTTATATCGTGTCTTCCACAGGGAATTCCTTCACCTCTAACAACCACCCCCTTTTCTATAGACCTTTATTTGCTGTAAAAAAGTTTTTATTTTAAATATCATAGCCATCTGCCACCCCCACTTCATATATTGTTTTCCCGTACTTGAGTTTCTTAAACCGTTTCTTGATCTCCATATCACTACTTGACGGGGGCTCTATTTTTAGTGACATCACATTCACCCCGTACGAGAAGGACTCCCCTGTGATAATGATTTTGTCGTTTAACTTGGCGCCGATAATAGCTTTGGCGACATGTCTCATGTCATATCCGTCTGTATTTGTGGCGTTCGCAGTCTGACCACTCTCTCCTGTATAAAGCAGTTCTCGACGGAACATCAGCTGCAGTTTTTTCCCCTCATAATTCACGTCAATAAATAGTAAACATTTCCCCTTCAGCCGGATCACCTTCTTCTTGGCTGAGATGCTCCGTTGCCTCTCAAAGCTCTGTGCCGCCATCGATCGTGAATTTGTAGAGAGGTTTTTTTTAAAATTATTTTTTTAAGGGGACGCGCGCGGTTAGATCTCTGTATGAAAAAAAGACAAAAAGGGTTTACTTACGAGGAAAGACGCACCTGAAACAATTCGCTGACTTTGCCCTCAAAATAGAATTTCTCAGAATCCTCGCTCAGCAAAACGTCGGGGGCCTGGGGCTCTTTTGCCCTCCTTTCGCTCCACCTCAATTTCGCCTTCTCAAATTTAGCATAACCCTCCTCGGAGCTCAGACTGGCGTATACCTTCTTGTCGATGGGCTCGTCGACAACTCCGTCGATGGCGAAGAAACAGCGCCGCGACTCACGTTCGTCCCTAACGATTCTGACTGAATCCTCCCATGTGGAGGCGTCGTTTAGCCAGCTCGGAGACGTAGATTTGTTACCGTAGAGGACTGCTTGAGTTCTTTCGAATCGTTTTTCCTCAAGCTCCCTCAGTGGCGCGTTATTGACCACCATTTTTTTCTCGCTGCCATCTCCTTCCCCCTCTTCACCCTTCCACACTCGCACCTCATTTTTCTTTGTGAATATATTCGTGTCTTCGTAAATGACATCAGCTTCTCGACCCCTGAAAACCCGCTGTGACTCGCTCCAATTGCAGCAAGGACAGCAAACTACTCCCTCAATACTCTCCGCGTCTATCGACTCCAGCACCTTGGAGAGCGTCACGTGACAGTGCATCATGACAATAATGGCCTTGCCACACCTGATTCGATAATTTTCAATCATGCCTCTCAGAATGCGGACGCCTTCGACATTACCGAAAGAGTAAGATGGGTCGTCGGGATCATCAGATTGATTGCCTTCGTCGAGGCGCATAATTGGGTCAATAGAGTAGCATGTCCAGGGTCCTTGCGACATAAATTTACAAACCACACCTGTTCGAGGTGTCATGCCATCCCCAACAACAATGATCGCATCTCCATCAAGGCTCTTCATTTCATTGATCTTCACATGGCGAAACACTGCCTCCCACATCCCAAACGACTCGCTAACCTCCTTGGCGTCTGGGAAAAGGTTCAGCCTCAGCAGGTCGACACTACATCTCCGACGCAAGAATTCATTCAGATAGCGCAAGTGGAATGCGCTCTTCTCCTCACGCTCAGATGATCGCGACTTGTCTTTCTTGGAAACAGTAGCGATTGTTGTGGTGGTCTGCGGAGTGGTCACAACCGTTGTGATGACGTTGCTACTGTGATCGCAATGGCTGCTGTGTTTGGCGAGACTTTTCTTCAATATCCCGGGAAAATATACTAAAGCAAGGGAAGCAACACAACCAGCTGCAAATGCAAATGCAGTCGTCGTCGTCGTCGTCGCAGCTGTGGCATTCTTTATCGCCATGTGAAAAGCTTGGAGGTGGTCCGTTTAAGGTGGGAGAGTTACGACGAGTATTGCTGGTCGCTGTAGCTATCAGTGAATACTATTGGATGCGTCCTGAAGTTCTTTCAATGAAAAATCGGTAAAGACTGTTGCGCCTGGAGCTCTTCCAATTTTCTATTGCGTGACGAGAGGGCCATTTGCACGCCTTGATCTATCTTCTTTCTATCTTCATCTATTTTGAACGATAACCTTGACACTCCAAGTTCAACCCGTTCGCGGAGCCGTATATTTTGCTTGGACTGTTGATAAACCCGCCGATACGGCATCCCACAGATGGTCCGACGATTCTACTTGGTCGCTGTCGCGGTTGTTCTGCTGGCCGCCAACTCTGATGCCTTCATCCAAGCACCCGGCTACAAATTTGTCACGAGAAGAAGATTTATCGAGCGGTCCTTGTTTCAGAAGAAGCCTGCACAAAATTGCGCTACACAACAACAACCTTTGACGAGTACTGGCGTTAGCGGATCAGCAGACGATGAGGCCGACGCCCTGATATCCCAAGCAGAGATTGCCGAGGAAACCCTAAAGTATCAGCCATCAGTTGACTTGTCTGACCCAATTTCATCTGCTTTAACAAAGATATCTCCCTCCTCAACGGGTGTAAAGTCATTTGAACTCCTGGATTCACGCTGGAATGGCAATGAGGTATTCAAGTACGTAATGAATGACGAGAAGTTATTTTTCGTGAAGTTGAACCGGGTCGAACATCCGAGTGTGTTTACTTCAGAAGCCGTCTCGCTTTCTGCTCTCAAAAAGGCTTCTTCACTCAAGTCGCCTCTCCCCATGCACATTGGCGAGCTGCCAAGAGTGGGGGAATTCGGCCCTGGCAGTTTCATGATTTTAGAATGGCTGCCCATCGTTCCCTTTGGCGCAATGCAGTCTCAGAATCAAAAACTCCTAGGGCTCTCGCTTGCAGAGCTTCACAAGTCAACTGTACATGATGCCCTGCACAAAGGCCGTTTCGGATTCCCCACCAGTAATTTTCTTGCTGTGACACCGATGAATAATACCTGGACCGACACTTGGGAAGAATTGTTCGCTCGAAGATTGACGGAGCAACTCGAACGACTCGCTCCAAGTCTGCAGGAGGGCGATGTTTCACTAGTGGAGAAGGGCGCCATTATTCTTGACCACCTGGATTTTTTTCTCGCCGGAACTGAAAACATTAAACCGAGCCTGATACACGGCGACCTTTGGATTGGAAATACCGGCGCCACGGAAACAGAACCGGTGATTTTCGACCCTTGTTGCAGCTTTAGTCACGGCGAGTTTGAGTTGTCGCCGTGCAAAATGTTTGGAGGTTTCACAGAGGACTTTTTCTCGGCATACCACGAAGCGATGGGTGGAAAGAAGGCGGGTTGGGAAGTTCGCGAGAAGCTATATTTGTTTTACCACTACATGAACCAGCTGAATTTGTTCGGCGACACGGCAGTAAAGAAAAATTGCGAGGATATAAGTTCCGATTTGTGTCGGATGCTGAGTATCGGAGAGAAAAAAAGAGAAAAACAATAATTAAATTGAGAGAAGGTCGGTCGGAAGGGTCGTTTCGTTTTCCGAGGAAAATCTACTTCTTTAACTCCTTCACATAAAATTCTACTCTGCAATCGGCCCCTTTGTTTGGCACGTCACAGCGAAAAGAGGGTCCTTCTTCCCTCCTTTCCCCTCGCTTAGAACGTAAGGCTTCAGCGTGCTCATATTCCACTTCTTCGTTTCTGTCTCGCTCATCGCAAAATACCCACACACTGTTAAGATGTGGGTGAAATCGTCCTGCCCGCTCCAGATGCCGACGGCCTTGTCCAAAAACAATCGGTCGCTGAAGGATATGGCGAGCGTCCCGCCTGGTCGGAGATTTGAGGCGATCGAATTAAGTACCTCCACTGGGTTGATCAGGTAATCCACGGAAAGCTGAAGCAAAGCTACATCAAAGCGGCGGTCACCCCCCTTAAGAATAGGCGTCGGCAACGTCGGGTTTTCGTTCAGATCTATCACAATTGATGAGGTTAGCAAGGGATTTACGCTCAGTTCCTTCTCATTCATTCCAACACCCACTGCATTTCTAAGAGAAGCACTTTTATTGACATTGACATGGGAAACATGTGAAGCACAGACATCAAGGATATCAGTCGATTGCCCTACAATCCGGGTGTTGAATTCAGTAAGCAAAGCCACAGCCTCCTTGTCGATGTGTTCCACAAACTTCGGCTCATCGTAGAATCTTCGATCAGGTGATTCATCCAATCGAGCAAAGTTTCTCCCAAGATGATACCCCTCATCGCTCGAGAATACTTCCCTCTTCAAGCTCTCAACAAAACCGGCCTCACCACCGCCATCCTGTCGCAATGATTCGACATAATTGTCGACCTCTCCTTGAGTGGGGGCAGTTACTTTCGCATTTGCTTGCGTTGGCATCGTGAGGGGAGAGAGTAGGGTGAAGGAAATGAAATTACGGCGAGGTATCGAGGCGTCTATTCTTATCCCAAATACGGACACCACGATGCCACAAGACAACAGAAAAAATATGAACATTCCAATTAATCAATCTTTCTTTTCGTAGCGCTGCCCCCTCTCGACGACCTCCCTCTTTGCTAACTCTGTTGCCCAGTTGTCCAGTTTTTGTGATCGATTACGAATTTCACAGAGCTGCATTTACTCGACACCTCGTTACCTCTCTGCTATAACGAAATGTCAGAATCCGCGGGAATGAAGGAAAGCCCACCAGGTTTAAAGAACGATGATAAGCATTGGAGTCCGCCCCCCTTGTCACCAGATGGCATTTCCGGACTTCCATTTTCGCAGCCAGAGCCACCTCCACCAGGTACCCCCCAATCAGCTTCTAGTGAGACGAATGACGGCGACAAACAAATCTTTACCTTCAAGGGTCCTTCTGGTGGCGATTCCACTCCCGCTGCCACGGAATCTGTAGCTGAGGTAAAAGTCAAAGATCCTCACCGAAGCGCTTTTAATGGGGGCGACGAGCCATGCTGGAATTTTCAGAACCTGGAGAATGCCCTTGCTGGTGAGAAAACAGGGGAGACTGAGGAGGACGACTGCGACACCAAGGTCGCTGCTGACGCTAAAAAAAAGGTCGAAACTGCGAATCTTTTTACCATCAACCGTGCATCAACAACTCTCTTGCCGCGTTCTCCCTCAGCTGGGGGAGCCGCTAGTGAAACGCATTCACCCTCAGCTAGGGGAGCCGCTACTGAAAGTTCAGGTGAGACCTTCCGAGAGATGTGCGACAGGGCCTCAGCAAGTATGACAGGTTCCCCGCCGAGAGCACCCACGTCGTCGGCCATCGGATCTGAAAGTTCAGGTGAGACCTTCCGAGAGATGTGCGACAGGGCCTCAGCAAGTATGACAGGTTCCCCGCCGAGAGCACCCACGTCGTCGGCCATCGGATCTACTACTGAAAGTTCTGTTGAGACCTTCAGCGAGGTGTGCGACAGGGCCAGGGCCGCAGCTAGAATCACAGTGTCGTCACGCGTATGCACCTCGAATGAAGTGACCTCGAATGAAGCAACAACGACCGGAGCAACAGCGACCGGGCCAACAACGACCGGAGCAACAGCGACCGGGCCAACAACGACCGAGTCAACAACGACCGAGTCAACAACGACCGAGTCAACAACGACCGAAGCGACAGCAACGAGCACGGCGTCCAGATTCTTGTCTTTCGCCCTTCACCTGGGGGGCATTGCCGGCATTGGCGGCACTGCGGGTTCGGATGCCGATATTGGCCCCCAGGATGGCGCGCCTCCTGGCTTTGTGGAATTAATAGCGGGAAATGAACCTCCAATTGCGCAGGCTGCATTGAATCAGATGATCGCCGGTTTATTCGTGAACGCTTTCATGCAGCAGATCGGCGAGAGCGACGATGACAGCAATAGCGAAGACCATCTCTCTGAGTTACAATCCACCTTGGGGGGGAACGAGTTCCTCGACGGTCCCATTGATTGCACCTTCGAGCGGCGAAACAGACTTACTTGGGACGCAGCCGGGAGCGTCAACAATCCATTCAAAGTGTGGCACTACCCCCCACCCCATTCGAATATTCTGCTCCCAGAATTCGAAAACGTCGACAGGTCAGTCGGGCGCGTACCCTCCCTTCTCTCTCTGTCTTGCAAGGCGGTCGACGAGTTTTTCCGCTTGTTGAAGGCAGAAGTGCTGGAGGATCCCCGAAATAGCAAGCTTCATTTGGATACCCTCGCAACCTTCCCTCCTTCAACCATCAAGACGGTGATCGCCTCTCTCAAATGGGACCAGTTGTGCCCCATTTACCTAAGTTTCCATCCCGTGATCTCCGCCTATATTACTGACGATGTTCTGGATGTTACCATTGCCAATTGGGAAACTGCCTACAGAAAATTCTACGGCGAGCGGCTCTACCGAAATTCCTCCGAGGGAAAAAAGGAGATCCCAAGAATGAACGAGAGCCTGTCCCCTCTTGCCTTTGCCGAGTTCACGGCTAAACACACGCCTTTCGCGAATATGATTCATCTATTCGGCTTCGAGCGCAAGAAACGAGCTGATCAAGTTACCCCACCGTCATATTTCTTCACTTACGGTGCTTGGGGAGGACCGGTTTCACAGCATTACTTGAAATTTTCAGGAACCTTGTTGGACGAGGAGAAACGAATGAAGGAGAATAAGGAAGAAGAGCGAAAAAAGAAAAGGAAAGCAAAACCTAAAGAGCTCTTTCCGTCCAAGAAAGAGGAGCCACCAGCAAAGCACCAGCCAACACCGTCCCAGAAGGAGGAGCCGCTTTTGAGCAAGGGTACTTCGGAGGCGGCGGAAGGTGCGACGTCGCCTCCGCCCTCGACGCCGGTCATCATCACCACTATTGAGGAGGCGCGGCGCCCTTCAAGCTCTCCGGCCCATCCCCTCCTCGAACCTCTCAAACAAATATTTTCCAACGCGTCCGAGATTGAGGGCAAATTGGGTAAAATCAGCGCTGTGACGTGTAAGTCGAATTGGTTGAAAAATTGGGATGTCTTCACAAGCGGATCGCTCAAGGGACTGAATTGGAAGAACGTAATCTGCGCGGGCGGTTCAGTACTCGCCTGCACGATGCCGTCAAAAAAAGAGGAGGAAGGGGGTCAGTTGACGGATGTGGAGCGCAAGGCGTGGCTGTGCGCTGATCCTGCTTGGTCAAAAGTTGAAAATTGTGAGCGCAGTCCGTATGCGGACTCCGGAGACATTGACATCTTCCTCCACTCAATGACGAGAAGGCAAGCGAACGCGAAGTTGATCGCAATTCAAAAAACCATTCAGGCAAATAGCTACTCCCCCGTGCTCGTAGTCAAGACGAGGCACGCAGTGACGTTCGTCCAAGGCTTCCCTCGTCGTCACATTCAGGTGGTGCTGAGGATTTACAGTTGCCCCGCCGAGGTTCTCATGGGGTTCGATCTCGACGCGTCCTGCGTCGGGTTCGACGGGAAAAGTGACGTTTTCATGCTCCCACGCGCGGTTCGCGCACTCAACCTCCGCGCGAACGTCGTCGATTTGAGCCGTCGGTCGCTTTCTTACGAAGCCCGCCTCGCAAAGTATGCCACGCGAGGTTTTTCCGTCTACGTCAAGGAGCTGGACGCGAAAAGAATCTCCCCTGTGCTTTTCGACCTGCCGCTAAATTGTCCTGATAAATTCAAGGAAATTGTTGGTCTAGGAAAGCTTCTGTTGATCGAGAAGGCTCGGTTTTTGAGCGGTTCGCCTCATCGTATACCGGATCGATCACAAGTCATTACCGCCAAGGTTGGCGAAGCACGATCGAGCGGTGAAATGTACGTAGACCCCCTTAAATTTGGGTATACTCGTCGACTGTTAAAACGTCCTTGTTGGTGGATGCCGAAAACAAACCATGGTTTCTCTGATGAGGAATTGTTCATTGCTGAGAACGCCGCGATCGAAGGCCGTGATCGTGCTGAAAAAATACAAATCAACGACAGCCTCTTTGGCGGGAAACTGAATTGTGACTACTCTTCGATTTTCCTGCCTTTCAAGGAAGGTTACTCGGTGCAGAAAATCAAGGACCTCGTGTCTAATATTATTTTTCAGAAGGAGTGGGCTGTTGACAATTTTGACCCGTCCGACTGGTGGGAGGACGAATCTGATGATGAGCTGGAGACTGCGATGGAGACTTGCGAGTTAATCCGTGCGGCTCCTTGCGTTTCGATGGGATTTGACATCTCAAAGCTGATCCATGTCAGACAGTGGGTGTGAGTTGGCGAAGCGACAATCTATTTCAAGCAAGCCATTTCGGCTCATCCGCGCGCGCTGGCACGTTGCTTATTGCTGCTTTCATTGCCTTTGATCGGGATCTGATTTTGCTACGGAGCAGAAGTACTTCCTAAGCGTTGTCTCACCACACCCTGATACTGTTTTTGCCGCAGCACGCACAACCCAGGGCGCCAGATTCTTACAGGATCATTCCACCCATTGTCCGCCCATGGTTGGGCTGACGGCGTTCACCTTGAAGAGAGCGATAACGAGGGCACTTTCGTCAAGGTCGTGTGTATATTTTCTAAAGACAACATCAGGGGTGTGATAAGGGACACGTGGCAGTGTCTTGCGCAAACACACGATTTTATCCACAGAAAACGGGGGTATATGTTACGGTCTGCAGCCACTGTGGTAGAGATTGAGAAATTCAAGCGTAATTTGGCTGCATCTGTCCCGCCCCAGGACTACAAAATTTGCCTCATTACCTACACTACCTGCCTCCCCGGCAGCACTGTATTAGACGATGATGGTTGCGTCGAGGATGGGGAGGGAGCGGAGTCTACTCTCAGTTTTCAAGTAGTATATCATCCAGATCCTCTCAGTGATAGTGATAGTGATACTATTTCCTATAATTACAGGCTGTGCTCGAGCACCCTCGTCGATGATGTTTTCAACGACTTCACAAATAGGTTGGGCAATGACGATGACGGAGAAAGGCCGTCACCAGATTTGATGTTTCTTTTTCGCGAGACGGATACTGTCAGCAAGGTAACCAGCACCGCACCATTCTGTACCGAGGAGTTTTTGTGCGCTCTCCCCTTTCTGCAATCAATCGAGGAGGCGGGCATCGTCGAGGGCGACAAGATAGTCTGCAGGGGTTCTGGACTTGCTTTTTACCCGTACGAAGGTGACCCGGAGGCTTCGTGGAAGGTAAAGCGCCGCTCCCTGAAAGGAACGCTACAAGAATCTGACCCTTTTCTTGGCAAGCATTGTCCCTTTCATGTTTTGAAAACCGAATACATCGGCCTAGCCGAGGAAATCGGAGATGACTTACCCTATTGGATGAGGTAAAGTGGTTACGGAAAACCGAATACATCGCCCCCCCCCCCCCCCCCCCCCCCCCCCCCGGGGGGTGGGT
>Ga0115555_1001255_pt1 | contig 17429 bp, 19 predicted proteins | sample COGITO_mtgs_1104_2_FD_87285 | JGI IMG/M metagenome (GOLD analysis project Ga0115555, IMG submission 87285) | Pelagic marine microbial communities from North Sea - COGITO_mtgs_110407 | ecosystem: Environmental > Aquatic > Marine > Epipelagic | place: Germany:Helgoland, sampling site Kabeltonne... | reverse complement strand
GGGAAAGTTGTCCAGAACGAGAAGGAATGGCAGAGCGGAGATGACACCGTTCCGTTTTATTTTGGGTTGGGAGAGGATATTAGCTTCAGGAAAGGAACTGTTACTCTTTCCCTTCCGTCCCTTTCTCCAAAGTCTGGTTGTGGAATATACCTGGTTTTCTTCGAAAAATTCACGTGCGTGTCGGAGATACCTCAGTGACCACATCGGCCGTTTTTTAATTTATACCCGTTCCTTACCTAGCTCGTATGCCGCTTAGCATTCCACGCCTGGGCCTCGGGTCGGGATACAGCCCTCCTTTCTCCTCAATGGCAGCCGCCGTCCACACAGCAGTCAGCGCGGGCGCACTCCTCGTCGATACAGCGCAGAACTACGGTAGCGAGCGGGCCATCGGAGAAGGTTTGCGTCGACTTGGTTCGGGCGGGACGGGGACGACGGGGACATTCGATGTGTTCCTGCTGGCCAAGGTGGACCTTTGCTCGAGAGAATGCGAGGATCCGCGTGCTCGCATGCGGAGGCAGGTCGGTTCGAGCCTGGGGAATTTAGGAGTCGAGCAGCTGGATGCTGTTGCATTCCACTGGCCCTTCTGCTTGGATCGCCCCTTGAGTGAAGAGGAGTCAAGGACGGTACGGAAGGAGTCCTACGAGGAATTGGAGTCAATGATGGACGAGGGCTTGATCCGATCTATCGGGTTGTCGAATTTCAGCGTTGAGCTGATGGACGAGATTATCGCCTTTGCCAGGTACCCACCCGTCCTCAATGAAATCGAGTTCTCCCCGGTGTGTCATCAGGTGGGGATGCGGCGGGCATGCGAGGAGAGGGGAATAAGAATCGTCGCTTACAGCCCGTATGGAAGGTGCTGGCTAGCGAAGTATTTTCCCGGGTTCGTGCCGTGGGGGGCTGAGAGCTTGCTGGAAGTGGAGGCAGTGGAGGCAGTGGAGGCAGTGGATGGCAAGGACAAAGGCAAAGGCAAAGGCAAAGGCAAAGGCAAGGGCGAGGTGGTGGCACAAATTTCTAGGGAAACCGGCCTGACCCCCGCCCAAGTCCTCTTGTCGTGGTGCATGCAAAAGGGGGTGACGCCAATACCAATGAGTCTCATTCCCGAACAAGTTCGTGAGACTGCCGAGTTGCTGAGGAGTGGAGACGGAGATGAATTTCGCCTCCTCTGTGACGCCCAGATGGCTGCTTTGGACGGACTGAATGACCCTCGTCGGGGTGTTGAAGCCAGTATCGAGGCGCATTCGAGAATCATCGAGGACCCAAATTATGTATGGGATATGACTTGAGACACTTGACTGAGACACTTTGGGCGTACCCGTAATCTTTTTGTAATCTTTTCGTAATCTTTTTGTAATCTTTTCGTCATATTTTTGTCAATCTTCTTTTTCTGTAAATTTTCTTTTCGTTAAAAAAAGCTACTCTGTCTTCCTCTCGTCTCACTGCCTCGGCGGCCAACCCAATCCCTCCCCCCCAATAACATGCAAATGCAAATGGTACACACTCTGACACCCATCCACCCCATCATTCACAACAATCCTAAACCCCCCCGGACAAAGCTCCCTCCCAATCCTCCCCGCCCTATGCATCAACTCCCCGAGTATCTCCTTATGCCTCCCCTCGTCGGACTCGGATATGCGAGTGAGACCGTCCCGATCCTTTGGAATCACCAGGACGTGAACCGGCGCCACGGGGGACACGTCGTGGAACGCGAGGATCGTCGACGACTCGTACACCTTGGAGCACGGGATGGAACCGGAGATTATCTGGGAGAAGATCGTCGTGGGGCCGAGGGAGGGGGAGGACGAAGCCTTCGACTCTTCTGAGGTACCCTGAGACGAGAGGGAGGAACCGGAGGAGGAATCGGAGGAGGAATCGGAATCAGAGGAATCGGAATTAGAGGAATCGGAATCTAAACCGGAACTTCCTACTCCCCCCACAGTGGTAGAGAAGAGACGGGTCGATGAGGAGGAGGAGGAGGAGGACAAACCACGAAAAGCAACAGGGCAAGGCGCAACGATCTTCCCAAAAGTTGTTGTTGTACTAGACGCGGTGGTGGCCGGGTTCGGGTTCGGGTTCGGGCTCGGGCTCGGGCCGCCCGCCGTCATCATCATCATCATCATCATCATCGTACCGCCACTCCCTTCAGTCTTGGCGGCACTCGAGAAGGAGAAGGAGGAGGAGGAGGAGAACGGGCGACGGAGACAGAAACGAGAACAGGAGGAGGAGATGGTGGTAGCAGCAGTCGGCAGAAGTCCCCCGACTGTATTGGTGTTGCACAAAAAACCGAGACCGAGGGGGAGGGTGAGGGAGAGACGGAGAGGTTGGAGGAGGTGCATTTTACAGGGAGGTGATAATTAAACGGTGGGAAAATTGGGAGGGGAAGAAGGGGTGTGGGGTGTTGAGGGTATTTCACTGGATGGTTCGGTGTGTCGTTAGGAGAGGGGATCAAATTATCAAAATCGATTTGAGAATCCACGGCACAGTCCGTTCCGTCGAATATAATTCAATCTAAGATGTAAGAGAGACCACCTACGTTACGTACATACCCTGGTGTTAGGTAGGGGGGGGTTTAACGGTCGAGTGATCAATCTCTTCTGTGTGCAAGCAACTTTTGCCTTCTGCCCCCCCCCTCTCCAAAAATAAACTCCTAAGCCCAACCCTCCTACCTCCGAAATCCTTCCTTCCTTCCTTACGGTTGTGTATATTCAAGACAGGACAGGGGTGGCTTAAACAAAAACCGAAAACCGTTGTACAGGGAGACGACACTCCTTGATTCATCGTACACCCTGACGCAGCGTTAGCGTTCAGAGGAAGACTGGTGCACTACAGTGCTAAACCGTATCCTCTCTTTTTTCTGTTTTTATTTTAAATTTGAGGGCGTAAGGGGTGTGTGTTGTCTGTCTGTGGGTTGTTGTGTGTTAATCTGTGTTTGTTTGGAGAGAGAGAGAAAGCAACGTTGAATTGAGTACAGTACCCTCCCCCCCACACACACGGACGGGCGGACAGGGCAGGACATACACGCATACAACAACAACAACAACAACAACAACAACAACAACAATGCTAACCTTCCTCCACAGCGACCTCGGTAATCATCTCTTGCCGTGTGACCGTCCGGGTACCATCCGGACAATCCAGGAGTACAGCCTCCTATTCCTAAAAGGAGAAGGAACGACAAAGGCACCTGGTGTCGCCGCTGTATACGACACGGTAACAAAGTTGATCGAAAGCATCCCACGATTTTTGCTTTCCACCTTTTCTCTTCTGGCACAAGGCGGCCCTCCCACAGCCCCCAACCACAACCCCAACCCCAACCCCGCCCCCACCCTCCTTGCCCTCTCAACCTACCCCGTTCACCTCCTCGATCGCAAGCCCCTCTTCCACCACCTCCGTCCCTTCGAGCTCCTGAAGTCCTTCTTCCTGAGCGTCGGTTTAACCCTGGGGGAGGAGTTAGTGAGTAGGCTTCAGGGCATCGTTGACGGTGGGGAAGGAGGAGGAGGAGGACCCACGGAACAGAAGCAAATCGAGGATGCGTTGGACGTGGCGGATTTTGTGTCCTCTGACCCCTATACCTTCCTAACCTCCGTCCTCCGGACCCTCTTAAAGCAGCTGTTAATATCCCAGATCCAGAGGGGCATCGAAGCCGGGGTGTATGTTGTCCAAGAGGGGGGAGACGGAAAGAGGGGAGGATGGGGAGACAAGATATGCAAGGACATTGGGAAGAGCGCAAGGAGGAAAAGGGGGAAGGGACGGGTGAGTGGGAGCGACGAGAGCAAGTCGCCGCTTGGACTTTTTTTTCGGAAGCAGAGCAGTTTTGGTTTTGGTTTTGGTTTTGGTTTTGTGCTGGTTTGGTTCATTTCGATTTCATTTCGGCTGTTTTCACTAACACAAAACACCCACCACACACACCACACACAACAACAACAACAACAACAACAACAACAACAACAACACACACACACACACACACACACACACCTCACACCAACCTTCCTCTCCCGTTTTCTTCCAGAACTACCCCTTGGGTACCTTGACCTACAAGCTGACGAAGACGTGCCTCTACTCGACGCTTACGTACAACGTTGCCGTCACGGTTACCGACATCGTTTGGAAGGTGTGGGAGTACAGGAGGGAGTGCAAGGAGGAGGAGGAGAACCGGAAGAAGAAGAACGACGACGACGATCAAACCGTCACAGTCGGTTCCAACCTTCACCGCTCGAAACGTCGTCTACGACTGGTCCTGGGGCTCGTGGAACAAGTGGAGAGGAGGATGTTCTTCTACGTGTACAGTTCTGTCCTGGGGGGAGTGGGGGGGGCGTGGGTACCAGGGGGGGTAGGGTTGGGGATTAATGTCGCGGGGGTTAGTGGGGACTGGGTTTTTGGAAGGCTTTTTGGTTAGGGAAAGGGGGGGGGGGTTGGAATGGATGGGAATGGATGGAAATGGATGGAAATGGACGGGTGGGTAGACGATGATGGGGTAACGTTGGGGGAGTTTGATATGTAACTTTTTTTGGTTTGTTTGTGTGTTTGTTGATTGCGATTATTGCGTGTTGTTTGTGTTCCACGGAAATAAAATGAATTTCATTTTCGTCTTTCAACGTTCAATCTGCCTTTTAAAAATTACTCATCATCCTCTCCAACGGACCGTGTGTAGATTTTCATTTTAGCACTCTTGACGATGGGTTTAATGAGCCCCTTCTCCTCAAGCTCGAGGATGGCCTTCCTGGCCAGGCCGGCGTTGATCTTCAGGCGCTCCACCATGGTGGCCACGGTGATGAGCTTCATCTTGGGGACCTCGACGTTCAGGCGCTCGTAAGTCTCCTTGTTGAAAAGGACCTTGTTGTCGACCTTGTCGCGTGACTTTCCCTTGGACCACTTCTTCTTCTTTCCCTTACCACCCGCCATAGCGGCGGCGGCCTTCTGCTCCTTTGTTTTCTGCTGGACTTTGGGGGGCATCTTGGATTATTTGGGGGAGGGTTTATCTAGCGGTGTATTTTCTGGGGGAGGAGACGCGAGTGGGGGGAAGAATGGGGAAGAAAAGTTGGGGTTAGTCTTTGAATTCTGCTTTCGAAAGGAGGAAGAGTTGTCCTCTTCAGACGGGGCTGCATTGTGGGTGTATGGAATAAATCTTCCACGCATTCAGGCCACAGCATGTCCAGTTTCTACTATCGTTAGGTCCCCCGCGAGGTTTTTAATGCGATAATTGGCTTAGGGAGGACTGGGAGGGACCCCAAACTCACGGTCGCGAAATAGTGGCACCTCCTCAGTGAGACATTTTCACAAGACACCAAACGTTTTCAACCGTTAAACCCTTACGACACGATAGGATATGCACGGTGACGAGGATAAACGCCGTGAAATTCGCCAAAAGGGTGAGGGAACGCACACAAACAAGAGGCAAAGGGGGGGGGTCGGGGGACCCACATCCGAAGGCGACAGCGGGCGGGGGGGGGACGAAACGAACTTTTTATTTCGGCGGAGGGCAGAGAACGAGCAGATATTCTTGGCGGGGAGCGATTATTTACTGAAATTATTGTACTTACAAATTATTGGGTGATGGTGTTCGGGCCTCCCTCCTTGCTGAAAATAACCCGGGGGGCGGGGGGGTCACAAATTTCCTCCACACTGCTAAGGAAGGAAAAATTAAAATTTTCGGTGAAAAAAACGACCAAGATGCCAGAATCGCATAAAGCTGAGAAGAGGAGGGTGCAAAAGGCTAACCGTGAAGGTTAGTGACTGTTTTGGATCGGGAATGATTTGTTGGTGTGGAGGCGAGAGAGAAGTTCGGGAGGGACAGACTTTGCGGGTTGTGAGTGAGTGTGAAGTGGGTGAAACGAATATTTTTGAAGATACTGACGGGCGCGGTGCTTTTGTCGGTGTGTTTGGAGACGCAATACATCTTGGGGCCAGGATTGGGGCCAGCAAGACCCATTCATTAGTGAGGTAGGGGGGGGAGTTTGATATGCCCGCAGCATGCGAACTATTCAGCAAACTACTTGCTAAGGTGAAGGAGAAGGAGAAGAAGGACAGTCCAGTCAACGCTAACATGTCTTTCTTGCCCTTACCTCTCTTACCCATTTTTTCTTCTTTTCACAGCCGGGATTGGGGATGAGATGGGACGCATCGTAAGAGTGAAAGAAGCGGCAAAGATGCAGGCTTGCAGTATTTGTCAGAAAGAGCTGAAGATAACAAAGACGAATACTGAGCTGATCGCGCACGCGAATTCGCACGGGAAGGACTTGGAGGAGGCGTTCCCTGGGGCGTCGGCTGTGGCACAAGAAATGATTGCCAAGAGCTCCAAGAAAGATGCCAAGAAGGGAGGCGATTCAAACGAGACAAAGAAGGACAAGAAGAAGAAGGCAGATGCAGGGCTAGACGACCTACTGGATGCGGGACTTAGTGCAGGGAAGAAGAAAGGCGGGAAGAAGTGAGTCATAGGGTTTCTTTAGTTTTTGTTTTTTCTTTTTGTTGTTGTATGAAAATATAGATATGGTGGAAGTATGGTTTTCTCGAAAAAGGTCAAGCTACTTGAAAAATGTTCTGCTCGTACATATTTGTCCTCTCCCCATTGGTTGGTGTCTAGCACCAAAACCGTTGTCCTGGTGGTGTTGTTGTTGTTGTTGTTCTTCTTCTTCTTCTCGCCCGTGCAGCTGTATTTGCTGTCCTGTCGCCAAAAACTCGAGTTGGAGCTATCCATAACAGCGGATTGTGTCAGTGCAGCCTTTCTCGGCATTCTGGGCATTACCGCCCCTCCCGCCCCTGGACAAGTACTGCTGATGGTACTCTTCCGCTGGCCAAAAAACTTCAGCAGTCTGTCGAGTGTAAAGTTGGGTTAGTTTGTAAGTCTGCGCTTGGGTGATGCAAGTTGTTACGTGTCTCAATTACCTTCAGCTCAGATGCCATTTTCTTAGGCTGGCCCAAAAAGTTCTTCCCAAGGTTTGCTCCGACTGCTGCGAACCGGTCCGCTGCCAGCTTAGCTTGAGCATCTGTATGTGTGTATACACCGGTTCGGTACTGCGTTCCAAAGTCATTTCCTTGACCATTCACAGTTGTGGGGTCGACTCTTGAGAAGAAAACATCCAAGAGTTGGTCATATGTGACAACTTTCTCGTCGAAAAATACCTGCACCGCCTCTGTGTGTCCAGTACCCCCAGAACAAACCGCGCCGTAGTCAGGCATGTCGACCTGCCCCTGAGTATATCCAACAGCAGTGCCAGTAACACCCTCCACCCGCTGGTAGGCAAGTTCAAGTCCCCAGAAGCACCCGCCAGCAAAGGTGGCAATTGAATCCCCAGAGGCGCTCAGAGATGGGACCTGCTTGCTCATGGCGGACGATGCTATGTCGTCCGCAGGTGGCCTAAGGTTCTGATAAGTTATTTTTGGACCGCTGCCAGATCCAAAGATCCCCAGCGATGTGCCGATTCTCTGTGTTGTTGAGCTGGCGTTTCGTCTAGTCCTTACAAATGAGGGGAAAGTGTAAGAGTTCACTGCCGACAAGGTGAGAAGTATAGGCGCCACCAAGTGGAACAACATTATGTTAAACGAAAAGATGAACAAGGGGGAGAATATTTCTAAAATAAAACACACAACAAAAAAAACAAAGGATCGTAAGACTTTTTGGAAAACATACATCAGAAAAGTCTATCACAGCGGTATAACTGGCGCCATTTTTACCGAGGATAACGAGAAAAAAATTTGTTTGCATTATTTCTGAGGTCAATCAATCCCCCCTCAAAATCTATCCCCCACATAAACAAAATGTGCAATCCAGAGTCACCTACTGGAGCGCTATGTTACATGCTTTGCTCAGCGCGCTGCCAAGCCAGCAGAATTGTTAGTCAATTGACGTTCTTTCCTCCAAACCCTGCATTCTACAAATTTACGGCTGACGGTGATCTTCCCTTGGGGGGGGAAGAAGAAAGTGAGGTAGAGATGGCAAACCCCGCAGCGGTTACTAGGTCGCAAACGCACCCCGCGTATAAAATTAGTCTCGACGCCTCCCTCATATGTCCTAGCATCATCTCTATGATCTGCTCCTGTGACATTACCACGCTGAGGGTGCCTGTCCAGAGCCCCTCACGCTGGTTTGGCTGCATTCAGGGTGATGTTCATGGTGTGGCTACAGTTGTATTGAATAAAAAAGAAGACCAGCCGCCGCAGACCCGGAAGAAAACGATCATCTATAGCCATGGTAATGCCGCCGACATAGGGATGATGTTTGACAGGTTTCTCCACCTTGCGCTTCTCCTGGATGTACAGGTTGTTGCTTATGATTACAGTGGCTACGGGGAGAGTGAGGGAACTTGCGGAGAAATTCAGGCTTATCGAGATATCGAGGGAGTGTATGAATACGTGAGAAATACCCTTAATGTGAACGACGAGGACATAATAATTTATGGCCAGTCAGTCGGCTCTGGCCCCTCGTGTTATCTCGCAGAGAAATACGACCTTGGGGGGCTTGTGCTGCACAGCCCGTTTCTGAGTGGCCTGAGAGTGCTCACAGAAGACCGCTGCTTGAGTTGTTTCGATCCTTTCCAAAATATCAGCAGGATTTCGTCCGTGAATTGCAAGGTTTTCATCATTCATGGAGCTGCTGACAAGGAAGTACACTTCAGACATGGCGTAGGCTTGCAGGAAAAGGTTAGGGAGGAATGCAAAACAGAACCTTGGTTCGTTGTCGGTCGTGGTCACAATGACATTGTTGATAACGAGCGACAGCTCCAAGAATATATTCGTCGTCTCAAGGCTTTCCTGCTGCTTTGTAGTTAATATTAGTGATGACGGCGTTGTTGAAGCAATTGAAAGGAAGAAAACAAATGAGACAGTAGTTTTTCTTTGTTGAGAAGTTCATTGTTGTAGTGGAAACACAATTTTTTTTTTTCCCGCATTTTTCACTTCTGTAAGTGCTTGCTACTACTTTTGAAGGAAGGACTTGTAAAAGTAAGTGGTTCAGGTGGTGGACCTAACTTTTCTACTTCTTCGCTAGTAAGCGCCGGGTGCAGTTCCGGAGCCGGAACTCTGCTACCAATGGCCCACCCTGCCTTCGGATTCGTTTTCTTCTTCATGGGGTTCGACTGAACGCGAATACGGTCACTTTCGCTGTCCTGTTTGTAAATTTCAGCGAGCTCCATATCACCTCCCCAACCTTCGATCGCACTTTTCTGGCTTTCCCCCCCTCTCATAAATTTCTTCTTGACGCCAGAAAATATGTCGAAGAAGCTGCTGGGCCTAATACTTTGATTGCTTTCGCGGGTGTTGCCCCGGCTGCTTCTCGCATTTGTCTGCTCAATGCCGCGCTTCGCTATTGCGACAATGTCGTCCGATTGATAGCCCTCTTCTGTGGTACGCCAGAACTGGACAATCCCGAGAGATATACCAACAACCAACACCAAAATATTCCCGCAAATCAGTACGTAGCCGAGGTTCTCTTTGTCGAAACTGTCAGATGCCAAATCCTGATTCTTTATTACCAAGGCACAGAGCATCAACAAAAATATTTGGACGTAGCTCAACACGCTCAAGTAGTTATCGCGTTCATTTTCGTATGGCCACAGTCTGCAGCAAATGACGATAGCAGCTCCGGACATAAGCATTCCCACTGAAAGCTGAGTGCTGCTGCCTGGCTGAATAACCCCCAGTACTCCTGTTAAGAGCAACCGGAAGACAGTTACAACCACTTCAAAGTACCAGAAATTTGGCTTGTAATTGTCGTAGAGGAATTCTATCCCGAACAAATCTTCGTCTTTCTCCCGTTCAGCCACTGGTTTGTTGATATGGTCCTTCTTTTTGATGAGAAGGAACCAAAACACCAATGGGATTCCAATGGGATAGACAAGCACCATCAACCCGCTAAAGATTGAGTAAGTCTTGTAAGCGCTGGAAGAGCAGTCGATGCCGTAATCAACAATCAGGTATCTCTTGCCAATGTCCAGGGTATCGCACGGGAACGCCCCAAAGAGTGTCGTACTAACGCTCGGCATAACACTGTAGGCCACTATCAGCATTATAGTTCCCATTAAATCCTTATTCCGAGGCATAATCAGAATTATTATCCATAGCAAGAGGCAAATGATGATTGGCAAAGTCGTCATCGTGACGAGCTGACTATAGAAGTTAATGGCGCTGTTCAAACATCCGAAGCTAACCATCTTAAAGATATTCAGTTTCAGGAAATTGAGTGAATCAATCGATGATGTTAAGTTTTCAGGTAGGCTCATGGCGGGGACGATAGAGGGGAGCACCGCGATAATCTGGTAGCTTACAAAAAAAATCCTAAAGGCGGCCTTCAAGCCCCTGAATTGCCTCTTGTACTTGGAGTAGAACTTCTTCTTGACAATGACGGCGGCGATGAGAAGGAGGAGGAGGGTTGATACGTTCATAAGAATGCTGGCAGGACTAAGAATGCTATCACAACTTTGACAGATGCCGGAGACGTCCTTAGAATAGCCGCTATTGCAAACGTCACAATAAGGACCTCCGTGCCCAACGCGACAGTAATTTCCTGCTTCGTCATTCCCAACGCAAGCTTCCGCCACGATACAGCTCATGACCACTCTTGAAGTGTTAGTCGTCCGCCAATAACCAGGCTCGAGAGGTAGACGCTCTAGCGTTGCCTTTTTCACCCTTTTAGAAACGCCCTCCATCACAACCTCGCACATGTTATTGCCATTGTCGAAGAAACCCTCGAGACAGAAACATGAAGATCCACTCTCCGCTCCCTCGAAGTTCGTGGTGCTCCTTTCCATATAGTCGTCGCAAAGCTTGCAGAATGACTGTCCCTCGTTGTCCGTATATTTACCAGCTTCGCAAAGGGTGCACATTGGTGCGGCTGCCCCGCTAAACTTTCCCTTGGCACACGGAAGACACTGTGTATGTTCCTCATTGCTATGATAGCCGGGCTGGCAGACATCGCAATGGCTGCTCTTCATGTTTTGGGAGATGAAACCGGGACCACAGGAAACGCGACGATCGCCGTCAGACGAATATTTGCCTCTAGAGCAGTTGACATCTCGTTGTAGGGTGGCATTGTAGTGCTGGCCAGGCTGAGTTTGGACGCACGTAAAACTCCCAGGTTGGCAATGAGCTCCGTTGCCACAGGGAAGACAGGAGTCAGTAGCGCCAGTGGAGAATGTATTGGTAGGACAAGGCACGATTGCCGTGTGGTCTGTATTCGGGATGTAGCCAGGGGGGGAAAGTTTGCAGACTGCGCCACCAACTATGTCGCTGTACTCGCCGTTGCCAGAGCAGGGATTGCAAAAGTCGCCTCCTCCGAGGCTCGCCTTCCCGATCTCGCAACTCACGCAGGAGTTAATTGTTTGTGCGACTGCCTTCTTGCCTGCGCCACAAAAATCACAGGAAGACTGCGCGGAGAGCGATTGAACTTTGCCCTTCGTGGCATCACATGACAAACACTCGTCCACTCCACCAATGCTAATTTTGCCTGGCTCACAAGCAACACAATCATGGACAGTCTGGTCTGCTTTAAATCCAGGCCCGCAATATTCGCACTGGTCGTTACCGGCGCCGGTGGCAATGTAGCCAGACAGATGGTCGCAGGTGTCACATTCAGATGCCCCAGGATTACTCATCTTACCCGCCTCACAATCAATACACCCAGTTCTCAAACCGTTTTCCTTCTTTCCTCCGGAGCAAGATGTGCAGACGGGAGAGCCAATGGAATTAGTTTGGGATCCAGGAGCGCAATCGACACATTTAAGAGAGCCAGGATACATCTGCGCTTGACCAATCAAGCAGTCGGAACAAGAAGACTGACCCCGCTGATTGTTGGCCTGTGGTGGTTTTGGTTTAGTTTTGGTGTGTGGGGGCGACTCTTTTGCATTGCTTTTTTTCTTACTCACCTTACCGGGGGGGCACTGCGTGCAATCGACCGTACCGGTCCCGGCTGTATAGCGGCCGGGTATGCACTGGTCACACTCGATTGCACCAGTTCTGTTGGTGTAATAACCGCTAGAACATGAGACACAGTCGTGCCGAGAGGGGGAGCCGGCAGTGCTCAGAGATTTACCGCTTGAACAGGGTAGACAGTAAGAAAAACTGTCGGCACCCTCGCGTTCGTTGTAGTGGCCCGCTGTGCAGTTGCGACAGTCTGAACGAGTTTTAGACTGAATTTCGTCGTTCCACCTACCTTTTGGGCAGTCGGCGCAGTCAGTGGAGCCAACGACTTCGTTGAATTTCCCAGCTATTGCAGTAAAAGGTTCAAGTGTTAGGTTCAGCTAAAACATGAAATTTACGCTCAACATAGCTGAGATACACTTTCTCTCACCCTTTGACTCACCTACACACGGGGTACAATGATTCACTGCCGCAGCAGACTTGGCAATTCCAACCGGAGGAATGTTGATGTCAAGGTCATCTGCCCATGTAGCAGATTCACCCTCAGAACACCCACTTTGTACATGAACAATACTTGAAGTTCCAACATAAAAGTCACTCGATCTACTGTTTTCCGAAAAAGCTGTATTATTCTGAAAGACCACACCCAAGAGAAATACTTCACTCTGGTGGGCGAAAATACCGCCACCAAGGTTGGCGGAATTATCCCTAATCGTACACCTTCGGAAAATTGTGGTCGTCTCAAAGACATAAATGCCCCCTCCATTGTCACCGTAATCGGGATTACCGCCTTTAATGGTAATGCCCTCGAGTGTCACTCCCTCAGAGCCTACTACATTTAATCTAAGAACGAGGTGAGTGTAAAGACCATCGAAAATGCAATCCTCCGATTCTTGGCAGATGACAGTTAGTGGCTTATCGATTACAAAAACCTCGCTTTGGCTGAAAACACCCCCAGTCACCAGTAGAGTCCCTCCCCTAGGTGTGCTAGGATATAAGACTGAAAATTTCGGGAGAGCAAAAGGGCACCAAATTGAACCATCAAATTGTTCATAGGTTGAGCCAGGGCAAATGTCACAGGCAGAAATGGATGTTGACCCACTTTCCACCGTTGCGTATCCACGAGGACAGATCAGGCATGATTGAGGGCCCAGATAGTACCCTACATTGCAGTTACACTCAGAAACTATCGTGGACCCTGTGCCAATCGTCGTGCCTCCTCCACAATGAGTGCACGCCTTCGTGTCCGTGGCATCAGAGTAAGAGTTGGCTGGGCAAGTCTGGCAACTCATTGTTTCTTTCGTTGATGGATCGTCAAAAGCACATCCACTCCCTGGCCCACAATCTGACGTACAGTAGCGTATGCAAGCGCTAAAACCAGTCCCATGAAAGCTAGCGTACCCAGTGGATTGCCAATCAATAACATCCCCAGATGCAATTTGTAAACTTTCTGGGGCTGTAGAACCACAGTATTGAGTGCCACTGATTGTCAAGTAATCATTTAAACAGTCATACGCCATAATATCAAACATTGAGAAGACCAACTCGCCATTTAGGTTGTTGGCAATCCAAGAACACCGTTCATTGTCGCCGTATTTTGGGGATCCAATATTACTGAAACAGTCCCCTGTCTGGGCACAATTCCCTGAAGAAGTTAGCATCTCCATTTCTGAGAGTCGTCTTTGGGTTAGTGTCGTAGTACTTCGCCCGCCCTTCATTAGGAGCTCTTTGGCTTGTGATGACAAGAATAGACAAGAGAAAGTGGCACACCAAACGAGGAATCTGAAGATAATACTTCGCCCGCCCTTCATTAGGAGCATTTTGGCTTGTGATGACAAGAATAGACAAGAGAAAGTGGCACACCAAACGAGGAATCTGAAGATAAGACGTGGAACCATCACATTCATAGATATGAAGGGAAAAGAGGATGGTACCTGGTTTCAATCAAAGGAATTTTTTCAGTGTCAATTTTTTCCCTTTTTTCCCTTTTTTGTGACTTATTTTATTAACCAAAATCTGATACGTCACCGTTTTAAGAGAAAATATCAATGTGAAACACAATTAACATAATCCCCCCACTAGAAAAATCAGGATTAGGGCACCCCAAAATGAAATTATTAAACACCAAAAGAAATACTTAAGAGAAGAAGAAGAAAAAGCAAGAAGAAACTGCCCAGGGTACTACTATCTGTCAAAACAAACCAACAACATTCCCTGCCTCATCAAGGTCAACATCGAAGAAACCGGGCCTCGTTGGCAGTCCAGGTATAGTCATTATTTCCCCACAGATTGGATATAAGAATCCGGCTCCTGCGCAACTTCTGACTTCGCGAACAGTGATTTTGAATCCTTTTGGGACTCCCTTGGCACTGGCATCACAAGAAAAGGAATACTGTGTCTTGGCCATGCAGATTGGCAAGCTCCCGAATCCGCTCTTTGAATATTGGTCAATTTGTCTCTCCGCAAGATCGCTGAACACCACGCCGTCAGCACCGTAAATTTCCAAACTAATTTTAGCAATTTTTTCCTTGATGCTAAGAGCATCTTCGTACAAAAGTTTGAAATCGTCTGCTTTTTGGTTTTCACAGGCCTTCACAACAGCTGTGGCGAGAAGTCTAGCGCCTTCTCCCCCCTCTGCCCAGTGGTTCGATAAGCAAGCATCATCTGCACCTGCATCGAGTGCTGCCTTTCGGACGATGCATATTTCTGCTTCAGTATCAGTATGAAATTTGTTAATTGCGACGATGACTTTGACCCCAAACTTTCGAGCATTCTCGATATGCTTTTGGAGATTACAAACTCCCTTGGTTAAAAGTTCGGTGTTCTCTTGGACATACTCCAAAGGAAGCGGCTGTCCGGCCTTCACAGGGGCTCCCCCTCCGTGCATTTTGAGCGCCCGTACTGTGGCAACAATAACTGCGCACTTAGGCAGCAAGCCACTCACACGACACTTTATGTTGAAGAACTTCTCCATTCCGATATCAGCCCCGAATCCGGCCTCTGTCACCACAAAACCGTTGTCCTTGTTGACCAAATTGAGGCCCACAATATCAGCAATAATGCTAGAATTCCCAGTGGCAATGTTTGCGAATGGCCCAGCGTGAACCAGCACAGGCGTGGCTTCAGCAGACTGCATTAGAGTAGGTAAAATCGCGTCCTTCATCAAGACCGCCAAGGCACCGCCACAGCCAAGATCGTCGGCAGTCACAGTTTCCCCCGCCCTTGAGTAACCTACCACCATCGCACCAAGCCTCTCCCTCATGTTGCTGAGGCTCGTGGACAGTGCTAACACCGCCATGACCTCGGAAGCAACGGTGATATCAAACCCTGTGTCACGGTCGTGCTGTATGCGTCGGGATTTAAGCTCGCCCTCGTCACTTTTGTCTCTGACCGTCTCTTTGGACCCGATCCCCACGCGAACTTCCCTCAGGTGACGGTCGCACACATCCAGCACCCTGTGCCAAGTTATGGTTGCCGGGTCAATATCCAACCGAGAGAATCTCGTCCTCTCCGCTTCAGTCAGATCTTCCGGATTTGAGTCCACGCCGATGCCCAACTTCTTTAGGCGGCGCTTCATTACGGGTGAAAAATAGCCCTTGTCCAGCACCAGACGCCTGAAGAGAGCCTCGTCAGTTTGCGATGCCTCGTGGAACATCCGGGTTTCAAGAGCTGCAGCCAGAAGATTGGTCGCAGCACCCACGGCGTGAACGTCGCCCGTCAGGTGAAGGTTGAATTCGTCCATCGGCACAACCTGTGAGTATCCCCCACCCGCTGCACCTCCCTTGATCCCAAAGGTCGGGCCCTGGGAGGGCTGTCGAATGCATGCAATGCAACTCTTCTTCAGAGTTGCAGATAAAGACTGGGCTAAACCAAGTGTCGTAGTCGACTTACCCTCGCCCAATGGTGTGGGATTAATTCCAGTCACAACAACGTAGTTCGCATCCTCGCTCAGATTCCTCACAGACTTCTCTTGGTCAATTGTTCTTAGAGAAACCTTTGCTTTGTGAGGTCCCCAGGGATGCAGAAAATCGCTATCAATTCCAATGCTTGACGCAATGTCTGTGATAGGAGGGAGGCCATTCTCGACAAGTGTTTGTGAAATTGCAATGTCGGAGGGGACTGGCTGTTTACACTGAAGCTTCGACATCCTCGGAGACAATTGGGAGAGAGGGGTTGTTCGGGAAGATTCAGATGAAATTAGTCAAAGTGGCGCGCGCAGTGTTTGAAACTTTACAGGTCCGGAAGTGGTGCAAAAAGTGTGTTAAGAGACTTAATTGGCACGTTTTGCCTCACTCTCTCTCTCCAAAAAAATAGAGGCAGGAAGATTTCCTTTGAATTTTTCTTCTTTTGCAAAATCTTGCACATCTACCAAAACAGGAGTCCGTTTTTGAGCGCTACCTATTCAAAAATCTTCTAAAGTAGGTTATTCTAGGTTATTTAGGTCCCTCCCACAAAACACAATGTACAATGGCATTGGCCTGCAGTCGGTAAAGGGTACGGCTACGTCGGGACATGTCCAAGGCAATAGATCTTATGTTCGTCCTTCCAACGTCCGTCGGACGAAAGAATGGAACACGCAGAATTACCAAAAGAATGAGAAGGGGTGGAAGACTGTGGGGGGAAGCCGAGTGAGACAGGAGGCGGTGAAAGAGAGCAAAGAAAGTCTTAGTGCTCACCAGAGAAAGCGACAAATCGAGGTGCAGGTGTTTGAACTGCGTTGCAAGCTGGAAGACCAGGGGGCTAAAGATGAAATGATTGAGAAACGCTGTAACATTGAGCGGAAGAGACTGAATGAGATCTACGAGAAAGAGTTTGAGAAGCAGAAAGAGTGGGAATCGAGAAAGAGAGAGCGAGCGAACAGTCGTGAGCTGGTTGATGCAAACGCCAGTGATGGTGGTGATGGAAGTATTGACGATGACGATGATGACAACGATAATGTTAACTCTGAGAAATACCGACCCGACAGAAAAAATGACAGAAGAGGCTACTATTCCCAGGCACCCCATCCCAACATGAGTGCTGCGAATTTGAACAATAAAAATAGCCGGGTGGGTGGCAGTGCTAGTGGTCCCAACCACGAGAAAGTACTCAAGAGCAGCCAAATGACTAGGCTCGCCAACGCGTTTGGGATTGACAAAGCTGAGGCCGTTGAGGGGCGGGCATTCGATAGGGAACTGCAGGAGAAAGAGAAGGAGGCGAGAAGGAAGGTGAGGGAAAAGAAGGAAAAGGACGCGGACAAGTTGAGGAAACGAGAAGAGAAGCTTAGGAAAAAGGAAGAGAAAGCCAAAAAGAGTATGGAAAGGGGGAAGGGCTCCACGGAAGAGACTAAGGAAGACAACAGAGGACATGCATTGAGCATCGATGATGTTATTAAGGCGGACCGGAAGAAGGAGAGCAAGAAGAAGAGAAAGAAAGGCAAGCAATCGAGCAGTAGCAGTTCTTCCTCATCTAGCAGCAGCAGCGGCAGCGACAGCGACAGCGACAGCAGCAGCAGCGACAGCAGCAGCAGCAGCGACAGCAGCAGCAGCAGCGACAGCAGCAGCAGCAGCAGCAGCGACAGCAGCAGCAGCAGCAGCAGC
>Ga0115555_1001248_pt1 | contig 17489 bp, 8 predicted proteins | sample COGITO_mtgs_1104_2_FD_87285 | JGI IMG/M metagenome (GOLD analysis project Ga0115555, IMG submission 87285) | Pelagic marine microbial communities from North Sea - COGITO_mtgs_110407 | ecosystem: Environmental > Aquatic > Marine > Epipelagic | place: Germany:Helgoland, sampling site Kabeltonne... | reverse complement strand
TGCTGCTGTTACTGCAAGACGAATTATACGCGCAGTATTCGCGGGGGAGTTTGCACGCTTTGCACGTTTCAACCGCAGTCGCGGACGGGTGTTTGGTCCACGCAGATAAAACCATGATTTTAATGGAGATTTTGCCCCATTTTTCCCCGTTAAAATGACAGAGGGAGAAAGCACTAAAGAAGACAAAGATGAAGAATGCGACGACGATTTACTCGCGAAGAAGGAGCTCACGACGACTTTGTCAGAAACGACGAAAATTCATGCCACTGCATTCGACCAATCCTTCGAATCCATCTTACACGTGGAGCAAGAGTGCATCGAAATTGGCTTCCAAAGCGGCCAATCCGACGGGGAAGCGAAAGGCTTCAAAGAGGGCGAATCGATTGGGTTTTTGGAAGCCTTCGCGATTGGCTCGGAAGTTGGACACTATCTCGGAGCGCTGAGAGTTTGGGAGAGGGAATTTTCGTCGTCCTCGCCGGATGGGACGACGACGACGACGACAAACCTGGAGGAAAGAAAGAAAGAGCGGATTCGAATGGCTTTGGGACAGTTGGAAACCGCTTTAGGGGATATCGTCGCGAGCGGATGGATTGGAGACGATAAAGATGGAACAACGAAAGAAGGAACGGACACCAATCTGGACGAAGACTTTACGGAAAAGTTGGAACGTGCTCGCGCGTGTTTTCGGAAGTGCACGGCGAGTTTAGGCGTACACGGGAAGTATAAAGGATTCGCGGAGGAGGAAGAGGTTGCGAAAGAGGACGGAGACAACACTTTTGCGAGAGATGATGCGTTTTAGGATATTCATATAGGAGGAGAGTAGTAGATTTTTGTACAATGTTAGCATATTACGCCGCAGCCTAGACACTCGGAACCGCCGTAAAATACCGCGTATTGCCCTTTGGCTAAACCTTGATCCTTGCCGTCGATTTTGATTTTCAGCTTTTGATTTTCAGCGGTATTAGGTGTTGTTGGTTCTACGTGCAACACTCGGTAATACGATTCGCCGTGGCGCACTTTACACCGCTCGATGCGCGAAAGTTGGTCTGCATCCGAGTCTCTGCACCAAGATAAATCTTCGCACTCGAATGAGTCTCTTTCGCGTTCGTTTTCTTCGCTGTGGTACGCGCGAGAGATGAAGACTACGTTCTTTTCCACGTCCTTCGAGTGGACGTACCAAGGCCCCTCGTGCGCTCTTTTATCGAGCTTTAACCCTTGTCGTTGACCAACAGTGTGGAACCAAAATCCTTTGTGCGTTCCGAGCAATTCGCCGGATTCAATCTCGCGAATTTCCCCCGGCTTCGTTCCTAAATGTTCTTCGATGAACTCGGAAAATTTGACTTTCCCGAGGAAGCAAATACCTTGAGAATCTTTTCGATCGGCGTTAACGAGCGATAAGTTCTCCGCAATTTCGCGGATGCGAGGTTTTGATATACCACCTATAGGGAACATCGCTTTTTGAAGTTGCCAACTGCTTAAATGCGCGAGGAAGTAGGTTTGATCTTTTCTCGCGTCGCCGGAGGCGACGAGTTTCACGTCCGTCTCGTCGTCCTCCTTTCTCTCGAGCGCCGCGTAATGCCCGCTCGCTATTCGATCAAACGTACCAATCTCTTCCTCGTTTGTATCTAACCACTCTCGAAACGCTCCGAACTTTACCCTTGAATTACACAAAATATCCGGATTCGGCGTTTTCCCTCTCTGAATCTCCTCCACGGATTGTTTCACCACCAAATTCCAATAATCGTCCGTAAAATGCACCGTCCGTAACGGCACCCGCAATCGTTCGCACACTCTCTTCGCGACCATCACATCTTCCTCCCACGGGCACTGGTCCCAAAAATTCCGAAAGTCGTCCTGAAACCAAATCTGTAAGTAAAACGCCACGCACTCGTGCCCGGCGGCTCGGAGCAACGACAACGCCACCGAACTGTCCACGCCGCCGGAGAGGAGCACGGCTACGCGAAGTTTCTTCCCCCGCTTTATAATGCGAGCGCTATTATTATTATTACTACTACTACTACTACTCGCATTACTATCATCGCTACGTAAAACCGGTTCGCAAAACCGGAGTATATCTTCATCCGCGGAGGTGTTCGTTCCCACTGCCTCTCGATAAATTCGCTCAGGGAAAGCCAAACCATTCACATCCCCTTCGTCGTGTGCTCCTTCTTCGGGCGCGTACGTCAGAGAACTCCGCCCCGAGCTGTTTTTACTGATATCAACGACTTTGTCTCCTCTCGAGCTGTTCGTCGCATTCATGGAATCCACGAAAGAAGAAGACGTCCTTCCCCGCTGCTCTTGCTCAAAAGGGGTAAATTCAGGTTCAGCCGCCGCCAAAAACCTCCGACGATTCGACCTCTTTCCTCCTCTCAGTCGTCGCGAAAAGAGTGGTGTTGTTGTAATTGTTGTCCTTTGTCTTTCTCTGCTCCATTTTCCTTTCCGCGATGGCAAAGCCTGCCACGGACTTGGAAGAAGCATTTCGTGCGACATAATTGTGCAGACGAAAGGAAAGAAGTGTTAGGGGAGTTGTGTGAAATACGCCATAACATCGAATGAATATCATCCGCGCGAACAACCTGAATAATACAATTTGCTAACACAACTACTACGTTCAATTGTTTTCTTTTCCCTTACACACTTAAAACCTGTCTTTTACAGCGCGCACGCGACGGCGGAGGCGACGTTCTCGTGGCGCAGGAACTCTTTGAGGCTGGAAAGTTTGCTCGGGTGACCCTCGATGGCTTCTATGAGCTCTTTTTCCGTGCACATTAAAGCGACGCCTTTCCAGTCTTTGGCACCAGAGGCAGTCCCATTCGTCGGGGCTCTCTTGTTGTTACCGTTCGCGGACGGCGCGGTGGCGGCGGCGGCGGAAGAGTACGAGGAACCGTGACCGCTGCTTCGTTTCACGATGCGAACGAGTTTCATGCGCAGGAGAGTTTCAAAGGAACGCGCGACGACGCCGTCCGTGGCATCTTTGGCGGCACCAAGCTGCTCGACGCTTCCCATTTCATGAAGTTCTTGGGTGAGGGCGGCGATGGTGAAGTGAAACCTCTCGCGGGTAAAGTGCAGACGGTACGCCGCGACGCACAAGAGAAGTTCCAGAAGCGAACAACTTTTCAAATTCTCCACGAAATCGTTCCTGGTGAAGTCTTTCAAGGCGCGAGCGAGATCGGATGGTAATAATACATTTCTGCTGATGTTGTTGTCGTTGCCGTTGTTATCGTTAAGCAAGGCGGCGGTAGAAAAGAGAGTCCTCGATTGATACGCCATCAACGCCGCGATGGCTAAATCTGAAGCCGTTCGCGGAACGTTATCGAGCGTCGCGATCGCTTGCAAACGCGTCTTAACCAGAGGTGTGTTGATGGCTTCGTCGACAGCAGCATTCCACGATTTTATCGCCAGCTTACCACGTTCGGAGAACAATACGCCCGGGATTGCGCTGCTGCTTTCGGCTACACCGATGTCTCGTTTCTCCGTCAACGGAGGAACGATTTGGGCGCTCACTTTCAAACAATTACGCACTCGCTCTGCCAAAAACTCTTCAAACTGCGCCAGATTTCTGGATATGCTCTCGTCATCCACGATTTCTTTTCCGGTGGCGCGATCTTTCAACGGTTGTCCCGTGCGTTCATCGAGAACGAGCGGAGGGATGCATGTTTGAGACTCAACGACGCAATATCTCGCCGTGAATCGCGATTTCACTCTCTTCTCAAGCGCTTCTTCCACGTCGTGTCGCGAGGTAATCGCGATAATTGCTATTTGAGCGTGTTTTTGCTGCAGCAAATCGAGCATTGAGTATAAGAACGTTTGTTTCTTGCCTTTTCTGGCGAACAAATCGAAATCGTCCAAGACGAAGACAGCCGTTTTCTTCGCACCTTCCAACAGACGAAGCGTTTCCTCAACAAAGTTGTAATTTTCTCGCATGTTCGACGCGACTTTGTTTGTTGCGCTAGCGTTGTTTGCGGTGCCACCAGCTGTGTTGATGCTGAAAACGATATCGTCCACGAAATCGTTATCGAAAACTTCGTCGTCGTCCATTTCTTCGTCGTCCCACATTTGATAACTCGGACGAAGTTGTCTCGCCACCTCCCGCATCCCAATGTTGTCTTCGGCGTGCAAAAGTCCCGATAATCTAACGACTGGTATTTTCGCCTCCTTATGTTGTTGATTGCCTGGTTTTCTTCTATTGCTCATCGTTGTTGTCGTATTGTTGTTGAGCTTTTGAAGCTTTGCCAGCGCTGCTTCTACAATGGCAGTTTTACCGACGCCTCTCGCGCCAGAGAGACACACGGCGATGGAATCTTCATGACCGGTAACTGTAGGTTCAAGTTGCTTCACTAGATCATCTCTGGTTCGCCTCATCGAGGCAGTGAGAGCGTCGCTATCTACTATGTTGCGTGCTGTACTGTATTTTTCAGTCGCATCGTTGTCACTGCAGTCTTCATCATCTATCATAGCAGCGCGTGTTGTCGCTTTCAACAACTTTTCTCGAATGACTCGTACAATTGCTGCCGCAGGCGTCATGCCTCGATTCGTTTGCAGCGCTTCAAAGAGTCTTGCTTCAGCGAGCGTTTTTTTCACGGCCGCTGCGCGGTCTTTCGTTTCTCTTTCGCGTCGATTCATCTCTGACTTCTTTTGCTCTTCAACTTTGCGCGCTTCCTCTCTTTTTGCTTCCTTCGTCCTTTCTTCCTCTTCCTTCGCTCTTCTTTTCTCTTCGGCTTTTTCCGCGCGTCTTTGCAACTCTTCCGCTTTTCGGTCGGCTTCTTCTCTTGCCCTTCGCTCTAGTTCTTCTTTACCCGGACATGCCTGTTCGTGACGAATTCTTCCCTGCTGGTTTTTACACACTTTGCCGCACTTGCTGCATTCGTTACTATTCATCGTGCTCTTTTCCTCGATCTTTCCGCACGGCCCAGAGAGATGCAGTTTATGTTTGTATCTGGACAAAAAGTTCTGATTGCATTTCGAACACTGATACGCGTAATCGCTTTTTGCTTTACTACCCTCGAATACGTCTTGTTCCTGTTGTTGCAGCTGTTCATCATCTTCTTCTCTTTCTTCTTCTTCAATCATGTCATCATCATCGCCATTCACATAGTTGCCGCCGAAATCGTTGTCGTCGTTGTCGTCGTTGTGGTGGTGGTCGTCGTCGTCATAGGAGCCATAATCGACGGGCGCATCATTCACGATCATCCCATCATCGCCATCGTCATTATCCGAAATACCAAGAGCTTCCATCACCCGTTTTGGTGCCGCCTTGAGATGATCCTCATTCATCGATTGCCCCGATTCCCGTAATATTTTCTGATCCCGCAGCCAAGTCTGGACCGCGTGCTCTTCATCGTCGTCAACAATTTCACGTTCTTCTTCTACATTAACATCTACTACTAAATCTTTTTCTTTTTCCTCTCCTCGTTTTGCATTTCCTTCGCTTCTACCATCTACATTCTCCTCCCCGTCTGATATCGAAACCGAAGGCGACGATACCACCGGCGCTCCGCGATGATCATCATCTCCTTTCTTCTCGGCAACCGCATCGGTAGTAGTAGTAGTAGTAGTAATAGTAGTAGTAGTAGTAGCAGCAGCAGCAGTATCGTTTTCTCGTTTCTCCTCCTTGTGATCGCCGCGGTCGTTCTCTCCTCCTTCACCTTCTGCTCCGCCGAGCGATGGAAACTGTCTAATTTTACCTGCCAACGGCGAAAGCGACGTTTTCTTTTCCTTCCGCTCAAAAATTTTACCGCTCGCAACCGGTGACCCGCTCAAATAGTGCGCCGAAGGCGGCGCGTCCTCGCCGTCCTCGTCGTACTCTCTCCCTCCCGGATGCATCTCAAAAGCTACGCTATTCGGTGACTTGTGCGTCACGATAAAGTTTGCTCCACCGTTCGGAGAAATCAAACACGAAGGCGGTCCCAGCGACGGCGGAGACGACAAACCAAGCAGAGGACGTTTAAACCCCATCGAAAACGAGCTCTCTCCGTCGCTCTTCTTCTTCATCATCTTCTTCTTCGCGGAGGCGGTTAAAAAGTCTTTGCCGGAGACGTACTTTTTCTCTCCCGTCGTCATACTCATCAGCTTTGGTGGTACAGTCGTTTTCTCGTTCTCGTCGTTCTCGTCGTTCTCGATGTTATTCTTTTGTTCCTCTTCACTATTCTTCGTCTTCTTCGTCGATGATGATGGAAAAAACGCCCCCGCGCTACTCCTTCGCCTTCCTTTTGTCGTATTAAATACGCCACCGATGCGTCCGGCAAAATCGGTCTTTGTCTTCTTCGAACTCGAGAGTAGTTTCATCGGCGTTTTCTCTTCTTCTTCTCCCGCATTGTTTTCCTCGTCTTCCTTCTCTGCTTCGTCGTCTTCTTGGTAGTCTTCTCCCTGTTTCCGCTTCTTCTCGCTGCTGAAGATGTGCTTCTTCATCTTTCGCATCATCTCTTTTCTCTTCTGCGTCAAATGACAACAAAGCGATGAAGATGATGACGATGCTAATACTAATGATAAAGTTAAGAAGAAAAAAGGGAAAAGGAAGCGACAAAGCGTGGAGAACGACGAAAACTCTCTCTTTCTCTCTCTTTCTCTCTCCGTGGCTCTTTCGTGCGTTCGTGCTCGCGCGAACACTGCGCGCGTTCCGAGAAGTGTTGCGAGAAATTGATTTTTGAAAAATTCTTTTGTTTGTTGTTTAGGGTTTGTTTGCAAATTAAAACTACTGGTATCATCCTATGACTATATATACTACTTGTACATATCATCGATCATCATCATCGCGAGAAGAAGAAGAAGAAGAAGAAGAATCACCCATGATCTTCGCGACTGCGTTCAACTCTCGACTGATCAACTCGAAGCTGGTGAAGGTGATGGCAGCCGCCGGGGTGGTTCTCAGCAAGTTCGTCCCGACGCCTCGGTAAAACGCCTTGGCGCCGCCTTCTCGGTAAATGTCCGCGGCTAAGGTGAGAGCACCGGAGAAAGGGCCGTAGCCTTTGACGTGCATGTGCGATCGGAGGACTTCGTGCGGGTACGTGAGCGTGCTGGCGATGATTTTGGCGACGCCAGAGGAGAGCGCTAAATCCGCCGCGGTGAGCTCGTCCGCGGAGCGGAGGGTGCGGAATTGCGCCAACTCGTGTTTTAAACGCTCGTAGATTGGGAACTGGATGGCGACGTGGGAGATGCCCATGAGGGATGGGGCGAGGCCGGAGTAAAGGCCTGGGATCCCTTCGCATCTCGCGATTCTTCGTAACGCGTCGAGGGTACCTTTGTACGGCGCTCTCGCGTGGCCGACTAAAGAGGAGGAGAGCGTTTCGGAGTATTGCACTTGGAGTCTAGTTTTGGCGACCCAGAGCGGGTTGGTGGCGAGGATGGTGGCCGCGCCCGCGCCTCCAGCAGAGACTATGTGCGCGAGCGTGTCGTTCCCGTGCTGCTGCTGGTGGTGGTGGTGGTGACTACCGCTTGCGCTGCTCTCTCTATCGCTATTCTCGCTACTACTCGTCGCTTCGCTCCCGCTCTCCCGCCTATGTTGCCTATTTCTTAAATCCGCGTTCCTCTTCCTCCGCTCTCGAAACACGTGCTTCAAATACCCGTACGTGGTAAAATACACCCCCCAGTTCGGTAACAACGCCGCCACCGTCGGTCCTAGTCCTCGATACAACCCTCTCACCCCTTCGCTTCGTGCGATTTTCTTCAAACTCTCCATCGTGCTCATATACGTCGAGTCGCTCAAGGTCGACACTTGCAATCTCGTTTTCAAAACGTCCAAAGGACAGACAATTACGGCCGCAATCGCTCCGGACGTTGCCCCGGACACGCAGTTCACCACACCGGTGTCCGATAAGGGGAGGTATAAGGACGAAGGGAGGATATCGGCGATATATTTTCTCCGGCGTTCTTGCGCTTCGTCCGATGAAATCATCATCCTCTCGTCCTCGTCTTCCATTTTTTTACGCGCGCGAAGAGTGCGATGAAAACACTCCTGTTCAAAACACCTCCTCCCTGTCTCTCCCTTATACTCTCTCTCTCTCTCTTTGAACCGTATCCGCGCGAGAAAGGAGGAGGAGTTCTGTAAGAAGTTTCTTATTTAGGGGAGAAAAAAGTCAAGACAAGTGGAGGCCAAACGCACCAAAAAGCTCTTTCTTTCTTTCTCTCTTCTGTGTTGTTTGTTTGTTTTGTGTGTATTTTCGTTCTCTCGCAGAGTGTTCTCTCGCGGCGTATTCATTCACTTCATTTTTCAATTCATTCGTATCTTCGGATAAACACGCAACACACACAACACACGCGAGACATCACCAATTGGAAAACCACATTGGACACACAGATAACAGAGAGAGAGATACAGAGAGAAAGAGAAAGAGAGAAAGATATGTCGTTTTGTTGCAGTTACTCTTTTGTTTCTTCTGCCGTGTCTTCCTCCGCGCGAATGAAGACGACGTCGAGAGGAGGAGGAGAACAACAACAACATCAAAAGAGGCTGATGATGATGAAGTTGATGAGCAAGAAAATGGGAAGGACACGTCGCTTAAATTGCGCGATGATGATGAGTGCATCGAAACGAGACAGAACGACGACGAATAAAAGGAGAGGAGACAGAGGAAGGCGCGCACTCCTCGCGCCAGTGTCGGCGATTTTAGACAACGAGAATAGCAGTACTAGTTTTAACAACGCGACGAGCAGCGGCAGCGGGGAGAACAACAACAAAGGCGGGACGACTGAAAAACGAAGGCGGAAAAGCAGACAAAAGATTACGAACAACCCTTCGATCAACGCGTTTCAACAATTTTTCGACGTGGATGCGAACATCATAACCACGGAAGAAGAGGACGACGAGGACGACGAGTTTGAAAAGACGCAGTTGGAGATATGGGGACAACTGACGAAGAGTTTAGGGAAGGTTTTGATGTTTACGTTTGGCGTTCCGTATTTCGCGAGTTGTTCCTTGCAGGCGATGTTTGTGGATCCGTGGTTGGAGTTGAAGGTATCGAAGCATTCGAGCAGTGGTGCGAGTATGAGCGGGTCGTATTCGTCTTCGTCGCTGACGAAGACGCAGACGGAGTCGGTGTGTAACGACATCGCTCGGTTCGAGAAGCGTTTGTATTACGAAAATTTGGCGCAGTTTCCAGACGAACAAGACGCCGCAAAGTTTGAGAAGACGAAGAGGAAGTTAGTGGCGGAGGAGATGAAACGGTTGGAGATGAAAGAGAGAACGAGGTCGACGAAAGCGCTTGGTAATTGGATCGGGAGTATGATGTACGTGAGCATTTTGGCGTGCGTTTTAGTCTATCAGAAGGAGTTTGTGTCGAAAATGTTGACCGAGTTGAGCGCGCAGTTCAACGGATTGGATTCGGCGACTCAGGCGTTTGCGTTGATGCTCGGGGCGGATATGGTGGTCGGGTATCACTCGAGTGACGGGTGGCAAGCATTTTTGGCTTTTATGATTACTCGATACGGAGGGGATTATCATAAGTTTGAGACGTTTGCGAGAATGTTTGTGGCAACCGTACCGGTGTTTTTGGACGTGTGTTTCAAGTATTGGGTGTTTAACAAGTTGAGGAAAATCTCGCCGAGTACGCAAATCATTCTGAGCGAGATTGAAAGGCATTGAGAAACATACTACTACATACGTACAGTACAGAAAACTGATGTTGTGAACACTAATGCATTTACTTCTTTATATAATATGATTAAAAACCTCCTCTTGTGCCTACCGTGTTCGAGTATTAATTTCTACTTTTTTTAAGTTTGATTTTCGCAGAAGTGAACGACTGAAGCTAAAACGTCAAATTCGTGCCATCTCGCGACGTTCCGAAACACGCGCAAACCATCACGCAAGGCGCCCGGCTTAGAAGTGGTTTCGAACAAACCACCACACGGGCATCGGTTCTGGACGTGACCAACTTTAATTCTCGTGCATCTTTTGCACTTCAAATCTTGCGTCTGCGCTTTGCGAACGCGCGCGTTTACTTCGTCACAGAGTTTCATCTCAATCCACTGGAGATCGTATCGATTCTCGCACTCCGCGCAGCGCCACTCGCCATCGGCTAAATCTGGATCTCTGCACAAATCTAAATCTCGAACGTCGCCGCAACATTCGCACACGACGTCGCGTAACGCGAAAGAGATGCACGGTTCGCGAAACGTCGCTTCCGGACCAAACTCTGGAACGGAGAGTAACTTGAGTGCATTTTTGCGACATCTGGCAACCGCATCTGCGATCGTGTCATCGAGAGAAAGCACGGCAATTACTGTTTTGACGAACGCTAACGCCGCGTTGCCTCGAAGGTGATTTGGTAAATGCGCTCCGGGCAAATTTTCCGGGAACAAGTACCTCTTGTCGAGACGAGTAGCGCCGTGCGTGGATCTCGACGCGTGCTTTTCAAATCCGCGCGCGACTTGGAGAATTTTCGGCGTAAAGTGCGAATCTATTTGCGCGCAGAGCCATGTCGCTTTCTCTTCCTCAATTTTGAGTCTGTTTCTAGCCAAATTTTGGTTATTCGCGTCGTCCGCGTGGTATTTACTCTCCTTTTTCGTTTGCTCTGGAGTTGCGTTCTCCTTCCCATCGTCGGCGTCGGCCCTCCTCTCGGCGGCGGAGTCCGCGTTCTCTTCATTGGTATCGTCCTCATTGAGTTCCAAATCGCTCAAATCATCTGGTGCTTCCAGTTGTGCCTTTATTCTATCCGTCTGCGCAGCAGACACGTCTTTGTCCTCTTTCGCGACACCGAAGCGACCGTCGGGACCGAGTTCGCGTTCGCGTTTCCACGGAAGGACGATAAAGTCGCCAGCGATCGCTTTGAAGTGATCGCTCAACGCCTCTGGAAGAAAAGTGGCGATGTTCCAGTGCATTTCGAGCGATGCTTCGTCCCCTTCGACGGCATGTGGATCGAGTTGTGTATCCGTCGGGACGTTTTCCGTCTCCATCGGCGCCTCCCCAGCCCCGTTGTTCAAGAACAACTTCTGAAGGACGGTCTCGTCTGCAGCCAAACCCCCGAAATCGTGCGGTCCTCTAAATAAGAGCGTGTGCCAGACCTTCGTGGGTTCGAGTTCGAGCCAGTTGAATAACTCCCGCGTACCTAACGCGTTACGTAAACCCGTGATGAATGCCGACGCCGAGGCCAACGAATTCTTCTTCGTCGACACGATGACGCGTCGCGTATCCGCGAAAACGACATCCGCGCCTAATCGGTTGAGTTCTGATATGAGTAACGTGAACACTTTTCTCGAACACAACTCCACCAAATGCTGTAAACCCGGTTCTCGCATTCTCGAATTGGAAGAAAATATCCAGCGTCGAAGCTGCGCCAAAGTGGCGTCGGCGATTTCGTTGCCTCGTTCTGACGCGTCTCGGAGCATCTCTGCCACCATCTTCCTCAACGTCCGAAACGCGTTCGACGCGTCGTGTCCACCGCGGTCGGCGACGGTAGCATTGCCTCCATCGAAACCTAACAACGCGCCTTGTTCGAGATCGTTCAAGATGTGTGAATTCACGATGGCGCAAACCACCAAGTGATGGACGCGCAGCTCGCAACAGACGGATCTGTAAACGCCGGATTTCGAAAGTTCGCATCTTGGCGATTCCATCGATTCCAAAGTCAACGTCGAACTAAGCTGATCATCCATTGATCCACCACCGTAGTCTGGCTTGCCGTTTTTCCCAGACCAGAGAACTTGATGTTCATCGTGAAGTCGTCGCGCGAAGAATGTATCTAAAACGTGCGTGGACCAGTCCGAATCGAGATTACAGAGAGGAATGTGCGCGTAGCGGGAGATTTGGATAGACTTCTCCAAATGTTTCGAGGTGTGCGCGAGACGGATAGCAGCTAACTGCGCAGCGTCGCGTTGCCACGCGATGCCTTTTTCACTGAGATACTCGATGTCGCCAGAGTTGAACGGGACGACTAGAATGGGCGAATCTTTTAAGGCGGTGAGCACTTTCTCAAAACGTTTCGCCGCTTTCGCGTTCTTGTTCATGCCGGCGCAAGAGGAAGCGAAAGTGTCGTCGTCGTCATCGAATTCAGGAATACCGTAACCAACAGGCGGTGCTTCGAGCAAGACGACGCTTGGACCGTTCGAGGCGTTTGCAAACTCAGAGACTGCGTCGTTGAGGTTTTTCGCTGCCGCCGCAGACGTCCTGGCGTAAATGACGCGCCATTCGCACTTTTCAGAATCTCGATCTTCTTCCATTTCCTCGTTACCGTCGACGCGTCCTTTCTCGCCTTCAAACATTTCCGAAACGAATTCACTGTCAACTTCGCGAACCGATTTTCCTCCAGGTTGGAGCAATATGAGCAAACCTTTCGATGTCCCTTTACCGCCTCTCTTTGGAAAGTGTGCGGCAAAGACGCCTTTGCCGTCCAACGCCGCGTGATAAATCGAGCAGTGGCGCAACAAACCCGCGGATGAAAGCGAGCGATCGTCCGTAAAGTCCATCATAGACGGCAAGTAGTTCACTTCTGTCGTCGTTTTCATGTCCAAATTCGTCGCGGATACTTCCAACATAGGTTGCACTTTCTTCTTCAACCCTTCTTTGTGCGTCTTTTTCAAATCGTCTAATATTTCATTCGCGGCTTCTCTCTTCACTCGAGCGACGCACCCGATGGTTTGAATAGACCAATCTTCTAACGGTACGTCTCGTTCATACACGCCAACTACGTTTTTATCCGCGAGTAACGCTGCGACGTCTCTGCCGTATTGAACCGCGGACAATTTCGAAGCGTCAAACTCAACTTCGTAGACATTCAACGTGCTCGTGCCGTCTGCCGTCATGAAATTATTCGTGTTTTGTGCTCGCGGTAACGCAACGTTGACGCGCTTTTTCCCGTTCAAACCTCTATCACCTTCGGGATCGGGATGGTGCGTGGCAACGTACACTTTTCTCGGCGCGGAGAGCAAAACGGAACGCATGGCGCCATCGGCGACGACCCAGACGCGGAAAACGCCCGCCGGAGGTTCTTCGACTTCGGCGCCGCCATCTTCCAAGGATGAAGGCGCGTTGCCTCGCGAGTAATCATCGATGGAGACAATCTGCCACGGAGAGGTGGCCAAAGACTCGTCGACGTTCTCGAGAAACAAGTCCATTTGGCCGATGAAACTATCGTCGTTTGCGCTGTGACGGCGCTTCTGACGAGGAAGGCCCTCGCGTTCGCGACGTTGATCTTCGAGATCTTCTCGATGTTTTCGCTCGCGCTTTTCCTTGCGCTTTATGCGCCAGCCTTTCGTGGCGTGCTCGAGCCACGACGCGTAATCGCTGTTTGGATCCGGTGCAGGCAAATTCATGTTACCAATCGGAGGCGTTCTGGGCCCGCCGTGATGGTGTCCAGTGTCGCGGTGTCTCTGGAACACGCGCACGCGCGCGCCTCTCGCCGGTGTAATTCTAGCCGCGCCAAAGTCTTCCATGTCGTGTTCATCATCGTTGTCGTTGTCCTCGTTTCTCGTATCTTCTTCGTCCTCGTCTTCCGAAAAGTTCAATTGCTCGAGGTATTCATCCTTGGTCTGTCTGCTGAAGCCCGTCATGGAATCGAGTTTGATCTGCTTGCGCTTATCCTTGAGTTCGCGAATGCGCTTATTTAACCAATCCGGGTGCACCACGCCGGGACACGGATTCTTGACGTTTTGCAAAGCTGCCGGAAGGGAGATAATTTTCTGCACCGCGCCGCGCAAACGACCTTTGTAATACTCCCAATCGAGAATATCGCGCAAGTCTGGCATTTCGCCAGCTTCTCCCGGAGGAGCATCTTTCAACCACTCTCGCAAATATTTCCTCGCGACCGCAGGTGTGCTCGAAAAGACGGAAACCGGAATGGCTCTTTGCGAAGTAGGCGCGCCGTGAGGTTTCGCCGAGATGATGTATTTGCACACCAAACCTTTATCCTTGACGAGATCAGGGGCTTCGAGAAATTGTGCGAGTCTTCTCGCCGTCGTCACCGACGTGGACTTCCTATCGCCGTATTCTGCCAACGATTTACTCATAACGCTCGATTCCGAAATGTAATCGATGAGTTGTTCGTCGTCAATTTCTTCTCCTTTCGTGTCGAGCATGTCCAGAAGTCGATTGGCGATGTCGCCTACTCTCTTGTACACCTCTTCCAGCGTCTGCCCTCCTAAAAATGGAGAACTCCCGGAATCTTCAAAAAGTTCGGATTGAAACACCTTGATCAACTTCAACTCGCCTCTTCTTTTCAATTCGAAGCCTTTCAACTCCTCTAAAGACCCGTCGTGATTGAAAACCGCGTAACGCTTCTTAATCAGCACGCCTTCTTCTTTCGACGCCGGTAAAATCATCGCCCTGTACGGACCGTCGACTTCAAACTCGATGGACATCTCCGAAGACTGCTTGTAAATTTGCTTTTCTGGGTCGACGAGCGTTTGATATTGATCGTTTCTGGTTTGCAAATCGGTCATGCGGTTGAGAACGACGCACGGATAGCTAACCTTCAATTTTTTCTTCATGTTTCCGGACCCGTCGCTGTTCGGCTCGAACGTGTATTCCTCCGGGAACGTACCCGGAAGACAGCACCAGATACCGTCGGTATCCAACTCGAGCGGCATACCAATGTCATCGACGAGTTGCTTTGCCATTTGGATGATGCGCGCGCCAGTGAGCGTGACAACTCCAGCCATTTCCATAGAATACCATCTCGCGCCTTTTCTCATGACGTACCCGTAAAAAGAATTCAAAATACACTTGTGCGCGAGCTGTAAGGAATCGTACAACGTCACCATATCGGCCGCCTCTTTCGTCTCGATAGGGTTCCCTTCCTGTTTCGCCGCGGACAGTCTTCCTTTCCATTGTTTGTTCAACCCTTTATACTCGTATCTCCGATCGCGAAAAGTTCGCACGGTATCGATGTAAAAACTGTTCTCTTTCATGCAAATCGAACTCTTTTTCGTTTCGACCACGGGCTTCTCCATGACTTTTCTGTACACTTTTTGCGAGTACATCTTTAAGCGCGTCTTCTTTGCGATTTCTTGCTCTTGTCTGCTCAAATCCTTCCAAAACCGTTTCGGTTCGCCCGGAATTAGCGGCGGAAACCTTTCGATCTGCAACTGCGCTTTGATTTGCGCGTAATCCGAGCTCGTCGCGGAGTAGTGTTCGCCTCTCCACGTCCACTCCATTTCTCTCAAGCAAGTTTTACCTGGACGGTTAAAATCACACGACGCGCAAATATCTTCGTTCACGTTCGCCATCGGTTGCAACCGATTGGTCAAGATGATGTTCGGGTACATCGCCGCGACGTCTAAGTGATAAATCAGCGGATTCACCTCGCAGTTCGGGTTATCGCGCAATTCCTCCAGCTTCTTCACGATGCCTTCTCTAATCTCTTTGTAGTTTTCGACGTCATCTTCCGTCGCTCCTTTACCTTCGTGCTTCAGCGCGTACCTCAAATCGTCGTCAACGGCGTCGATGAGTTTTTGGTACCCTTTCGGTTCCAGCTTGAACTTGACCGGAATGTCCGAGCGAAACACGCCCGATTGCAAGCACTCCACGTGGCCTCCAATGTACGTCTCGCTTTCCAGCGGATGGCCGTTGAAATGCTGTTCGCCCGCACCTCTTTGCTTGTTCGGGCACACGATGTTTCCTCGATACGCTTCAACCATGAGCAAAGACTCGCACAACGTCCCAGACCCTTTTCGTAAAACTTCATCTGGCGTAAGCGGAATGATTGTCGCCAACGAAAAGATGAAAGGATGAACGTACTTCATGTACAAATAATACGTAGACACGGCATCGGATACCGAATATGCCGCCATAGTTTGCGGTTGCGAGCGCGCAAATGGAAGCATATCTTCCGGGTCGACCTCGATGGGGTTAAATTTCAACAACTTCTTCGTGACTGCTTTTAAACCGTGCGACCCAGCCGGTAAGTACGAATCTCTCTTCACCCAGTGAAAGGCGTCCAAATGCAAAGCAAACTTTGACCTCGTCTCCCCGGAATCCGACCCTCGAAAGCCAATTTCTCGGTACATGGACATCCCGTGTTTTTTCGCTCTCGTTTCAATGAAAGGGAAATCGAAATAGTCGCCGTTATACGTCACGTACACGTTCGGTTGCGCGTCGCGCATGTGATCGAACCATCTGCGCAATAGCGCCTTCTCGTCCGGCTCGTTCCACACGATAAACGGCCCAGGATATTCCGGTTTCGGATTGTATTCAAAATCGTCGCAATCTTCGCTGACAACTTCGCGATTGATAATCAAATAGCCTTGCCCGTCCAACATGTACGAAATCATAAACACTTGATCAAACTCGGCGTCGGGAAACTTCAAAGGCAATTTCGTCGTCTCGATATCAAACGCGCACACTCTCACTTCCGCTCTTCTCTTCAAATCTGGCCTGTGCGTAATGATTACATCTCCATCACCAATTTCAACTTTCACGTCGTACCAATGTCCACACCTCACCTCGGAATCAATCATATACCTCATGTGATACGGCACGTCGTACTCTCTGATATCCAACATCGCGTCTTCGTAATCCGTGAACGTCTTCTTTTTCGAATTTTCAAACACCCTCTTCCCTCTCGCGTCTGTTTGCATAGCATCGTTCCCACCGCCATTTTCGTGCGCATTTAACGCATCCTGCTCGTGCAAAGCCTGATACGCCACCGATGCGTTCGATTTCGCCTTGTTCTTCTCTACGATTGGCAACAACTCTCTCCGACACTCGTACATGCCGCTCTGCGTGTAAAACGAAATCTTCAAATACGTCTGCTTCAACCCGCTCAGATGATTTTTCAAATCCAAATCTTCCTTGTCCACTAACTCCACCTCTTTCACGTGCTCTTTATGTTTCCTTCTCACGTACGCCTCCACCTCGTGCTCGCTCCCGGGCGAAGTTGCGAGCATAAAATACGGCGCGTATTTCTTCTGCACTTTGAACACGGAACCGTCTTGGCAGGAAAAGTACAAGTTCACCGCCGCGTGCGGCTTTTGCGCTTGTTTGCACTCCACCGTCGTCTGTTGCGTCGTAATAACACGAACGCGTCATAAAATAAGAGAGAGAGAGAGAGAATGCGCGTGCACGCGTCAGCGCTAACTCGTCGTCGCGATTATTCGGGTCCGCGCGATATCGACAACCGAGAAGACAAAAAAGAAGAACAAGAAGAGCGTAAACGACGAAGAAGAACACGAAAAGCGCGAAGACAACTTTGAGACGATGAGAAGACCGGCAGACTCCTCCCGCTCGTACGTTGTCGTCCGAGAGTGGTGGTAAAAAATCAAGCGCGCTCTCTAATCTGCCCTCTTTCGGTACAGGTTTGAAAATTTTTGAATTTTCCCTCTCGGGCTGCTCTCTTTCGCATCTCGATCGCGCTCGCGACGAAGACGACGCAGACAAAGAAGAAGAAGAAGAAGAAGATACTACGAATACTAAAACGTACCGCGCTGGCGTTGACCAACCATCCCAACTGCACGTCCTCCGCGTCTGCACCTTCTAAACCGTTCAAACCGGGCACGCGGTACCCCAACTCCTCTTCCAAATTGTCCTCCTCTCTCGCGATCTCCAAAGGCGTCTTGGTAGA
>Ga0115555_1001246_pt1 | contig 17500 bp, 7 predicted proteins | sample COGITO_mtgs_1104_2_FD_87285 | JGI IMG/M metagenome (GOLD analysis project Ga0115555, IMG submission 87285) | Pelagic marine microbial communities from North Sea - COGITO_mtgs_110407 | ecosystem: Environmental > Aquatic > Marine > Epipelagic | place: Germany:Helgoland, sampling site Kabeltonne... | reverse complement strand
TCGCGCGCGCTGACCGAGAATGTTTCTTTCTCTCTCTCTCTTTTCCTCCTCACGCGGCGGATAAATAAAAACAGGCGTCGGCGGTCAAGAAATACTCCGAGATATCGCCCACCCGCGCCACGAGTGCGGGACGCACAAGTTCGATAAAAATGTGGTGCATTTGCAGATGAAGCACTGCGCGAACTGTTGGTGTTACGTGTGCGATTTGAAAGCGCCGTGTGCGCATTGGGCGCAGCATTGCGGCGCTTATCCGTGCTACAAATGGGACGAAGCGAGACGAAGAAAGTTGGCCGGATTGCCGCAGGCACCTGGGAATGTCCCGCCGCCGGAGCCGCGGGGGTTTGTTTTTGGGGGGGCAGGCTTTGATGATGGCGCGAGGAGGTTAGTAGTCCATGGGGTTCATGTGAATCATCTTGCTCAGATCAACGCGTTTGCGTCAAATAGAGATATGGACGAACTGAGAGTTTTGTGCATCGAGGGACATCACGACATGTATAGAATCAGGAATAAATGCGAGCAACTGTTCCTTCAACTCCAATTCGATGGACTCGGGAAGAATCGATATGCTGTCATTACTCGGAAATCGTATGAATTATCGCACGATGGACGTTTTCTCAGTGGATCACAAAATGGACAAACTCGTAATGCAACATCGGAACAAGTTCTGCGGAGACTGAAGGAGAAGGACAATGGCAATTGGGTTTACTTCCCGACGAGTCCGCAATTCCAAGCGGCGTGGAAAGGCGCCTTGGGAGGGGGGAATCTCGGCGTCAGTTGGTGGGGAATTGGATATTACAAGCTGAACGCACCGGAGCAGATTTACAGTGGACACTTTCAAAAGTACGACGATATCCCGGAAGATCGCTTCCCGAGAAGCGCAGACGACTTCGATGACTATCAAAAAGTCTTTGCACAAGTTCAGGCTTTGGTGGGAGGTGCGCCGCAGCAAGTTGCGAATAGGGACAAACCTACGACGTTAATTCAGCACATCGCGCGAGTAAGGATCACTGAAGCATCTGATTACGACGACAAGACCAAAGTATACGAAGTACTCGCCGCCCGCGCGTGTATGCGACTTATTCACAAAAACGAATCTGCGTACAAGAATCGCATCGGCGAAGAGCCAGACGGCTTAATATCGTACGTGTATCCTCCGGCGAAAGTACCATTACCTGATCCAGCCGGAATCGCAACAGCCTTCAAAATTGGCACCGTCTCGATCCCAGTTCGCGCATCCAAAGCGCGCGGAGAGGAGTTTACGGAGGAACGCATCGCGGAGGAATTGGCTAAAGCACCGCACGGTCATCGATTCATTGATAAAGAACGGTGTGAAAATCACCAAAGGTACGGAACAGATGTAGACTTGACCAATTTGTTTAATTACAAACCAGACGCCGTCTATTTGACATCGCGAAGCGCTAGTGCGAACAGGCATCCTTTCAAGCCGTTTTTGGAGGCGATGCCTATTTTCTTGGAGGGAGACCCAAAGCCGCGATCGAAAGTTCCTCTGCGCATCTTATTCGTCGATGTCAGAAACGCGAAGGCGGAGTGGACGATATATGACGTGAAAAATAGCGATAAAGTGACGAACGTTATCGAGGATTTAGAAGAACGATACGAGCTGAACGAGAACGAACAGATCGTTTTAGCAACCGTGAAGTATAGGCCGGAGATTGTCACCCAAGTGCCGTTCGATAGATATTATATGAATAACCCTCACCATCAAGCCGGAGCCATTTCGGATGTTACGGGAATTCACAACACGGAGGTAGAAAGAGAAAGACGCGCGTCTACGCTGCCAAACTATTATCGTCCATTTTCGAGAACAGGAAACGATCGCAAGGACAATGTGGAAAAAATTCTGGTGGCTTACAAGACGAAGAAGGCTGAAAGTTTCTGCATCGTGCACCCGATGTTGAAGAAAACGTTCAAGCAGCGAATATTGCCGTGGCAGGAACACATGAACAGTAAAAGCGAAATCATCGACGAGGACGATTTGAAGAAGGTTAAAGAATTGGAAAATGGCGATTATTTACAACCGTGTTCGATTCCGATCATCATCGACGTGGAAGGCGCTGCGACGCAAAACAACAACGAAAAACAGTTTTTACGAAAAGTTCGCGCGGGCGAAAAGTATGGTGACCCGAAAAATATAAACGAATACATTCGCACTTGTGCCAGGCACATACATGATTGGGACGAAATTGAGTTTCCATCGAGTTTTACGAGTGAACAACGAAAAAACGTTCACGTGAGCGTTCAGCGTCTGAGCGTTCAGCGCAATTCAGTTCTCATCTCCACGATGTCGCGCACGATTGGGAACGAAAGAATGGTTTACTTAGTGAAAGGAAAGGACGTGAATGTGTCCAAATTCGGCGGTATTGACGTAAGTACTTTGCTCAGACAAAACACAGAACCTTTGTTGAAAGCTTGCGTGAAGAAATACGTTTCGGAAGAATCATCGCGCAAACGGGACAGAGATGGCGTCAAAGTAAAGAAAGAAGAAGTCGTTACGATTTCTCACTTTTTGCACGATAAAGTTCCTCACCTCGGCGACAAGAACAATTATAAATCGTTGAAAGATGGTTTAGATAAAGCGCTAACAAATAAAAAGCAACCTCTTCATCCCTTAAGCACGCCACGACATGCTCAACGGAGAGTGGAATTTCCAGAAATTTTCGTCACGAACGTCACGGCGATTATCGAGATCGATGACGAAAGTGTTGGAATATTAGCTGGCGTGAAGCGTGGTTTGCTCCCGGGCTGTGCGGATTCAACCGCAGAGGCTATCGAGGATTTGAAGCATACGGAAGATATCATTGACATGCAAATTTGCGAGTGTCAAGCTGTTGAGCGCTCTCAGCGAATGTGCGCTGAGATCTTCACTTCCTCGACGACATATTTTGACAGAAAGGGCGGATACAATGCAGTCGGAGTAGAAAAGAGATTGGAAGGTTTCCGAACGTGTAAAAAGGAACCGGTTTTTTGCAACCAACCGGAAATCCGAGTCGCGGCGAAAATGCGAAAGCAAATGCACAACAAGGGGCGCGAAATTTGGTATCTCGACGTCGATATCTACGCACGAAGGCCTGGAACTCTTGCTGACCCCAAACCGTACGCACACAATTTTTCCCAAGATTTAGCGTACACTCCACCCCCGGGATGGAGAATGCGCCTCGCTGTTCCAGTTCAAGCGTTAGGTTTGGATGCGAAAGTGAACGAAGTGCGAGACATGCTTGCGCCGCCTTCACTTTACAACAATTTCAGAAAATCGGGTGACCACGAAAGTTATGTCGTGCGTAGATTGAGAGTTACACTACCGCAATTATCGAAAAACGCTTCGTTAAAAAGAGAAGCGAGCGAAGTAGAAAATTGCTTCAAAGTCGGACACGGCGCAGCAGGAGCGGTTGGGCTAATGAAAGCGTTGGAGATGCAAGAATATCCATCGGTCGAACAACCTACGGGGTTGACGGTGACGATGCACGACTACCAGAGGCAAACGTTAAATCGAATGCTTGAGTTAGAGAGAATACCCGGTGGATTTCGCGATTTGGTGTGGTACGACGTGAGTGATGTGATGAAAAATGCGTCGTTGGACGCTACGGAGGAGAGATGGATGTATTCTCCCGGTTTTGATCAAATCGCGAAGATTGGGTGTATTCCCAAGACACCGAGAGGTGGCTTTCTATGCGAAGAGATGGGATTAGGAAAAACTATCGAAGTTCTCGCGTTGATTTTGGCACAAAAACCTCCACAAGGGTGGATTGAACACGGTGAAACGCTCGGTAAAGCTGGCGCGGTTGCAGACTGCTCGAACATGTCGAATGGAACGAACGTGAAGAAGCCTTATCGTTCGGGCGCGACGCTCGTTATTTGCGCCGTTTCGCTCGTCGGTCAATGGATCGACGAGGCAAAATCAAAGCTCGACGAAGATTCAGGTTTGCGTATTCTCATGTATCATGGACAACAACGCACGAAGAACCCGAAAAAAATAGCGGAAGATTACGACTTGGTTGTTACGACGTACCAAACGCTCGCAGCCGACCGCTCCAGAACGAATCCTCTCGGTCAGATTGAGTTTTATCGCTTGGTCTGCGACGAGTCGCACATGACGAAATCTTACAACACCGGGCAGTCCAAAGCGGCTTCGGAAATATGCGCAGTTAGACGTTGGGCGTGTACTGGTACCCCAATAGCTACGAATAGCGTGGATCTTTTTGGGCAATTGGCGATGCTTGGCGTTTCGCCATGGGGAACCGATCTCAAACGATTTCGGGACGACTTTAACAACATCATCTGTACGAACGCGGGTCCGCGTCGCTATGGGCGCAATGACATGATAGAGAAGTCTTCAAGAGAAATCAAGAACGTGTTGACGGTGATGAAACCAATGACGATTCGTCACACGAAGACGCAAAAACTCGGAAGAAACGCGACCAAGGACTTGCTCTCGTTGCCGCCAAAGACGGTTATCCACGTGCCCGTAACTCTTTTACCAGAGGAGCAGCGTCTGTACGACGAATTGCACGCGGACACGAAAGCAACGTGGGAGACGAAGTACAAGGCGAAAGGACACGCTCACGTTGCAAAGCGTACGTTTGGTATCATGTCCTTGTTGCTTCCCACGAGAAGATTGTGCTCCGGCGGCCGCTTGACAACGGCGGATTTGACCATCAAAGAAGACGAAGGCGCTGCCGCTGCTGAAGCGAACGGCGACGCCGAAGGCGAAGGCGATAACTTCGAGCAGCGAGGAGTTAAACGCGTCAAGAAAGAAGAAGAAGAAGAAGAAGCGGCTCCGATGGTCCCTAATAACGGTAACGAGGTGGAATCCATCGAAGCAGAATCGAAACTTCGCGTGCTCGTCGCCGAGCTCAAAAAAATGCGCAAAGACGACCCGACGAACAAAGCTTTGATCTTCACGCAATTCGCGCAAACCATCGAATGGTTACAAAAGCGATTACCGGATGAAGGATTTGGTTTCCGAACCATCAGTGGTTCGATGTCCGCGAAGAATCGCGATAAATCCATCCAGGCGTTTCAAAAAGACCCGCCGACGACTGTCTTCATTTTGTCCGTTCGTTCCGGAGCCGTTGGGATCAACTTGACGGCCGCTTCGCACGTGTTTATGATCGAACCGTGCATGAACCCGGCGCTTGAAAATCAAGCGATTGGCCGAGCGTGGAGAATGGGTCAAACGAGACCGGTGACGGTAAAGATATTAACCGTCCAAGATTCCATCGAGACAAACATCGTCAAGTTGGTCCAACAACGCACGACTGGTACAGTTGCCGAGAAAAACGACGGCGAGAACGATGGACGACCGGAGATAATCGATATAGAGGAAGAAGAGGAGAACATGCGTCGCGCGCAAATGAACAAAGGTGAACTCGCCGGCGCGATTCGCGCGGATAAGCAAAAGTTGAAGTTGGAGGAATTTGATCTTCTCTTTTCGCGAGGCAATTTGCTTCCAGAGCTTCCACCCGAGGATGAAGTTCCACGCGCGAAACCCGCTCCAGCGGTGGTGGTTAAAGATGAACCGATGGAAGACGCGGGACCTCGAATTGTTGGAGGAATGGGGTTCACGCGCAACGATGGTAATAATAACGACAACGACGACAACAATCTCGAAAACATCGGGAAAGATTCTCAAGAGAATAAGGACATCGGGTCGGAGGAGAATAGGCAACCTCTGGCGAAAGTGCAAAAGAGAGCGTCGCTTTCCGAAACCGTGCAAAACGCGGTGGGAAGCATGTTGGAGAAGTTTATGTAAAAAGATAAAGAGAACAAAGAGGAGGAAGAAGACGTAGAAACAAGGGGAGTCCGAGTGAGTGGATGAGGCGTTGAGAAACGCACATTTCTCACCATGAGTTTTGGACTTGGAACTAGTACACGCATACATCGATCGAGAAATTCACATACACATACACAAAAGAAATACGGAAAGAGCCGAGAGATGGTAACAGGAGCAGAAAATTCGAGCACATAGGCGACGATATACATTTGTAATAATAATTCATTCGAAAGTACTAACAGCTTGGCGCGGCGGAAAATAAACACAACCATTTGCGAAAACAAAACACGCGACGACTAAAAATAAAATTGTCTTCTCTCGCTATTTAATTAAAACACCGTGACGTCCGCCGCCAACAACACGTGATCGCTCGGTTCATTCTCGCTCGGGTACGGCCCGTCCGTCACCTCGTCTCTATGTTTCAGTGGCGCCACCGCGTCCACGCGAATGTTTTCCGTCACGAAAATATAATCTAAAGTATCGATGAACGGCTCGTCGTCTTTAATCTTGGCGTAGTTTGTGAAATCCGGCTCTTCGCCGTTGACTTCTTTGTAACAACTCACCATTCTCGCCGGCGGCTCCACGATGTACTCCGTTCCTTCGTACGGTATCGGGTAAAACACGTCGTTTTCATCCAAGTTATTCGTGGTCAACAACTCGTACGACCCGTCGATTGGTTTGACGTTAAAATCGCCCATCAAAATTGAATTTTTCGTTCCGTCTTTCTCGCTCTCTCGCATCGTATACGTCGCCGCCAACGCGCTGTGTAAAGTCATAACTTTCGGGTTCCTAAACATGCACGGCATGTGATACGTGGACACGCCCAACGATACCCCGGTCTGCTTGTGCGTCACGTTCGCATACACGATAGAATTAAACCTCCCTTTCGCCAACTCCCAATCGTCTTGCGGAGGATACTGCGGCCTCGCGTTCCTCGCCGCCCTCCACATCCTAACAATCGGATCCACCACGTACCTCTTCACCACGCCTTTCTCCTCCAAATCCTTCGGTTTCCTCGGCCACTTCGCGCAATCCGACAACCTCTGCACATCCACTCTCGATAACTCGTACGTATCCAACGGTATCGCCAACAAAACTCCCATGTAATTATTAAACGGCTTCCCGTACAAGTGCGAGACGACGTGGTACCCCCTATTGGCGAAAAACGCGTGCAACGGTCCCGACCACGTCATGCTCACCTCTTGCAACCCAATGATAGATCTCTTCTCCATCTCAACAGATAACTTCTTTTGCACTCGCTCTAACCGAACGAGCGCGTCTAAGTTTTTCGGATCGCACGACGTGAAATACGTCGGTTCCGCCAGGTGCGACGAGAGCACGTTATACGTCGTCACGCGAATATTTGCACCTTTTTTAACTCCTTCTGACATCATCATCGTCGACGCTTTTTTACTGCTCGCACCACCACTGCCGCGAGTTTGCACTGGCATCCTTTTCGCGAAGAATGCGAAAGTACTTTTCCGCTGGCACGCGATCGATGCCGCTCGCATATATATCTCAGTCGTCGTCGCACGTCACGTTTGAATGTGTTTCCAATGTAACAACACCACCCGCGTATACTTCTCGCACACGACTACGACGACGAGACGACTTGAATTTCGTCACTCAGTCTCTCTTCCGTTTCGTCGTAACTCTCTTACTCTCTCTCTTTCTTTCTCTCTCTCTTCGAAAACGAGCCTTTATTCGTCTTCTGTGTCTTCGTCCGATGATGTAATCCAAAGCGTTGGATTTGTGTCGGAAAACCTCACTTTTCAGCCTCCAAATCACCGCTGCGGTACCGCTCTGAAACTGCCTTCACGCTTCTCTTTCTCGCCGAAAAGAAGAGACGCGTTTGGTGTCGTTCGAGTATACGCGTTCTCTTTGAAGTCGTCGTTTTTGTGTCCCGAGAGAGAGCGAGAGAAAGGTAATACCATCGATTACTAAGCAGCGCACTCCATTTTCATCATCATCGTCATTTGTGTTCTGGAGTATTAAACATGCAGTTGCGACGAGCGTTACGACGCGTGCCGGATAAACACTTACCACTCCTCGTGACAATTTCAGCGTTATCGTTCGTGTTTTCTTTACTGATGATATCGATCGGGTATTTGTTTTTAACGGGGAGATTGGATATGTTGGAGGCGATGGACGAGACGACGAAGAGGAAGTTCCTCGATGGGTCTTCGTCTTCTTCGTCTTTAAGTTCTTCTTCTTTCCAGAGAAGTAGCATCGGTAACGCGGAAGAGGAGGAGGATTTGGAGGAGAATCATCACGATCATCACTTAGAATTAGCGGAAAATCCGGTGCACAAAGAAGACGGGACGTACATGCGCCACGCCGTGGACGAGGACGACGACAGCCATCCGCACTTGACGATGAACACAAACGGCATGTTCTTTCATCCGATCGTCCACACGCAGTCGAGTTATTCGACCGCGTTAGAAAATAGAAACTGTAAAAAAACAACTTCGAGTAGTAGCACGAGTGGGAACGGAGCGTGGGATCACGTCCCGACGTCGTCGTTGAAACAGAAACAGAAAGAAGTGTTCGATAGGTACGCTTTGACGGGATTTCGGAACAAAGCGACGACGGACGCGAGAATTTTGATGGAGTTTCTGCTCTCGATTTCACCGAAACCGCAAAACGGGTGCTGCGCGATTTTCGACGTCGGTGCGAACGTGGGGAAGTACGTGGAAGAGTTGAAGTCGATGCCCATCGCGAAAGATTGCGAAGTGCACGCGTTTGAACCGAACCCGGAGGTGTTTAAAATTATGTCCAGAAGAGTCGCGAATTTGAAATCGGTCCATTTGCACAACGCCGGAGTCGCCGAACAACCCGGGAACTTAACCTTCTACTACCAGCCTGGGAAAGCAGACACCGGAGGTAGCTTCATGCCGGAACACTCCTACGACAAATACGCCGACCAAGCGGGTAAAATGAAAACCGAAAACGTCAACGTCATCGCTTTAGACGACATCTTCGACGCGTTCATCCCAGACTCCGTGTCCATCCCGCTCGTCAAAATCGACGTCGAAGGACTCGAACACAGAGTCAAAACCGGCATGTCTCGCGCCTTAGCTTCCGGCAGAGTCCAAGCCGTCTACTGGGAACGCAAAGGCTCGTTAGATTTAGAACCGTTTGAAACGGAAGTCAAATTTATGGCCAACCACGGCTACAACGTCTACGTCATGGGATGTTCCGGCGCGAGAAAGCACTCGTGCGCGTTAACGCTCGTCCGAGTCGACGGGTCATTCTTCGACCCAATCTTCGACCCGAAACGACACCGCGCCCCGAACCAAGGCAAATACATGACCATGAACTTGTTAGGCGTAAAGCGAGGGCACAAGTTCAACGACGTCGTCGTCAAAAAGATGTTGGCTCAATAAGAAATTAGTCATTTTACTCACTAATATACCACGCGTAAAGAATAATAACAACACGAATAACACTACTAACTCTTGCAAACGCTCTTCTTCTTTATCAGTAGTGTGCATTATGACAACACGCGTAGTATGCCTCTCGCAAAAACAAGTACGCCGTTGGTAAAAAATGCTCAAATCAATTCTTTTCGTTTTCACATTTTTTCTGACCATTGTAAGCCTCAGAAAAAGAACTTATCAAGAAAAGAAGATGATTTTGATGATGATCCTCGCGCTGCTCTCGCTCTTCGCGACGCCCTTCTCGAACGAGTTTGGGGGTTTGGTCGGTGTGCACGGGTTTTACTTACCCGGCGTCGCGCCGCAAGGTGCGAACTTTTTACACGTTTGTTTGTTTTGTTTTTCGTTCTTCTTCGCGCGCTGAATGGTGTCTGAAAAGGCAACGCATATGAAGTCTCGAACGCGTTCGCTTGGATCGCGGAACGACGCTGACCTTTTCTCTCTCTTTCTCCCTTTCTCTTTTGAAACGACTGCGACCAATGAAACAATTTTACGATGCAAACTGTTATTGTAAAACAGATTACGCGCAAGACGACATCGTGTTCATGAAGGTGAACAAACTGACGTCGACGAAAACGCAACTCCCGTACGATTACTACACCATGCCGTATTGCAAACCGAATCCGATCGTGTACTCGGCGGAGAATTTGGGGGAAGTTTTACGAGGAGATCGGATCGAGAATTCCTTGTATTCGCTGGAAATGCGAAACGATATGCAGTGTTCGGTGGTGTGCAAGATAGATTCTTTATCCGAGCAACAAACGAAAGACTTTGAGACGAAAATAGAGGAGGAGTATCGCGTGAATATGATCTTGGATAATTTACCGGTGGCGATGGTGAAAATACGAGCGACGGAGGACGGGGAAGGCGAGACCGTGGAGAGGAAGACGTACGAGAGAGGGTATCCGGTTGGGTTTAAAGCGAGCGTGGAAGAGGGCGGCGAGGAGAAGAGTTTTTTGCACAACCACTTGAGGTTTACGATTTTGTATCACAAGGACCAAGAGACGGATTTGTCGAGAATCGTCGGGTTCGAGGTGGAACCGTTTTCGGTGAAACACGAATTCGAGGAGCCATGGGACGATGTTTCGCCAACGTTGACAACGTGTAATCCGGGGAGGATGCAATACGTGACGCACGGGTTGGCGCCGCAGATTGTAGAGGAAGGCTCGGAGGTTATTTTTTCGTACGACGTTTTGTATAAACAAAGCGACATTAGATGGGCCTCGCGATGGGACACGTATTTGTTGATGGTGGACGACCAAATTCACTGGTTTTCCATCATCAATTCCATGATGATTGTTTTGTTTTTGAGCGGAATGGTCGCGTTGATCATGCTCAGAACGTTACACAGAGATATCTCGAGGTACAATCAGTTGGAAACGAGCGAAGAGGCTCAAGAAGAGAGCGGGTGGAAGTTGGTGCACGGAGACGTGTTTCGAACGCCCGAGGCGAGTGGGTTGTTAGCGGTGCACGTCGGGACCGGGGTTCAAATTTTAGCCTGCACGTTTGTCACGTTGGCGTTTGCGATTCTCGGGTTTTTGTCCCCGGCGAATAGAGGCGGGTTAGGGACGGCGATGGTGTTGCTGTTCACGTTTATGGGTTTTTTGAACGGGTACGTGTCTGGGGTGTTTTATAAGATTTTTAAAGGTCCGGATTGGAAAGGAAACGCCGGATTGGCGGCGATGATGTTCCCGGGGGTGTTGTTCGGCGTCTTCACGTTTCTGAACTTTTTCATTTGGACGCAAAAGTCCAGCGGCGCCATTCCGTTTGGCACGTTTTTCATTCTCGTGTTTTTATGGTTTGGCATTTCGATTCCGTTGGTATACGCCGGGGCGTGGTTTGCGACGAAGAAAGAAATCGCGGAGGATCCAGTGCGAACGAATAAGATTCCGAGACAGATCCCCGAGCAACCGTGGTACATGAGCGGCGCGGTGAGCATTTTAACCGGCGGTATCTTGCCGTTCGGCGCGGTGTTCATCGAGCTCTTTTTCATCTTGACGTCCATTTGGTTGCAACAATTTTACTACGTCTTCGGGTTCTTGGCGTTGGTGGTGATTATTTTGTTAATAACGTGCGCTGAAATAACCATCGTGTTGACGTACTTCCAGTTGTGCAACGAAGATTACCGATGGTGGTGGCGTTCGTTTCACTCGAGCGGCTCGAGCGCGTTTTACTTGTTCGCATACGGGACGGTATATTTTTTTACAAAGTTGGAGATTACGAAAAAAGTACCGACGATGATGTACTTTGGATACATGGGAGTAGTGTCGTACGGGTTTTACATTTTGACCGGTTCGATTGGCTTTTTAGCCTCGTACGCGTTTGTGCGAACGATTTATAGCTCGGTGAAGATCGATTAAGACGAGAGAAGACCGCTCTTTTTAATAATACACATAAAGATATAAATGTTTTTATATATTTTCCTACTCGTTCTATGTAAAACGTTTCGTTCTTTTCTAAACCTACTTAAGTGTTTCGCGTGGAACATGTTATGAGCGCTCATCTCGCGTAAAACTATCGATGCACTTTATTCATCTCTCGCATGGAAAGGACGTGGATTAACGCTTCCATTTCTAACCCGCGCAAATTCGCCTCCTCGTCTATATGGCTTTCATCGTCCTCGTCCTCTATTTCGTTTATTCGGTCGTCTTCGTCTAGGACCATGGACAAGATCCTGTAGTTTTTCTCGGTGTTCGTCGAAGCGTTGCTATCGAGATGCTCTAAGGTAATACCTTCTTTCCCTGATTCCCTGCTCGAAGGGTGGTCAAAGTTGAGCCGTTGCCTCGCGCTCGCGTTTTTATCTTCCTCGTCTTCTCGCACCTTCATCTTTTTCATGGCCGAGGTCAATCGTTTCGGGCTCTTCATCGGCGTCAATTTCAAGTGTTGCGCGATGCCTTCCTTCGTTGAGTCGTTGGTACTTACGCTGTTGACGCTCGCGCCGTCAAATCCACCCTCCCTTCTGCTCGCTGCATACGCGCCCGATCCGATGCCAATTTTCGCCTCCAAAATGTTTCTTCTTTGCCGGGAAGGCCCTTCCACGGATGCTTTCCCCGGAGAGACCATGCCATCGTTCATCGGTATCTCCGGTAATGGCGGTAATTTCGGTCGCAACATGCTTTTCGCGCGACAGAAATAACTAAAGAAACTCACGATGTCCACGCTCTCTCTTCGGCGACCGCCCATTTCCGTCGCCGTTCTCGCCATGTCCTGCTCGAAAGAGGAATGCGACGACTTATCGTTCCTCGCATTCCTTAACTCCTGTCTAAATGCGTCGTTGCGTTCGTACACGTGTAAAAAACCATCCACGATGACCAAACCGGTCCCGCTATAGTTCAAATCTTTAAACACGTCCAACAGTACGTGCGCGTTGATGTACAACTCGTCGTTCAACGCTCTGATTTCCGGCGACTGTTTCTGTTTCAACAACTTCCTCATCTTTTTCTCTCGAGTCATTCCATTCTTTTCCTTTCCCGGCGCCATGCTCAGAGTCGCTTTCGAATAGCTTTTTTGATGCGGATTCGATTCGCTATCCTCGCTCTCCGAATCGCTCTCGCTCTCGCTCGCCGAGTTGTTGTTGTTGTTGTTGTTGTTGTTGTTGTTGTTCCTATCGCTACTCGTAAAATTCTTCAAATTCTTCACGCGCGGTATGAACCTCTTGAACCCTTCCTTCCGTCTCTCCATTCGTTCTTTCTTCTTCAAATTCTTCCGGACTAAACTTTTACACGCCTCGGCGACGAGCGCGGTCATACGTTTCACTCGCTTCAGCTCCTCCACGTGCTCTCTTTTTTCGAGGATTGCCGCTCGCACCGGGTCGACTTTACTCGACGACTCCTCCCCTCCCGCCGGACTTCTCGGACTGGACGCGAAAGAGTCCTCGTCCATTTCCGATTCGCCCCCGCTATTACTCGTCGCCCCGTTGTTACGACGACGACGACGACGATATTGAGCGTCGCCAATTTCCTCCTCATCATCATCACCATCATCATTTTCATCATCATCCTCCTCGTTCGCGGCGACCACTCGAAACGCTTCCACGAATTCACTCAAACCAATCCCTTCTTCACCGACGCCGCTAATCTTGGCGATAATCTTCGACCCTAACTCAAACTTCCTCTCGTTCTCGTCCTCGGTCGTTCCAAACTTTGTTTTCTTCTTCTTTTTCCCTTCGTCTTCATCTCGTAAAGCGGAATCTAAAATCTCTGACACGCCTCCGGTGTTGTTCCTCAGCGCGGTTAAAAATTCCACGCCCGAAATCGTCTTTGAATCATCGCCGTCGATTATCGCGAAGACTTTCGCGAGCGTTTCGTGCGGGAGGAATAACGCGAAACCTTCTTTTCCTCTCTCATCGTTCTCATCGCGACGCTCCATTTCCTCCATTTTTCGTTGTTCTTCTTTGTTGGTTTATTTGGGGAGAGGAAACGCGCAAAGAAAGAGCAGGAGTCGTGCGTCGTAAGCTCTTTCCCGTTTAAATTCTTCGTCAATTTGAACCGTTTTGTGTGTGTGTGAAATGGTGTAAATTTGTCGACCGCAAAAGAGGCGCAAAAGTGTGTGTTTTGGTGCGCAGCAGGCAGTTGGCAGTTTGGGGGTCTGTGTCTTTTTAGGCGAAAAAAGTAGTAAATCCAAGCGTCTTTTTGTGGCTGTGGGGGGCTTGCGTCACGTCATCATTCCAGTCATATCTACTCTTTTTCCATTACGAGACGCACACTTTCCGTGACACAGACACGTATATTATTACTAAAAATGATGACGACGACGCAGACGACGACGCGCGCGACGATGATGCGGTCTTTGTGTTCGTATTCTGGAAAAAGCAGCAGAAGGAGCCTTTTGACGACGACGACCACTACGGAGAGGAACAAAGATGACTGTAGGAGGACCCGGAGGAAAAACAACATCGGTGGCGTGAGAACAGAAGCGATGGCGAGAGGGAAACGCAAAGGCATCGCGGATATAATCGGCGAAGAAATCGACGGGCAAGAGAAGAAGAAAAAAGAACCCCAACAAAAGATGAAAATACGCTCGGAAGGGAAGAAAATGGCGGACGAGTTTAACAACAAAGGGAAGATTCCAAATGGGTTTTTGAAGATATTAAACTTACAAGACTTTGACGAGAAGAAGAATATTAAAGCGGTGACGTTAGCGAATGGGAACTTTTGCGTGGTGCGAGTGGGAGAGTTGATTTATGTCTGCGATTGTAACTCAACCGCGTATAAGTATCCGCTCATCGACGGGGAGTTATTCAACGGTCCCGGAGGCGCGTCGATTCGGTCTCCGTTTGACGGGACCAGTTACGATTTGACGACTGGGAAAGTCATCGAGTGGTGTCCTCAGGACACGTTGCCGAGGAAGATGTTGGGGAAGCTGAAGGAAAACGCGACGCCGGTGGATTTAGGCGTATATCCAGTCATCGTCGACGAACAAGGCGACATTTACGCCAGTTTCGTGCAATAATATTTATGGTTTGAAGAACTTCATGAAAAACAGATATATGCAGCGTGCAGCCTAGTAGTTAATATAAATATAAAACAACATCTTTCGCCTATATACATTGTATATGGTGTATGTTTAGTTTTTAATCCTTTTTGTCCTATCGTAGTTCTTGTTCTTATTGTTGTTGTTGTTGTTGTTGTTGTTGTTGTTTGCCGACTAATCCTAACTTCATGGCGACTTCACTCGCGCCGCCGTGGAATCGAAACGATTGGTAGATGTCCTCTCTCCCGTTTTCCACGAACACTCCTCGCGAGGGTAACTCGTCCAGAGGTAACTCTAAAGACTCTATGAACGATTCGAGCTCTACGCGCACGTTTTCCAAATCTCGCCAATAGCCTCTCGGTTTTGGCATGTTTTTATCCCATCCGAACTTTTCCGAGACTATTTTGTAGCCACCGAGCTCTCGAATGCGCTTTTCCAAATCCTCTCGACCGTATTCTCGCAAGAGAAGCTTTTGCGGTATTCTTTGTTGTTGTTGTTGTTGTTGTTGTTGTTGTTGTTGCGTTTTGCCGTCCTCTTTCGATTTGAGTAGTAGCGTCGCGTTGAACGCTTCGATGTCCACTCTCAGCGCTTCAAATAGTTCTCTCTCTTCGTCTTCGTCGAACGATTTCATATCGTAAGTATTCTTCTTCTTCTTTCCGTTCTTCTCGGATAAGGAAGCGGACGCATTCGTGCTTTGTTTCATCGCCGCTTCGGTTAATCCGTACAGTTTTGCCCTTTCCGCGATGGTCAACTCGTCGTCGTCTCTGGAAATGGTCGCGTCGATGGAATCTTCTTGTTCCTCGTCTAATTTTGGGTTTAAACGCATAAACTCGGCGATCGTTTGGTTCGTCTGGTCCAATTCTGGAACGATGTTAAGTTTACGCACGGAGTTATCAAAAGTAACCAACGGGATGACTTTCTCCAGCGATATCGCTTCGATGTGCGCCCGTAAAGTTGTCAAAAACTCGATCGTTTCGTCGACGACTTGTCGTTCATCTAGAGGCGGTTTGCGTGCTCTTCCGTTTTCGTAATTTGCCTTGGCGTTGATGCCTTCGATGGCAAATTTCAATATCGTCGCTTCCGCTTCTTCTGGCGCGTCGTTAAAGTCGTTAAAGTCGGCGCGGTCAAGTTTAGATACGCTGAATGTGCCATCGTACTTTTCGTCAAAGCTTCGCAGTGTTGCACTACCATCGATGTCGTCGTCGTCGTCGATTGAATCGTTGGCTGGGACGACTAAAAATTTGCCTTGCAAAACGCCATCTCTTCTTTGATTTCTCGAAACGCGAAACTGTATTTCTCCTTCTTCGTCTTTTTGCGACAGGTCCACGCCGACGGATTCGTATATCGCGTGGCACAAGCAGTGTTTGAGAAACACAAATCGAAGGCGTTTCAAATTTTTACCTGTGCCTCCCGCGACTCCTCCGCCGGGAACGGCGACGCCCAGAGTTGCGTTTGGCAAGACTTCGCAGTGTACTAAATTCGGGGCAAATTTTGCCAACGACTCGTACGCCGTGAGCACTTTCCAGACTAAACTCGGTGGTGCTTCGATTCGCACCGCACTTAATGTTCGCCGGTGATAAACCGCCGGCGTGTCGTACCTTCTGTTGTGCACCTCAATCGATCCAGGCGCCGACGTCGACAAATCCTCGGCGGCGTCAGCGTCGACAATTTCATCGAACCATCGTCCGCCTTGCGCGCCAGATGTCGTGTTACCTTGCGCGGCTTGCCAGGAGAGGTTTTCAGCCGGCGGCATGACGTTTCGTCGCACGGTGGGAGGTCGGAAACGACCAGAAATGGACATCATTTTTTTCTTGGTGGTGGAGTTGTTGGTATTATTGGTGTTGGTACCTTCTCTATCGTTTTCGTCTCCTCCTTGCTGCACCAAAGGTACGCTCACTTCGCTCAAACCTAAATAATTTTCCGGCTTCAACCCTGCGTTCGCCAATCTTCCATCTCTTCGTTTCTTTCTTCGACCGATGAAATACCCGTCGTCGTCAAACTCGTCCACATAATAAAACTCCTCGCTCGCTTCGTTCCAGTTCAAAGTTTCTAAATCTAAAAACGGCGAGTTCAATTTCGCTCTTTGAATCGAGCTCGCGCGTTGATTAATCGCCGTCGCAATCTCCTCAAACGATTGCCTCATAACCCTCTCTAACGCTCTTCTTAAAACTGGATACTTTGTCGGTCGAATTTCGCACTCGTAAGACAACTCGCACGCGAACGAGGCTGATTTTAATCTCGCGACTTTAATCTTTCCGAAACACTCAAACTCTCCGTTTCGTCTGTCCACGTCTCGACTGGAAAACGAGAGCGTTCGGGAAATTGTCGGCGCCTCCGGTTGCTTCTTTCTCCTGTTCGCAAGGGTATCTTTCGAGGAAATCAACTGAGAAGAAGAAGAAGAAGAAGAAGAAGAAGACATCGTCGCCTTCTCTGGTGGCAACAAAACAACCTCCAAGAAAATCTCGCCTCTCAACTCGTTGGCGCATAAAATCACCTCGTCTCTGCAGTCGCTCGCGAGACGATACGTGGACACGCCGCCGCTGCTCGAAAAACTCCGCAGAGACGTTCGCACGTTTGGTGCGAACGTGCTAAACAAACTCGCGTCGGAAACTGCTTCCCACGTGGCGTCCGGCGACGCGTCTATTCGCGCGCGGTATTTCGCTCTCGGCGTTATTAAAGTTTCAAAATCGTCTCCCCCCGCCCCCGCGTTAATGTCTGCTTTTGTTCTTCTTCTTCTTCTGGTTGTTCTTCCTAATGTCTCGTCCTCTTCCTCGTCGTCTTCTTCTTCTTCTTCTTCCTC
>Ga0115555_1001245_pt1 | contig 17508 bp, 14 predicted proteins | sample COGITO_mtgs_1104_2_FD_87285 | JGI IMG/M metagenome (GOLD analysis project Ga0115555, IMG submission 87285) | Pelagic marine microbial communities from North Sea - COGITO_mtgs_110407 | ecosystem: Environmental > Aquatic > Marine > Epipelagic | place: Germany:Helgoland, sampling site Kabeltonne... | reverse complement strand
ATTTTCTGGCCTCCCATTACATTATCAAGAGAAATTTAAACGGTAAGCCTAATTTAACCACATCGACTGTGCCCCATTGTGATTACCCTCCTTGCGCGAGAAGAATAAGAGTAAAAAATAGTCTGATGCTGCAAAGTTCACCTCGGCCGCTCAATCGCATAACCTCCCCACTTCTCTGCCATCTCCTCTCCCTTGGATCGCTTTGATCTCTTTCTGCTTGCCGTTGCCCCCACCGATCGCTAATACACCCCCACTCACCCCATATCTTCCCTCGTAACCGTCACCCACCTCATCCACGCACAAACAGCTAACAAAAAAAAGCAAGAAAATGTCTGACGAGGATTATGCCATCGAGAACACCGACGCCGGAGCGTCCAAGGTCATCCCTATGGAGGCCGGAGCCATCAAGAAGGGCGGCTACATGATGATCAAGGGAAAGCCCTGCAAGGTGCTCAACATCTCTGTCTCCAAGACGGGGAAGCACGGCCACGCCAAGTGCAATTTCCTGGCCGTTGACATCTTCACCGGCAAGAAGCTCGAGGATATGGTCCCCTCCACCCACGGAACCACCGTCCCCGTCGTCACCCGCGTCGAGTGGGAGCTCCTTGACATCACTGACGAGGACTTCTGCTCCCTCATCAACGAGGCTGGCGAGCAGAAGGAGGACCTCAAGCTCCCGGACGTCCCCGAGGAGATGGCCCAGGAGATCCGCGATGCCTGGGACGAGGGAAACAACCAGGTCATGGTCACTGTCCAGTCCGCCATTGACATCGAACAGATCGTCGCCTTCAAGAAAATTGAAGGTTAAATCTGTCTGATTGTTGGTGTTAGAGGAATACTTCTTTAGGGGTTCTCGTGAGGATATCGAACGGGAGCAGTCTAGTAAGAAGTTACCACGAGCACTGCTGACAACTTATAAGGCAAAAAAAAAATGCGGACAGGAAAATGTAGATGACGCCTTTCGCTAAAAATTCTTCTTTTTTTCTTTGATATTTATTCCGTTCCCCGAGGCAGCCGCGTACACGTGCTTGCCTCTTCTCCTGTCTCCGTCCGCCCAGCTAAAGCTGCCGAGTCTCTCTTGCTTCGCCTTGTCTCGAGGAGCTCCACTTTGATCGACAAATTTGTCCTTCATGGGGGTGCATTTAGGTGCTTTTATAATTTTTGGCACAATTTTTAATAGTAAAGCGCTTCACAATATTTTCCCTAATTAGGCAACAAAAAACACCACCGACAAATACCCTACGCAGCGGCAGCGGCTTCCCGCTCCGCTGGCTTGACCATCTCTCCATCTATTTTCTTCAGGTTAGGCAGGTGTTTGAGAACCTCCACCCTCCTTTCCTCCTTTGTTTCCTTCTCAGCATAAATAGGATTCCCAAAAAGGAGTACATCCTGCAAATTTTCTAAATCCTTCAGCTTGTCCAGTTCGTTCCAGCTCTTGATGTTATTATTCCCTATGTACAGCGTTGACAAATTTGTCAACCCTGACAATCCATCCAAGGAAGTGATTTGGTTGTAGCTTATCCAGAGCTCTTCCAGTGTTTCAGCTACGTCATCGAGCTTCTCAATCTTTTTGATGGCGTTTCTCCCCAGTGACAAAATCCGAAGCGACGTCATGCCTGCCAGAGGGACTGACAACCTGTCGATGCAGTTGGTACTTAGTGAAAGCTTTTCGCATGCCTTCAGCTGATTAAGGCTATTGTCCAATTTTGAGATAGGAGGAATCTGGCAGTACAGCAACATCTCCTTCACCTCCTCTTGGATCTTGTCTGCATTCTCCTCCTTCTTCTGCCAGTTGGCGATGGCGGCAGAGCAGGACTGGGATTGGGGGTGGGGGCAGGTGGGAGACGGGCAGACAGTAAGTTAGCGTTGTGAGGAGGCGAGGGGAGGAATAAATTGATTCAAACGTTCACAGCTTGTTTATTTGACGATTGCACGCCCGAGAACGGCTTACCATATTTTTATCTAATTAACTGACTACGTTTGGTGTGAGGGGTTAAATTTTGTCAACTTTTTGAAAAAGAGGTTAAGATTGGCTCATTTATCGGCGAAACTAAATACGACAAGGCGCGAAGGGCCAAACACCAGTAAAATGACGCATGCACCCGATTACAAAAAGTGGGATAAGTTTGACTCTGAGAACGACAAAGCCGAAGCTAATGCCAAGAAAGATCAATTTGAAGCCAATGAAGACCCAATGAAAAGCAAAGTCAACGGCACCCCCTTCAACGTGTTGATGCAGCAAGCCGTTAAAATGAAAACAGCTCAGACTGCGCCGGATAGAAACAAGTTTGACTCATGGCCAAGGTCAGTGAATTTGCGGTGTGGTTTGTGGAGGGCATCCGATAGTGGATGACTGTTCATCTATCTTGCTAGTTCGATCGCGTGGTTAATGTTTTGTTCTTTCGTAATATCTGGTTTATTTGCTTTGTGTGCGTATGTGGGAGCGCTCCCCCTCCTTTTTAATACATGGCCGGGTCAGCTAACTTTCGCGTGTGTCTGCATTTTTTCTGGTATTTCTACTACCACCATCCACAGATTTTACCAAAATTCGGTGTTTGCAAAGGAAGAGATAATTAAAGCTAGAACAATGGAGTATGGACAGAGGATGGCCGTGGCGCAAGAGATGAAGAATAAAGGAAATGATAGTTTGAATTGTGGAGATGCTATGGATGCCAATCATTGCTATGAGCAAGCATTGGCGGTTTTCAAGTGGGCAGAAAATACAGACCCAGACTGGAAAAAGAAGGGGATCAAAGATGCTGACTTGTCTGAGAGCAGCTATGAGATGGACACAATTTTTAGCGAAAAGGTGAGAAGATAAGTCACATGTTGGAAAACAACACTTATTATGATGTTAAACGCCCTACTAACGGACGTCAGCGTAGCAAGTCTCAGAGATCGAGTCGCTTCTTCTTTCCTGTTACTTGAACCTCGCTATATGCTGCCACCGGATGAGTGATTTCTCCGTCGCAATACAGGCATGTGATGCTGCCTTGGTAATCTACCCCAAATCACCGAAGGCACTTTACAGGAGGGCAATGGCCAGAATTGGGCCAAAGTCATCTGGCGGACTGGAGCTCGACATGGCCGTAGCCGATCTCAAGAAGGCAAAATCTTACGGGGAGGATAAGATGATCAACAAGAAATTAAACGAATTGCTTCAGTATAAGAAACACCAGAAAGTCAATGATAAGAAAACCTTCACAGGTATGTTCAACAGAGGGGAGATTTACAAGGGGGAACGTGGAGACGACAACAGAGGGGCTAGTGGGGGCAATGGGAGAGGAGTGGTCGAAACTATGCCGGATGATCCTATAGAGAAGCAGGTGAGTTAGACTAGCTTTTTGGGGGCTTAATCCATGCAGTCAAATTCACACAAAAGAAAAGATCAATGATGCAGAACAACTTGTCAGAATCTACGAGCGGAACGAGGAATTCGACAGAGCAGAAGATTTAAAGAAGAAGATCGAAGAAACTAAAAAACAGGTCGAGGATACAAAAATTAAAGCAGCCAAACAAGCTCAACAATCCATCAAAAAGATGGATTTTAGCAATCCAACACCTGATATGATTGAGGATGCTAAAAAGCGGGGAATCGACCTCACTGACGAGCGTGTCGTGCAAATGCTAACTAACATGCAGGAGGAAAAGTACGAGGGGAGGGAGGAACATGAAAAAAAATCACGAGGGAAATTAATGGGGCTAGTTTCTGAACTTACAAAGGACCAGCTCTTGCTGGCACTAAAATCGATGAATGAAGGGTCAGAAGACAACCTAAAAAAACAGTCCGTTGATACCCTGAAGTCCTCTCTCGTCGAGGCACTAATGGCGGGGAAGGAATTTCCTTCAGAGCTGATGACTGCTGCGAATGGCCAAGGCTACATTCAGTTCTTGCTAAATTTCTTAGCAAACAACAGCTTCAAGGTGGCAGTGCTGTTTGGAATCGGGAGCTTTTTGATAAATTTCTTACGATTTTACATGAGAGGGCCAACACAAGGCGATAGAATTCAAATGGGTCGAGATGAATCCCATTTCGTAGACACTGATGAATTTTAATGACTTTCATGAGAATTTTTTTTGAAGGGAGTTAGTTGTCGATTTTTTTCCAACGTTCCATTTTTTCTAAACCCGTGATTAGCACTTATACTCGCACATTGACAGGATTAAAATGCAGTGCCACAATTGATGCTCATGGAATCCTCGTGACGCTGACAACACCCTTCCCCTCATATCCCTAGTATACGCGGGAGCCTTTCACCTTCAGCTTCGGAAACACCACCAAACAATATATCACGCAATAAAAAAAATGAAGGCGGTCTTCTCCTTCCTCCTTATGATGCCCCTTTTGATCCCTTCAAACTGTCTCAACGATGAAACGACATCGACTGTATCGAAACAGTATACGGAGCTACCCTATCCTCCTCGCAATCCTGCCGATGAATTCTCCCGTTTGATATCAGATGTGCCTTCGCACCCCGGTTTTGTGGATCACTTCATTTTTGGCGAGAGAACGTTCACTGCCCCTGCCACCTCCCGCTCACCAACCAATCCTCTCCGTGTACTCATCGCTGGCGGTGGTACGGGAGACGTCACAACGTACCTCAATGAAATATACCAATCTTTAGACGGCAACTACGCTGCTACATCGGCGGAGATTTACCACCTTGACTTATCCTCTGCAAGCATTGATGTAGCCCGCTCACGAATCCACATTCGCGACAGCATACGTCAAACAGGACGGAAGGCTGGGCACCCGAAGATAACATTCTTACAAGGGAGCTTATTAGATCTCTCCACTCCCTCAGGTCGAATTTCCTTAGGCCTCCCGTCGGATATTCTTTTTGATTTCATAAATTCTTCTGGGGTCCTTCACCACCTTTCTTCCCCCGTTGAGGGTCTCAGGGCCCTCTCTTCTGTTCTAAGGCCAGGTGGTGGTATGTTTATAATGGTTTACGGTCATCATGGCCGAACCGGCATCTACGACATCCAAAGCGCTTTAAAGTTAGTTCCGGCTTCCTCAACGTCAACTTCTACCTGTCTGGAAACTGTCCGCCACATCCTCTCAAACCTCCCAGGAACGCATCGCCTCCAAACAACGAAGGCAACACTTAGCGATAGTGGTATGTGGGAGACTGATGAAGAGATTTACGACGTCTTCTGCCACAGCCAGGACCGGGCGTACACTGTACCGGAGATTTTTGAGTGGATCGAAGGGGCGGGAAAGGGGGAATTAGTCATGAGCAGCTGGGGAGTCCCTGCTCTTTACAACTTATCGACGTATTATCCAGACGGTATTGGTATAAAAAGCGATTACATGGGAGGGGATATGCTTGATGGCTTCCAACTAGCCGAGTTGCTCGGTGGGGGACACGCCAAACACCAGTTCTATGTTAAGAAGTTGCTTCCACAAGAACGAGTGGACGGCAATTACCAAGGCCGCACAATTTACTCCGGCTTCCACTCTGCGTCATTGTCATTGTCATCATCACCCCCCCCACCAGCTACAAAATCTGTGACCGCCCCTGCTATCTCTAAGATGGTATTTTGTGCCGCGGCGTCCCATGAACTCCAAAACTTCACTCCAGACCAGTGGCCTGTCGAATTTTCCTCTAGTTGGAAACACAACAGCGAGTTACGGTGCGATTTCAGCTTTGGCTCGAACGCTGGAGGTGGTATTGTCGATCTTAAGGTAAATGTGCCTTGTCTCGCACTCGCTTTTCTGGCGAGGTTGGACTGTGTTCGGAACGTCGGGGAGGTTATTGACATTGTGTGGAGAGAGGAGGAGCCCACTTGGGGGGGCAAAGATAGGAGGCTTGTAGAAGAGAAAATCAAAGATCTCGTGGAACATCTGTATGAAATTGGGCAGGTTGTGCCACTGCCCCCACTATCTTTACAGCGATCCGCCTCCGCAAACCAATCCACGAAGAAAATTTCTTCCTCTCCTATTGTCCATCACTTTCCCACCTTCCTCTCGCACTCAGAGACCGAATATTTGCGTCAAACCGCCCCTTCCATGTCACCATCGCCCCACAATGAATTGATTTATACTGGCAACCTTCAGGAATCGTTCGCGAAGCACCGTACTTCGATCGCTAGTGGGTATTTCGTCCAGCAAGAGGACATTTCAGAAGTACTGAGGGGGATTGTTCGGAAGTACGCCGACTTTGCGTCTTTACCAGCTTCTCATGCAGAAGTTCTCCAAGTTCAGCGATATGGAAAAGAGGGACGTTACACATGTCATTACGATCCCGCGTGGAACGCTGAAGAAAAGAGACCGTTCTCAACGGAGGAATTAAGGAGAATGGGAGGGGACTATCCAGGTGGGAAGAGGGTGAAAACCATTATTTCTTATTTGGTTAATACTTGTATGGGTGGGGAGACGGTTTTCCCGATAATCCCCGGAACAACCAACGAGCTCGTGTCAATCGACGATGCTTGCCGCGACCGCGGACCGGATGCTAACGGCATCATGATCCGTCCTCGCGAGGGCTCTGGAGTGATGTTTCAACACTGGAAGGGCAGCGATTACTCACACTTTGACCCCCTAAGCTGGCACTGCTCTTGTCCTGTTGGAACTGATACTGGTCGCGATGATTCCAGCGTTTACGGTCGCAGGATCGACGAGGAATTTTGTGTGGAGGAGAAGTGGGTGACGCAATATTGGGTGCGCGAGCGTCCTTGGTCTTTGTGGAGGGACGAATCCGTTATTGCTAGCTACAATTTCTACCAGACACCGGCAAGTAGTGACGATGGTGACGATCGGCGAGTCAATGGATATGCCTACCATGGTGGAAGTGTGCCTTCACTTACGAGCGATTTCCCTCTCACTTGGGGAATGACTATCGCTTCCTTGACGACTGATGACGGTGGTGTTGTCGGGTTGACGCCATTTGTCAAAGGGGGAGCTGTGAGGGGGGAGCTAAACGGGGTAAGGGCCGGGGCGGCGGGAGTCACTATTGCAGTAGCTTTCTTAATTAATGAAGGACAAGGGGGACCGAATCCAACAGTTAGAGTTGAGGTAGGAGGGGTCAAGTTTAATATTCTCAGTCCTGAAATCATTGCGAGACTTTACCCGCAGGAAGTGGACGGAAAAGGGGAAGCTAGGAGAATAGAAGAGTTGAACCAGTTTGGGGCAGTTGTGGTAACTGTAGGCGGTGGGGCGGAGGTCGAAGTTGTGTACAAATTTAATTCCGAATCGGTAAAACTCTGCTCAGGAAAGGTCGATTGCATGCACTACAGGGTTGAGGTGGTGGCGGCTGAGGATGGGTCAGGTCCTGAGGAATTAGTGGTTCACAATGTAGGGGCAGAGAATTTTGTACTGGGTGGATTGAGAGTTTTCCGCCGTGCCCTGACAAATGAAGAGGTCGATTTCGGGACATTCTTCGGTTGGACCTGAAGCACATCGTGGAAAATGTTTGTGGAAATAAAAAGTGATTGGTTTTGGCCACAAAGCTTGTGTTCCATTCATTAGCATTTTTTTTACGTATTCTTACTCGCATTCGCGTTCGTAGTCGTTCCTTAATTATCCTACAACAGTTTTAGGAGCCATCGCGCTGGCCGAGGTTACTGATTAACTGTTCTCGAGCCTGCTTGAGGGCCTGGCCAATTGTCATTTCGCCAATGGGGACATTACCCTTCCCATCACCTCCAGAACCATTCATAGGAAACACATTTGGGTCGTCAATCTCCCGCATCAAGACCCTCGACATCAAACTAGCGGCGTCGCACTCCAGCACAATCCCACCATCGCAAACCTCATCCATCAAAAGCATGACCATCTCTAGATGATCCAGTATAGTTCTGCGGTCCGTCCCGCCCTGCAGCACACCAGTCAAGGCATCGAAAAATCCCTCCAACACCATCGCGAGAACCAGCTCGCTTTCGTCTCCACTACCGATAACGCACACCTTCACGTCTGAGCCTGACCGAAAACAGCAAAGCTGCCCAGAAGAAGTGATAATTTCAGACTCTGTGCGGGCTGAGGTTGCTTTAGTTTTTTTCCACAAGGAGGATTCAAAGGAGGAGCGGAGATCTACAGAGCGAGAATTTTGAGGGTTGGAGTGTTAGACGCTGACGAGAAGAGCGCGGGCGAGTGTACACGTGACTCTGGTAGTAGAGTTGGTCCTAGCTGTGGGTTTTCTTGTGCGAATAAGAAAGAGCTCAAGCAGCATATTGTAGGCACGCAGCATGGGCATAAATTCCCAGTTAAGTGCCCAGTTAAGTGCGTACGTTTCGGGTCAAAGAAAGCGACAGAAAAAATACAGAAAAATAGACAGCAAAAAAAGCAACACAACGTGCCACCACAGAAAAAAGGCACGGCAAAGTGGTACAGCAGAAGGGGACCACAGAAGCAGACTGCAAACATGAGACAAAGCACATACCTTCATGATCCTCGCCCGAGCTCAAGAAATCACCATAGTATTTTGCAGCCAAGCGCCGTCCGTTGGAATCTAAAATCAAAAGCGCGTTGATTCGAGGTACCGCTGCCATCAGATTAGAGTGGAGGGGGGATGGGAAAAGGGAGCAGGAGGACTTGGGGAGGGGAAGGGGGATGCAGAAAGAGAGGGACTCAAGAGGTGTATTGACCGTAGCTAGGGAGTAAACAGCAGTTTACCGTCGCTGTAAGGGTGATTTTAAGGAATAATCGTTCCAGGCTGCTGTACATTGGATGTGCCGCTCGTGCATCTCGGTCTCAAACTAATTGTCTTGCCCTGCAGTCATTTTTCCGTCTTCGACAAGTAATCTCGGCGCCAACGATCTGGAAGGCCTCCCGTCAATCAACGGAGAAAAGCCTTCGGTTCTACAGAGCTAACCTACCCTGCAACTCCACCGACGGCTGTAACAAAGCTTGGACTTGGCCAAGCCTCCGCAGAGTGAAGCTTTCGCTTTCGCTTTCGCCTTCGCCTTCGCCTTCGCCTTCGCCTTCGCCTTCACCTTCGCCTTCGCCGGCTAGATGTCGCTCGATCCCACCCACTATGCAGAACAGCTCCTTCGCGCCGTTGCCCGAGCATTTTATGAGGATATTCACATTCTCCTCATAGATATATTAATACGAGACAAATATCTCCGACAGGATGAGATGAACGCCCGCTTATCGATTCCGGGGCGCGAACTCAAGGAGGGATTGATGTTCTTAATGAGGGAAAAGTTGGTCAAGACCGAAAAGGCCAATGACAGCAGTGGGGACAATCACGTTGTCTTTTGGTATATTGACTACAATGTGGCAGTCAAGGTCATCATGCTGCGAGTGCATCTTCTGCAAGAAATGATATCAAAGAGGGAGGCTGAAAGCCGAACGAACGTAATGTTCCAATGCCCTCAATATGATATCCAGTGCCATGGCCAATACACTCTTGAGCAGGCACAAAAGTTTATTGATTTTTCAGATCCAACTAGAGGACGTTATCTTTGTCACCAATGCAAGGAACGGGAGGACAGATGCAATGCAATGAGCGACCTGGATTCCTACACTCTCAAAGAGGTCAACAACTCGCAGGAAAGGCTAGAGAATCTTGTCATCCGGGAGAAGGTCAAGAGTCAGTTGAGCCGCCTCGATTCCGACACGGGCGAGGAAATCCGGCCAGGAATATTTGAGATTATCGCGCACCTCCGGACCATCACCACTCCTCTTTCGAGCAACCTACCTTCAGAAAACTTGATGCAGTCCATCGGATCTAGCCGACTGGCCGGGACTGGACGGACAGCGGGCCTCAATCGTGACTATGGGAAGAGCGCCAGCGGGGCAGTTGATGCCATGGGAGGCGATGCGTTCATGGCGGACATGAAGGGAAATCGAAATTTGAAGGTCGTAGTGGATAAAAGCGGGAACGGGAGAGAGGGTTTCAACAGCATCGATGATGCTTTCCAAAAGGCAATGTCAGATGGGAAGGGGAAGGGGAAGGGGAAGGGGGAGGGGAAGGGGAAGAGCAAGGGGAAGAACATAAAAGGTGCCAGTGATGGCGGTGTAGATGATGGTTCGGGGGGCGTGGGGGGCAGTAAAAAGAGCAGCAAAGGGAAGAAGGGAGAGATTTCATTTTTGGCGGACAATATTGGTAGTAGCAAAATTGGGGCGGTGAAAAAGAAGAAGACAAATAACCAAGACACAGACACAATGGAAGATGATGGCGACGACGATGACGATGACGATGACGACGACGTGGACGAGAAAAATTCAGATGCGGAGGAAGACGAGGATAACGAAGAATACAAGCGCAAATACGCGGAGGAACTAGCGAAGAAGAGGGCAGAAATGTTAGGGATGAGCAGTGACGAGAGCAGCACTAGCGACAGTTCAGATGACGACGATGATGTTGCTTGGGAGGATTAACAAAAAATTAAGACTTAATAAGACTTTTTTTGATGGTATGTTTGGTTGGTCTGCGCGATGACAGTAAAAAACGTCCCTCGTTCGTTTCGTGGAGAAGGCAAATGAGAGGAGATAGTCCAATAAGACAATTCTTTCACACCCAGAAAATGGGTTTTTGGTTCGGATGGGGAGCAAAATAAGGCTAATTCTTCCCAGGCCATTTAATCATTATAAAATTTACGTCGCACAATAATACCAGTATCGCTCGCTCGAACTAGCCCTTCTCTCGAGTTCCTGTGTCCGGATTTTGGTAAAAAAACCACATAACGCTCAAACCCAGCCTCTCCCTCCCCCCTCTTGCCACAGAGTCCTTCTCTGACGGTGTAAGGAAACGCATTGGGGTTTGTTCATGATCTTATCACCTCCGAACCCCCCGAATAATTCATCATTTAGAAATGGATCACCAGCTCTGCGGAACGATAGATTGCACACATCGATGCAATCTGAACCGACGTACATTGCTGCGAGGCGTCGCCGACGACATCGACGCTGTGAACAGGCTTTGCAGGCGAAGCGAGCAGTTCGGAAGATGTACAAGAACTTGTCGCAGAGGCAGCGCTATTTATCTATTTTGGGGGGTATGGCAGTTGGGATAACATTTACGGGATTTCTGTTCTCTCTGCTTGTTTTTTTACTTTGGATAGTTTGTAAAAATTCCCAGCACTGGCTCCTGGAGTTCCCGAGTTAAGGTGGGAGTACAGTCGTTATAATATAAAACAGCATCCATTTTAACAGTAATATTTAGCATCAAAACTTGCCATCCTTCTTCTTGATGCGGCCTATTTTGTTGGTTCGAGCTTTGGACTTGGCCGCGCCCACGCCACCCCCGCTCATGAGGCCGCCGCCCTGGCGAACTTGCTGGTTTAAGATCGCCGCCTCGCCCTCCATCCACGCAAAATTGCGATTCCTCTCGTCTCTTCCTTTGTTTACAGTTTTGTTTTTTTCCTCACGCCGCTTCTGCTCAATGAACTGGCCATCAAGTCGGAGCTCGCGAGCAGCAGCCTTAGACTCACGCTTGTACTGCCGCTGGAGCTTGTCCCTCTCTGCTTTCTTCTTCTCTTTTCCTTTGTCCTTCGTGATTTTGTAGGTGTCGACATCCTCAATCTTGGGGTGTAGCGACTTCACAGCAAGGTCATTGATTTTAGGGCCCACAATGAAGAGAGGTTTGCGAGGAGCGGCAGCAGCATCTCTCACGGCACTGAACTTATCGTACAACTGCCGGATTTTCTTTTTCATTATCTTGCCACCGACTGGGTCTTGGTTCAGCAGTTCCACGCTCAACCCCAGCCTCTTCACGAGGTCGACGTTGCTGCTGGTTCCATATAGTTCCAAGATTTGCCCCGCAAGCCTGAGAGCCAGATTCAAAACGCTCGTAACGACTTCCTTCCGCCCCTGGTTGAAGTCAATGAGAAGATCGTCTTTCCCTAAATCTTCCGTTTTCATGACACACGAACGAATGTCCTTCATATGAACCGATTTTTCTGCCCCAGAGAGAGTTGGAATTTCGAATCCCCCCCCCCCTTTCCACCCTCCTTTGATCGTCTTGCTCCCCTTCCTCTCCGAGAAAAGTCGGATAACACCCGACACAAAACCTACAACCTCTGGCAGCACACGCTTAGTCTCTGTGACGAAGCCAAGTCCGATTCCACAAATGACAAGTCCCTTGGCGACATCCCAGATTTTCCTAACATTCGCTTGGCCAAGGCACTGTCCCATGAGAATAAGGGTTGGCGTCACGATGGCGTGCTTGTAATCTGTGACAGGAAAAACGTGCCCGATGAGGCGGAACATGAATATCGTTCCGAAAGAGGGAAAAACAGAGAAGTCTTCGAAGCTGTCACTCTCTTCGTCCGCGTCCGCTGCAACATCACGGTTGTTGTTGTTCGTTTTGTTAATCGTTCCGTCGGTGTTGACGTAAAGCTCGGCATCACGCAGGCGCTTGGAGAGAGCGCGCTGGGTTATCCCTAGCCGGCGTCCGAATATTGCCGCGGCCGTTTCGGGGTGGTCTTGCGAAACATTATATATCACTTTGCATGTTTCGTCAATCTGCATCGCCCTATCCATTTCCCCCCCATCTCCAGATTCGAATATGGCGTCACCAACTTTGACGAAGCGGCGAATGAGGACGTCGAGGAAGTTCTGCATAGGAGTTACGTTCCTCCTGTCAAGGCGAACACTGTTGCTGCTGTGGATGCGGTTGAGTAGCGTTATGACATCGCTTCCGACGTTGCAGTGTTCGATGATCAAATCGTGGAGAGCGTCGAGAGTAGTCGGTGGAGTGGTGAAGATGAATGGCATTGAGGACTGAGCGATCTCACGAGCTTTCTGGCGCTTCTTTTTCAACAGAGCACCCTCGTCGACCTCAACCTCATCATTTGTCTCTTTCTTTTGTGACGACGACCTTGCGGAGGTGGTGGCAGTGTCAACCGCCTTCCCCCCCGATGGCTTTGTATTTGCACCCTTGACATTTTCCATCTTGACGCCTTCCTCAAAATCGCCATCTTCGTACTGCACGTCGTATGTAACATTTCCTTCCTCCTCATCTCCATTGACAGCGACAATTTCGCCGTCATACCAAGACTTTTTGTTCTGGAATTGCTCCTCGACGCGATACGCTGCTTTGATTCTCGTTCCGACCGGGTAGACTATGTCGTTATCATTGGCACTCGCTTCGTCGTCGCTGTTACCGATTCCAGCGGCGATGCTATCTTCGTCCTCGCCGTCACTATCTTCGCTTTCTTCATCGCCACTGCCCCCTCCACCCGTGACTTTGCCCGTGACGGCTGCAGCCTCGGGAGGGTCAACAAAATTTCCGTCTCCATCAATGTATTTCAGTCCATCAGCAGTGAAACGCATCTCAATATTCCCCCTCTTCCCACCTTCTCCTTTCTCCTCGTCGTCGTCTCCAAGCTGATCATCTCCCCTCAACTGCTCTGCTTTTCGCCTCCTTCCCTCCTCCTCAACGTCGCTGTCCATTTCCACATCGCTGACATCATCACCGTCGAATACCCAGTTCATTCGGTTGATTCGTTTCCGTTCTAGCTCCTCGAGCCTACTGTGCTCCTCTTTCGCTAACTCTTCGGGAGTCTTTGTGCGGTCAGTCGCCTTAGCTTTCTTGTCAAATAAATATGATCGCATTTCCATGTCCCATTCTTCGTCGCTGTCCTGCTCCACTTCCCCCTTTCGAATCAGTTTCTTTCGGTCACTTTTTTCGTCCTTCTCTTTCTCGCGGTCGCGAAAGTTTAACAAACCTCGGAGCTCGTCAAACCCTTCGTCAGCCTCCTCAAATTTGGAAACCTGTTCCTCCTTCTTCATGGCCTTCTCTGCTTTCATCATTTTGCTCATCTTAATAACGTCGTCAAGCTCAGTCTTCCTGCTCCTATACATATCCCCCAAGTTACCAGTGTTGTTATTGCCACTTCCGCCGTAGGAACCGTACGGATTCTCATTCAACTTGGCCAACTTTCCTCCGCCAAAATGCAGCGCTGTGTCGGCTTTGTCAAGCGCTTTGTACGGATCATCATTGTCGCTGTCATCACCGTTGTTGAATGGGTCGTTCTTGATCGTTTCATCAGTGATAGCGGAACCCTTGTGAGTCAGAGATGTACTCGCCGAATTCCGCTTACGCTTCTTTCCGCTTCCAATCATGTCAAAACCATCGTCCTCATCATCAAGGTCGAATTTGCTGCTCCGACCTCCCTGCTTCATTCCTCTCATTCGCTCCTTGACAAATCGTTCCATCATAACTTCCTCAACGTTTCTATCTTCATTCCCGGCGCCAAATCGCCTGTCATTCACCACATTCACGTTCTTTCGACGCTTGAACTCATGCTCAAGTTTCGAGCGCTTCGCTTTCTGCTCCTCCTGAGAAACACTCATGTTCCGTTGCGATCCCTTTATCCGCCTGTTAATTACAGTGAACTTTGGAGATTTGTTGCGTTGCATCGCAAACGGGTTGTTCGTTGAGCCTGGGAGGGTCGCCTTCGAAGAGCTACCCATGTTGATGGAGCAGACAGTTTTAAGGGGATTAATAAACTTTTAAATATTCAAGCCGATATTTCGAGATCTTCGGTATCAAATTGAAGGAAATGCGACAAAAAAAACACAATCGATCGTATAATCATCCACTTTCAATGGGGTGCAGAACGAATGGGTGAAGGGGGGGGGTCCGAAGGGGGGGGGGAGACCCCTCAGATCAATAGTCTCAATACGTCATAAAATCGGCTCAGTGGATTATTATTTCTTCTTGGATGTCAACACACACTGTTGGACGTCTTTTTGGGTAGGTCCTGTTTATTTGCGTCTTCTCAAGGGCTTCCCACCCCATCCTACATTACGACTGCAAACCCTGCACGCCCGCCTGTCACTTTCTAAGCCGCTTACCACCGCAAAGCAATGGGAAGCTCTTCAGAGCTCAAATCGGAGAGACTGCTCGCTGAGGTCGAGTACTTGTCGCTACTTCGAAAATTCTCCACAGCGAAGGAATCATACCACGAGTTGGTCAATCTCTTCTGTGAGGCGAGCCCTGCATTTGTTGAGCTCCGTGCGAGTATTCGAAGCCGCATCGATGACTTGCGCTCGGAGATGGGGTCATCCCTTTCGAAACAACTTGGAGAGTTGCTGAACACAGTGAACTGGCCCAGTGATGCAAGCAAACTGCAACACAAGTTGGCAGCAATGAATGATTCAAACCCTTGGCTGTCATTAATTTCGATTGACAGTGGTTACGATCGTGTTATTTGTAACGCACACGTTGTTGAACAGTCATCGGCGGAATCGCTGCTGTCCATTGATGCTCTCCTGCAGCCGGTCTACAAGCGGGCAAACTACCATTTCTTCCCTTCCTCTTTAACAAAGGGGAAGAAATCATCAATGGTCGCAAACGCCGAAAAACCCGAGTGGCTTTTGAACTATTTGACCACAGTTTGCTCGACAGCGCTAGAATTCATCGATTCTGACCTGAGCAAGGATGCATTGATCTCAGCCTTGCCTGCCTCGGCCTTGCCTGCCTCTGCGTTGCCGGTGTCAACCTTGACGCAATACTTCCTCAAGAAAGTAGTCATGATTGCGCGGCGATCACTGCTTTTGAATATAGACAAAATATTCTCGGACCCAATGCTACTCACACACACTGTTGAGCAAGCCTTAATTTTCGATAGTACTCTCATTGATTCGCACGGTTACAACCCGGTCAAATCAAGCGATATGTGTGTTGGCGTAATTTTTGCGAAGCAGGAGCGTGTAAGAGAGTGGGGGCGCATTGAATTGCGGTGCAGCAAATTTACGTTGACGAGGAACGGGAATTCGAGCAAGTACGATTGGAGCAGGCGGAACACAGAAAATGACGATTTGATTATTCCGAACGAACCCTCAGAAATTTTCGCTGCTCTGTTTCGCTCCATGGTGGACAAGACGTTAATTATTGGACGAAAAGAGGAATCTATTCGAGCTGATATTTTTGAGATTCTCATCAAGCCTTTCTGTGCATTTTTCTACCAGATGATGGAGGGAATTGTTGACGAGAATGAGATCAACCTCACTGGATTGGTGTCTGCAGTCGCCAACCTTGCTGGAGTCGCCGAGTCTGCGTGCTACGTTGCCGACGTAATAGGCGGAAAAGGGGGCGACTTAGAGCTACCCATCATCGAGGAAATGAGGGGCCAGTTTTTGATCCTCCACGACAATTGTAAGAAGAGCATGGCCTCTCAATTGTGTGATATCGTGGTTCAGTCCATGAAGCAATATCTAGTGCGCTCCCATATCATCCTTTGTCAGGCCGAGGCTGTCCCTCTCCCGCTTGACGCTACAACAGGGGAACTTATCCTATCAACTGAGTTGAGTGAGACGGCTGAAATCTTGACGACTCTATTTTATGTCCTCGGAGACTTGGACAACTCCCTGAACCTTTTGGGGAGGAGTCTCTGCGATATCGTCAGCAAATACCTAGCAAAGGCCATAATAACAGCGCCAGAAATCAGCAGATCAGGAATTCAGCAATTTCGAAGAGATACAAATGTAATTATGGAAATATTCCCGCAGGCATCTGTCATCAACCAGGCAAATAATGACAAAATGAGCGACCTTTCATTGCTAAAAGAATGCCTTGCCATTTTTGAATTTGAGGCACAAGGCGAGATGGACAATGTGGCGGCTGCCATAGTGGGTATAATTGACGGAGCTAGCACGAATTCAAACGGAAAGTTAACAGACAAAGCGGCTCAGGAAGAGGTGTGGGAGATATTGAAGGCCAAGGGATTTTTCGTCATTTCTCACGAATATTTCTGCAACTTACACGCAAAAAGTTTACCTTTACGGGGGTGAAAAGAGGCTGATTGATGGCGAGACACAATTTGGAAAATTGCAGACAAAATAATAATACAATGCAGAACTGGTAAGCAGCGGGAATATTTAACAACCCTTGTGGAATTATGAAACGGATTGCTCACATTAATTTAATGAATGGGTCTGAACTCTGACCTTCGTCACGTAGCTTCCACTTTTTTTCCAGAACTTCTTTCCATCTCTCGTCTCAGGACAGAGCCACGTTGGCCGCTCCTAGCTGTCCTTGTTGAGCATCTTCACACATTTTATTGTTCGATGACGAAGATGACAGAGGCGAGGGTAAGGTGATTGATTGTGTTTCAGACCCTTTGCGGGATTCTCGTAGTGACTATAACCGTTGCTGTTGCTAATACTGCGCTCACCATGGGGCGAGGTCTTAAAAAGGTAAAGGGAAGGAATGAAGTAGAAGAAGGAACGATGAGCGTCGTGGAATAGTGGGTGATGTTTAAGTCATTCCAAAGCAATTCATCAATGTAGGTTAACCTAGATCTCCTGCTCTTTGACTAAAATGGCATTGCAGACGATAACGAGAGCTCTATTGTTGTTAATCAAGCACACTTGGCTATTTGAGATGTTTGGGAGGGGGCACCGCCGTTCCTTCTTTCGACACCACCATTCGTAGAAACGCCCTTCAAATTACACGTCCGTGATTGCGTTTTTCCATCGTCCACAATACTGCAATTTATCCTCAACCAGTGTCATCTTCACCCCAAAATATTGACGTCATTGAATCTTGACACACGAACTCCTTGTCCCCCTCCCATGTCTTTTGATCCAGGAGCCCAAGAAATCGTCATTGT
>Ga0115555_1001243_pt1 | contig 17542 bp, 10 predicted proteins | sample COGITO_mtgs_1104_2_FD_87285 | JGI IMG/M metagenome (GOLD analysis project Ga0115555, IMG submission 87285) | Pelagic marine microbial communities from North Sea - COGITO_mtgs_110407 | ecosystem: Environmental > Aquatic > Marine > Epipelagic | place: Germany:Helgoland, sampling site Kabeltonne... | reverse complement strand
GGGATGCTCGATATAAAATACAAAAAACAACTGCAGATACAATAGACTAATTTTTAGACAATATGATAATAATAGCAGCAGCCGCACGCGAAAACAATGCATAATATTATTTCTTCCTGTCCACCGCTCTGTTCGTAATCTCTCTAAGCGCCGCTCTGCAGGTGTTCGCGAACTCGCAATCGATATCAGGCAATTCTTCCAACGCATCCAAGGCTAAATTTCGGTGTTCGTTGGCCAAATCCGAAGCCATTTCAATACCATCGCTTTCGAAGACAAGCTTCGCCGCGCGTTCGACGTCGCCAATCTCTTTGAAGCGACGTTTGATCAACGAGTGCAACTCCGGGAACTTCTCAGCGGCGAACAAAACTGGCGCGGTGGCGATACCTTCCCTCAAATCCCCTAGAGTTGGTTTCCCGAGCAAACTCGAATCTCCGATGTAATCGAGCACATCGTCGCGGAACTGAAACGCTAAACCTAGGTGTCTTCCGAATCTCTCTGCAATTTCTGAAGTTTCTGAGCTGTGACCGCCTAACAACGCCACCGCTTTAGCGCTGTTACCTATCAAAGAGGCGGTTTTATAATACGATTTCTCAATGTACCGCTCGATAGACGACGACGAAGAAGAAGAGGAGGAGGAGGAGGAAGAGGAAGAGGAAGAACCACTCCCACTCCTTTCATCTTCGTCCTTTGCTTGCGTCATTTGCATCACTTCTCCTTTCACTAAATGTTCCAAAACGCGACTCAATAACTCAATCACTTCTACGTTGCGCAAACTCGCCAAAGTTACCGACGCTCTCGCGAGTAAGAAATCTCCCGCTAAAATCGCCAACTTATTCCCAACCTCTAAATTCAAAGCTCGTAAACCTCTCCTCGTTGCCGACCCGTCCAAAACATCGTCGTGCAATAAACTCGCCACGTGAATTAACTCCGTAATCTCCGCTAATCTTCTCTGTCTCTGTCTGTTATCGCTCGGCACCTCGTGCGCCGGCGACAAATCTACCGTTTCTTCTTCTGCGCTATTTCTGCTACTACGAAATGATGACGAGGAGAACGCATCTCCAGAAGACATCCGCCTTCCGACATCTTCTCCTCCCCCCCTGACAACATCACCGGAGTTAGAAACCGGACTCAACGCGCTCGCCATCAGCAACAACACCGTCGGTCGCATCCGCTTCCCTTCCGCGCCGTACTTGAAAAAGTACTCCGCCGCGTTCGCCAGAGCCGGTAAATCCGTTTGCACCGCCACTCTCATTCTATCCGAGATAAATTGTAACTCTTTTTGTACCAACGAGAATGGATCCGGGACGAGAATGTTTTCGTACTTTGATTTTTGTCGCAATCCACCATTTCTACCATTGGTGTTGGATGACGCCGACGACGTTGGGTTTTTTTCCAACACGTCCGCGTACGCGGAAAAGAACCTCCCTTTCGTCATCGTCTCGGAGTCGTCGATTTTGTCCTCGCCTCTTCCCGTCGTCGTTTGTGTTGGTTTTCTCGTCGTCGTTCGTTCAAAGCCCGCTCCTTTGCTCGCGAAAGTTCCAAAGCGTTTTCCTCTTCTTATCTCCTTCCCGTCGTCGTCGTCATCCCATCGGCGCGACGATGATGATTTCCCGACGCCTTTTCCTCCGCACGAAGAACTTTGAGAAGAAGAAGACGGAGACAAAGGCGCGCGAGGAGACACCGCGAAAGGTCCTCGTCCTCCTTTCCAAGTTCGTCGCGTGAATACTTTTAGTAAAGACATACTCTTCTCTCTTTCTCGTTGTTGTTGTTGTTGTTGTTTTTCCCTTTTGTGCGTGGGGAAAGTCTGCGGTGTTGGACTTCGTTTTCTTCATAAAGAACGCGCGCATTTATTCTCTCTCTCTCTCTCTCTCTTACTTTCTTCCGGTATTTGTCTCGCTTTGAGAGGTGGAGAGAGACCGCAGAGAGAGAGAGAGAGAGAGAGGGAGACGGAGGAGCGACTGTGTACGCGCGCGAACTCTTTCTCTCTCTTTCTCTTTGGTGCGAGATTTCTCTCTCGCCGCTCGGGTTTCCCTACCGGCGAGGGGAGCCGGAAACGACGAGGGGATAAAGAGAGAGAGAGAGAGAAAGGTTTCATCGCGAACGAGAACGCTCAAAAGAGAGCGAAGTATGGCCCCGACGATTTCGACGTCGCGTTGGTGGTGTCGTCATCATCAGCGAGGACCTTTTACAACAACACAGCGAACGACGATTTCAAAAGTGTCCTTCCTCCTGTGTGTCCTGTTACTTTTGGCGCATTTCTTCGCCCGAACGTTCCCGCGGGTCATCAAAGAGCAACAGCAAAAATACATCTTTCAAACCGGGACGAATAGGCTGGATTATTATCGCGATGGTTTGAATACGAATCATCAAAAGGAGGAGGTGGGGATGATCACGTACGCGAGGCGCGAAGAGAGCGAAGACGAAGCGCGGTTGGAAGAGAAGAGCTCGCACGAGTCGTCTTTATCGTTATCGAGATTTGGCTCGGAGAAAACGCGGGAGGACGACGACGTCTCGGAATCCGCAGATACGTCTGGATTGGATTACGCGTCGTTGCCGAGAGTTTTGCTGAAAGGCGACAAGTTGCAGTGTAAATGCGGGAGTTGGAAGTGCGAGAGTTTCGATCAACCCAGGGTGAGTTTTGTGATTTCGAGAGAGATTGAGGACGTCGGGGAGTTGCTGAACGTTTTGAATAGCATCGATGCGATGGATGGAGATGAAGGGAAAGATTGCGAGGTGCTGGTGAACGGCGACGGATTAAAGTCTTCTTCTTCTTCGAAAGATAACGGAGAGGATGGAATCAACGCGTTGATTGCGATGATTCGGAAACAAGGCGGGTTTACGAACAACTTAGCCAGTTATAGGAACGAACCGTTAGAGAGGATAGTCATCGTGAAGAGCGAAAGTGGGAATAACAAGAATGACGATGGCGTCATGTTGGAGCGGTTAGTTTCTGGAGCGTTGGCGGCGAAAGTGCGATTTGTGGAGAACGCCGGGAACGTACGCGAAGAAACACCGATGGAGTTGAAAACGACCGTTTTGAAACGATTAAGAGCGGTAGATAGTAGTAGTAGTAGCAGCAGCGGTAGCAGTAGTAGTAGCACGCCGACGAGCAAAGCTGACGTCCACCCGCGCGTCTCGTTCGCGGTGCAGTACTTCAAGAGGCCAAATTTGGTACAGAAAATAGCCACGCAATTGGCCGGGTATGCGATTAAATATAATTTCGCGGTTGAAGTTTTAATCAACGACGATTCGGCCACGGAAATCCAGGAGTGGCACGAAGCTTTGAAGCAAATTCCACACGCGATAGTTTGCGCTGGGAACGTCCACGAGATTCGCGGGTACAATCGATTGGCACTCATGTCTCGAGCGCAAATCGTCGCCGTGATTCAAGACGACGATTTACCTCCGACGGAGCCGAACTGGTTAATCCAAGCCGAGGATAACTTTTACGAGCACAAAAAGTTGGCGTTGATTGCCGGTTTAGTAGGCCAGATTCAAGGCGGGCCAGATACTGGACGGTGGGGAAAGCAAAGAGGGCGACACGTGAAACAAATCCCGTATTACGATTCCAAAGGCAGACCGTTTATGTTTGTCTCGTGGGCAAACATCGGTCCGTTTGTTTTAAAACGAGACGCATTCTTATCCTCCGGGATGTTTCACGACAGTTACTCCTGCCGAGGCGACCCTGGCATCGGTTTCGATTACGAATACGGTATTCGCTTGTGGAGAAACAACAGAGAAGTCGCTCTGCAAATCATGCAGTTTCGATACCACGTCGGCGCGAGTAGGACGAGCGGAACGAGAAGCTCAACGAACATGAAAACGAGAAGAGATAACATCGAGTCTCGAAACACGAAGTTGATTCACCACGTGCACAAAGGCTTTTACGTGAACCACGCTCCGGAAGGCGCGAATAAGAGTCCCAAGGCGAAAGCGATGTCGGTGAAGCAAACGTGTAAAGCGGCGACGTTGCCGACGCTGGCGAATAAACGATTAGCGAAGAATAGAAAAGATAGTAAGAGCGGATTCTTTAGTGGCTAAATATAACCGGTTATTGTATTTTACAAATGTATTCCATTGAAGCGTAGCACTACTTTTCCAGTTTGATCAGCTTTGGACCCTTCCTTTCCGCGTCCAGATAGTCCCCGCGAACGAGAAGAAACTTTAAAAACGTCGTTTGCGAATCGCCGCGAAATCCGTTCCCGACGAGAACGCCCGGTCCGAGCGGCCGCACGTAATCGGTCAAAATGTCGAACGGGAAGAAATTTGCCACCACTGGCGGCCACTTCATCGGTAGAGACGTTTTTCGCTCCCTCGTATCCATCTTACCGGTCAAATCAGACACCTCTCCAGGCGCTCGAAACTTTAAATACTCCGCGGAGTAATGCAACGCCAACGGGTCGACGTACTCCATCGTGTTTTCAATTTTCATTCGATCGGAGGAAATGTTCGCGTCGGAGGTTGAAAAATACAGCGGCAACTTGTCTCGTAAGACGTGCTTGCCTAATCCTCTCAACGGAACGCGTCCTAAAAGTGACCGGTTGATACGGGTCGTCCTTCGCGAACCGCGCGTCGCGAGGCGCTTTATAAAAAACTTTTTGAAATCGATTCAACCATTTGCTTGGAACGTTCGCCGCTCTGCCTTCGTACACGACGGCGTTGTATTTTTTATCCTTTTCATCATCCTCTAAACTATACTCGTCCTCATCCACGCTCTCCTCCTCCTCCTCGTCTCTTCCATCGTCCTCGTCTTCATCCACAAACCCGTACTCCTCCAACGCCTCCTCGATGTCGCCTCTCGCCGTCATCCTCCTCCCCGCCACCGCGTCTCGTTCAATCGCGCTCAACTTGTACCCTTCCCCGCTAATCAACCACGCGTTTTCAATCCCTCTCGACGTCATCGACCACAGTAACCTTCCTCGATTATATTCCGACATCTCTCGTATCTGCGTGTACACGTACATCCCGATGTTCGTACTCTTCGGTAAAAACAACGCGAATTCGAGGTGATACTTTTCCAAAATCATCAACGTTCGTTGAAACCGCATCTCCTCTTCGTCCGAGGCGACGTCGTAGTCTTTGAACACCTCAAAGCCTGGATTTTCGAACTCGGATTCTAACGCGTCCGACAGTTCTCCCTCGTTTATCAACGAAAACGTGTTGTTGTCGTCGTCGTTGTTGTTGTTGTCGTCCTCTGTCTCCTCGTCGTTCGTTAAAGACGCTCCAACGAACGCACCGACGCGACGATGATGCTTCTCTCCTCCTCTCGAGGAAAGAACGCGACGACGGGAAGCAGACAAAGAAAAAGAAGCGGTACGAGTAGCATTCAAACGCTTCTTCTTGATAAAAAGCGAAGAAGAACAAAAACAAGGACGACACCAACGTTGAAACGAAGGAATTAGCGTCGCTGCCGTGGTCGTCATGGTTCTCGTTCGCACACTCAGAGTGACGGACGACGAGACGAAGGAGAAAAAATCGCGCTGAAAAATTGTTTAGGGTCATGTTTAGGGTCTCAAACACAAAGAGCCAATTTTGGATAAAATCTCTCGCTTTTCCTCATCACTCTTTTGTTGCACAAAGAGAAGAGAGACAACGCACGCGTCATCAAAATGAGCGTCAGCGCGAGCACTGTTTCGAGCTTTCCGTGCGCCTCTTCTTCTTCTTCTGTTTTGAGAGGAGGAAGAAATCACGGAGGAAGTCTTTTAAGTGGTAGAAAGATGATGAATGATTTGAGCGGAAGGAAGACGTCATTCCCCGAAGGACGACGAGGACGACGAGTTTCTTTTCTTAAAACGGAAGCGATGTTCGAGAAGTTCACCTTGAAAAACCCGTTCCAAACGGACCCAGCGATGAAGACGAAAGAGCGATACCAACCGATCGTTCAAAAAGTGAACCAATTGGAACAATCGATTTCATCGATGACGGATGAGGAATTAAGAGGGCAAACGGAGAAGTTTCGCCAGAGACTCGCGAACGGGAAGGAGAGTTTGGACCAGCTCTTACCGGAAGCATTCGCGACGGTCAGGGAAGCGTCGAAGAGAGTTTTAGGGTTGAGACCGTTCGACGTGCAAGTGATTGGCGGGGTGATTTTGCACGAAGGGCAAATCGCGGAGATGCGAACGGGGGAAGGGAAGACGCTCGTGTCGGCGTTGCCGGCGTACTTGAACGCGCTGAGCGGGAAAGGCGTGCACGTGGTCACCGTGAACGACTATTTGGCGAAGAGAGATATGGAGTGGATTGGCCAGATTCACAAGTTTTTAGGTCTTTCCGTCGGGTTGATTCAAGCGAACATGAGCGAGCAAGAGAGGAGGAGCGGGTATTCGAAGGACGTGACGTACGTGACGAACTCGGAGCTCGGGTTTGATTACTTGAGAGATAACTTGGCGCAAGTTCCAGAAGATTTGGTGCTGAGAGAATTTAACTTTTGCATCATCGACGAAGTGGATTCCATTTTGATCGACGAGGCGAGAACGCCGCTGATTATTTCCGGGGTGGCGGATAAGCCGTCGGAGAGGTACGTCCAAGCGGCGAAAATCGCGGACGCGTTTCAAAAGAGCGTGCATTACACCGTGGACGAGAAGCAAAAAAGCGTACAATTGACCGAGGAAGGTTACGAAGCCGCGGAGGATTTGTTGGACGTGGACGATTTGTACGATCCGAGAACGCAGTGGGCGTTGTACATCATCAACGCGATTAAAGCGAAAGAGTTGCAATTGAAGGACGTGAACTACATCGTACGAGGGCAAGAAATTATTATCGTCGATGAATTCACCGGGAGAACGATGCAAGGCAGACGATGGTCGGACGGTTTGCATCAAGCCGTTGAAGCCAAGGAAGGCGTGACGATTCAAAATGAAACCGTCACGATTGCCTCGGTGACGTACCAGGCGTTTTTCCGAACCTTTCCGAAACTCGGCGGCATGACTGGTACCGCGGAAACAGAATTGACAGAATTCGATAAAATTTACGATTTGTCCGTTCAAGTCGTGCCAACGAACAGATCGGTCTCGAGAGAAGACGCGACGGATGTCGTATTTCGATCGGAAAGTGGGAAATGGAACGCTGTGAGAAGAGAGATCGCGAGAATGCACAAGAAAGGACGACCGGTGCTTGTCGGCACGACGTCCGTGGAACGTTCCGAAGCGATTGCTCGATTGTTGGATGAAGACGGCATCGCGTACGAACTGCTAAACGCGAAACCAGAAAATGTCGAACGTGAATCTGAAATTGTCGCTCAATCCGGTCGTAAAGGCGCGGTAACCATCGCGACGAACATGGCGGGTCGCGGTACGGATATTTTGCTCGGCGGTAACGCCGAGTTCATGGCGAGATTACGCGTCCGCGAAGCTTTGTTGCCAAAAATCGTAAAACCGGAAGACGGCGACCTCGCGTTTGAAAAGAAGGGCAATTTAGGTAAAGCCAAGGAGAACAAATGGAAAGTGAAAGACGGGTTATATCCGTGCGATATTTCCAGCGAAGCTTCGGCGGCTCTGGCGAACGCGGTTGAGAAAGCCATCGCGAATTGGGGCGAACGCTCCTTGGAAATCTTGGAAGCCGAAGACCGATTATCCTTCGCGTGCGAAAAAGGTCCGACGGACGACGAGGCTTTCTTGGCCATTCGCGACGCGTTTACGAAAATCGAAGGTGAATTTGAAACGTTTACGAAAAAGGAGAAAGAGGAAGTGTTGCAGCTCGGCGGTTTACACGTCGTCGGTACCGAACGTCACGAATCCCGACGCGTTGATAACCAGTTGCGCGGTCGTTCCGGTCGTCAAGGCGATCCAGGCTCCACGAGGTACTTTCTATCGCTCGAGGATAATTTGTTCCGCATCTTTGGCGGCGATAAGATTCAAAACATGATGTCCATGTTCCGCGTGGAAGACATGCCGATCGAGTCTGGCATGCTCACCGCCTCCCTCGATTCCGCGCAAACCAAAGTCGAGACGTACTTTTACGACATCCGTAAACAACTCTTCGATTACGATCAAGTGTTGAACTCGCAAAGAGAAAAAGTATATTTTGAGAGAAGAAAAGCATTGAAATCGAGCGATGACAAGTTGAAAGAAGTCATGCTCGAATACAGCGAAAAAACTATCGACGATATCGTCAAAGCGAACATCGACACGTCCGTTCCAGTCGCCGAGTGGCCGTTGGACGGTTTGGCCAGCAAATGCGCGCAATATTGCAAACTCATGAACGATTTGACCGAGGACGTTTTGCGTGCAGAGGCGAGCAAAGGCGGCGTCGAAGGCTTGCGGAACTATTTGGTCAAGAGAGGCAAGGACGCCTACTTGCAAAAGAGAGGCGAAATTGAAGCGTTACAACCTGGGTTGATGACCGAGGCGGAAAGATACTTCGTTTTGAGCCAAACCGATAACTTGTGGAAAGAACACTTGCAAGCCATCAAGTTTGTGCAACAAGCGGTCGGCTTAAGAGGCTACGCACAGAAAGATCCGCTCATCGAATATAAGTTGGAAGGTTACAACTTGTTCGTTGAGATGATGGCGCAAATCCGAAGAAACGTGATTTACTCCGTGTACCAATTTGAACCGAAGAGAAAAGTTGAAGAAGGTCCGGAACAACAACAACAGGGACAAGGTGGCGACGACGGATCTATCGGCTCGAGGAAGAAGAAAGATAAGGAGGAACAAGTTCCGCTCATCACCGGCTAAAGATCAAATAAAACATTTTGTCATAAATATTGAATCATTGCTACTCTACGTACTACTACTACTACACTACTACTACTACTACTACAACTACTTCTACCACAACTAATCGCTCTTTCGAATGGTAGCGACGTCCCCCAAAGTGCTCGCCGCGACGAGATCCTTTAACACTCTGCTCGACAAAGTCGCGATGTCTCTCGCTTTTTCCAATTCTGGGTCAATTTTAGCGTCCGATAGAGAGGAAGCGTTCACCGATTCTGTGTTCTTATCATCTTCGTCGTCGTCGCTATCGTTTTGCTTCCTTTCGTTTTGACCTCTGCGTTCGGCGATTCTTCGTTTCGCGTCTTCGACGAGGCATTTTTCAACCTCTTTCGTGGACGCTAAAATCTCCGCCAACGTTTGGTGAAACGCGCCCTTTCTCTGCCACAACGCGTTGTTTTTAGTATTCGCCGAAGCGAAGCACGCCGAAACGAGCAAAATCGTATTCAACATTTCAATTGAGTTTGCGTGCGTTGATGAGATATGCTTCATTCGTTTCACCGCTTCTTCTTCGTCGGCGTCGACGGCGAGCGACCAAACGACGCCGTGCGAACTGTTTACAAAGGTATCCAACTTGGACGCCGCGACGCACATCGGCGCTTTCGAAAAGTATTCTCTGGTAGCTTTCGAAGACGCGATGCCTAAACTGATGCATCGTCGCGCTGCGGCTGATCCAGGTGCGAAGTAAGAGGACGCGTTGTCTTCTTCTTCTTCTATTTTGAGGACGCCTTTTGCAGAAAAATACGCCGCCAGGGAAGCGATGCACCCAGAATTTAAAATCATGCCGTCGGCGGCGTTCGCGTCGCTCGTTGTGAACACGTACGATAACAACAGCGCACACGCGTTCAACGCGGTGTCTTCTTCGTCGACATTTGTCATGCTGTCGTTGCCTTTTTTATCCTTCTCCGTACCGGCAAAACTCCAGAATCGAGTGGCAATAACCAAAAGCGAATCCGCGACGAGCGGCGCGAACGCTCTTCTCGCGTTCGATAAATTACTCGAAGAAGAAGATGCGCTCTTCTCAAGTTGTCCGAAAACTGAAAAGTTCACCCCGAGCGCGTTTTTCTCCGCAAATCGAACCGCCAAGTGCGCTAAAAGTGCCATCGAGTCTAACTCATCCTCTTTCGCGCCGTCGTCGCCGTTCATTTTCTTCTCCAAAGCGGATCGTTTCGCGTATTCGCCGAATCGCAACGATTTCAAAATTCGTTTCAAACACTCGTTCGCGACGATATCGTTCGGACTCACGAGAAATCTCGAGCGCAGACAGTTCATCGCAGCTGAACGCATCTCACGATAAAACAGAATCTCATCTCCTCCGCTATTCTTTCTATCACTACTTTGTATTTTCTCGGAGATGTTCTCGAACAGTTTTGTGAGCGTTTCGGTTGTTTTTCTAGAAACGTACGGCGCGGAGCCGTCGGAAACTCTCGAGTAGTCGTCCGCGCCAATCAACGCCGGCGTCAACTTCCGTAAAAGAAACTGCACTTTTTCAATCCTCGTGAACGTCCTGACATGCCTTCGTTGCGTCTCCATCTCTCCTTTGCTCGTGGTATTCAACCCGTTCATTTCCAGAGGGAGCCAATTCGCCGCGTCGTCGTCGTCGTCCGTCGAGTCGTCATCCTTCGCCGCGACGCCCCCATTTTTAGACTCACTCGAGTTCTTTTCTATAGCCGTCGTCGCTTTCTCGACGCCACTCTCCTCTGCAAACGCCACGACATCCTCCAACCCGGGTTCATCCATCTCCGCTTCTTCCTCCTCGCTGAAATCCACCTCCCCTAAAATCGCCTCCGCTTCCCTCGCCGCCGTCTCGTCGTCTCCCATCATTCGCAAAGGAAACTCCGCAAAAACTTGAATCGCTAGCTTTCTGTGCGCGTCTTTACTCCCAACCCCATCAACGGTGCTGTTCGTATTGCTGTTCGCATCATCTGCTTTCGTCGCCCCGAGCGCGATATTCTCGAGCACTTTCGAGTCAAATCTCAAATCTGTTCCATCTTTATCGAGCGTTTCGCTCAACCGTTCCAGTTCTTTCCTCGTCACTTGCGGGTAATCGAATCGCATTTTTCTCGCGCACTTCTTTGCTCTCGTCTTTGAATCGTTGTCGTTCTCCTCCTCCTCCTCCTCGTTTCTTTTCTTGGACATCTCCATCGCCTTTATGAGATTCGACACGAACTCCGCTCGACTCATCGCGTCTCGTTCTTCTTCTTCTTTACCTTCCTCTCCTCCTTTTCCTCCTTCAGAGAAGGACGACGCCGTCATGTTGTCCTTTTGGTACAGGTTTTGGTGGTACACACGCGGAGAGAGAGAGAGAAAGAGAGACGTGTCGTTACTACACCCGCGCAGAAGTGTGACGAATGCCTCACTTTTATCCTCGAGAAAACACTTCACACGAGCACTTTATAAAGAATGGCGAACAACGAGACGTTGTACCAGTCGATCGAACCCGAAGTGAAAGAAATCTCGCTTCTCGCGAAAGGATCCTCTTCTCCTCTCGGCGGTTTTTTTGGAGCAGCGAGTGTAAACGCGCAACCGGAAATACGCGAGTGCGGGGAAACCGTGTTTTCTCAAATCCGCGCGGTGGCGAGACACACGAGCGAACGGGAATGGTTCGAAAAGAATGAGGTACTGACACGACCACAACTTTGATGACGATGATGTTGAAGCTTTTCTATTTTCGTTTCCGTCGCGCTCGATCTCTTCTTTTTATCAGTACGAACGCTGCGAAACGCGCTCCGATGTGATTGGATTAATGGATTCGAGAGAGAAGGAGAAGCGCTTTGTGCTTGCTGCTGCTTGGGCGAACGAGAGACGCTCTCGGGAGGACGCTCTCGAAAAACAAAACTGACCTTATATAATATATCTTATTGATCTCTTGTAACACCACCTTTATATACAGGACGCGTTACATTTATTCCTCATGGCGATTACGAACGAGGAGTCCTCGGAGATGTGCGCGCGCGGTTTATCCGGCGTAACGAAACTGGCAAGAGCGGAGTGCGTGCATAAGAATCGATTGGCGGAGTGCTTGCAAAAAGCGTCGCAAGTGCCGGAGACGTTTTTGGTGGAACATACCAATACCACCGCGTTTACGTGGGTGGAACAGTTGGAGTGCTTGGCGGCGGTGATGGAGAGCGGGAAGAACGTGCCGAGAGTGAGCGAGGCGAGCGTTTCGATCGCGCTGGGCGCGTGCGCGAGGGGGATGTATTTGGCGAAGAAGAGCGCGACGGCGAAAGAGAGCGGAATGGTGGTCAGTCAGGCGATTTCGAGCGCGAGGAGAATATTAGAGGTTGTTTTCGTTGAGGCGAAAGAGAAGGAGAATAAAGAAGCCGTGCGGGTCGCCGAGAAAGCGTTTGAGGATTTAGTGACCATGAGTCGAAGCGAAGAGGACGGTTGTTTATCGGGTGCCATCGATTGCGAGTATAAACGCGTGCAAGAGTCCACGGTGGCGACTATTGCGAGCTTAGAGTTGTGCAACGCGTTGGTAGAGTCTCATTTCGATCTCTTCCAAAAGAACCAAACGTTGATGAAAACGTTGAAAGAACGCTTCTGCCCAATCGTCGAGGCGACGTTGGAAAAGAAATTTTTCTGCGCGGCGGAGACGACAGATTTCGCTCAAAGACGCGTCGTTTTGCGAACTTTAGAGATATTTGTGAAAATAGGTCGAGGCAACGGATTCGAGGCGTTCATAAAGACATCTTTAGCTCGATTAATGTCTTCTTTAGAAAGCGAAATGCCGGCTTGGTTGCGAGCGTCCTCGTTGGAAGTCTTGAGATTTTTCTGCTCCGATGACGATATCTGCTCGTTCTTACACGACGCGTACTGCGACCCGACAAAAATGGACGACGCAAACGCCGAGACTCCGTTAGCGAGCATTTGCTTGATTCAAGCGAGAACAGTACAATCTGGTTTATCCGCGAGTAATTCGGAGCCGACGATGAGTTCTTCGTCGAAACCCCATGGCGCGGTGTACGACGCCGTTCAGAAAGAATTCGAGAAGAAGATGCAAAAGTTATCCATCTCGACCAAAAAGAAGACGAAAAAGGACGCAGAAGATAATCTTGATGACGGAGGAGAAGATCACGACGAAATCGCAGACCTCGAAAACACGGAAGCTTACATTACCAGAGCAGTAACGATCGCCATCGAAGGTTTGTTAAACGCAGCGCAAACGATCGAACGCGTCATGTACTCGAACGAATCGCCGAAACAGTTTCAAACCGCCAAGAAAATGCTAGACGCGGTTTGGGAAACCTTAGCCTCTACGTTTTCGTTAACTCTCGACTTAGCCGAAAACGACGACACGTGCTTATACATATTGGAAGCATATCAAAACGCCGGCCGAGCGTCGGTGAAATGCAAACACAAACTCGCGAGAGAGGCGTTTTTAGGCACGTTGTGTCACTTTGCTTTGCAAATGCCCAAAAAGCAATTCGACGATAACGGAAATATCGTTCCAAAGCTGTCCGTAAAGAATGCGTTGAGTTTAAGAGCTATATTCAACATCGTAGACGCGTCTAACGGGCACTTGGAAGACTCTTGGTTTATGGTATTAGAAACCATCGCGTCTCTCGAACGCACGTTAGGGGTTGCGGAGAAGACTATGAAATCGAGAGTGCGAGAGTACGTCCCAGATGGATTGAAACCATCTAACTGGACAAACACTGAATACGAATACAAAGAAGAATTCTACGTCTTTTCGGAAGCCGCGCAAGATATGTTCAACGCCATGAATGCGTACGACGACGACGATTTGATGCACGTGGTGGATGCCTTGATCAAGGCAAACATTCGGGAATTGCGAGAGGCTCGGGCCTTGGCGGAGAAACAAGCTTTATCTTCTGCGAAGAAGAAAGCTTTAGCAGAACAGAATAACGCGAGAAGTAACGGAGTAAAGAAACCAATGACATCCATTCGCTTGCGCAGCTTGGAGCGTTTACGCGCGGTGATGGAAGTCAACGCGTCGAGAAGGTTTGCCTTGTTTTGGGACGCGTGCGCGAAACATTTTCTTAAAACCATATTGGAGGAAACAGGGAATCCTCGCGAGCAAGCGCACGAAATTTACGAAAAAATTGCCATCAACGTTCTCGAAACCGATTTAGATCTCGACGAGAAGAATGTGGCATATGCCAAATCGGTCGGATTTGAAACCGTCGAGTGTTGTGTGGCGACGTTCGTTAGGACGATGTACGACGAAGCCGTGGATTATCGAGGGAAGCAATTGTCATTGTCGCTCGCAAACGCGCTCGCGAGTAAGCGCGCGAACAGACTGAAAACTTCCTGGCCTATTATTTTAAGCACGCTCGCGAAATTAGCCGAGAACGAAGGTGACGCCGATTTAACGATTGAATCCTTCGTCACGGTGAAAGTGATCGAAAAAGAGTGCTTGCCGCACATCGACAGAGCATATTACGGAGAGGTGTCGGAATGCTTCTCGAGCTACGCGCACCAAAGGAACGAAATCAACGTCGCACTGTCTGCGGTGCAGTCTTTGTCGACCGTCGCTGATTATTTCAGTGATGTCTGCCACCGCCCAGAAGGTGCGACAGATGTGCAGTCGTGGGCGTCTAAAAAAATGACCCCCACGAGAAATGGCGTCAAATTGAACTTAGTCACAAAAAATGGTCTCGCGGACTTTTCAATCTCACCCGTCATTTCCCATTTATGCGAACGATTCGACGATAGTCGAGTAGAAGTGAGAGATTTAGCCGTGCAAACTTTCGCGACGTTGTTCGTTTCAAGAGCTTCGTTGTTGAGTAAGAACGAATTGAAAGAGTGCGCGCAAAAGGTTGTGTACCCGACCCTCGACAAATGCCGGAAGATTGCAAAAGCGGCGTCTATAGAGGACCCGGACGGACTGAAAATCGAATGGGATTTCTCTTTAGTGAACATGCACGCCTCTTTGTTCGGAAACGTGTTGCGAAACACGTTACCGTTGCTCGTTACCGTGGAAAACTTTGACAAAAACTTTGACGAGATGTGTTCGTTCTTTGTCGATTCGGTCCTGTCCGATTGCGAAGAACTCGGAAGTGCGGCTTTGGATAATTTTTTGTCAGTTTTGTTAGAGCAAGACGAATCGACTACGAAAGGTATGCCGAGACCGCTGTGGAAGAAAGCGATGAAAGCGCTGCACGTGGCGACGGAGAAAGCCACGTTGCCGCCATCGGTATCTCCGCAAAACACGCGCGTCGGAATCGCCACTTTCTTCGGTTCTTTGTACGATGGTAAGTCGGATTCGTTCGACGACGCCGATTGTCGAAGCGCTATTCTTGCGTTACAACAGTTGATTAATTCTCCGTGCGTTGCCGAGGACGCGCAGCCAGTCGACGGTGCTCAATGGGACGCGCAGAAACGCGCGCTCAAATCCATGCGGTACATGTGCGCCAAATCGAAAGAAGGTAAAACTCGAACGTTAGTGTGCGTGGAAACGTTCAACGCTTTATTGAAAACTTCCATGGGCTATGGTGAGCGCCAGTCGACGCAAACACCCGCGGATTTGGCATTTGCCAAAGCTGGAATGGAAGCTTTCTATGAAATGTACGATACGGTTGCGAACGACGAAACGAGAGCGGAGACGTACGGCTTCGCGATGACAGCAATCGCAAAGCTCGCGCGACGATGGAACGCGACGCTAACGCAAAGGGCCAACGTAGAAGACGAAGAATATGATGATGCAGAATATATCGAGCAATTGAAAAACTGGAACGCGGTGTTGATGCAAAAAACTGCGTTGCAAGCGCTCGTGGTGGTTTCGAGAAGAGGCGTCGCGTCGTTGAATTCACCGGCGGTTTCCTCGAACAACGGCATATCCGCGAAAGCGGCGGCAAAATCAGATTGGTCGGCAACCGCGGATGCGTTTGAGACTGTTTTGGGACAAAATGTTGAAATTATGAGCTCTAACGACGATAACGACGACGACAAAGAAGCGATGTTGGATGAAGAAGACGATGGAGAAGAAGGACAACAGAACGAGGACGACGAGAGTGTCTCTCGCAGGGCTAAAAAAGCGAAAACGTTCTCGGACCTCACGATTGCGTCTGTCATGTCGCTCGGTGAAGTTGTTCTCAGATACTCTGTCATTGCTGAAGACGAATGCGTTCTTCGCTTCTTGCGTTCGTTGGCGCGCGGATGCGCGGCGCCTCGCATCGACGTCGCTTTAGAAAGTTATGCGCAATTGTGCGATGTGACGCGTTTCGCTTCATACAAAGATGAGAAAAAGAGGAGCGAAGCTGCGTTTACGCATCGCGCTCGAGTGGCAAACTTTGCCTTTCCGAGACTTGTCGCGTGCACGAAAAACTTCCTCGACGAACACGCCAACGCGCCTTTGGATACGTGGACGTACGATACCACTCGCGACGCTTTGGAAATGTGCTCGACGTTAGCCGTGTCTAAAGACGTCGCTCATTCGCAAAATGAAGTGTTGAACGGCATGCTCGAAAAGGCGAGAGAGAGTAAGAGCGGCGGCGAGGGTAAAGACGAAGAGCTCGTCTTGGGTGTTTTCGCCTACGAGGCTTTGTCCAAAGCGGCGGCGGCTTCCGCGGTGGAGGATATTAAAAAACTAGCTATGTTTGCGTTACTTGGCGCTGGGAAATACTTGGGTCTTTTGTCATAAATCTCTAATATAATATTCTAACAGACAAAAACTTTCTTGATTGATTTTACACGCACAACAATTATTCTCTCTTGTTCAAAAGCGACTTGGCGTTTGCTTCCGCGTCGGTTAAATCGGTCGATTGATACTTCGCCAACAACTCTCGCTTTTTCTTGGCGATCACCAGCGCTTCTATGTCCGAATCCTCCGGAAGCGGCACGTACGCCTTCGGCGGCTCTTCTACGTCTACGTTTTTACCATTATTACTCGTTGTTGTCGTCGTCGTCGCTCGAACTTCTCTCCTACCACTACCATCAATCAACGCCGCTCCAGTCTCTTTATCCACCTCTACTCCCATATCCGCCGCTTTCAACAGCTGCATCGCCTTCCAATTCTCCGCCGCTTCTCTCTTCAACGCAATCTCCGCCTCTCTTTCCTTCTTCAAAAAATCCCCGTCCTCCTCGTCGTCGTTAAACCCAAAATACTTCGCGTCCGCTCTCCTCAACATCTCCGTCTTCGTCCGTTTCTTCCTCCTCGCTTTCCCTTCCTCGTCGTCCTCTTCTTTCTTCTCAAACAACTCCTTCACCCCGGGTAAATTCTTCGCCGCGCCGAAATACTTATAGTGCCTCGCCGCGCCTTCCAACTTCTCGTACCCTTTCGGCTTCACCGTCACCCCCCCTTCCTCGATCCCGCCGCCTCGAACGATATAATTCGGCCCGCCTAACTCTTTAATCCGCATTTCCCACTGCCATTTTTCTTTGAGAAGTTTGTTAATCTCGTCGTTTAAATCCCGCAAACGGTGTTCCCCTAAGCCTTCGTTTTGGATTTCCATCACTTTGCGTCCAACTTCCCTTAAAATCTGCGAGCGGAATTTATCCGCCTGGGAGACGTCGTCGCATTTTGCCGTGTGGTTCGGTCTTTTGCCGGATCTGTCCACGCCGGAGAGGAGTTCTTGCTTTCCGGAGACCCATTTGTTGAACATGCCCTGTTGTTATTCATGTTTATGTTATTGAAAGAGAGAGAAAGAGAGAATTATACGAACGCGTCAGAGAGATGTAAACGACGATTCAAACGCAGACTACGAGAGGAGCGAACGCTCCAAAAACAAGGAGAACAAAGAGAGTAAACATTTGATGATGGTAAAACGACGCACGTTCGCTTTCTCTTGGTTTCTCGCCATGGGGATCGACTGTTGGATCTGTTTCGCGCGGGTGAATTTGTGGCGGCTTTTCGGGAGAAAATCTTCACT
>Ga0115555_1001242_pt1 | contig 17554 bp, 16 predicted proteins | sample COGITO_mtgs_1104_2_FD_87285 | JGI IMG/M metagenome (GOLD analysis project Ga0115555, IMG submission 87285) | Pelagic marine microbial communities from North Sea - COGITO_mtgs_110407 | ecosystem: Environmental > Aquatic > Marine > Epipelagic | place: Germany:Helgoland, sampling site Kabeltonne... | reverse complement strand
TCCACTGCCCGTATTATCCTAATCAAGTTCGTCTCTTCAATGTCTGCTTCTGCTGATGTCTTGGCTCTTGCCTCAGCTGAATTTGAGATTGGGGAGATTCCTGCCGGTGGGACTATCACAGTGAAGTGGAGGGGAAAGCCTATCTTTATCAAGAATAGGACTTCGGCCGAAATCGAAGATGCCAAGAGCGTTGATATGGGAGAACTGAGAGATAAGGAGGCTGATGGGGATAGGGTCCAGCAAGACCAATGGCTTGTTGTCCTTGGAATCTGTACCCACCTCGGTTGCGTTCCGATTTCCGGCGCTGGAGAGTACGGAGGATGGTTCTGCCCTTGCCACGGAAGCCACTACGATGTATCCGGACGGATTAGGAAGGGCCCAGCTCCTCTCAACCTCGAGATCCCTCCTTACAAGTTCTTGGGGGATGAGAAGATTTTGATTGGATGATCATGAGAGAGAGTGAGAGAGAGAGAGTGAGAGAGAGAGAGAGGGTTTGCAGGGTTTTAAATACTAACTATCGAATGCGTTTCGTGATAAAAGGGTGACAAAATCATCGAATGGGAAATCAATGCTGTCCCAATGCTCAATCACAAAGTATCTTAAAATTCATATATTACGCGATGAAGGTTCCAGTTGGGTAGCTTACATCGAAAACTACACCACACATACCGCAGGGGTACTGAGTGTCGGCGCCCTTACACCCTGTCCCATCCTCAGGAGATTCGTCAATACCACAAGGAGTGTCGTCAAGGGGGTCGCGCTTGATTCGAATGTAACCGGCTTCTCCATAGGTGGGGCTCCATGAGTTCCGCACGATCCAGTAATCGCCAAGCTCATCATCTGTTCCATAGCCAACCAAAACCACCACGTGATCCAGGTCCATTTTATCGTAATCACATCCATCGAAGACCCCAGATTCATAGTCGTGCCAGCTACTTGCATCGACATTGATTGCTAAAGGCCCCACGTTGGCTAGGGCAGCCATGACGGCTGTGGCATTATTCTCAGGGAGCTTCACATAGTCAGTGATTCCGGCCTTGAGTTCGGTGTTGTCAGGGCAGACACCATCGCTGTCACCTTGATAGCTGTTATAAGGAAGACTCCACTCCTCAGCGTATCCACCAGCGCCGATAAGATAGTCATACGCTAGCTCAGGAATGGATCCCTTACATCCACCGGTACCTCCACAATGGTCATCATTAGGTGCACAAGAGACAAGCTGCTGGGGGGAAAGGCTGAACAGAAGACCGGTCTCAATAGCAACATGTGACTCTACTGTAGCGGTCGTAGCAAATGCCCAGCAAGACCCGCAGTGACCCTGGTTCTTCACCGCCGTCACAACTCCACGGTCTCTCCAATCGAATGACTCAGGGAAATCCATGTCGAAGGTGGAGGGATCATACAGCTGCTGATGCTTGGTCGAAAGAAGACTAACGCTATCCGTATTACGTCCCTTAGGAATCTACAAAATTGCGCACAAAATTCACATTCGTTGACACAAAAAAGGTGAGATTTCAGATAATGTTGGGCTCCTTCTCATTGGTCAACTCCAACACAGTCCTCTCCCTGCTATTGGACCGAAATTCTACTTACCTCCACTTCGTCAGTAAGGTGATTGACTCCTCTCGTGTAACTACGTTTTACGTTTGAATTATGCGCGATAATGTCTTTAATTCTTGACTCGAACAAAACCTGGGCAGCTCTCCCTCCATGCTGCTTACCGAAATCGATGAGATATTGATCGTAAGAGTAATCAGCAGTGAGGGTGGTACCAGTAGGTTTCTTGGCAGCGGCTACAGACGCCAAAAAAACAGATAGAGCGGAAATCTTCATTTTCGTTAGAGAGGGATTTAGGGCTCCTCCCCCGAGTTCGAGTTCCGTCGTTCCGTAGTTCCGTCGTTCCGTCCGGGCTGTTTAAGAATTAGTATTAGTAACAGACACTCCCCTGAATGAAGTAACTAAACTTGAAAGGCACTTTACGGCATCTTCATACATCTAAAAAACTGACTGAGTGAAAAAAGAGAGGTTTAACCCTCTTTATCCCTCGTCTTTTTGTCAACTTTCTGAACCTAATACAATGGACGATGTGAGTGCCCTGAATGACTGGCGGCCTTCCCGCACCCTTCCAGGAGTGACATCTACCTTCGCCACTGCTGATGCCGGTGTTACACTAAAAACCGGCAAATTGATCGGCAATGCTAGAAGCTCCAAGCAATGGAATGACAACAACAACAACAACAACAACAACGATGGCAACAAAACAAAGCCCTCTCTCAAGGATTACATACAACACACACACTCCCATACGAGTCACTCTCCAGACAGGACTGGCCAAATAAACTTGGCAGGAAGTCCGAACATGCCCAAAATTGAACGAAAACGACTCCACTACACGAAGCCCAAGACAACCTTGAGGAGGTGAGTAAAAAACAAAAAACAATAATGTGTCACCGCAAAATGGATGATATGACTAACAATACTTTCATTACTGCAGTATGGATGGTAGCGTACCTTGGGTCCCCGCAGCAGCTGGTGGCGGCGGCGGAGCAGATGCCCCCATAGGCGTTAAGTCCTCGAGAAAGAGAATGGTGACAGGGCGCTCCAACATAAATGATGTGATTGTTTTGGACACACCGACATCGCAATCGCTGATGAGCGGGACGGCAAAAAAGTTGGCGGAAGGAGGTGCCCCAGACAGCCCCGCACCTAAGCAAGCACCTTCGCCGGCTCACACAAGGATTTTTGAGAGCGAAGGGAGACAGGTCATGCATGTCAAGCCAAGCCCTCCAAGGGGTGTGGAGAAAGTTGACCCGGACGAGAAGGCCAGAAGAATGAAGTTTAATGCCTGCAGACAGGTCATGGATGTATTAGAGAAACACGACTACAAGCTGAAGAATACCTTTTACCACTATGAATCACCGAAGACAAAGAATCCATCGGCAGAGAAGAGCAGTGTGGTCAGGACCAATCACACCATTGGGGAATTGACTAATGCGCTGGTCAATTTGGGGGCCAAGGTGGACGAGTCGGCTGTGAGAGCTGCATTTGGCGACGAGAAGAAGGGAAGCGCAGAGAACATAACATACTCCCAGCTTGCAGCGAAGGCGACTGACACTGTGTACCCTGGTGCATCTAACGGTGACCCAGACTTTTTCAAACCACTCCCTCGGGAAGGGAAACGAGTGGGATGCGGTCCAGGGGCTAAACACAACACTTTTCGCTCTACATTTCTAGATCATGACATGACCCCCAGCGTCAGGGAGGAGACTAGTTATGTAGAGAAATACAGCAGCTCTCGGCAAGTTGAGCAGCAGCCTCAGACACAGGTGGGAGGGGGTAGGAATGACAGCACCTATATGAGGTGGACTGACAAGAGTGTCGATCGGAGGCCAAAGATGGGACTGGGCTATGGCAAAAAGGCAAACGGCGAGATGAAAGGAAACGTCACCAAAGATAGCATGACTGACTTGGTGTTCCACGGACAGTACGAGAGCATGAAGCCTCTACCGGTGAGCAAGTTACAGTACGAGACAGCAAGCCAGCGAGCCCCCTTTGCCAATTACCACAATACGCCTCTAATTGGAGGATCAGGTGCTGAAACTGAAGGTATCTGGTAGATTGGTTGGGAGTGTTTTCTTGTTTCGAATGTTTTGTTGCAGTAAATTTATTTATATTACCGGTGCCCTTTTGCATAAAAATACAATTATCCATTTTTTATCTTTTTATCTTTAATCAATGGTCGTCAGCAGCATCATTACATTGGTACATTTCGTGCAAGACCCGTCAACATTAAAATGTGACCGTCTCGCTTTTGCTCGCCGGTCCACCATAATCCTCATCTCCACCACTGCCACCTGCACCAATCTCGTAAGGTGATTGGTACGGCATCGGTGCGTCGCCTTCTGTGACATTCATCCTATCCAGGTGTTTGAAAGTCGCGTCTGGAGCCGGGCCTAAACTCTCAGCAGTTGTATTGTACTCCGTAGCTCCTGTCCCCGCCATCTCGAAGCTGTTGTCCGCTCCTTTCTTCTTCTTCTTCTTCTTCTTCGTCGTCCCCGTCGTCGCTTCTCCACCAAGGGCGTCTTGCAGCATCTTGATGGCCCGACCACCATTAGCACGGCTGCTTTCCAAGATATTCATCATCTCGTCTTTCTGCATCTTGGTCTGCAGACCGGCCTTCCTTCGCTGCGCGATAATTTCCTCCTTCCTCCGAATCATTTCTTCCGTTCTTTTGTCGCCCTCATTGATCTTCCTCAGCGTCTCCAGACGTTTGTACTCCTGGATGCGCTTGATACGTTCGACATTCTCTAATTTAAGTTGCTTATTCAGGTTCTCCCTCTCCTTCAATAGGGCGTGCTCCTTTCCTCGCTTCTTCTCCAACTGCGCAACGAACTTATCATCATCATCGAATTTCTGCCTCAGCATCTCCTTGTCTTCCTCTTCTTTCTGCCTTGTCGCCTTGAGAGTCAGTTGCCTCTTCTGCTCCATGAGAAATGCCTCTCTATTCTTTAGCGCCCGGTCTTTCTCTTGCTGGGCAAGGGCTTGTGCACGAAGCTGCTCGTGGTAATTCTTCTTATCGAAGAAATCGGCCTTCCTTTTCTCCTCTCTCCGTTTTGCCATTTCGAGGTTGGTCAGGATTCGCTCTTGGACTTGCTCCCGCCGTTGCGCGTATTGGCGCTGGTCTTCATCTCTCTTAGCCTTAACTTTGTCCATTCTGATTTTCTCAAGGCGAGCCCTCTCCTCTGCTCGAGACTTCAAACTGTCCTGTTGTTCTTTGAAGAGCCTTTGGGTCTGCAGGCGGTGCTCTTCTTGCTTTCTCGCGCGCTCTTCGTCATTGATCCTTGCCTGCACCCGATTCTTCCGATCTTGCCTCTTTTTCTCCTCAAGGATCTTCATGTCACGCTGGAACATTTCCTCCGCAAGCTGATGCTGCATCTCCTCATCAGCGTCCTCTGCGGCCTTCCTCCTCAACTCTCTCAGTCTCCTTGTCTCAGCCATGGTCCTCAGTCTTTTTTCCTTGTCCCTCTTCCTCTTCTCTTCCATCGCTTGCTCTTTTTCTGTCTTCCGCTTCATTTCCTCTTGGATGTTAGCCATTTTGACCTCAAACTGAAGCATCTGCTCAAGTTCCTTCTCTTGCCGTCGTCGCATCTTCGCCAAGCGCCGCTCTTCAATCTCGACCAAAGTCGAATTCTGTTTTGCTTGCTGAGCCAAGATCTGGGCAGGGGTAAGGGAGGCGCTGTGTCCACCGCCCTCTACGGCAGCGCTCTCCATATTCAGTAGTTTCTGCAGTGCAGTTGGAGTTGTATTGTGTTGCATTGTGTTTTTAGTTAGGAGGTCGAGTTAGTCTTTAGTCTTTAGTCTTTAGTAATCGCTTTAATTAGTTGCAAAGGAAAAGCTTCATAGGCAGAGTTCAGGCCATACCGATCTTTAGTGATCTCCTTCTATCAACGTCATAGTAGGTTGAAAACTTACCCTCCTCTCAGTTCTGCCAATTTTCATCATTTCATGCCTCCTTCTACCGTAAGTTTCGTGCCTCATCCTCTGTATCTCCGGCTCAATCTTGGGTTCCCAGAAGCTATCGAGGTCTCTGATCCTCAAGACCTCCGGGTTGATCCCATGCTTGAGGCAAGCCTCAGCACTCCTTGGGGTGAGAATCACCCTCGGGGGGGGAGGGGTTATCGTCGAGGCAGCGACATCAGAAACCTGCGATGAAAGAATAGGGTGAGGCAATGCGAGGTTAGTCCACATCCTAGATAATACAGCAAATTCCAACCCCCAATCCAAGCTTCTTAACATGAACAACTTTCACAACTCCATCTTCAGCTTAACCCGTACCTCTCCAAAGACCTCCTCGATGGTCTGCGCCCGCACGCTGAAGGACTTCTTCTGCTTCTTCTTCCGCTTCGAAGTTTGCGATGATTGGTCATCCATGTTTTGGCACAAGGGGAAGTTGTTGTTCGTTGTGTTGTTGGGCAAAAAGCAAAAGCAGAAAAAAAAAACAAAAAGACCGACTTTTTTTGTGGGAAGAATTTGATCCAAGATTTTATTAATTTTTTTAAACGACACTACATAACGCTTTCCAGAGGCTTCTCTCGGGCATTGCACTGATGCTAAAATTTTAACATTTAGTCCTCAACCCTTTGGCAATGTCCCAACAACAATCCCCCCCACCAACATCCCTGAAGGGGTCAAGCAATGTTTCCAGCGGTTCGGGCGCCGTCGCCCGCACCACCATCAGAAGTGATAATGATGCTTCCAACTCGTCGTTATCGGCCAATAATTTTACCCCAAAAAACCGTCGAACTCTCTCCTCCTCTGTCTCACAAGGTTCGGCTATGTTCAGTCGAACACCCACCAATGCCTCCCTACAAGGCCAGCGCACTTCCCCCACGCACCGAAAAAAGCAAGAGGCTAAACTTCTTCAGTGTGAGCGACCAATATGGATGGACGTGAGCGACAAGGTTTTCTTTAAGTCCCCACCTAAGGTTTTGAAAGATGCTGGAGCCTCGCTCTCTGTGCAGGAGAAGAACGAAGCCCGCATCCGAAAGAAGTTGTTGGCGAAGTTGTCGGCACTCCTGGAAGTACAAGATAAGGAAGAGAAAAAGTACCGCAATGCGGGGAGAGTGCTGAGGGAAGAGAAAGCGGAGGCCAGGAGGAGGCTGCTTGAGAAGACAAAAGAAGGGATGGAAAGAGTTTTCATGACCTTTGCCGAGGAAGGCACCAGGAGGGATTATAGGGGAGTAGAAGAATGGGAAAGTGGTATCAAAGGTATACTCACAAGTGGAGAGGAATACCACAGAGAAACAAACAGCTTTGAGGTTAACACCAGCTTGATCAATGCTGGCAAGACTGAAGGCAGCCAAGTCGATCACAATGAAGTTAATAAACTCGATACAAGAAGCTCCCATATCTCATACAGATCTCACGGATCCCTTGTCCCCCGTCTTTCCATGGCTCGATTACGTAGCCAAGATAGACCCCCTCGTTTGTTAAAGGAGCTCCGCAAAAATCCAACTCCCCAGGTCCGGGAGCAGGCCCTCCAGGTCGTGTCTGCAGCGATGCACACTGGTGGCTACCCTGTCATCTCTGAGTTCGTCGCTCTAGGATTCGTAGAAGATGTTTGCAACATCATGTCTGAGGCTAGAGGCAACAGGTTCCTGACCGTCGTATGCTGCGAGGTAGCCGCTGTCATCTGCCAGAATCTGCACCCAGCAAAGTTTGAATTTACCCAGAGATTTGCGGGAGACTTGAGGGGGGCTTTGGAGGATTGGCAGGAGGACGAAGAGATACTGAAGGTAGCACTGGACGCCATTGCTGAGCTTTGCGACGAGTGCCCCAACCAGAGGTCAGTTTGCGACGAGGTGGGGATGGTTGACAGCGTTCTCCGGGTGGGTGTGAAAATGTCCAGTAGTATGAAAAATTGCGCTGTCGAGGTTTTCAGCCGGTGTTTGCAGGCGCTAGAGTTTTTAGGGGTGAATCACGTCGGGAATAAGGAGAAAATGTTGACTGGGGGGGTCATGGACGTGGTCATTGGGGCTATTAAAATTTTCAGTGACGAGACAAATATCGAGCCAAAAGATGTGTGCGTTAATATTGTGATAGGTGCGATGCTGTTACTGAGGGCTTTAATCAGTTACAACGGTGGGAAAGAGCACAACCGTGTTGTTATAGAAGAGAAAAATGAGAAGCTTGAGATATTGTTGCGGCAGAAGGCATCGGCTGAGAGGGAGATCAAATACAAAGAGGGGGAGAAGGCATTGAAGAGTCAGGCGGGGAAAAGGAAGAAAGACAAAGAGAAGGAGAAACAGATCGTTCTGGACACCAGAGATCGGCCTAAAAGCGGAAGGACAGTAGCGATGATCGAAAAAGACCTTAAAAAATTAAACAAAAAAATAACTGGCATCATGGAAGCTGAGAGGGAGGCAAAGAGGGTGGCAGATGAGAAACATTATGCTGGGTTGGTGCATTGCCGACTGGCAAGAGATTTTGTCGATCGAGGTGGAGTGGAGACATTTCTCAGGAGCGTAACCTATCACATAGAGAGCCCAACGGTTGTCATGTTTTACCCCCAGACATTGCATGCCTTGCTGAGCTTGCACACAAGGCCATTTTGTGTCTTGCACCCCTGCATAGAGGAGGCTATGTACAAAAAGATCATCGATCTGAGCCTGTACGTTCTCAACAAATACTCGTCAGTTCCGACGATTGTATGGGGGGTGGTGCTTAACCTTTTTTGTCTTTGCGAGAGGGAAATAAAATGCGCTGAGTACATTGATTTGTGGAGGTTGGGGGATTTCAAGCTTGACAAAAAGGCGGGAGATTACAGTGAGAAGGATGGAGCAGGGGGCAATGAGGACATCAGTGACGGGGAGGATGAAGGTGTAGGGACGGAATCTGGAGTTGACGACGATGACGACGACGACGACGATGACGACGACAACGACGACGACGAAGATGAGACAGCTGATGGCACAGGGTGCAAAATTTTGATGGTGGCACTCTTAAATAACAAGGCAAACATTGCTGTGCAGGAGCAATTCATGCGCTTGTTCATTAATATCAGTAAGCACTTCAATTGCAGGATGAGCCTACTGCGGGTTGACGCGTTTGACGAAATAGACGTCATCAAACAGCAATTTGTAGGCGAGAAGGCGAAGGCATACACAAGCTTGGTAAACCGATGCCAGCTTGCACTGGAGACTGGGAACGTGTTTTGAACGAATAACAATAACCCTAAGGCGATGCTTTACTACATTTGTGCTAGTAAAAATTTCCAATCTTGCTAATTATCTCTAGCTATTATCCTTAAGCCTCGATTGTAGCCTAATTCCAAATATTTCCTCCAAGCAAAAACAAGCCATTTCATTTCACTCCATAACCCGTCGCACAAAAGCAAAGCCTACTGCTGCTCCAAACGCACCAGCCACACCCCGTTTGATAAATGTAGATCGCTTCGTGTCGTCACCCATGGACGACTTCAAATCATCAAAGATGCCACTAAATCTTGACGACAGTGGTGCGTCATCGGTGTCAGAGGAAGTTGTAGTAGTATCTGCTGCGGTGGTTGTTTTCACCGGTGTAGAAGTGGTGGCGGTCTCATCCTCCCCTCCGTCCGAGTTGTTAATACTGTTGTCGCTGGAAGTGGTTTCCTCCACGATACTTGTCACCTCGACCTCAACTTCAGTAGCAATGTCAGTTTCTTCCTGACCGTTTACCTCGGTCATCGAGAGGAGCACAAAGGCAATAATCTGCGAGCAGAGTTTTCGTGTTAGCCTACACATTTTTTAAAAGAAACAGATTATAAGGACGACCGAAGGAAAATAGACACAAGTGGAAGAAAGGGGCCTAACGAACGGTTGATTGTTGAACGAGGTTGCGCGCCGAACTGCCCAAATATTGTGTGTGGGGGGGGGGATATGCACTTTTAAGTGGTACCAGAACAATCAAACTTACAAGAAGGAAAAAAAATGACCGCATTATTTGCGAAAAAGCAGTTGTTGGGTCACTTGTTGAGGAAACTGGTTTTGGAGCATTCACTTTTGGTGCTCTACTTATTCCCACATCCCAAGAACGAAATAGAGAACCTAAATTATGGCAGTACCCTCACCCATCCTATTCTTCGTCTTTCTTTTGGGTGTGAGTGCTTGGTCTCCCCCCAGCATGTCAAACATGGCATCACAAAAAAATGTCCTCCACAAAAAACATCCACTAGGCGTGTTAAAATCCAGGCGTGTTTTTGTTCTTTCTCCAATCCCGTTCTTGCTCCTTCCATCGGAATCGAAAGCCCTAGTGACCGGTAACGCGCCGCCAGCGAAGAAGAAAGGCCCGGCAAAGGTGACCTGCAAGACAATTGATGAGTGTGAGGAGATTGGACGCCAGCGAGAGCAGACAATTGAAGAAGAGGTGGGGGGCGCAGTTTTGCTTGACGGGGTCCATCAGATTGGTGACGTACGATTTGGCGACGTTAAGATTGGCGAAGGAGAAATGGTTGGGGAAGGTAGATTAACTGTGAACCTCACAGTGCTCAAACCTGGGAAGCGGTCCTTTGATGGATTGAGCGGTGCGGGGACAACGATATTTACCAAAGAGAACTTCACCTTCGATCGAAGCGACGTGGGCGTCGTAAAGAGCTTGCGCCTGGGCGTGGAAGGGATGAAGAAGGGTGGTGTGAGGCGCATCGGGGTGGAGCCACAAAACGGGTGGGAGAAACCAACGAGAGATTGTGATGGTGGTCCTGGTGGCAGAGGCTCCGGTGGCGACGTCAAGACAGATTACACCATCGTACCGACAGCCAAAATGGTTTCGCTCGAAACATGCTTTGACAAGTTGATGAAACCATTTCCTGATGACTTTGCTCAAGGGCGAAGGATGGCACAGAGGTTTGACCAGGCACTGGTCATTGAGGTTGAAGTGGTTTCAGGTGAGGAGGACTCTTATATAATTGCGCATGTCATTAAATTATCCTGAGCTGGAGGGTTCGATGTGATTATATTGTCCAACCATGACACGACGCGACACAAAATAGTGGGCGTTTCAAATTTACTTTTTAACTGCAATATGATCGAACCAAATGTTGTGCGGTTTGGGTGGGGATACTTCTTTGGCTTCCTCCAATCTAACACAACGAAAACCAGCACAATAAACCCACAAAAGAATCAACAAAAATCGTAGCTGGTGTTTGAACAAGCGTAATTTTGAGTCGAATGTAGTACGTCGCTCCACGTCAAAGGTAAAAAATGATCGAAGTTAGAGTAGTTGTCGGTAAGGGTTCACACTTAATAAAGAAGCCCAACTTTGCATTTCTTTTCTACTCAGCACGCCCAGAACCCCCCCCACCCTACTACTACTTATTCCCTCCCTATGCATTACCTGACTCATCCATTTCAAAGTCAAATTTTAGCTTCAGCTAATATCTCCTTCGCTGTGAAGATGGTTGGCGGTAGCCTCCACTCGTTGGATGAATAAATGCCCAGATTTGTGAAAATGTCTGGCTTGAAGCCCGCACCGTCCTTCACATATGTGTCTTCGTTCTCTCTCAGCTTCTCCAAGACCCGCCGCACTTTTCGCCTGTCCGTGAAGTCGTCGCAATATACACATATAAGGTGTGTGCCCCGCGATACTACTGTCGGCGATACCTTCGCGGAGCAGTCCAGCTCTCCCGCGACAACTGCTCGGGCGACTACGCTCCACGCGGCATCAACCTTCTCTGCAGAAGGAAAAAGCATCCACTTGCCCGTCGTCCTTCCCTCCTCTTTAGCCAGGCGTAGGATATTCGCCACGGCTGCTTTCTTCTCCGCCCCAGAGACTTTCTTCTTCTCCCTGATCATAGCCTCAACACCTTTCAGCACCTTCCTGTAGTCATTTTCCCGCCCCCCCCGCCCTCCTATCCTGCCCTCCCATTGGCCCGGACGCTCAACCTGATCCAGCGCCCGCACCTGAATCCAGCTGCACTCAATCTGGCAATCGCTCGGCCTGACATAGTGCAAAAAGCTCTCAATGCTCTCCCCTTCAGCGGGGTAAATTCTGCCATCTTCCGATAGCACCCGTTTAGGCTCAGGAGCCAGCACCTGAGAGGCCTCCGAGAGGCCTTGGTCGTCAGGAAAATAATCGTCCACAACACCCAGGAATTTGTCGCTGTTTAATTCATCATCACTGTCACTGCAGAGATCAATAAGATTGCTTGCAGCCCACTTCGGATCCTCACGCCTTCTTTGATCCTCCTCCTTTGTCTTTTCGCTACGAAGGAGAGCTGCGGCACCGGCCGGACTCACAGTTTTCATGCACTTTGCATTATTCGATCGGAGATCCACCATAGCGTCGCTCAAATTGTTTGTTTTCACCATTTGGACAAGGGAATTTGGATTTTCTGCAGGGAGAGAAAGAGCGAGCGAAAGGGAGTTCCAGAAAAACACGCCTCCACCAAAACTAATTCGATCCTCTGTCGTTCACCGAGAGCTGCACGCACGCACTCTGACGATGTTCAGTTTGCCCGTCATCGTCCTTGTGTGTTCATTGAGTGTTTTGCTTCTCGTGGAAGGATTCTCCACAAAGGCGCTGAATCTCTGTGGTAGGAGAGTATTGACTCGTCGGAAACTGCCTATCAGTACCAGCAGCACAGTGTTGCCTTTTGCCCTAGCTCCGGTGGCATCGGCTGTTACCTCATTCGCCGTGGTGACGGCGAATGACATGATTCCTGGTCTCCCCTGTCAGCCTTTAGCCGTCGCTCTTGCTGCCAAAATGGGGTGGAGCGCTCTGCCAATTTTAATTGCTGGTCAGTCAACAGCGGGGATCCTGGCGTTCACAATCTCTAGAAAAGCCGGCGACGGAGAAAAGGTGAAGGAAGCCATGGACAAACTTTCACCCGAGATGAGGGAGAAATTTACTGAATTCCGCAGCCTTGGGGGCGACGACAAGACTGGGGTAAAGACATTGCTCGCGCTCATTGCCCTTCGGCTGACGCCGTTCTTCCCATTCTCTGCCGGTAACTATCTCTTGGGGGGGGGCACGAGCGTTGGTACAATTCCGTTCTCATTAGCCACAGTTTTGGGGTGCGTTGGGAGCAATGTCTTGAGCGTTGGGGTGGGCGTAGGCATGTTCTCGTGAAGTGACGGTTGCAAAGAAAACACCAAAAATAGTAGTGCAGGCGTGAAAGAAATAGATATTCGTAAGGGAGATTTTACTCGCAAGGCAGTGTAACGACTGACCACGTCCAGCTTATCGAGGAAGCGTAATTTATGAAACATTTTTGTAGGTGAATTTTTGCCCCGCTTAGTTCCCAACCATTATTTCCTTCCGATTACACTGGAGAGAAAAACTCTTATGCGCAAATTCGACATGCTATTATTAACAATTAATCATTCAACAAAACCCCCCTTCCCTGGAAACATCAATGGGGCATGATTTTAGTTGTTCGGTTCATGTCTCGCGGGACTATAGACTTGACCAGAGATCGACTAGCCGCACTTCGGGCGACTCCTGCAGCGTGCAGAGCCGCACCCAACCTAAATCGGACATCACTAAAAACCTTCTCATTGCTGAAACATGATAGTTGCTTGGACTGGAAGTCGTGAAGACCGCGCAGATCTTCTTCATAAATGTCGTGCTCTCGGCAAACAGTATTCTTTGAGAGATCAGCTTTTGCATTGAGAATCTTTTCGAAATAGGGCACAGACGCTGCAAGCGCGCTCAGTCTCTCTAACCGCTCTCTCTCTGCTAGGGATTTAAGGTTCGCCTCGTGCTCGAGAGCGCGCATCTTCTCTTGATTCAGGATGAAGCGATACGTGATGCGCTCCTTGTTCTCCTCCATGCGTAGCTTCCTTTCCTCCTCTTCCATCTTGTCCTCTTCAACCTTCCGTTCATCATCTATTGCCTTCATAGCAGCGAGTTCCTGGTGGTAACTGTCGACCATAGCACGTTTCTCATTGTGCTCCAATTTCAGCCGCGCGGCCTCAGCATCGATTTCTTTCTGCTTTTGCTCCTTCAGCAGCTTCATTTTTTCATTCTCTATTTTAGTCGCCTCCTCGCGCGCCGTTCGCAATACAAGTAATCTCGCCTGCTGCTCCTGCCTAATTGTCGCGTTAATTTTACCCATTAGCTCTGCCTGCATATTTTCTGTGATCAGACACTTTACGGTCGTTATTCGCTTTAGGCCCCAATCTACGATTTGACTATTGACGCGTTTGAGGGAAATTTCGGCATTCTTACGGTGCTGCGCTTCATACTTTCGTCGGACGTGGTGAGCGATGTTCGCCTTTATCTGCTTTGTGGTGGCATTGGGCAGTTCTAGCTTGATTCGCTCCGTCACCTTTTTCAAGCCACCACGTTTTGCCGAGCTCTCCCAATGCTTGAAAATTTTCATGAAGGCAACCTGATCATCAGAGGTAAAAAGGTCTCCATCAGCGTCGTTTTTTTCGGTTTTTTCAGTTTTTTCATCACCCTCCACCTTATCGATGTCAGGGGGAACCCCCCCCGTTTCATCGTTTTCTTGGCTCATGGCGGCTGCTAAAGTTTCTTCATTTTTCGATCGGGCTTCGAAGAATTTGGCCTTGAGTTCTTCCACTAGCAGCTGCATCTCGATATTATCTCGAAAACCACTGTCATCGATCTCCTTTAACAAATTTGGTGGAAGCTTATCCTCCTCAGTCTCCTCTCCTTTATCTTTTTCTCGCAGTGATTTCATTATTATTAAGCGAGCGGCTTTCTCCTCCTCGACACAACGAGCCAAGTCGAATTCGATCGCCTGCTGCTCGTTTCCCATCTCTTGATGACACCGAAGAAGTAGCTCCGCAAACAGACTGCTGCACAGCTTCATCTTCTCGGTTTGTTTTTCCTCGCAGTTGTCGTTGGCATTGGTCTTGCCCAGTTTAAATTCGTCCAGAATAGTTCTCAGTTCCACGAGCTTTTGTTTATATACACCAATGACTTCGCTACGGCCGGCTCGAGAAGATACTCTGGCATGCTCAACAGCTAAATCTGCCACCTCATTCTTAAATTCTTTGTTCTCCACACCACCACTGTTGACGAGCGCTTCGAGACACGCAGACACGACTTTCGATCCCTTGACTTCGCTCTCTCGCAAATTGGCTAGTTCTCGCCTCCAATCGGTCTGGTGGGTATTTCGCGTTGTGGTTTTCTTGTGCGTCTTGGTAAACTTTGCTAGCTTCGCACTCATTCTGCTTATCCTGTCATCAGCTGCGAGAGCTTCGTTCTGAGCTAATTGCTGGATCTCAACATTGTTTGCCAATGCACTTGCGCCCATACCTACCTGGGTTCGTTTGCTGAAATGGCGAATCGACTTAAGCCGTTCCGAGTGGGTTGCCGGCATGGTTGTTTGTTTTTTGGAAGTTAGTTAGTTAGTTGTGTGTCTGACTTTTCTGAAGTGATATGCAAATTCAATGTTAATTTAATCGCGCTGCTGATTAGCCTTATAGCTATCGACGAAGAACAACGAAGAAGAGAAAAGAGTTGTATATTGAAATCTTTTTTATCATGAAAGTATGTTGTTTTTTTTGTTTCAAACTGTGACTTCTTCGACTTTTAACCAAAATAAAACAACTTGCTATTCCATAGGATTAAACTCACGATGCCGAGGCCCTGTTCACGAGGGCGGCTTCTTAAAGTAGGAGGAGGTCGTTACGCAAATAAATATTCTCATGGAAGTCCTATCAAATCCATTACCAATGCTCGAACAGCCAAAAATGAAACTGATTCTGATGCTTCTCTGGACTATGATGATGGCACCCTGGACCCAAATTTGTGGGCAGACGACTGGGACAATCACACACAGAACTCCTATGTAAAGCGACGTTTAATGAAACACCACTTAGAGACATATGATATTAGCGACAGCGACAGCGATAGTGAAGGGGTGGAGGGGCTGCCCCTCGTCAGTGATATGATAATGAGGCCTTATCGAGTGACGCAGTCAATTCATGCGAACTCGGTCCGCGATGCTGATTTAATGGATGTGGTGTTGGGAAAGGAGGCCGACATCGCCGAGATCAATCACCTGCTTGGCAACAACAAGCAATTTTTGGACTCTCGGAACGTCTCCAACAAGAAGGTGGACTTCCATGGCAGGAAAATTCATTATTCCCCCCACGGCAACGACTTCAATGGTAGCTACCAGGTTGGAAAGTTCATCACAATGACGAGGAATCTGCTGCTTTCCCGGAACAATCTGAAGAACATGAGTGAGCAGGAGCAGATAGCAATTGCCAGGGGGCACTTTACGCTGATGGTGATAAGGAACTGGGGAAAGTACGCAAAGAAGAGCAGCAGATTTCGAAGAATAATGCTGCGATTTTTCTGCGGCCTTGCTCTCAAAGATTGGGCTGCCGTCACTGCTTTTTTACGCAAGGGTGAGCTCTTTGTCGGGAAGATTTTGAAGACTGTTTATGGACAGTCCTTTCGAAAGTGGAACGCTCACAGGCTTGGTAGCAAGGCAGCGCAGTTGATGCAGCTTTGCGCGGGGAACCACCTACGTGTCATGTTTAGGTCCTGGAAGAAGTACAACGACATGCGTCACGACCAGAACGCACTTGCTGGTATTTTTGGGGAAAAACAATTAATGAAGAGATGCATGAAACGGTGGGTATTTCGGATGGGAGTGGGGAAGCTATTCGCTCGATGCGCGGTACGGCTTCGATTTAGGGCCCAGGCAACATACTTCGATTACTGGCGTTACATGACAGAGTGGCTGAAATTTGTGGAAAGCTACTGGGGCACAGCAGTGGAACGAGCAACCAAGCACGCTTACATGCGCTGGGCAGGGAAAAGGTGGCTCGACAACGTCAATCGGCGCAAAATGCTCCGGTTGCTACTTCTCAAAGTCCTAAAAAGTGCCGAGAAGGGGTTGCTGAGCTGGGCGTTTTACAAGCTAAAGTTTGGGGCTGAGGGGGGCCAGGTGAAGAGACGGCCAAAACGGGGGCCAAGGAAACCAGGGTTCTGCCGCTGTGTCTATGCGCTCTGTCACGGTGGCCACTGCGAATGCTCGTGGGAGGTTCATTTCCTAAAGCGTATCAAGAATTTCGATGGTCTTGCCACCTCAACCGAAAAGCAGGCCTACAAAAGAGACCGTTTAGCATCCGTCTTCGAGAAAGATTACGCAGCTGGCTTGTGCTCCGAGGTCAATGCAAGTTATGATGGAGGAGGCCTTGGAAATAATAGGGGGAACACACACGAATCTATCGATAGTGGGCGTAGAGCCGGTGCTGGGTTTGGTGCTAGCCCAGCTCGGTGGGACGAGAACGGGCGGAGGATCAGGTCAACACCAGCAAAGCGGATTACTATTAAAAGTTCATCTGCTGTCAAAAGAAGTGGTCACAAAAATAATTATAATCCAACGAGTAAAACGAAGATTATAAACGAGGATGATGTACAACCTCAGCGCGAGCATCTTGTTGCGACAACTCTTGAGTCTCTGCATAAGATGCTCGAGAGCAACTTTGGGGAGGACAAAGACAATGTCACTGGCGAAATTGTTCCTCCAACAAAAACTGTAAAGATTAATTGAACTAACGACATATTTGTCTTGAAAAAATTAAACTAATTCTTTTTCTGCACACGATAAATGCTTCAAGAGATAAAAGCGGTTTTGCTGGGTGCTCCTCCCTGAAGAGCGTGGTGCTCCATGATGGGCTTAGGGTTAGGGCAATAATGTGCTTTTGCGGTGCCACTCTCTGACGAGCTTGGCAGATTCTGCTGGCTTTTCCGATGTTGTCCCCATAAGTGATCGCTCACCATGGGGCGAGCGTCGTGGAATTGTGAGTGATGTTTAAGTCATTCCAAAGCAATTCATCAATGTACGTTAACCTAGATCTCCTGCTCTTTGACTAAAAGGACGCTGCGGGCGATAATGAGAGCTCTATTGTTGTTAATCAAACACACTTGGCTATTTGAGATGTTTTTGGAGGGGGACACCGCCGTTCCTTCTTTCAGACACCACCATTCGGAAAAAGCCCTTTAAATAACACGTCCGTGATTGCGTTTCGTAATCGTCCACAATACCGCATTTTATCCTCAACCAGTCATCTTCACCCCAAAATATTGACGT
>Ga0115555_1001238_pt1 | contig 17569 bp, 14 predicted proteins | sample COGITO_mtgs_1104_2_FD_87285 | JGI IMG/M metagenome (GOLD analysis project Ga0115555, IMG submission 87285) | Pelagic marine microbial communities from North Sea - COGITO_mtgs_110407 | ecosystem: Environmental > Aquatic > Marine > Epipelagic | place: Germany:Helgoland, sampling site Kabeltonne... | reverse complement strand
CAGCTGGGCAAGCGAGCGTTTCAGGAATGCTCCTCCCTGACGTCCGTGGTGCTGCCCGACAGTCTCACGGAGCTGGGCGAGGCAGAGTTTGCATTTTGCACCTCCCTGACGTCCGTTGTGCTGCCCGACAGTCTCACACAGCTGGGCGATTCAGCGTTTCGGGAATGCTCCTCCCTGGCGTATGTGGCGTTGCCTGACAGTCTCACGGAGCTAGGCAGTGGAGCGTTTCAGCATTGCTCCTCCCTGACGTCCGTGGTGTTCCCCGGCAGTCTCACGCAGCTGGGCGATGCAGCGTTTTCTCAATGCACTTCCCTGACGTCCTTGGTGTTCCCTGATAGTCTCAAGCAGGTGGGCCATTCAGCGTTTGCTAATTGTTCCTCCCTGACGTCCGTGGTATTGCCCGACAGACTCACGCAGATTGGCGATGCAGCATTTGGTGAATGCACCTCCCTGACGTCCGTGGTTTTGCCCGACAGTCTCACGATGCTGGGCGTGGGAGCGTTTTTTAAGTGCTCCTCCCTGACGTCTGTGGTGCTGCCCGATAGTCTCACAAAGCTGGGCGATGATGCGTTTTTTGAATGCACCTCCCTGACGTCCGTGGTGTTGCCCGACAGTCTCACGAAGATTGGCAAAGGAGCGTTTGAGGATTGCACCTCCCTGACGTCCGTTGTGCTGCCTGACAGTCTTACGCAGCTGAGCGTGCAAGCGTTTCAGGAATGCTCCTCCCTGACGTCCGTGGTGCTGCCCGGCAGTCTCACGCAGCTAGGCGATGTAGCGTTTAGGGATTGCACCTCCCTGACGTCCTTGGTGTTCCCTGATAGTCTCAAGCAGGTGGGCGTACAAGTGTTTGCTAATTGTTCCTCCCTGACGTCCGTGGTGCTGCCCGACAGTCTCACACAGCTGGGCGAGTCAGCATTTTTTGCATGCACCTCCCTGACCTCCGTGGTGCTGCCCAACAGTCTCACACAGCTGGGCGAATGTGCGTTTTTTAAGTGCTCCTCCCTGACGTCTGTGGCGTTGCCCGACAGTCTCACGCAGATTGGCGCAAAAGCGTTTGCGCTTTGCTCCTCCCTGACGTCCGTGGTGTTCCCCGACAGTCTCACGCAACTGGGCGATAATGCGTTTGGTTTGTGCAGCTCCCTTATGTCCGTGGTTTTACCTGATAGTGCCGAACTTGGTGATGAAGTGTTCGATGAATGCGATGCCTTGGTGCAAAAAGCAGCTTTGGCTGGATTTAACTCACTTGAGCTCTGTCTTCGAGATCGCTACAAGAGCATCACTCTTCGGAAATTAATTCTGCGACTTTTAAGAAAGTATAATAAAGCGATCAACTATGCTGACGGAACAGAGGCAGAAAAGCACTCATCAGCACTTGCGCAGTTCCCTGCAGACAGCTCTGGTTCTCTAGAGGTTGGTCTTTTTTTGCAAAAGATGAATATCTCAGGGGGTGATGGAGAGAAAGGTTTGGTAGGATACATATTGAAATTTGTGTGAAACGCGAAGAGCAAAGTCGATAATGAGATTAATGATCGTGAAAGCTTACGTTCGGTTTGTGTGTGTGTGTTTCATTGAAAATCTGTCAATGCGAAATTGTTGGTCTTTTGCTATTTTTGCTTGCGCAAATTTACCCTAAGTCGCCTGGCCCTGTCTTTTCCCAAAGCTCCTCGAGGATCTCTGTCAGCATAGCTCTGTCAGCTATCAAAAGGCGCTACCAAATTCATTCATCTGCACCTTGACAGCACCAACTCCACCACCCCCAACTCCAACACTAACTCCGTCACTCTGCTCCAAACTGGGGTATACACGACCAGTCATTGCCACCCTACCCCCTTGTGCAAACACCTCCACGACACTATGGTCTACAAAGATTCTGAGGTCAACACTTTCCCCCTCTAACACCCTAACGGGCGCGATGAAGCTGTGTTTCCCAAAACCACCCTCCTCAGCAGCGCTGCTGTTTTCCCTCTCTATGCTGACGACTATCCACTTTGTAGCATCCTGAAATCCACAGACGCTGTCAGCTGGATTGCCGTAGTCGGGTCCTCTATTTCCCCAGTCACAGCCGACATTGTTGCTGCTCATCAAGGGGAGTATGCTTCCGCAGAATTGTTGACATCCAATTTCGCCTTCTATAAAATTCCATGCGAAGCATCCTTCTAAATCTTCGCAGCTTTTGCTGCACTCATCTACCCCCCCAAGGGCATCTTCCCCCCCGACCCCACAAAGAGTGGCATTCCTGGCAGCATCATTAATGTAAATTAGCTCACAGTTTTCAACAACCTTGGCAGATCGGATCCTTACAACCGTCCCTTCCCTTCCCTCGTCGTCTGCGAGCACATTTGCGTCGACGACGAAGTCGCTATCCCCGACAGGCATTTCGAAGTTGATGTTGAGGTCGTATGATCTTCCGCGCAACTCGAACATTTTCTGCTCCCCCTGTTCCACTGACATTTCCTCGCTTTTACCGGTTTTCAAGTTATCCAGAGCTGGCAGCGGCTTAAACTTCAGCATCACCGTTCCATCGACGACTTCCGCCCGCACCACCCTAGGCAAGGTATGAATGCCGAGCCAACCCCTTGCCATTGTCGCTGGGCAGCTCTCAACGGGGGGGAACTCTTCGAAACTCCAGTCACAGTCTCCTTCCAAGCTCCAAGTGCTCATGATTGTTTCGCCAGTTTTTCCGTCTTGGAAGGTTTGGGCGGCAAAAGTGGTGTCGCCATAATCGTAGACCATTGTGCCAAAGTTGTTGTCCTCACCGCCCAAGACCTTGAAATCGTAGTCATTGTGCACGTCAAACGTTCCGAGAGAGTAAAAGTCGTGTCCACCGTAGTAGCACATTTTCTGCGCGCCCTCAAAGGCCCAAAGCTCGTCCGTCCACTCGCTACCCTCTTCGAAATTAACCTTGAAGAAGTTGGGATCCCTCGGCTGAGGACTGTCGTTCTTTTGATGTCTGTTCCAGGGAAACTCAATCAGCCTCGTTTCGGTCCCGTTCACAATGTCAAAGTGCTTATCAGCCACCCAAACAGTGGCACTACCCAAACCACTGGTCGTGCTCCCGCAAACCCCGAAATAACTCCCATCCAAATCCCCGCCATTTATCTTTGTACCTCCGCTGACATCAGTGAAGCCAACAAGGTCAGTCGGATTCTCCGTCCTGTCCCACTTTACCATGTCAACGTCACTATAATCGTCCGGCCTGGACGTGTACATCCTCCAGTCGAGCGAGGTTACAATATTAAGCATGACAACCTCATCATTCTCAAGCAAAGTGGCAGCCCCACTGAAAGTACCCTTGTCAGTGAGAGCTTTACCGTGATGCTCCCATTTTGCCATGTCCGGGCTCGTAGCGTGGCACCACTGTATGTCGCCATCTCCAGCTACATCGCTGCATTGCCAGAAGAAGTGGTAGGTGTCCGTGGGAGGGTAGTAAAACATCCCATTCGGATCTCCTGCAAACCCTGTTGCACCAGGACCGGGGGTGTGATAGATTGGCTGAAGGGGGGGGGCTGATGCCACCACCCCCAAACCCACAGAGACTAAGACTACGTAAGCCCACCCCACCCCCAGGCTCAGGTTTTTAGTCGTAGCATACATGAAGAAATTACCTTCCTCTCGACCTTTTCCAACTGATATAATTCGTTTCTAGTGCCCCTATTGTATGTAGTACGCGAACAGGGGGAATTGGAGCAGTGGCGATCCCGTTTGTTGTGGTAAGTTGGTAAGTTGGGGGCTGAAAATGAGCCTATCGGATTCGCTGCGAAAATCTGGAGAAAAAAAGGAAAATCAGAGTAGGATCCTCGAACCGATTAGATAGGATCCTCGAATCCAATTGCAAGTTATTCACCCCATACCCCATTCTACGAATTTAATACCGTATGAAAATGACGACTACTGGATTTATTGGTCTTGGGATCATGGGAGATGGGATGGTTCGACGAATGATCACTCAAGTGATCTCCCCATCGTCTTCTCCTCAAAAGCTTGTAGTTTGGAATCGCAGTGTCGCGAAGTCCGAGGCGCTTAAAGCAGAGTTTCCTGATGTTGATATCGAAATCGCTGAGTCGGCTAAGGCCTGCGTGGCCGCTTCGGGCGCTGTTTTCTCGATGCTCAGCACCCCTGAGGCCTCCGCTGCAGTTTTCCCTGGTGTTTTAGAGGGTGTCCACTCCAACACGATGCTAGTTGACTGTGCGACCTTGCAGGTTAGTGACATGGTGAACATGAATGCACAGGTTGTCGCTAAGGGTGGTAAATTCATGGAGGCACCAGTGAGCGGCAGCAAGGGGCCTGCAGCTGGTGGAAGCCTGGTTTTTCTCTGTGGATCCAACGATGAATCCATATTCAACGATGCTTGGGTTAAGTCTTGCCTTGCTGCAATGGGGAAGGCATCTCACTTCTTGGGCGAGGTTGGCAATGGTACTAAAGCAAAACTTGTTGTGAACAGCGTTATGGGGACCATGTTAGCTGCCTTTAGTGAGGGTATCAATCTGGCGGAGTCATGCGGCTTGAGTGGGGAAAAGATGGTTGAAGTTTTTGGCCAGGGTGCCTGCGCCGCTCCAATGTATGCCTTGAAGGGCCCGAAAATTACAAAAAAGCCCGAGGCTGACCACGCTCCCAACTTCCCTCTTAAACATGCTTGGAAGGACATGCGCTTCGCGTGCGCACTGGCTAAGGAGCAGAATGTCGATTACAGCATTAACGATATGGCTGAGAAGGTGAGATTTGCTGCTATCCTTTGCCCTGCTCTCTGCGAAATTTTCCTGCCTCTACATTGTTTTGTGTCCACAGAGAGTTGCTTGTGATAATGAATATGCATGCACTTTTTAACTGACCTGCGCATTTCCAGACGTTTGCCGCAAGTGATGCAGGAGGTTTTGGTGATCTGGACTTTAGTGGTGTGTACGAGGAGATAAAGAAGGGTCGCAAAGCATGAGTAAAAAGCTTTTATTTCTACGCTACTCAATCCACTATTGAAGCACTCAAATTCACTATATTTTCCTCTTTTGAGTTTTTATCAACATGCTAGTAATACTCCGATCGCAGGCAGAATCATCTTAATAAGCCGTCTGTGTCTGAGGGGAATGAGGAGGATACGAACTTTGGATGTATGTTTTCTGTTCTTTGTCCGACGGTCCGACCTGATCATCCATCCGTCAGATTCCCGAACTTACTACTAATCAACAACTCAATCAGCGCACATTAATTTTCCACCATCCGTAACACCTGCCGTTACGATCATTACCTGTTTTGACAGGGATTTTTATCCCATAAAATGACTGAACAACACATTCCATCATCCTCATCCTCTGCCCAAGTACCACTTCTACAACACCCCTCTCCCCCACGCACTCCCACCCCACCACTACCCAAAGACGATGAAAAGCGCCAAGCCCGTCGATTGTCACTCTTGAGGCGTAATTCATCACTTCCTGCGAACCACCCCCACTACAGCCGACTTCACTCCAACACTCTCCATTCCCTTGACCCTTCTCACCAGAATACTGCCTATGAAATAGCTGCTTCTTTCATCATCGATGCACTACACGGACGCGAGAATACTCTGTACAATACCACGAAGACAGCAATCAACTGCAAGTTTTTGTACCATTCTCCTTTATATCGCAACTTTGTGACATTAATTTGTTTGCTGCATGTGCTGCTTGGACTAATTGAGCACAGAAATTACGAGTGGTTCGTGACGGATTGGTTCATTGAGGGTATTTTCTGTCTTGTGTACATAATTGACAGCATGATTGTTCTGACCTTCATCGGAAAGCAACGGTGGCTGAAGCATGACAGCTGGATATTTATCCTGGCTATTTTAATGCTGATTGACATTGTCGTGTGCACATTCAGCCCTAGTATTCATTACCCATTTCTGCGTTTCCTCCGACCTGCTTTTTTCGCTGCCCGACGGCGACATATTAAGTCTTGTTTCAGCAGCATGGTGAAGGCAGGTTTTGAGTGTATGCCGCTCCTCGGCATTCTCACTTTCCTGGTGATAACTTTCGCGGTAATTGGTTGGATAACTTTCGACAGCACCCAGTCCCCCTACACGGACTTGCGCCATGATTCTAATGGTACCAACTTATGCTATACGGCAAATCACGGTGATGGTAACACGATGCTCTACAATCATACTTTGGTGACTGGTACCTGCAATGACTATTTCCTCACGATGAGCAGCAGCCTTTATCAGGTTTGGATTTTGCTGATGAAGGTGAACATGCCTGACATTATGACCCCTTACTATCACGTGAGCGCGTCCTCGAGCTCGTATTTTGTTGTCTTTACAGTCTTTACGCAGTTTTTTTTCCTTCGTTTGATTCTTGCCGCTTCTTTCACCAACTACAAGAATGACTACGAGCACAGACACCGAAGGAGGTTGGCATTCAAAAATGTTGCCATTCTGAAAGCCTTTACGTTGCTGTCAAAACACTCCCATGTGGAGCAGCCATATCTGGCTACCCCTGGACAAAATATGCGCAAAAAAGGCTCCACCACGTCCCCCCCCGCCAACGCCATCGGACAAACTCCGGATAACACTGAGCTCGGCGTCCCCGCTGAATCCCCTGAAGTTGTAACGAAAGAAGAGACCGACATTGTGAAGCAGCCGCGAGGTCGGCGCGGGCTAAAGCGGCTCTCTGGAATGCTCCTTAGCGACCCTAGTCTCCATAGCATCGATGATTACAACGATACCTCCTTTATCTCGCTCTCTGCGTGGATAACGACCATGGAGATCATCCGACCCGATTTAAAGGGATTCCCTTGGATTTACGTGCTTATGTTCAAATCCGCCTTGACTGATCAAAAGAACATCGATCATCGAGAAACTCTTAATTTTAAGGAGTTTTGCGAAGCCTGCCACAGCATAAACCTGAAGGTGAAAAAAACTATTGTCGCAAGTTCTACTCGCCATAAGAGCAGCAAGATAATTGTCCTTACACTCTTTGGTCGATTTTTGCTACAATGCCGGAAAGTCTGCTCCCATTTGGTCAGTAAAACCAGTTTTGAGGTCGTCATCCAGTTCTTGAACGCCGGTTTGGGAATTGCGACGATCATATGCAACAGTAATAAGACTTCAGCTAGCGATCAAGTTGTGAGGGCCTTGGAGGGAGCCGTCTGTGTGCTCTTTTTTACCAGTGTTATGGTCAGGTGCATCGGACACAGTAAATTCTGGAGCAGTCGCACGAACAAATTCGAGTTTCTCTTGATGCTGACAATTTGCAGCTTTTTTTGTATCGGAGGACTTGGTCTTTTCACTAATGAGCTGACTCGCGAGAATTTCAACAGCACCATCTCGCTGCTTTACTTGTTGGTGGTTCTTCGAACCATCACTTTTGTTAAGTTTCACCCCGACGTCATGAGCACCATAACGACAATAAAGGTGAGGGAGACGAGGCCGAGATTTACGCAAGGAGCAGGCTTACTCACCAATTTTTTTACAACACCACCCACCATGCAGTTGATATTGCCGATGCTGGCGAGAATCGGTGTAGTCTTCATGTGCGTAATGTACGCTTTCATCATGGTTGGCACATCATTGTTTGAGAACTCCCTTGTGGATAATCTCATTCTAGATGACACGCCCTACAGCCAATTTCACTACGATGACCTTAACTTCAGCAGCTTTCTGAGCACCCTCCTCCTCCTCCACCAGTGTTTGCTGGGTCCTAATTTCCCCGTCTTTGTCGAGGCAACAGCCCTAGCAAACGGTGATTGGACTTTTCCACTCATCTACTTCATTAGCTACTACGTAATCGTCGTTGTCATCGTGCAGAACATTGTAGTCGCCTTCATTTTGGAAGCTTACATATCGCAGCGAAACAAGCGGGGGCGGATCAAAATCCGGGAAGATATTGTCAACACACGGAGCAGGCGTGCTTCTTCCGCATCGGCCACTTCTCCTCTCAGTCCGGTTCAAAAAAAATGGATGAACCAAATGTACAAGGCGTTGAACGCAGTCCTTCATGGAAAAAATCGCTCCGATGCAATTAATTTGTCCCAGACAAAGATCGGCGACACAGTAATTTTTTCTTTTGAGCGGAAACCACCCCACCACGAGCTCTACGATAGCATATTTCACGGCGATGAGCTGAACCCTGCTAGGGTGACGATAAAGCTCGGCATCACGGGGTCGGGAGCCTACCATGCCGAGATAGGCGTCAATGATCTCGGGCGCCGCACTGAGCTCTCACAGGATGTTGTAGAATCAGACGAATTCGCCCAAGGGGGAAGTTACGCGCAGAATGCCAACGATCTCGGGATTGATGACATTGAGGGAGCGTTCGGAGAAGGTGGGGCCTTGTATAACAGCGGCGGCAGTGGAGGCACCAGAAGCCGTGAAGGCAGCAGCACCATGCCAGCGAAGGATTTTAAGCTTTACGACATCACTGATGGAACCACTGTCGATGATATTGAAGTTAGCAGCGGTGACCTTGACCAGGTGCAGATCTTGTCTGCCCGCGTGTTGGAACTCGAGGCGAATGAAAAGCGCCTGCAAGAGAGTCTGAGGAACGTTCTGTCGAGAAAGAATGTGTAGGAATGACAAGAGAGACTCGTTTCGCGCAAATTATCTACCCCTCAATTTGTTTAGACCCTCTTTTATTCGATTCACGCCTCTACTGCCGCGCTTCTTTCCACTGATAACACTTTCGCTGACGTTCCGCTCTATCACTTCGATATCGGCCTCATCCTCTGTCTCGCCTAAACTGCTCATCCTGCTCACGCTACTCAGCATGCTTATTGAATCCTCATCTTCACTCAAAGCTTCGTAGTTGGTCTTGTCAAAGTCGGGTCCTCTAACTGTCTCTTCCCATTTTGCTTCATCCGCAACCGACCTTGGCAAGAACTCTCCGTTTATTATCAAATTTAACCCCACTCTCCACAGCTCAAGCTGTTTCTCATTCGGTGCCACCAAACGCAAAACAACCGCTCCTTCTTGGTTGAACAACGAGAAGCTCAGATGATCGTCCGGTTTCGAAGGAGACTGGCTGTTAACGATTTTATCGTTATGAGTCTTCGCCGCCCGGCGGTTCATTCTTCCCCAACGGGTTTCGTTTTGAGAATTAGGAGAGACCGCATCAAACAAACCACCACCGAGGTCATCATCCTCAGTATTCAAGCTGCTATTGGTGCTGCTAAATGGACTGGGGTCAATTTCAATACTCCTCCGCTGTTTTTCTTCTATTTCCGGGCCGCCGCTTACCCACCCTCCGCCGTCCAAATTGTCAAAGCTCCCCATTCTCAGCTCTGCTACGTTCACCAGATAGATTTTCTTCAGAATGTTCTCTTTCTCCCCAGACATCCAGCACAGCGCCCATTTCCTTGCAGTCCACTCGAGCCTGAAGCTTCGCTCGTGGGGGAATCCCATTTTAGTGAGTTTGAGCTTGAGAAAAAAGTCCCCTTTGCACATTCTCGAGAAGATCAAGCGCTTCTGCGTATCTTCTAAGTACGTTTTGTTCCCGATTGGCTTGAGGATGTCGAAGCTGGATGGGTTGCTATACGAGCCTTTTCGATACAATTCCGGCACACACATGCTAGAATCGACGTCAGATTTTGAACGGCGAGGGACACCGCCGATTCTAGTGGTATTCAGCTGGAGTCGTTTCTTCAAGAAAGTCAGCCCCCGAATAAACGCATTTTTAATCGTGTCGTCGTCAACAATTATGTCCAGGCTTCTCTCGCGTGTAATTATACTGAAGACACGCTCCGACTTTGCTTCAGGAACGTTCTCAAAGTATTTTTTGAAGTTGGGAGACTCCGCTCCCACAGTAATCTCCAAAATATCGGAAATTTTTATCTCCTTGATACCAGCTGCCTTCAGCTTTCCCCCACTGCTCTGGTTGAAAATCTGACCAAAACTGAAATAAACCGAGGGTTAATTTGGCGAGTTAGTGCGGTGCGTGAGCGAAGAGAATCGAGGGAGCCAGGGTGGATGGAATGAACCGGGGGAGCTACACACAGCGATGAAAAATGAAACCACTGCACTCACCTCACTCGACGGTTCCCCACCGTCTTGCTCCACGTTAGTCTGCGTAAATCGTCGCTAATTTTGAAGAACCTCTGTTGCCTTTTATATTTTTTCGATGGTGCGAAGGGTATCTTCCCCAGCACTCTGCCCGCTTTTAACATGGCGAAAACTTCCACCAACTTCACCCTTCCGGACTCTTCCTGCTGCAGCTCAAAGAGACGCTCCTCGAGAATCTTTTCAACTTCGTCAATCGACGGTCGATCGTCCGGATCTTGACTCCAGCATTTTCTCATTAAGCTGGCAATCTTAGGGTCAACGTGGAGAGGAACCTGCATCCTCTCCCCGTTCAATACCTTTTGTGCAATTACGGCATTCGAATCCTGTTTAAACGGCTCCTCTCCGATTAGTGCCTCGTAAATACAGCACCCAAAAGAGAAGACGTCTGTCTTAAAGCTGTACTCCCTCTTTCTCAAGCTTTCTGGGGCCTCCCACCTGACAGGGCCAAAGTTTGTGCGGGTAAATCCCTTGGATTTTTCTGCATCTCGCTGCCTTGCGAATCCAAAATCGATCACGAAGACATCAAAATTTGCATCAACGAGCAGGTTTCTGCAGGCCAAATCGCGGTGAATGATATCTGTCTCGTGGAGAGATCTTACCCCTCTTGATGCCTGCGCCAGCAGCCTTATTTTCTCGATGTACGTAAGCGATAATTGATAATTCTTGTGGCGACGATTAACCAGGAGATCGTGCAGGGACCCATTCTCGCAGTATTTTGTTACGATTGCGACTTGGGCATCCTGAAATTTATCTTTCTGCTGTATTACAACACCGAGGAGCTGTATCACATTGGGCTTGCCCTGGGCTCGGACCATCATGACGACTTCACGAGTCACATCTTCCTCGTCGCGAAGAAATTGCTTCACTGCACATGGCGTTCTGGCAGAGTTACTGGCATTAATTGAGATATGAAATCCCCTCCAAACCTCGCCGAAGGACCCAATGCCGATCTTTGAGGATAGTAGGATGGAAGATTTCGGGAGGAGGTACTTTGGTGGAATCTCAGTGGGGATGGTTGAATTTCTAGCAGCAAGACGAGATTTGTTGGGATTGCTTGGATTGCTGGGATTGCTGGGATTGCTGGGATTGCTGGGATTGCTGGGATTGCTGTGGTTGTCTTTCGATCCTAGGACATTATCTGATCTGTCTGAGTTGTCAGAAGAATACACATTAGAATTATCCGAACGCTTCTTTTCTTCGCCGTCAACTCCCAAAGAATCCACAGATATCATTGCGCCGTAACCTTCTACCATGTGGCTGTCTTCAGCATCAATGCTGAAATTGCGGTTGTCAGTGTCTTCGCTATTGATGCCTTCTCCCTCGGGAACTTCAGACATAGGGACGGTTGCAAAGACAATGGGTGTCGACACATCACTCCGGGTACGATTGACCACCATACCTCCTCTAACGGCAGCCGCCTTATTGACGAGGAGTAGTTCGGCGATCTGTTGCTGGGCCATGAGAAGCTGGGATCGGAGGAGAGCGATCTCAGACTGGGGGGAGAGAGGATCTTGACCTATGGGGGGAGGGGGGGGAGAAGGATCCATTGATATCCAATGATTTTGAAAGCGCTAAACCAACGCGATAATGGCGAGTATATAGATGTTATGGACTGACTCTCTTTCAATTTTCAGTTTGATCTCAATTCAACGGTGAGAAGGGAAGTTTTAAAGAAAAAGCATCTTCCCCCCGAACAAAAAAACGTTAGCTTTTGCTGTTTGATAAACGCCAAATTCCTAGTAAACGTATCGTATTATAAGTGTGCTTAGTAGACGCGAAAAGGTTTCGGGTTACAATTTCTCTTTGGACTTGTGCCTACAGTAAAGAAAACACTAACCTCTCTGGCAAACCCCTTTTTCTTTGGCGGTATGCTCAAGGCTTCTTGGACTTCCTCCCACTTCACCCCTGCCCGATCCCCGGCTCCGACGGCCTCGAACTGCACCCACGACTTCTTGCAGCCCTTCCTCGCAACCTTGGTCCCTCTCCAAACCTTACCTCTCCCGCTTACCGTAAAAGCCCCTCTAGTTCTACTTCTACAAGGTTTGCGTTCCCAGTTCGACGCTCTCAATCAAAAGAATCTTGGAGAGAAGGGTGGTGATCGCGTGAAGCAAACGAGTTTATCGTTGCCTTCTACTGAGGACAAACTTGATGAAGTTGTGCACTCTGAAATTGTTTCTCTCTCTCTTTCTTTCTTGAACTTGCTCTGCGGTTCGAGCTCGCCGCGGGTAGGCGCGTTCTCTGATTATCTCGAGGAGAGAAAGAAGAAACTTGTCGTGACGAGTTGTGTGCGGTATTATCCATCAGGATGCCAAGATGACAGCGAGGGACACGTGGAGGAGAGACTGGGCTCACATTGCGATGGCAACCTCATCACATTTCTCTGGGAGAGCAGAGAGGGACTCCAGGTACCCTCTCCAGACTCTCGGGTCTCCCCTGCATCCATCATGGCGCTTGGACTTCCCTCCTTCACCCCAGCTCCCCCCCCACAGATTTCCTGGATTACTGTTTGCACCACCAGTGTCAATTCTAGTCCTAATGCTAATCCTAATGCCGCTTCTGCTGCTGGTGCTGGTGCCAAGGACTCTGTCAGTGAAAATAATGAGGATGTCCTTCTCGTGTCCCTTGGAAGTCAATTTTTCGACGTCCCTTGCCTGCGAGAATTACGGGGGAAAGGTCTAAAAAGAATAGGCGATGTTACGTCCGAAACTTCTGGCGACGATACGTCGATGAAGAACAAAGTTGAATGTCCCCTTTATCACAGAGTTGCTGTCAAGGGGAATCTCGAAAGGATTTCGGTGCCGTTTCTTGTCCGAATTGTTGACAAAAATGAAGGTAGCTAATGGAGGGGGGAGGGGGGAGGGGGTAAAATGGAGTAGATGTGTCGCTTTGGCAGTAACAATACCGTCCTTTTTGTTTTTACATTAGTTTTAGGGTTATTAGTTTTTGTTATTGCATATATTTGTTTCACTAATTTTTGGTTTCCTCTCATCTAAAAGTTTCTGGATCTCAAGACAATCAAAGGTTTCCCGCATAAGAAATTGACGAGAATAGTTTCTGCACTTTAGCAGCCAATCTACTGCTTTTGCAGCGTTCCCACTATGGTCTTCGCACTGGTAGCCATCGTAAGCGATTCGGTACATTATATCGGGTGTGGCGAGGTCCTCTTTCTCTAACAAGTCTATTCGTTTCTCGATGCTGACATTTGCCTCTTCGTAATTACCTGTTCTAATATTCTCGTAAACCACATCGTCGAGGCGCTTAATTTCCGATCGGTTGCTGTCACTGACCTTGGAAGTGCTGCCAGTTGCAGAACAAGAAGTGCACTGACATTTAAATCCAAATTTACTTTGGAGCTCCTCTCTCCGTGTCTTCGTGCTGGCATAAAAATCCACATAATTGCTGAACAGCTCCTCCCCGACTGCGATGTCCCGGCTCGCGTAAACATAACGTTTGTTGAGCAGATCGTTGTATTTATGCATGATTGTTGGAGTGCATGAATGGTTGAACCTGGAGAAAATGTACAGCAACGTCCCCTTCCCCTCTGCTGTCAATGTGGGGTAAGTGTTAGTTCTTATTATCCCCGCCAGTGACTTATCTTTCGTTTTTTCTGCGTGGCTATCCTCAAGTTCCATTACCCGAGCTTGGTTTATTGCGTCCAATTCATCAAAATTCGATTTGTTCAATGTCTCATCATCATCGTCAACGATCAAAAGCGGCTCCTCGCAAAGGATAAGCTCGCCCCGGGTAATAGCTCTCTTCGCAAAAACTCCTTTTCCGCCATGCTTAGAGTCGCAAACTTCGAAAGCGAGGGAATTCATCTGCTCCATCAATGAATTCATTGATGACAAAGGAGATATCATCTTGTCATGGGCTGCCTTATGATGAGTCCAGTTTTTCTTAAAGCACTTTTTAGTACAAAAAGGTGCTCTGCAAGCAGGGTGCGGACAGTGCAGCGAAGATTGTTGATGGCAGGACACACAAAAATGCATTTTAGCTTCGGAGAACTTTTCAGGTATAAGTTGGTGGCAATCAGCTTGCCCTCGTTATGCGGCGTAAGTTGTCGGGCGAAAATATTCCACAAAGTGCCGCAAACTGATTCTAAGATCAGTATAGCTGTTGGAAATGATGTGGAAGTTTGTTTGCGCAACAGAGAGCACACTGCAGCGACTAAATCAAAATAGCTTTCCAAATGAATGCAAATTAACTTTGAATTATTAAAGGTACCCGTTTGAAAAATTGCGACATACACCCTGTTACTATCTCATCACCGTATAGATTTTTCTGAAAGCATCAGACGCTCAGATGCGAGCGATTCTGCTTCGTTCAGCATGTTCCTTTGCCTCACCGACTCCCTCCCCCTCTGCTCCATTCCGCCTCCTTTCAACCTCGATGAATTTCGGTAAACTCTGCAGCAGTCGTCGATCCACGGTGAATTTCAAAAAGCCGTCCTCCTCCACCCCTACCCCAACGAAATCCCAACTCGACTCGATAGTATTGTCGACCCTCCGTACCCCTACAGGATTCAATCTGCAACCATACACAGTCGTGCTGCTAGACGGTCGGGTGGAATCCGAACAGGAAATTAAGGAATCTCTCGCTCAAAGCTCTGCCATTGGACCCGGCAATGCCAAGCGTTTCATCGACTGCACGATTCTTGCTGTGTTCCTGACGGATTTGAATCCTTCTGGTCCCTCGCGGATGAAGCGCGTCATTGAGATTGAGGAGAGCGAGGGGTCGCCGAGGAGATATAATGATGGGTATATTGGGAGTTTGCCGGTTCTGACGGATTTTTTGGTGAGGGGGAGCAGACTGAAGGACGTTGTTCTCAAGGCTGTCAGTGATAGTGGCTACAAGGGGAGTATTGAAGTTGAGGGTGTCAGGGAGTGGGGGAACAAGAGGTTAGTGTGAAAGGAGAAATGATCGATTGCCGTGCAACTTTCACTCGCGCAACTGACGATTACTAACTTTTTTTTTGCTCTTTAGCGTCGGAATGGCAGTGATGACATTCGTATACTCCTGTTGCTCCCACAATCTTGGAACGTGTGTGATGGAGGGGTTTGACGGCCGGCGAATCCGTTCGGAACTAGGTGTCCCGTCAGAAGGGTGGGGAGTACCGGCTTGCGTGGCTGTGGGGGATTGCGATGATGAGAATATCTTTGGGAAGGTTGATATGACCAAGAGATTAGATGTTGATGAGGTTTTTTTTAAGGGAGGATGGGGGAAGGGATACAAAGTGGACAAGTAAAAGACAAGAAAATGAGTAGATGTGCTGTTGTACTAAAACCTATTTATTTGCCTCCTTATTCGGTGAGTTAACTTCCTTCTTAAGCCAGGCCTTGTAGGCAGTGCAGCACCTATCATCGCTCGCCATTTTGTAGTCTGAGTCCCCGCGGAAAAAAAGGTTGAAACTGTCCACAGTGAAAGCCCCACAGCCATATATCTTGTTCCCACCCTTCTTCACATCTATGAGATCCACTTTAAACTCAGGATTCTCGCTCGTATTACCGAGCCATTGCTCCGTGATTGCAATCAGCGACTTTACACGCGATTCTTGCATGCCCAGAGAATGGATTGCTTTCAGTAATTTCGAATTGTCGACCGATAAGAAGGTCGTCGGTGTCGGGCATAAAGAGAAGAACTCCCCGAGGCAACGCTCCTTTGTTTCGTGTGAAGACACGCGACTCATCAAAGCGCAAGCGCAGAGAAGTTTCCAACCATCGTGCTGGAAGACTTCTTGCAAGAAAGCATATGGTGACAGACGATTTTCGTCTGATGCACGACGAGAAGTTACGTATTTTGACCAGAATTCATCTCCTTCATACCCATCTGCGTTGATGTCGACACACCCCAAGCCCCACAACCTCACTGCCTCAGCTTTGTCGTTTTTGCAACTCTTGATCAGGGATGTGATGTACTTTTTCTCGTCTGCGGGTGGTTTCACTGACTTCATTGCCGCTATATGCGAAGCGATCGAGGAGAGAAGGTCGGCTGATTTTTCCTCGATTGATTTCCCGTTTGGAGGAGGTCGCCGTCGCTTTAATTCACCGTCATTGTCATCCTCATTGTTGTCATCAGGGAGAGGAGGGAGGTTGAAGAGATCACTCCCTGAATAGCCGGATGCAAACGTCTTTTCTGGATTGGCGGAGATTATCTTTTCTTCCTTGTAGTTTACTTTCACACCGGCAAGTCGTCTGCTGCTTTTCCTCCTGACCACCACCACTTTACTATCGATCTGCTTTTCTGACTTTCGCTTCTTGGCAGCCATCTTCTTCTTCTTTGACGCTCCGAGTTCTTTCGACATGAAAGAACCATCGAGGTTCAGAGATTTAAGCTTCGCCTCGTTCCTGGCAATATTCGAAAGCCGCAACTTTTCGTAGTCTGAAAGCATTCGATAACCAATGCGTGATAGATCAAAAAGAAAACTTTTGCACCAAAATTTATTTGAGAATTCGCGAGAATTGAGAGTTAATTGGGAGTCGAGGGGCCCTTAATATAATGTATAAGTCAGAAACGAAGAGTTTTGATGTAAAAAATTAATCTTGGAGTGGAGAAATTGTCGGAAACCTCCCCCAATTGGAAAAAAAAGGGAAATATGGAGTCATACCCAATGCCTGTAGAAAGCAATAATTGTATTTGAATCTTGTGACGTGACAGTGACTGACTTATCCGAAGCGGGTTTGCTGTCTTGTCTTTCAAATATCCTTCACGAACCCAAATGGTCTCCTTTTTCTTTCTCTTCGCTCTCAGCAGTGCACCTTTTACTACCCAAGCATTTTTACTCCCCCCTTTGAATCAGCCGCTCCCTCTTCTACAAGCGACAAGAATTAAAAATGACGTTTCCACCCTCCGCCAACTGCCTACCTTGACAAAGACTACAAAGGCGAAACAGAACGGATACGACCATATTGCGATAACACGAGAATACCGCCGGAAATTTTTTCACGTAACCTACCGGCTGAACGTGCTGGGACTTCCGTTGTTGATGTGGTATTTCGCGCTTCTTTTTGATAAGCGATTGCTGCAGCGTGATAAAGATCCTGGAGTACAGAGAGGTAAGTGTTTTAATCGATTGAGTTGTTCTTGCCTGATTTTGCGAAAGCTCACTCTCTCACTCGTACTTTCGTGCTATCTCATCCCTGGGGGGGGGATAGAGCGAGGTATTGAATTGCGAAACATATTGGTTCGTAGTGGTTCTGTTGCATTCATAAAATCAGGTCAGGCAATGTCTTTACGACCTGATTTACTCGGTAGCAAAGCTTGGGCCGAGGAGCTCGGAAAGCTTGTGGATCGTGTGGACTCGTTCCCGGATTCTGAGGCGATTAAGATAATTGAGTCGAACTTATGTTCTGATTTTGGGACGAAGGTGAAGGCCAAGGATTTGTTCGAGTTTGAGAATGGGGGGAAGTGGTGAGTCTGGCAGTTCTGTTCTGTTCTGTTCTGTTCTGTTCTGTTCTGTTCTGTTCTGTTCTGTTCTGTTCTGTTCTGTTCTGTTCTGTTCTGTTCTGTTCTGTTCTGTTCTGTTCTGTTCTGTTCTGTTCTGTT
>Ga0115555_1001233_pt1 | contig 17604 bp, 9 predicted proteins | sample COGITO_mtgs_1104_2_FD_87285 | JGI IMG/M metagenome (GOLD analysis project Ga0115555, IMG submission 87285) | Pelagic marine microbial communities from North Sea - COGITO_mtgs_110407 | ecosystem: Environmental > Aquatic > Marine > Epipelagic | place: Germany:Helgoland, sampling site Kabeltonne... | reverse complement strand
ATGGTCATCTTCATATACTCGAATATCTTGTGGAGCGTAAGTATAATAAATATCACGAAACTGCGTGTGAGTACGCGGCCAAGAACGGCCACTTAGACTGTTTGAAGTACTTACACGAAACCGTCAAAGCGCCTTGGAATGAGTATACTGCCAATGGGGCGGCTTTATGTGGTCATCTTCATATACTTGAATACCTTGTTGAGCGTAAGTATAATAAATATGTCGAAACTGCGTGTCAGTATGCGGCTAAGTTCGGCCACTTAGACTGTTTGAAGTACTTACACAAAACCGCCAGAGCGCCTTTGGACTATTTGGCCGTGCGAGAAGCGCATAAGAAAAACCAAACCGAATGTTTACGATACCTCCTCGACAACTACGGCCCTTTACCATATGGTTGGCGATACGAGCACGGAGAGTTACGCGTGCCAGAATCAGAAGTATTCTCAAGTTCCGAATCAGAATCAGAATGAAGTTCCGAATCATGAATATAATATACTTGTAATAACAGAAAGAGAGAGAGAGAGAGACTTACAGCGTGCGTTCGCTCCTCTCGCTTCCATCTTTTCCTTTTCCTTCGTTTTGTTTTCTTCAGAGATATTGCACTTTTTTAGTAGAACATGGGTCAAGCGCAAACGAAACGCGCGGGAGTAGAAATCAGCGACGCGAGCGATGATTGCGACGAAAATGCCGATGGTAACGAGGAGGCAAGTATCCGTGGTTGTGAAGATATACAACAGGACGACGATGATGATGATGATGATTCGGAGGAGAGAAGAGCGACCGGAGCGTCGACATCATCGACAGTTGGAAATGAATTTGAAAATGTACAAGAAGACGAAAAAGAATATCAAGAAGAAGAAGAAGAAGAAGACAAAGAAGATGAAGAAGTTGAGCGCGAGTTTCTGGAAACCGAGGAGGGAAACGAGGACGCGCGTTTAGTCGCAAAATGCGACGATTTGTGCCCGGAAGAAGAAAGAACGATGCGACTGGCTCGGTCTGATTTCGACCCAAGGTTCGAAGGTGCAAAAGGCGAATTGCTCATGAAACGATTTTCGCGAACGTTTAACGGGAATCCGGAGGAAGTGAGGAGTTTAGATGCGATAGAGAAGAGTTTGGAACGAGTAGCGACGGTGATTGAAGAGACGATTGGTGGTGTTTGCGATTGTTTGAAGCGCGATGAGAACAGTTTGGATTTCGAAGCGTTGAAGACGTTTTCTGAACTCGCGGATTTTGTTCGGGATCGTTCTCGAGCGATTCGAGGAGACTTGACTGCGCAATCGGCGAGTGGACCAAAAAGCAGGCGAATTATGCGACGTCTTGTGCACATGATGATTCGATTCGATTACGAGATCAGAAAACGACAAAGACTGAGAGCGTACACATACATCGCGCAATGGGTGAAATTCAATTATTCGGATCCGGACGCGAGAAGAATGATACACCGGGATCATTCCATGGCGCTACAGTTTCGTGAACAATTGGGGAAGTCGTTGACTACGTACTCGATCATGTGCACGGAGCGGGCTGAGTTCGTCTCACCGGAGGATAAAGCTGAGATTTTGTCCTATCGGTTGTTACTCAGACTTTCGGCAAAGGTTGAAGAAGAAGAGGAGGAAAAAGAAAAAGAAATGGAAGGGAACCGTTCCTCTTCTTCCTCGTCCTCTTCTAAACTCGACAACATCGATTTTCGCGCGGCTGAACTCGGCGTTTTGAATTCTCCGATCGTTTCGAGAGCCATGTACCTCTCCGTCTGCGTAGATGCGGGCAAATACGTCTCCTTCTTCAAAACGATCGATTCCGAATCCTTCACGTTTCTCGAATTCTGCTGTGTATACGCGTGTCTCGACCCGCTCCGCGCTCGATACATCTCGCGCTCAAACGTCAGCCACAACCGCATGAAAATGAAAAAAGAAGACGCTTGCTCAATTTTGAAAATACAACACGTCGAGAAACTCAACCTCCTCCTCTTCAAAACTTTCACGGATTCTGGCGAGACCGATATCGAGTTTAGCGCCGCTTGCAAGAGGGAACCGAAGGAGTACGAAGTCTACAGAACGAAACTCGAATCAGTAGCCATAGAAAACTTATACCTAGAATCTGCGCTGACTGTCGTTCGTGCGTAAAGTAGTAGTAGTTTAGCTGTTTTTGCGCGTTGAAAAGAAGAACGCGTGCGTAAATTTAATTGACGCGCAATCAGGACTCCTGACTCGAATTCGATTTCAAAATCCTCACAAACACACACGCACACTTCACTTCTTTATTCCGCTTCTCCGGTGAATCAACCAACCGGAAAAGCACGAAAAGAGAAAGAACAAAATGGACTTGGAAGTTGCCGCGCTCGTGTGCTCGTCGGCGGCGAATTACTCGTCCTCACAAACCGGCGCCATCGTCCCTTCGATTCATCCCTCGACGACGTTTTCCCGGGACGGTTCCTACAACGCGCGTACACTGAATAATGGCGAACACCCCTTAATCTACTCTCGAGCGGACAATCCAACCGCCTCGCACGTCGAACACGTTTTATCAAAACTGGACGACGCCGAGGAAAGCTGCGTTTTCTCCTCGGGCATGGCCGCGGTGAGCGCGATAATGAACGCGTGTTTCGTTCCGGATTGCGTGGTGTTTTTCCCACGAAGATCGTATTTTATCAACCGGAAACACTTCCGCGAGTGGTGCACTCGGATGCGCGTTCGAATCGTGCAGTACGACACGGATGAAAGTTCGCTGGAGTATTTGAAATTAGCCATAGAGATGGTGTCGTGCGAAGAGGAGAAAGAACACGAGAAGTTTATGTGGATCGAGACGCCGGCGAACAGTTCGTGGGAAGTGTTGGACATCGAGACGGTGACGGGGTGGTGTCGCAAGAACGGGGTGACGAGTTTCGTGGACGCGACGGTGTTGACGCCGTTGTTGTGCCAGCCGTTGAAATTAGGCGCGGATTTTGTCATACATTCGTGTTCGAAGTATTTGAACGGGCATTCGGACGTGTTAGCGGGCGCGGTGAGTTGCAAAGATCGAAAGTCGAAAAATTGGAAGAGGATTAAAGAAGCGAGAGTTACCGGAGGGGCGGTGTTGTCCGCTTTTGATTGCTTCTTGCTGTTGAGAGGGATGAGGACGTTGCATTTGCGAGTGCCGAAAGCGTCGGAAAATGGGATGCACGTGGCAATGTCGATGGTGCAATTTAAGTTCAAAGGAGAGAAGGGCGAAAAGGTGGCGCCGAGTGTCGGCGAACAAAACGCAACAAACGCCGCGGTTACACCGACGACGACGACGAGTTTTCCGATATCACCGTGGTTCGAGTTGGTGGTGTTGTATCCAGGTTTGCCTGGACACGAAAACCACGCTATTTCAAAGCAACAACAAGCCGGGAAGAATAAAAAAATGTTTGGCGGAATGTTGTCGGTGGTGATTACCCCGATTTTACCGGATCCGAAGGCGACGACGGAGCCAGAGAAGGCTGCTTTGAACAACAACGAACAACCAGCATCAACAAGAGGAACGGGAAATCAAGAAGACGTGAAAACAACAACGACGACGACAACAGAAGGAGGAGCCAATTTACCGTCAACGACGGAGCAATACGCAATTAAGATGCACGAAATCGCGTTTGAAATGGCAAAAACGACGGCAACGTTGACCAAAATTTGGCGACCGGCCACTTCTTTAGGCGGTCCAGAGTCGCTTATCGAACATCGGGCGTCCGTGGAAGGCGGATCGTATCCTTGGAGTCAATGTCCAGCGGGGCTCTTACGTTTAAGCTGCGGGTTAGAACCTGGTCACAGACTGGCGAGAGATTTGAAATCCGCGTTACACGCCGCGCATTTGAAAGTGTGTGGCGCGCGTGGTTTGTTGAAGATTTCGCACGTGAGTAAAGTGAGCAAACCGATAGAAGCAAACAGGCCCAGCAAACCGGCTCAGCAGCCGGCCCAGCCGATAGTAGATAGAAATTTACTCCACGGTATATTAGGAAACCTCACGGCCTTGAACGATAAGAAACGGCCGCATCCGGATAATGCCGCCGAAGAAGCGCGTAAGAAGGCGCCGGAACCCGTCGGCGATCTCACGCTCGAAATTCCAGTCGGTAGTTTGGAGGAACCTAATTTAGTAGCAATTAGGAAACCACGCAAACCATCATCGAAAGTGTCGGCTCCACCGGCGCCGGACGAACAAAGATGTTGCAAAAAGAGCTCGCAATGGCACTGCCCGAAATTCCGATTTGGCGCGACGAGATATTGTGAAAGGCACCAAGATTGTGTCTTACGGGATATGGAAGGACCGAAAAAGAAAGGAAGAAAACCGGGTTCAGCGACGAAGACGGCGGCGAATGCAGAGGGTTTCGTCACAATGACCACGAACGGGGTGCCGATGGCGCCGATGGCAACGGCGGCGTTTCTTCACAAACCGGTTTTTCCACAAGAGCAAACTACGGTGGCGACGCCAATGCAAGTCGATCGGGATCCATTGACGATGACGACGACGACGACGCCAGTCGCACCCCGAACGACTGATGGGCAGCCAGAACAAGCACCACAAGCAGGGAATCCAGCGGCACCTGCTCCAGAAACAGCTCCACTTGCGACGACACCTACAACAGTACCAACATCGACAACCCAGGCGCCAGATCCACCTTCGCAAAATGTACCTTCGAATGTACCGCAGCCGTCGCCGCCGAAAAACGATGGTATTTTTACCAGCGGAGATCTTGACATGCCGATTTCGATGATGGTGACGGATAGCGGAAAAGTCAATCTACAATTGGCACTGGATGCGCAGACGCGAATGGATAATAAATTTTGAAACTTTTTGAAAGGCATTGGACTGCTACTATATATACGCGCGAGTATTGTGATTTTACAACTACTTTTTCTTTTGCATCGCCAAAGCTTGTTTCCTTTTCAGGCTTTGGATCATCGAATCCAACTCGTTCTTTCCGATGCCTCCAGAAGATGATGCTTTCTTCTTACCAGCACTCCCAGGAAAATCGTCGTCTTCGTCCACGGTAACGTTTTCACCATTTTTGAGCATCTCTTTGCGCATCTTCTCGAGTTTTGCCAATTTCTTCGCGCGACGTTTCTCGCGTTCGCTCGCGATGAGCGCTTTCGATTCGACGTCTTTGTACCGAGGATCGGTCGGATCGAGTGCAAATTCGTGGTTTTCAAAGAGCGCACCAAATCGTTCATCTTGAACGTTGATACTTTTCTTAGCTTTGCCTTCGTCATCGATGTCGTCGTCCATTTCGTCGTCGGACTCGGCTCTTCGCGCGGCTTTACCTCGAAGTTTTCGTTTCTCGGCCAATCTCGCTTTCTTCGTTTTACGCGTGACTTTCTCTTCGCCTTCGTTGGTTTTCCTCGCGAGAGACTTGTTCTTTTTCAAGCTTTGCGCGTCCCCTCTTCCTAAGATGACATTTTCGTCCATCATGAGCAACTCGAGTTCTGCTTTCGCTTTTCCGTCTTCTCCGTCGTCCAATGAACCTCGTTTCTTCTTTTTCGATTTCTTTTTGTCTTCGTCAACGGTATCGTCGTCATCTCGAACGCTATCGAAGTCAAAGTTTGCATCTGGCTCTTGCGCAAAGAATGGATCGTCGAATCCGTTTGCTCCCTCGTCCGTACCCGCTGCGAATTCCTCCTCTTCTCCTTCTTCTTCTTCTTCGCCGTTCTTTTCCTTCTCTTTCTTCTTCTTTGCGGTCAACTTCTTCTCTCGGCGTTCCCGTTCGCGTCGCTCCTCGGCGGTTTCTTTTTGCCCAAGCGTCCCTTCTTTCTTCTTCTTTTTCATTTTAGTACCGAAATCTTCTAGTCCAGCGTGAAACGTGACTTCCATGTCGCCTGAATTACCGTTCTTGCCGGACTTGTTCCCATATCTATTTGAGAACTTCTTTTGCATGGCGTATTTCGTCGACGCCAACGCGGTGTCTTCAATCTCTTCCGATGACGAGGACTCAGAGTCAGAGGTGTCGTCGTCCTCGTTGAGGAAGAAATCATCGTCGTCGTTGTCATTCGGGTCTTTACTCATGTCGTCTTTATCGATATCGTCCAACTTGACGCCTGTGCGACTCGTCTTACTCTTGTAATCTTTCCCGAGCAACGCGGCTAAATATTTCTTCTTCTCTTCCTTCCCTTCGCGCTTACTTTTCTTCTTCTTCTCCTTCTCTTCTTCTTCGTCATCGCTGGAGTCTTCTTCTGAATCAGACGCTAAATAGGCGTTAAAATCGTCGTCTTTCAACTTATCTTCGGTAATTTTCCGACCGAATGTTTTCTTCCTCGCGGGATCGGCGTCGTCCCAGGACAATTTCACGGTGGCGTTTCGTAAGGCTTTCACTTCAAATTCAGGAGGCTCGTAATCTTCCGGCGTGTCCGTTGCAACATCGCGCACTTCGCGTTTCGAAAAGTCTTGGTCGTTCGGGACGTAACGCAAATCCAAAAGCGCCGACGACCGTTCAAACTCTAATCCGTCGCACTGCTCGTACACCGACTTTGCGGTTTTAACAGAGTCGCACTCGATTATCGCGTAATAGTATTTCAATCGATCGCGTTCGTATTGCCTCAACTGTTCGTTGTCGATTTCTTTCCCTTCTTTACCGAATTCAAATTCGGAGAGACTTTTCTTGTTCTTACGTTTCTGGGATAATTCGCTGCCTCCGTACTTGCTCTTTTTAATTTTCGCCACCGCGCCCATCGGCCCGATGACGTTTTCCTCTTTCATTCGCTCGAGACCAAAATCGGACGGGTACACGGTCACTCTGTTCACTTCTCCACTCGACGGACAAAAGGAGCGCAAAATGGTTAAAATATCAACCGCTCGTATTTGCTGCCACTCGCAATTGACCAACGCCAACCGCTTCGTCGCGTCTTGTTCCGGAACGGAGCTTTCGTGCCCCGTTTCCCTTCTTTCCGCGTAGCTCGCTAACACGCCTTCGTCGGACAGCTCTTCACCGTCCGAGAATTCTTTCAACGCGTCGTCCTCGTCGTCGCTCGTTTCGCTCTCGCTACTATCTTCCTCGTCGTCAGAGGAAGAAGAAGAAGAATCCTCGAGACCAACGCCTCGCATCCGATCTCTCGACGCGTCCAGTTTCGCCTGCATCGCGGCGTCCATCTCCGGCAAATCCCGACGATCAACTCCCGATGGTTTCTTCCTCCCACGTTTCCCTTCATCCTCTTCCTCGGTATCCTCTTTTTCTTTCTCGTCTTCATCTAAATCGTAATACGATTCTAACCCTTCCCTCGTACTCTCTTTCCTCGATTTCCCGCTCCCGTTCGTTTTCCTCCCGAATTTGTCCACTTTTCTCCCTTGGGATTCGAATCCGCCGCCACGTTGGTTGCCGACGCGAAAATTTTCATCCTCGAACATCTTCTTAAACCTGGAATCGATTTTCACTTTTCTCGACTGGTTACGCATGGTCATAAATCGAGGGTCGCTTTGCATCCGTTGGAATCGAGGGTCGGATATCACATCCGCGCGGTTTATCGCTTTCGAAGGGTCGAAAGAAGAGGATGGATTTTTTCTCATCTTGCCGCTCTTTTCGTTCGTGTTTTTCCCGGACGTGATGTTTCACTCTCCTCGCAGGAAGAACAATAACAACGAGAACAACAACAACAACAACAACGCGATGCGTGTGAAAACGAAGTAGGATTCAAACGACTGCTGAGTATTAGTTTTCGGAGTGTTCGGTAGTAAATGGTGTTCGAATGTCTTTTTACCGGAGTGTTATGTGTGTAAATATAATGCAGACTTTTTGTGCGAATGTGACTTTTGACGTATTATGAGGCAAATTTGAAGAGTTCCTTAAAGCGTCTAAAGTCGTCGCTTTTCGCAGAGAAGTTGGGACTTGCGATGTCAGGACGACTGTAATAATACTCTCTCGCCAATTTCTGCTTTAACTGCTCGCAGTGTTCTTTACTTTTTTTCGCTCGAAGTCGTCGCGCGTCTCGCGCCTGTCGCAACGCGGCTCTCGTTTGCGTTTCGATTTTACGGGCGTCTTCGGAGTGCTCCTGTTCGAGCGAGGCGGTTTTTCGTTGCCACTTTTCACGCTCGCGAGTGAGTTTGGAGAGGGTTACTTCCATGCGCTGGAGTTTGGCGTCTTTCAGACGGTTTATGCGGCGGAAGCGGTGGTGGAGGAGTTTCGGGTGATACGCGTCGTAGGCGGAGTTGGTCGCGGTGGTATTCAAGAGCGTCATCAATTCGTCTCCTTCGTTTTCGTCGAGATCGGTATTACTGTCGTCGTCGTTATCATCCTTCCTTTCTTCGTCGTCGTTTTTAGTAACACGCATGCCTCCGTCGTCGCGTGGTGCCGCTCTCTCCCTTTCACATCCACTCGCTCGATACACGTCTCTCCTCGCCCTTTCCAATCTGGCGCCGAGCGTAGACCGTAAATTCGCTCGCTCTTCCTCCGCTTGGTTTTTAATCTCCGCCATCGTACTCGCGTGTCTCGGAAAGTTCGAGTTCAATTCCTGGTTTTCAAATCGCATGGTCATTTCCTTCATCGCCCGCTCGGCTACAGCCACGCGCTCTTCGTGCGTCTTTCTGACCTCCTCCGCTTCTTTCGCAAACGCCGCGAACGCCTTGCGCATGCTCTCCTCCAAATCCATCCGCATTTGTTTCTTATACTTCAACGCGGCGTCGTAAATCCTCTCCGCCGTTTCTAAGTGTGCTTTTGCCATCGCCCGCGTCTGTTTCTCTGCCACATCCAACTCTCGATCCAACTTCTCCGTCTTCTCGTCCAACCGGTCAACGAGTCTCTCCTTGGCAATTTCCCTTCTGTCTTTCCTTTCCTCTCTCGTTTTGCGTCGCTCGCAGCGCTGTATCGACCGCCATTGCTCGTGTAAGCCGAGCTCGTTCGTTCGAGACTGTTTTTGTTCTTTCGTCGTCGGCGGTAAAGGTGGTGGTGGTAATGGTGGCGTCTGGATCTCTCGCTCTTCTTCTTCTTCTTCTTCTTCTTCTTCCTCTTTAGGGGTGCTCGTTTCGCTAAACTCTTCCCGTGGTGATGGTTTTCCTTCGATTTCAGTTTCCTCCGTCTTTTCCTCCGTCGTCTCCTCCTCGTTCGATCCTTCCTCTCTCTCGCTCATTCTCTCTCTATATGTCTAACTTTCGCTCGCTCTTCGTGTTCTTCTTCTTGTCTTTGTCGTCGTCGTGGGCAAGCGTATATTTTTTTTTAACGTGTGATCTCTACATGCGAAGACATTTCACATGCGTTGACCGACGAAAAAAGAAAGAGACATCAGAAAAACTTCCGCGCGAAACGCGCGGACGGAAGGAAAAGAGAAGAAAACGTCGAACGCGACGATGGATCGCGACGACGACGCAAACGACGACGAGCCGCAAACGCCGTCCTCCGCGCTGTTCAACTTCAAAAAATCCGCCGCACGAAGAGGCAGAACACCTACCCCGTTGGCACCTCCTCCAACGCTTTCCCCGATGTTCAAAGAGGAGAAACGACGCGTATTTTTTGCACCGTCGTCGTCGGATGAAGAAGAAGAAGAAGCTGACGATGTCGACGACTTTTCGTCCGAATCGTCGTCCTTAATACTCTCTTCCGCGCAAAAAAAAATCGAACAACAACAGCGCGATCGCTTAAACCTGTTGAGAGCGAGATTGCAAAACGCGCAAAGTAAAGCGGAGAAGCAACGAAAAGCGAGAGAACAAGTCGCGGTGATTTTACACGAAGACCAAAAAAAAATCAAACGCGCGAACGAACGCGCAGTGGCAATGGAACGCGACGTGACTTTACTCAGCGAGAAAAGAGAGAAGGAAGAAGAGACGATGGAGAAGGAAACCGAGCGGTTGGAAAAAGTACGCGCGATGGAACGAGAGGAGATGGGGAAGAGCGAGAGATTACAGCGGGAGTTGGACGAGACGGCGAGGGCGAGACGCGAACGAGAAGCGGAGGTTGTGAAAGCGGAGGCGAGGTACGAACGGACGATGAGAGAGACCGCGCAAGGCGAAAGAGTGGTGTCGATGAATGAAAGAGTCATTTTTGAGAGAGAAGAGCGGGTCGAGAACATGATGGAGACGGAAAGAAAGTTGAGAGAGAAGACGGAGACGCTGGAGAAGAGGACGGCGCAGGCGAGAAAAGACACGGAGGTGATGAAAGAGGAGAACGAAGTGCGAGCGATGGAGATTGAAAAGCAAAGGAAAGAAAATGCAAAGTTACGGGAGAGGTGGGCGCTAACGGTGAAGACGTGCGAGAAAACGGACGAAGAGGCGAGACGGTTGTTCGAGGAAACGTCGGCGGTTAAACGCGAAGAAGCGAAGGTGAGATTGGAGATTGGCGCAGAATTTAAGGAAATCGCGTTGGCGAAAAAGGACATCAAGGCATTCGACAGTGAGAAAGAGAAGCTCTTACTCGATATTAAGAAAAACGAAGACTTGATTTCGGCGTGTAGCATAACTTCGGAGCAACACGCGAAAGATACCGACGAGGATAGAAAAGAGACGGACGGATTAGTCGCGACGGCGGCGACGCTTCGTTTGCGCGCCTCGGAGGTATCGCGTGAAATTGATCGAGTCAACGAAGAACGAGAAAAGCTTCGAGAAAAACAACACGCTTTGGAAGATGAAATAGTGTCCAAACTCTCCAACGAGATCGCGGCGAAAACCGAGCGCGCAAAATTTGACTCAAAAAGTATCGAGCGTTTAAAGAAGCAAACGAGAGACATCGAATCCGCGACTGTTCGTTACGAAAACTTGAAGGCGATGGCAGACGTGGATAAGCTCGACTTCGAATCAGAAATGTTGGACACGGATCGCGAAATTGAGGAAATTGAGATTGAGATTCAAAATATGGCTTTGGAGACGGAAGCGAAAGAGGCTAAAATAAAGAACGGACGAAGAGAGTTGGAAAAGTTAGCGATGGAAAGGGACGCTTTGGACAAACGCGCGGAACGCATTAACGATCGCATATTAGCCGCAGAACGTGTGAAGGCATCGTCTAATAACAGCACGAATGAATCGACTGGAAGACCATTGAACGCCACGCTGGCGAGCTTGAAGAAGGAGCTCGCCGCGACGCGGAATAAAAGCAACCAGTCGCGTCAAAACTGGTTAAACGCGCAAAACGAACTCTTGACGCTCGCGGAAGGCCAAAAAAAATCCGCGTCGTTGTTACAAGAGTTGCTCTCCGACGAACGTCTCTACGAGGGTAAAAAGAACAGACACGAGCGAGATGCGAAAGTATACGAGCGAGATGCGCTAGCTATAAATAGAGAAATCGATCGGTTACGGAGGCAGCTTTCGATGTTGAACGAAGAAGTTTCACTTTCGGAACAAATATTGGCGTCTGCACCGGAAGAGTTCAAAGTCCTGAAACAAACGCTTCAAACGACGCTCGATGATGCCAAAAGAGAGCTGAAATCGGCGGAGAACAACTTAGCGTGCGAAGAGCGCGACGTAGAGAAAGAAAAAGCGAGAATCGATGCGCTTCGCGAGGAAGTATCGAAATGGAACCGCGAGCGCAAGATGGAGATTGAAACGCAAAACAAACTCGACCCGAACGTCGGTAACGTCGAGTTACTACGAGCGCAAGAGGAAGTGCACGCCTTAGAAAAGCAGTTGGATAAAGCAAAGCGATCGAAAGAGACGATGACAGCAAATCTGGAGACGAGGCTTAAGAAACGTGAGATTTTAGCGAGTTCGGCGAACGACCTCGTATTTGTGGTTGATAACGCGGCGCGCGATACACTTCAAAGCAACGATGACGGAGAGATGGACAACGACATCAAGGCTGCAAGAAAGAACAAGTCAAATCGAAGATACGCGGACGAGTCATACGCCATTATCAACAGCGTAGATTTTGAGGACAAAGTTCTCTACGAAGATCCGAACGACGACGACGTCGCCTACGAAATTAAGCGCAAGCGTAACGAAGACATACATGCGAACAGGCGGCGAAAGCAAGAGAAAATCGCGCAACGTGAAATCCGAGAGGCTTTAAAAACAGCCGCCGTTTCGAACGAAAACGCCGAGTTGCTCGAGCGCAAAGCGAAAGAGTTGAAAGCATCGTGCGACGCGGCGAGAGCCAGTGCGAAGATGGCGATGCACGAAACGCAAAGATTGAAGATTGAAACTGGTGCTGCACAGAGAAGAGCGGAAGCGCACGTGATTGATACGGCGAGAAGTCAACGCGCGAGAAAAATGTTGGAGGCAGCGGCGGATAAAATTCGCTACGAGGTAGTGGAAGACAACGATGAGGATGAAAGCGAGAAGTATTTAGAGAATAATCGTTATCGCATATCGGAATACGATAACCAGTCGTTAACAAACGAGCAGTCTGCTTCGGATAAGTTGCGAGAAGTCGAAAGCGAAAGAGAGCGACTGTCTCGTTTACTTCGACACGCATGGGAGCAAGAGGAGGAAGAAGAAGATGATGATGAAGACGATGAAACACGAAGCGACGACGATGAAGATGAAAAGTTGCGCCGCGCTATCAATCGCGCGCAGCATCTGTTAGAATCTCGACACCAAATATCGTTTGCCGCCTCCTACGTCCACGATGCCATTGACAAGCAGAAAGCAAAGTTTAAGGCGTAAAAAAAAGGAGAAAATGTCATGCGTTTTCGCGCCGCGTTAATCTGCTTATTATTCCCAATGATACATTACCGCCTTTGTCTCTCTCTGGTACCTACTACTGCTACTGCTATACCCACGCTTGCCTAAAATTCGTTAATTTGTTTGACGCCTGAATTGTGCGCTCTCAATATCTCTTTGTGTAAACTCTCCTCGTTCGCGACGACGACGGCTTTTCCTTGGGGCGAAAACACGCGCCTTGGATCAACGTCATCTCTCTCTTCGAAATCTCCTTCTGCCTTTCTTGGTTTCCTTTTCAACGAGAGTCTATTACCAAACCCATCTGAAACAATCGCCCCAGCCTCTTCGCAGCACAAAACACCAGCCGCGTGGTCCCAAACGTTCATCGAAAAAGTCCACGGTTTGTAGTGCACGAATGCATCGCACGCGTTTACTGCTATCGCGACGTATTTAATCAACGAACCGCTCCCATACGGAATTTCATCTAAATTCGACTTCGGTACTTTCCAACCGGAGTTCAGTGTCGTCGCTTTTCCGACGTCCGATTCCGACACCGCGACACGAATCGTACACAAATGGGACATCAAACAACATCGCTTCCATCTCGACGCCGGGGTGAACAGCTCCTTCGAGAAGCACCCTTTCCCCTTCACGGCACAAAGCAGCACACCACTACCTCTTTCCCATCTCGGCGCCGCCACGCACGCAGCCAAAACCTCTCCACTTTCCCCATCGTGGTAAGACAAACCAATGCAATACTGCTCCGTAAACGCGTACGCTCTCGATCGTATCGTCGGTTTCGCCGCAAACGCCTTCGTCCCGTCGATTGGATCTAACACGAAGTAGTTCCTGCCAGGACCACACCTCTTCTTTTCGAGCGATACCGTATTCCCGCGCGGAGTAAATTTCTCGACTAACTCCTTCACTCGATCAAACGACGCATCGCCTTCGACCGGGCGCCGCTCCTCGCCAACAACCTCTTCACCATCACCCCCTAACACGTTTTCCATCAACGTTTGAATCGCAAAATCCGCCGCGGTTACCGGCGTTCCGTCTTCTTTTTTCTCCACCATTCCTCGTAAACGTTCTTTGTCTTCTTCTTTGTCCACTTCGTCGGCTAAATATGCGCTCGAAATCGTCGCTTCGAGCATGCGTGCAACGCGTTCTTTCGTATCTAAAGCAACACCTACGAATGGTGGGAAATCGAAATCAACAACGAAAGACGACGTTTGGAACGTATTTTCGCAAGCCCCTGCGGGATTCAAAACGTTCCTTCGTCGTCTGTGCCTCCTCTTCCGTCGTGCGCTTTCTTTTTGCGGGAGTGGTGTCGTCCTCGCCGTCGTCGTCCGCATCTTTCTCTCTCTCCTTCTCTAACGGTCTCTCTCTTGGGAAAAAAGTGAAGACAAATCGCCACTTCAAAACCACGCGATAAACATGCCATGACGACGAACGCGAAGAAGTCGAGACGTGCAAACGACGACGACCGCGACTCTTATTCCATATCCAACGCGATTTTGGAGGAATCCATGAAGCTGTGCTCGGAATTGCGCTCGTACGTTTACTTCGCATTCTCGCTCAAATCAATCCGCCTCGTCGTGTTCGACACGTTCCCTCGAGCGATGCATTCCATCTGGTCGAGTTTCCACGTCATCGTCGGCGCGTTGATCTGCACATCCGCGGCGATTTCCCTGGCGTTCGCGTTTGACGTGAGCGCGATGTTTTTTACCATGCCGCTGTGCTTTCTCGCCGTCGGGGGAAGGTTGATGACGCCGACGGAAATCGACGACGAACGGTTACGGAGGAAAGCGGCTGAAGCGTATTATAAGGCGAAGGCGACGTTCGAGCGAGGACGACGACGACGGAATAAAATGATGAAGAAGAAGAGACGAATAGTAAACGCGAACAACAATAAGGAGGATGAAACGGAATCTTCGAGCGATGACGAACACGTGCTCGGTAAGGAAGAGTACGAGACGAGAGAGAGAGCGCGCTTGGAACGCGAAGCGAGAGCGGCGTGGCGAGAGATGCGCGAGAAGCAAAAGGAGAAGAACGACCCGCAGTTTCGACCTCTGCCGGAATGCGGATTGTGGCCGCACGGGCCGGTGTTTATTCGGTCCAGCGCGAGAGAACCGAGTCAGAGGTGCGTAAACAACTCGTGGAGTAGATTGAAGAAGAAGAAGGATACGAAGGAGGAGGACGAGAAAGAAGAGAACGAGGAGGAGGGAGAAGAAGAGTACGCCGAATGGAACGAGTTAACGGACACGTGTCCTGTCAACACGGAAACGGCGTTAGAATTCGAAACGGATATTTTCAAAGGTAAAGTCGTGTGCAGATTTCTCGGCATGGAAGGGGAGACGCCAGAGCAGTTTTACATCGAGCGCGGTCAAATATGCAACAACATCGCGTTTCAGGTTGTCGTGCAAGGCGAATTTAAAGAGCGGATACGGATGGACCAAGTCGTTACGGGTGGTGAGTTTAAGCGTCCTTTTGAAAATATTCCTCCGAGAACGATCGTGTACACCGGTCAAGAGTTGTTCAAGGTGATCACTCCAGGATTAGCCTGCGACGTGACTGCGAACGAGCCATATTACTTAGCCTTGCTCGGCGGATTAGTTTCGCAAATGAGCGTAGATACGAAAGAAACGGTGCCGAACATTTTAGATTTTATGATTCCCGAACATTGCGACATAGTCGAAGGGAACGATGGATTTTTCCAAGGCGTGAAACACTTGAATATGCAAGCGAGAGGGTCGAGGCGCGTAAAAGAACTCGCCAATCCGGCGACGGCCAAAAAATATTACTACGAACCCGGGTTAATATACACCTTCGATAACATGCAAAGTTATTTACATTTAGATACGTATAGCTTTGACGTCGGAAAAGTGCTGACGCTCAAACTCGAGCGACATTTGAACGGTCAACCGATTCAATTCTTCGCGAAAACGGGCGACGGGCGCTACGCGTTTTGTTTCGAAATGTGGCACGAAAAGTTGTTGCCACACGCGCCGGAATGCAGCGAGGAAGATTACGTCAGGTTTGCGTTAGAGGGTAAGATAAGACCAGTGTAAAACAGATGCATATATATTTATTGGATGATAATTATTTCTACTTAAAACTACGACCTACTGTACAAATTGTTAATATCTCGGCACCGACTTATCAATCGAACTGTACGCGTCGATCCCACCGACGACGTTATGAACGTCCTCAAAGCCAAGCGAAAGCAACATTTGACACACTTTCGCCGAACGAATCCCCCCGTGACACATAACAATCGTCTTCTTTTCCGGATCGACGTCCATTTCAATCGTCATCTGCCACTTCTCCGCTCGCGATAGCGGATACAGTTTGAACCCGTCCACTTTGGCAATTGCAAACTCGTGCTCCTCTCTGCAATCGATGAGATTAACCTCCGAGAAACTCTCACTGTCGACGTACTGCTTCACCTCGTCCACTCGAATCGATTGCATTTGCGGCACCGCCTGGCCGGATTCTTTCGCGTCCAGTACCTTAATCAAGTGATGACCAAACGGAGTGGTGGCAAACGCCACCTCGTTTATCGGCGTCGAAAACGCCACGCGTTCGAATTCCGCAACCGTTTGTCCTCTCGTGATGTACCCCAAATTCCCACCTCTCGAAGAGGACGGGCATTTCGAGTGCATCGTCGCTAAACCTTCGAACGTCTCCGCTTCTCCGTCGAGTAAAGTTTGGAATTCCGAAAGCAACGCTTTCCCGGGTTCGGTGGCGTCGACGAGGATGTGCGAGACTTTCACCGCACCTTCGTGGTTGACTTTTGATGATTCAGACGACGAGGATACAGAAAAAGTTCGCCGCCGAATGCGAGAGGATGTGGACGGTCTCGCGGACGCCGAAAGGAGTCTTCTAAAAGCGGAGGAGTATGCGCACGCTAAACTCATTTGTTGTTGTTTCAGAAGGGGAAAAAAGTGAAGAAGTAAGAGGAAAAGCGTAAATATAGTATTATATATTTCAAACTTCGTTGATTAACTTCACCCAATTCTTGATGATGAGCAACCCGTTGTCGGTGATGATGCTCTCCGGGTGAAACTGGACGCCTTGAATCTTCGGGTACTTTTTGTGTTTCACCGCCATGCACACCTCGTCTTCGGTCCAAGCGACGGATTCGAGCGCGTCGTGCGGGAAGTCGTCGTTGCTGATGACCAACGAGTGGTACCGCGCGGCTTCGAACGGGGAACTCAAACCGGATAGAACGGTGTCCACGTCGGTTTTATGAAACACCGGGGAACTTTTCCCGTGCATCAACCCTAACGGCGCTCTCGTGATGGTGCCTCCGAACACTTGACCGATGCACTGGTGGCCCATGCAGACGCCAAAGACGCCAAACTCGGGGCCTAACTTTTCGCACACTTCCAAAGAAATTCCCGAATCTTCCGGTCTCCCAGGGCCAGGGGAGACTAATATCCCTCTCGGGTTCATCGCGCGAATCTCCTCTACGGTTTTCTCGTCGTTTTTAAACACCAGCGGGTTTTTTATCCCGCAATCGCCTAAATATTGCACCAGGTTGTACGTGAACGAATCGTAGTTATCGATGACGACGATTGGTCTCGACGAGGACACGTTCGAGGACGCGTCGTTATTATTAGTATTCGCCTCTGACGCTGCTCTCACCACAAAATTCTCCTCCCTTCTTCTATTATTATTCTCGTTAAAGCTACTCCTACTACACCGCTTCTTCTTCATCACACTCATCATCGAAAACGATGATTGCGAAGTCGATGCCTCCATCCTTCCCGCAGAACAACAACAACAACAACGAGAAGAAGAAGAAGAAGAAGAAAAAGAAGAAGAACCAACCGCACCACCATAACCACCACCACCACCACCGGCGGTCGTCAAAAACCCTCTCGTCATCGAAAGAGTCGTCATATAAAACAAAGTATATAACGTGTCGTCCCTGAAACCCCTCTGCGCTCTTTTATCCAATGGAGAAAATAATGAAACAAAAGAAAAGAGAAGATTAATGGTTTAGGGTTTAAATAAGACCCTAAATACCACGCTTTGAGAGAAATTTTGAAAATTTCGAAGGACATCTCTTTCTTCACTTTTCGT
>Ga0115555_1001224_pt1 | contig 17649 bp, 7 predicted proteins | sample COGITO_mtgs_1104_2_FD_87285 | JGI IMG/M metagenome (GOLD analysis project Ga0115555, IMG submission 87285) | Pelagic marine microbial communities from North Sea - COGITO_mtgs_110407 | ecosystem: Environmental > Aquatic > Marine > Epipelagic | place: Germany:Helgoland, sampling site Kabeltonne... | reverse complement strand
TGAGAAAAAAAGAGAAGAAAACACGTCACGTTTTTTTTCTCAAAAGAGGGAAAGATTTTACCGTATTCTCTCATCCGTGACGACGACGACGATGGTTTCCTCCTCCGCCGCCTCCGCCTCCTTTACCACGAAAACGAGCAGTTCGTGTTATTCTTCGCTGAGGCGTTTTTCTCGTCGTCGCTCTCGCAAATGTGAAAAGACGACGACGAATGCATCGACGACGCAAAAATCATCGTCGTCCTCAGAGAAAGATGATGATGATGATTCGAACGAGAAAGCAACAGCATCGATGGGCGCAGCGACGACGACGAGCCGGAGAACCGCGCTCTTATCTCTCGGGGTGGTAGTCGTTTCCTCTTCTGCTACTAATATTGAAGCGGCGAACGCGGGAGAGATGATGGTGATTGACTCTCGAACGTTCGTGTCGCGAGCGATGCAAAAGTTTGAGCGAAACGACGTGGAAGGCGCGACGATGGATTTTGATGCGCTCATTGAAAAGTCACCCGGGTCGAAGCCGTATTTGTGGCAACGCGGGATAGCTTTGTATTACGTGGACGAGTTTCGGGAAGCGGAGAAGCAGTTTCGAGAGGACGTGAGAGTCAATCCGAACGATACCGAGGAAGCGGCGTGGGCGTTTTTGTCGCAGATGAGAAAAGGAGGAGAGGATGACGCGTCTTCTTCCTCTTCGTTGAAGAAAGCGAGGGAGGAGTTCGTCGAGTTGGCGGGGAGAGATAGTCGTAAAGTGATGGGTTCGGTTTTACGACTATACAAAACTGGCGACGAAGAGGCGAAGAAAACGTTAGAGTCTTTATCAAAGAAACCGGCGGATTCGACGCAAAGCGCCAGCGACGCTTTCTACGCGTCGTTGTATTTAGGATTGTATAGCGAAGCGCTTGGGAATGCGGAAGAGGCGAAGTATTGGGTGAAAAAAGCCAACGGTACGCCGTACGGGCAAAGAGCGAGCGGGGACTTTATGACTTCGGTGGCCAAAGTGCATTTAGCGAGGAGAAAATGGGACGTAGTGGACGAGGATAGCGATAAAAGAACGACGGGAGGAAACGTGGAAGTTGTTTCCACGCACGCGTTCGATAGCGCCACGCGCAGATTGGAGAGGTTTCCGTTTCCGGAATCTTATTCTATGAGAATTGTCTAATGATATTTCATGTTGTACTTTATATCGAGCTAAAATCAAAGCGACGACGCCGCTTCGCTATTCAACAGCTGCAAAATCGTCGTCACGATTGTCTCTCCTCTCGCGTTTTCCTCAGCCTCTGGATTTTCTATTTTCTCTCTCAACAAACCATCCAACGCCGCGCGAATTTCTTTCAACAAGACGCCAATCCTCGCGTTCGCTTCAAACGTCGCCCAACCGTCCATGCGAATGGTACCGGCTGAGTGTTGGACGTCAATTTTCCCGCCGAACAATAAAAGTTGGTACGGCGTTACGCTCGTGCAATCTCGCATGAAAATACTTGCCGTTTGAACGCGTTCGTGGTACACGAGCCATCGAGTTGGGAACTGTTTCGCTTTCGCGTTTATCGATGACGGATGGATTTGTATCGGCGCTTCTTTACCGGTATCTTCGGCTAAATACTTCAGCTTTGGCGGCGGTTGACTCGAGCCAGAGACGATGTTAGAAGTCGTATTCGAGCGGCCTCGGTTACCGGATGATTGCACGTTCATATTCACAGATTCGACTCGAGAGACGTTCGGATACAATCCGGCGACGAGACAGGCTTTGAGTAAACGGACGTTTGTAGCGTGGCGGTTTGCCGATTCCCACGCAGGTTTCTTCTCTTCGTCTTCATCTTCTTCGTCGTCCTCGTTGTCCTCATTCACGACGACCGGGACACCCCCGCGCGGTTTAGGAATCCCACCACCGTTACTACCAGTCTTCTCCACCGTCGCGACTTTCTTTTTCTGTTTTGTCGTCGTCGTCTTTTTTCGTTGTTCGTTTAAAAATCCAGCTTCTCGTAAAAGTTTCACAAACTGCGTCCTCTGCTCGGCAATGCCGTACAAACCTTTCATGCTCAGGAAGTTGTCGCGACAAAAATCCTTCTCGAAATTCTTGCCGTTATTTTTCGCCTCTCGCCACGCGTTGTATGCGTTCAGAATCGTCAAGTGGTCGCTGAAGTCGTTATCGCTGAATTGCATTTTGGCTTCGTCGGCTTCTTCTCGCATTTCGAGCGGCGAGAGAAATGGAGATCGCGAACCGAGCACGGCAGCAATTGTGAGCGTTGGATCCAAGCATCCAAGCACGCATCCGTAGAGTAACATTTTACCGACCCGAACGTCGACGGGTAAATTCGCCAAGTGCGCGCCGAGAGGCGTTAAATTATCGCGATCGTCTAAAGCGCCTAGCCTTTTTAAAGTTTTCACGGCAACGTCAACGGCGTTTGACTCTGGAGGTTCTAATGCTCGCGAGAGAAAGCCAGAGATACCGCCGGACATGCGTTGCAGCTGAATTTGTAAGCACAAACCTTCCAAAGGTACGCGCTTGATTTCTGCCTCTTGCCGTTCGGCGAATACTTCGTCGTGGTATCTCCGCGAGTACAAGCGATAACACTGTCCGGGTTGGACTCTTCCAGCTCTTCCGCGTCGTTGCTTCGCAGACGCTCGCGAAATCCACTGTTCTTTCAATTGTAACATGCGCGTGCTCGGATCGTAGCCGTTTTCTTTCACTTTACCGGAATCGAGGACGTATACGACGTCGTCGATCGTTATCGAAGTTTCCGCAATGTTTGTCGATATGATAATTTTCCTGCTCGACTTACTTTTGGGTTTATCGAAAGCGATAGTCGATTCTGACGTTGCCAACGCGGAGTGCAAAGCAATGAGATACGTACCGTTATCCGTCGCTTTGAACAGAACGCGCGAAGCGGCGCAAGACTCGTGTAACTTTTGAATTTCTGCGAGACCGGGCATGAAGACGAGAATCGCGCCCTCTTGCGGAGTCGTTTGCACGATTTTTTCCAATAGTTCCACCGCCAACTCGTAATTGATCTTCTCCTCGTCCAAGTTACGCAACGCGTGCAAAACGCCTTCGGGATATCTCCCGCTTCGTTTGAGAGATTCGTGAAAACGAACTTCGTCCGGCGACATTTGAATTTGATCGCGATATTTCATCTTTGGAATGCGAATGCAATATTCGGAGCCGTGTTTCGGTTGATATCCGGTCGCGTTCAAGATATCTTCGAGGAAGTGTTCTTGGACCGGATGCGTGAAGCCTGGGATTGTTAAAACGCACGCCTTTTTAAAATATCTCTGAAATTGTCCCGCGTCAAGCGTCGCAGACATCAATATCACTTTCAGAGTCGGCCGGTGCGGTAGAACGTCTCTCAGCAACACGAGCAAGAAATCGGAATCCAAGCTTCTTTCGTGGACTTCGTCTACGACGATGTGCGTCGCTTTCGCTAGTAAAGGGTCTTCGGTCAGTCGACGCAACAATACCCCGGTAGTGCAAAACATGATTCTCGTCTCTCTGGATTGTTTCGATTCTAATCGAATGCTATAACCAACAGTTTTCCCAATCGTTTCATTTCGCTCTTGAGCAACGCGACGCGCGACAGACGTAGCGGAAATTCTCCGCGGTTGTGTACATATGATCGACGTCGTCGCGCCGCGCTCCTTGGCGATTTCGTTATCTAAAATAAATTGCGGGAGTTGCGTCGTTTTACCGCATCCAGTTTCCCCGACGACGACACAGACTTGGTTTCTTTCGATTGCTTCGATGAGCGCGTGTCTCTTCGACCACGAAGGTAACCTTTCTCGAACTTTCATCATCGGATCGCTCTCTTTCTGCATCAATTTGTTCTCTAACTGCGACTTCAAAGCTTTCGAAGTTTCCACGTTTTTGGGCAAAGTCAAAGCTTTCGCCTCTTCAATTTGAATGCGCTCGCCCAAGACTTGTAAGTTTTTCAGTGCTTCCGCGTCGCGTTGAGATTGAGTTTGCGCCTCGTGTTTTAACATCGCTTTCTTTTGTTCCGCAAATTTCTTATCCCGTTCGCTTTGAATTTTCAGACGGTCGTTTTGGGAAAGAGGAGCTCCTCTGTTTGATGTAGTCGGAACTGCATTTGTTAATGTTTTCGGTCGCGGAATTCCTCCTTTATTGTTGTCGTCTTCGTTTTCGTTTTCTTCTTCTTCGTCGTCTTCGTAATACGCATCGATCAACGTTTCGGCGTTTACGCGGTATTTTTCCATCGCATCCAAAGGTCCATCCCCGGAAAGCCAATCGATCAATCCGTCCAACATCGGTTCGCCCAAATACTCCTCACTCGCGCTTACTTCCACCAAAGCCCGCGTTACCGCCGCTTGTCTTCCAAACGTGAGCGTCGGGTGCGTAAAATGTACTCTCGGAGGCTCGAAAGGGTACAATTTCGATCTTCTAAAATCCAACGAAAGCGTCGCGTGCGTAGGTTTCTTCTTCCCGAGCGAGACGACGCCTTTCATTTGTATTTCAAACTGCGCGAAATTATCGTCCTCAATATCCTCTACATCTAATCCACCAATATCCGCCAACTCTTCCCTTCTCGCGTCGAGAAGAATCTCTTCGATTCGTTCTTTCGAGGCGTCTTCTAATCCAGATTCCGCGAACGCCAGCTTCGCTCTTTTCAGCGCCGTTTTCTTCAAACTCTCGCTCATCGCCGACAGCAAATCATCCAACGCGACGTCGCCTTTTTTATTCTCTTCTCCTCGAGCGTTCAAAACGGCCATCTTTGCAATCTTCTTCCCGAAACCGGCAAAAAACAACTCCTTCGTCACGTCCGTTTCCCTCGAGGAAGAGGAAGCCGTCGCGCCCACCTCGTCGTCCTCGTCGTCCTCCTCTTCTCCTCCCTTCTTCTTCTTCCTCGAATCCCTCGCCTCCTTCGCGCTTTTCTTGAACGCCTCCGGTAACTCCTCGTACGAGCAGTTCAAAATCAACCAATCCATGGCTCGATGTACTCTGCGTTTCTTTTGCTCGTTGAACCCTTGCGCCAAATCCCCATCCTTCGCTCTTTGCGCCGTCGTCTTCTCCATCGCCTTCTTCGCCTGCGATTCCGCGAATCCTTTTTTCCTCGTCAACTCCTCGAAACATTTTCTATCCACGTCGTCTTGGTCCACGTCCGTGCGAATAGCAGAACTCGCCGAACCGCCCGCGCTCGCTCCTCGCCCACCAGTCAAGCTCAAACTGCTAATCAAATTCCCAACCATATTTTGCTGCGCGCTCGTCATGTCAATCTTTTCGCTCGCGTTCGATGTCCCACTCCCTCGTCCGCCTCCTCCTCGTCCTGCTCCTCGTCCTCCGTTTCCTCCTCGTCCGTGTTCTGTGGTAGCGGTACTCTCTCTTCTTCGTTTCATCTTTTCCTCTTTTTCTTTTTGCATCTTGACTTTCTCTTTGCTCATTTCTTTCTGGCCGTTCTGGTGGCCACCGCCGCCGGTGCGTCGACCGCCGCCTCTGTTTGGACCCATTTTATGTGCCCCGCTTCGCGTTTGTGGTGTTTATCTCACGACCGAGAGAGAGTAAAAGAGAGATGTCATGCGTTTATGCGCACCCTTTTCGGGTGTTTTTTGTGTGGTTTTGTCTCAAAATCTCCTCATTACTTCCCCAAACGAACCGTGCGCTCCTTTGCGGAAAACTCGGAGAGAAAAGCGCGCGATTCGAAGGACGAAGAAGCGGACCCTTCGAGGGAGCGTCAGACAGGAATCCGCGGGCTTTTCTGCGCTCTCGTTCTTTCTCTCTCACAATAGAGTTGTTGTGTAGTAAAAATCCTTTCGATTGAATTCCTCTCGTCCGCGCAAAACGCTCTTCGCGAAGAATGAGTTCCTTCACGTCCGCGTGCTCCTCGATCGATTTCGGGTTCTCTCAGTGCTTCGGAGGATGGCAAAACGCTTCCGTCGAAGTAAAACTTTCCGCGGGGCAAAGTTTCCCCGCGACCGCGACGGGAATGGACGTGACCGAATCGGTGTCCGATTTGGCGTCGAAAACGTTTATTCTCACCGGAGCGACGGGGACGTTGGGGAGAGCGTGCGCGAAAATTTTACGCGCGAGAGGGTGCAAACTGATATTCGCGAGCAGAGACGTGGAGAAAGCGAGCGCGTTCGTGGGAGAGATGGAGAAGGAAGACTTTGAAGGAGAGGATGAAGGAGATGAGGATGAGGATGATGAAGAAGAAAAGGACGAAGAGAAAGAGGCGGACGAGGAGAAGCCAAAGAAGAAGAAGAAGAAGAAGAAGGTAACGATGAAAGAAGTGACGATATTGAAGTGCGATTTGAGTTCAGTGCACTCGGTGAAGTCTTTTTGCCGAGAGTTTCAAAAGTTAGCGTTGCCTTTGCATGGGATTTTGTGCTTAGCGGGGGTGGTCGTGCAACCGTTTGCGTTGACGAAACCGGACGGGGTGGAGACGCACTTCGCGATTAACCATCTGAGTCACTACGCCATGGTGTCGTTTTTGAGCGACGAGTTGACGAGGACCGCGGCGGTTGCCGGAAACGACGGGAAGGTGGTGTTGGTGTCGAGCAACGCGCACCATTGGTCGTATCGAGTGCGAAGAGGGACGACGAAACCGAGTCGAGGGATTGATTTTGAGAATTTAAATAGCTCGTATGGGTATTCAGCGATTAACAGTTACGGACAATCGAAATTGTGTCCAATTTTACACGCGTGGAGAATTTCGGAAACGGTGAATGGCGTGAGAGCGTTTGCGGTGAATCCAGGGCAGTTTGGCGAGGAGTTGTCGAAACAGTTTGGGGAATATTTCGGAGGATCTATCGTACACTCGTTGGTGGCGCCGTTTACAAAGGTCAGCGTAGAAGTAGCTTCGGCGACGGTTTTGTTGTGTTTGACGAATAGTGGGTTACCTCCAGGGGTATATTATAGCGAGTGTAAGCCGACGAGGAGTTCGTTACCTTCGAGAGATCCGAGGTTGGCGACGCAGTTGTGCGACGAGAGCGACGAGATGATTCGGGAGATATTAGCAAAGAAACATGTAGAATTTAGCGGAGAGAATGAATCTGGCGGTGGCGGTGGAGGAGGGAGTGATTCTCCAAAGGTACCGCGGTCGCCCGGAGGGATGGTGATGATGACTTCGCCGGCAAAAATGAGCATCGGAGGAGATTCCCCGAGAGGGATGAAGTAAACTCACTAAGGTACGAGCGAGTTAAAATGTTTTCCTTCTCTTGTTTTTTTTCTTTTTCGGCTGATGTATCTAGGATCCGAGGCGCTCAAAGAATGCTCGATATCCCTCAAAATTTAGCCAACATAAAACTGGTTTCAGCGACGACTTGCGACGAGCGGAGGTTGAATCACGACAACCTTTGTTCTACTTTTACTGTCTCGCATATTTGATTTCAACAACCCTCTATTTTATTTTCTTATCTATATAAAGTTTAACTCACCTTTAGTTTTCTTCTTCTATTTCTCTTTCTCCTAGAGTTGTAAAAAACGTGCGAAGCAAATATGACAGCCATAACGCTCACAACAAACGTGACGGCATCCACATCTGGAATTTCTAATAACGCGGGCGTCTCTTTTTCGTAATCTATCGGTCCAGCCATGTTTAGGAGTCCCTCAATTTCAGGGGAACCGAGATGCGTTGGCGGCAGTAGCTCGCCGAGATTCTTCCGCACGTAAACATCATCGCCTTCTTCTTTTTTCGGCGCGAAATCGTACTCAAACATCGATATTCTCAGATAGGTCGTCGCATTCATGTGCTTTTGCATGGACGGGTCTAATATTTTCCAAACCTCTGGCGACTTTTGTAATATGCGAATGATAAACATTGAAAACCACCGGTAACGGGCATCTTGAAAGACGCCGTCGCCTCTTAAAGCTGCAAACCACATTTGCCAATCCAATCTCGGTTGATGAGGTGCTACAAATGACGGACGTTTTTTCACGTTGCCCGGCTTATACTTAAACGTGAGTTCGGTCCATTCCACATCCTCGACTTTGTCGGCGTCGGGCGCAATCTCGAAAATAATTTCGCGGCGCGCAACTTTTCCGTCTTCGCCGACCCCGGTCATCGAGCGAAACAATCCATATCCGGAAGAAATGCGTCTCAGAGGCGTTGGCATGTGTCGCTGTATCGAGCTCGTCGCCGTATCGAGAAACTCAGCGTTGGCCCGGAGCAAAGGATGCGCCTTTGCAATTTGTTTGTTCGGCGCAATCTCACGCATCGGCGCCGTTACGACGAGCAAGTACGCCATCAACAAAACGTCGCGACATCTCCGCAACGTGAAAATCTTAAAACTCTCTTCGTTATTTTCTTTTTCCTTCTTCGTTGCTTTCGCCAGAAATCCGCGATATGCATACGTCAAAGGTACGGCAATTAAAATCAAATACGTTCTCGATACAGGAACTGCGACGTCGAGGAACTTTGTCAAGCGTTTATTCACATTCTTCGAGGACGCGCGAAGTTTCACGCCATCTTTACCCGGTGCAAACATGTTCACCGTGCATATAATGAAAAACAGAAGCGAGAGATGCGTCGCAATCATAGCCATCGAGTGTTGCAACACGGGCAAGGCTTTTGCTTTGTTCTTTTCGAGCGTGCGAGCGGCTTCTCCATCATTACCTTTATCTTCTTCTTTCTCGTCGACCGTCTTCACCACCTTCCTCTCGCCGCCGGCGAAGCTCGCCATCGATAACACGATCGTCAAAAGATTGAAATACGCGTAGTTCCCACTCAATATAATGCCAACCTGAAACAAAATCTGCCCTAAACACGCTGCTCTTCTCGCCATTTTTGTCGGCGCGATGATCAGAAACGCCATCGGTCCTTCCGCGACGTACGTCAACGCCACGCCAATCTTCTTGTACCTCGGACTCACCCCGTTGGCAATCAATCGAGACAACCCAGTCGGCAACGGCTGCGTCGCGAAGTGATACTCCAACGCGGTTAATTTTAACCACGTTTTGCACTTCGATTGAATTTTCACGCAGCCGCTCATCAGCATCAATTTGTACAGAATCGCTCGCGGGATCCACGCATATTGCGCGTCCTCGTTCTCCTCCTCGACCGAACTCGTCCTCTTCCTCGGTGGAAATAACACCGCGCCAACCGCGCATGCGATCCCGCACTCCAAGAGTAAAACATCCCACTGAAAAGAGAGAAACGCGTCTCCAATATCCACCATCGACCCGTACGTCCAAACCAAGAACGCGAAATGGTACCATTTTCTTCTCCCGCCGCCGCCTCTTCCTCCTCTTCCTCGTCCATCCACCATCAACCAATAAAATGTCACCGTGACCCCTAGGTACAAAACGCATTCCATGAATTTCTCGTACGAGTGAAACCGCAACGAAGCAGCCAACCAGACGACGTTATAGTTTGTCTTTCGCATCAAATCGAACGTCTTGCGATAAAGCGCCGCGAAACTTCTTCCCTGCGCTGCTGCTGAATCAACATTATCTGAAGACGATATCGTTGAGAATAACAGCCCCTCGTCGTTTAACTGTTTCAAAGGGACGAGGCCATTCTTACCGTACAACGCGGCAAACTGGCCCTCGGAAACGAGCGAGATGAACGCGAGAAGGAAACAGAGGAGGACGCCGGATTCGAACAGGGCGCGAGACGACGGCATCTGCTCGTCGTCGTCGTCGTCGTCGCGGAAGTTTTTGCTTTTGTGTATGCGGGCGAAGAAGCGGGGGGAATTTTTCTGTTGTTTTTACTCTTAGAACACATTTGACTGTAGTATAACTAACACTAAAAGGCTAGAAAAGAGCTAATGAACATTACGCATGTGCCTTTGCAAAGTATTAGATTGACTAAATCGCTTCTCGCACACATCGCATTCATACGGTTTCTCTTTCGTGTGAATACGCTTGTGTCTTGTCAAATTACCAGATGTACGAAAAGCTTTATCGCACACATCGCATTCATACGGTCTCTCGTTCGTGTGAATACGCATATGTTTTGTCAAATTACCAGAATCACTAAAACGCTTCTCGCACACATCACATTCGTACGGCTTCTCGTTCGTGTGAATACGCATGTGCCTTTTCAAATTACCAGAATGACGAAACTTCATCTCGCACACATCACACTCATACGGTCTCTCGTTCGTATGAATACGCATATGTTCGGCCAACTTGGATGGACTAACAAACACCTTCTCGCAAACATCGCATTCATGTTGTTGCGTTCTCTTTCTCTTCCATCCTTTCCTAACAGTCATCTCTTCTTCTCGTATCTGTTCGTCCATCTCATCATCATCATCATCATCATCATAATCAGGTATTCTCAAACACAACACTCGTTCTTCTTCTTCTTCTTCTCGAAACTCTCGCGCTTCTCGCTCCTCTCTGTCGCTCGCGACCACCACCGTCCTCGCGTTTTCCGCGCGTTTCGGGTGCGGATTCTTTTGTCGCACCATCTGTGTATCTCTCGTTTTCTTATTACGTCTCTCTCTCTCGTCGCGAGTGTTCGTTGCGCTTAGAAAAATGAGGCATTCGTATCTCTTTGAATTTCCCCTATAAAAAAGAAACTCGCAAACGCGCAAACACACGGCACGCGTAAAAGCTCTCCTCCGCAAAAAGGACGAAAAAGAGGCCGCGCGAGTGTTGCTGCGAAGAAGCGACCATGCGGTCGTCGCGTCATCTCGCGTGGTGGCGTGTTTTCATTCTGTGTTTGTGTTGTGTTGTTGTTGTTGTCAACGGCATCGCATCCCCTAACAACACCAACAACAACAAAGAAGAAGAAGAAGAAGATGAAGAAGTCCCGAGATGTTTCCACGCGAACGCGAAAGGTCGACGCGCGTCCAACGAGGACGAAACGCTGTGCGCTACAATAGAAGCACCGAGGGAACTCGAAGAAGAGGGAGGAGAAAGAATGGGGGTTGGTAAAAAGCAGTTTTTGGTCGCGGCGGTGTTTGATGGACACGACGGACGCTTCGTGAGCTCGCAGGCGAGGAAACTCGTCGCGGAGAGCGTGGAGGGGAGACTTTTCGAGAAAGAGGAAGGACGGTTTATGAAGGACGAGGACTATTCTGCGCAGGGTGAGATGAGCACGACGGGCGACGATGATGGTAACGTGGAGATGGAAGAAAGAAGGGAACGACGGGCGTTGGAGATGGCGTTGCGAGACGTTCACGAGACCATCGAGAGGAAGATGACGGATGGCGCCAATCCGGACGCTTCGGCGGGGGATGGTTTGCGCGTTGGCGGATCGACGGCGTTGGTCGCTCTGATTCCTCCCGATTTGTCGCGCGCCTCGTTCGCGTGGGTTGGAGATTCGAGAGCGTACGCGTGTGAAAGCACTCGAAACGAGGCAAAGGTAATCACGAGGGATCACACGGTGAAAGCGAGTTTGGAGGAAGCGGAAAGGGTAAGGAAGATGGGCGGCGTCGTGACCGGGGACCGAGCGGAGGGGATTTTGGTCACCCGGGCGTTGGGGGATTTTGAAAGCCGAGGGGTTGGCGGAGCAAAAGCGGAAACAAGGACGGTGCGTTTTGAGGAATTCGCGGAGAGGTGGGATGAGGAGGGGGAGAAGGAAGAGAGTAGTAGCGGTAGCGGTAGGGGTTTAGAATACGCGAGTAATCCTCGCGAACGCGCGGAAGAAATTAGAAAAAGGAGACGAGAGGGTGGTAGCGGAGATGGAGAGAAGGATTCGTTGTCTGTTTCTTCTTCTCCATCGTCCTCGCCGATTCCAAAGAGAAAGAGTCGGGCGAGAAGAAGAATACGCGGCATCGTTCTCGTGTCGGACGGCGTCATCGAAAAAGCAGAAGACGAGGGGGAAAGCGGACAGTTCATGAACGAACTGTGCGAGATTTTATTTGGGGATGTGGACACGGCCACCGTGAGAAGACGCATTAAACGAAGACGATCTCGTTTAGAAACGTCAACGATTGCATTGAAACCGGTGCCAAATCGGATGAATGCTATCAAAGACGCGAAGGCAAAGGAGCATGAAACGAGTCCGGAGGACGACGAGGCGTTCAATAATAACGAACAACCGCCAGAGAATGATATATTCAACAGCGATCTGGTGGAATTGAAAGTCGACGGCGAAGTCGAGCTCGAACCAGATGAAAAGGTATTTCCAATAGAAGCGTGGGCGGACATCCGAAGTTTTGGAGAAAATATCGATATGGCAAAGAACGCTCGATTGACGTGTGAAATGGCAATCGCGATGGGAAGCAAAGACAACGTAGCGGTAGCAGCCATTAAGTTCCCAGATGTCGCGGAAGAGCCTATACCATTAAATTCAGAAGAAGAACAAGAAGAGATCGTGTACGCTAAGATCGAAACATCACGCGCCGAAAATGAAGAAGCGGACGCAAACCGCCTCACGGTTGCCGATCGGCGCCGGAACGACGGCCGCATTTTTTCAATCGACCCGAAACCCGGTGCGGTAATCGCCAACGCCTTTCGGTTGAACGAAATCGTCGCATTGAGTAACGGTCCAATAAAGAATTATCACGACGGTGTCTTGCTCGGCAACGAACGGGACAAGAGAGAGGGAAGAGTAGGATCAGACATCGTGCAAAAGTATATCGTGGGAGGCGAAGGATACCAGTCCTATTCAGAGGCCATAGAAATTCCTTGGAACGCTGATTTATACGAATACGGCGAATATTTTGACTTTGATGGAAGCTATTTTTCTTCGGCATCCGGCGCATTGCCCGAGGGAAACAGTGTGGGAGAAGCGCAAAAACAAATGATCAAATTGACAGACGCGGATAAAGCGTTTGCAATGCTCATGATTGCGCCAGCTTCCTCGCGCGAGCACAGAAAAAGAGCCGCGATGAAAGTGGAAACGCCGCCTCCCGATGGAGTTCTTTCGAATTGGTGGCTTCGCGCGAAGAGCGGCATATCCTCCGTATTCTTCTCAACGGCACCAGTGGAAGAAGAAGAGAAAGAAAGAGAGTTGAAAGAGGATGTCGTGCTCGTACCTACATCGACATCTGCGCAACGCGAAGATACTACGCGCTCGAACCGTAAAAGAGTATTCGCAAAAGGTCATTTTGGTGAAGTGTGGCGAGCGACAGCTTTCGACGTCGGCACACTCACGCCACAATGTCGCACGAGCGCAAATGATGAGAGTCTGGAGAGCGATTCGAGCGATTTCGAAGAGAATGATGCGAGTTCTTCTTTCGTCATTAAACGCATATTTGTCGAAAGAGGAGACGATGTGCGGAGATCTGGAAGCCGAGAAATGTACTTTGGAAATTTATTTTGTGACGTAACTCCAAATGTCGCTCGTTTTCATCGCGCATTCGAAACGACAACGACAACGTCAGATTCGTCATCTTCCGAAGAAAAGGAGTTATGGTTAGCGTTTAGAGACGAAGGAACTTCGTTGGATCGATTGATGTACGAAGAAGGTCAAGGCGGAATGTTGCGACCGTCAGAGTGGTGGATCGAGCAGCGCAAAATTGCTGATGAAAACGGGAGAAGAACGAGAAACGAGATTCTTAATGCACGCCAGAATGAAACTTCGGGTAGCTCGAGAGATGAAAACGCTTCCACGGCACCTACTTCATTCCCCCAAAGAGATGCTTTGCGTGAAATTTTGCTCGAAATCGCGCGCGGTGTTGCGAAAGTTCACCAATCGAACGTGGCGCATCGCGACATCAAGCCTGCGAACGTTTTCATAGCATTTGAAAACGGCAATACCGGAACTCCTCCGTCCTCCTCCGCCCTTTTTTCCTCGACGGTCGCGGTTAGCGATGTGCGCATAGGCGACTTTGGATCTGCGGTGGATGCGGGATCCTTCGATACGTTGTTTGGTCCGCTCGGGCCGAACTCGGATCAAGAAACGCCTGATTTCGCACCTCCCGAGTCTTTATTTCGCGCGAAAAATCAACACCCCGAGCATCACACGCTCTCGTCGTTTGATATTAAGAAGTATAAAATGTATGACGCGTGGTCGCTCGGGATTGTATACTTGGAGGTTTTAGCTCTAGGAACTTCACGCGTTTGGGACGACAACGGTTTCGCGACGACGAGCGATGCCGGCAAGCGAGAGCGATTACGACGGGACGATTCATTGCGCGACGCGAGCGCGGAAACACGACTGGCATATAACAGAATTAGAGCAATGCTATCTATGTGTATTGCGCCGTCCTACGCTAACTTTGGCGTAAACAGTGGCGTTGAATCGAGCGTTCGAGACGACGCGAAGTATCCTCGTCCTGGCGAATCAAACGAAGAACAGAGCGAAGATGATAAGGAAGATATCGATAACCGCGGTAACGGTAGCGTGTATTCCGGCGCTTGTCTCGAAGAAAATATCATGCGAAGAATCAAGCTCCGCGACCCGCTGCGACTTGGATTACCCAACGCCTGGGCGCTTCGTTTAATTCGAAGGCTTTTACAGTGGACCCCCGATCGCCGTTTGGACGTTGCGCGGATTGAGAAGCACGCGTTTTTTAAGGAACGAATCGACGAAGTAACAGGTGAATCGTTCTTCGCGAACGAAGGTTGGACGTGCCCAAACGATGCGTCTGGTTTCGTGTACGAGTTCTCGGACGAATGCGCGGAACGATGCAAAAATGCGGAATGCGTCTAGTGGAAAAAATTGTGTTGTGTGCTAAAACTTTCAAATACAAAAACTAAATCAATCCCCTCGTCATCAACAATCTTGAGAGTTCGAGGATTTCATTAACACTATCGTTACGTACTTTGCTCTATATCTATGCGTCGTTCCAATCACGCTCAATCCTTGGTTCGCCTTACTCTGATCTACGTACGCGTGATTCAACACCACGTGTTGCGGCCTGGGCAACAAATTCGGCGCGTACGGAATCGGCGGCATATTCAATAACGTCAACTTCAACTGCGGCGGCATCGCCGGCGGTTCTTTACTAAAATCCTCCCCGTAAAACAAATAATCGTCGTAACTCTCCTTCGGACTACTCGGTACCGCGAAATGGTCCAAATTATCTAAAATTTCCGGCACGTACTCTTGCACCTCCAACACGTTGTTCACGTTCCCCATCTCGTCGTACATCGCCGGCTGATCCGGCGCGTACATCCACTCTCCATCGACGATAAATTTATACTGATACACCCCAGGTGGAAACGATTTAATCACCGAAAACTCTCTATTCCCAGACCGATGGAGCTGCGTCCGCGTTTGCCATCCGTCGAAGGAGCCTTCGACTTCCACGACCGAACCGCCTTGCGTCCCTGTTCGTTTTAAAAATGCGCGAAGGGTAGACACACACAGAGAGAGAGAGATGCGAGAGCGTGAGTAAAAAGAACACGAGAAGAATTAAGAACGAGAGTAAACGCATCCTTTTGAAAAACCGCATCGGCCGAAGCGCGTCGTCCGTACCGACCGCTCGCGAACACAAAAGACACATCTAGGGTAAAAACACCTCCTCCCCCCTAACGAAGAGGACGACGAGGTAAACGACGACTTCGATAAAACGAACGTCGCATACTACACTCTGACGAACGGGGCGAAAAACAGGACGCACACGTGATGGCGACTGGCACCAGCGCCGGTTCCAGCGCTTCTCCTCCTCCTCCTCCTCTCCCGCCTCCAAACCCCCCACCGGTGATGTTATTCAGGTGCGAACTTTGCGCGCCCGGGATCGGTACGGTTTGCGTCACCGGTCCGTGTTCGTACGTGCTGTGATGACTCGACCCACCGCCTTGCGAAAAAGCGCCCTCGAGGGAAGAGGTGTCGTCGTTCTCCTCTCCTCCTCCTCCTCCTCCTCGGGTGGTGTTGTTCTGCGTGCTGTTGTTGTTCCCCATCTCGCGCACTTTCCCGAGAGCGTTCTTCGTTCAATTCACTTTCTCTCTCTCTCTCTCTCTCTCTCAGAGAAACGCAGAAAACGGCGCCTCCTTCTCGCGACCGTTACGAGCGTCGCCGGTATGAAGTCGTCGATCGTTTGCGCGCGCTCTCTCTCTCTCTCTCTCTGCGTCTCAGAAAGTGGCGACAAAGAGAGTGAATTTAAAACCTCTGCTTTTTTCTCCATTCCAAACGAGCGGGAAACGCTCCAAAACGCCTCAAAGTTTGCTTTTCTGCACGGCACGAATACCACGGAAGACTTTTGCGCACAGAAAGAGGATAAGAGAGAGAGAGAGATGATGATGATGATGCGACGAGGCGCGAGGAGGCGTCTCCTCGCGTCCATCGTCCAGATGCATTCTTGTTCTTCTTCTTCTTCATCTTCCATCCCCGTCGGGGGAGAATTTTTGCGCTCTGATTCTTCTTCTTCTTCTTCGGTGAAGACGACGAACGCGCGTCACACTCCGCGGTGGAGGAGGCGCGACGGGGTTGCTTTCGCGGAGGAGGACGGGGGGTCTCCTTCCGCTGCTCCCATCGCGTCTTCGTCTAATTATTCGAACGCGCGGCGACGACGGAGTTTTTCTTCTTCTTCAACGACGGCGGCGAGCCAACATTATTGTTCGAGAACATTTTTAGAGAGAGAATTTCATCATCAGCATCATCATCATCATGATCATAAGCGGAGAGCAAAGACGACGATGACGTCGTCGCCATCGTCGTCGTCGTCGTCGTCGTCGTCATCGACGACGATTCTCGAAGAAGAAGAAGAAGGAGAAGAAGAAGACCCAGACCCGGATAATCCGGCGAATGCGAAACCGAAAGGTCCCATTGGTCAAGCTTTTGATTTCCTCTCGGCGGTGGCGCTGGTGTGCGCCACCGCGGTAGCCGCCGTAGCCGGTGCGTCGTATTACGTGCAAACGACCGAAGAGTTGGAGAAGAAAGTGAAGGGGAAAGATTTTGAGAAAGAAATCGCGGTACCGGGAGCGCAACGGTTCGCGGAATATTTGCTGGAGTTTCGCCAGTTTATCGATGAGAAATCGAGCCATTATTTAGACCCGATTAGCGATAAGTTGTTGCCGGACCATCCTCCGGACGCGATGTATATTCCTCACACTTTAGTTTTGGATTTGGACGACACCTTGATTAACTCGAATTGGAACAGAGAGAGAGGGTGGCGAGTGTTTAAGCGACCGGGAGTGGATCCGTTTTTAGAGCACTTGGCGCAATTTTACGAGATGGTTGTATTCACCGACCAACTCTTGACATACGGTGAGCCGATTTTAGAACGGTTGGACCCAAAACGGTACGTCACGCACCGTTTATATAGAGAATCGGCGCAATATAAACACGGAGAATACATAAGAGATTTATCCAAGTTAAACAGGGATATGGAGAGAGTATTGTACATAAGTTCGAAACCAAAATCGGCGGAGATGAACCCGGAAAACGTCATTCCGATTCAGCCTTGGAGATACGAAGACGGTTCGACCGATACCGCATTGCTCGATCTCATGCCGTTTCTAGAATCCATAGTTCGTCTCGGCGTCGCCGACGTCCGAGCGGTTTTATCCTCCTACAAGGAAGAAATGAAAAGAACCGGGAAGGATATCCCGCACATCTTTCGAGAGAGGCAGCAAAAGTTCCAAAAGAAACGATTGGAGCAAGCGAAACAAGTCGCGCCCATCGGAAGAGGAAGGAAGAAAATAGACGCGTGGTAAATATTGGCGCTTTTTTGTGAAAACACGCGACGCAAAGTACTCCTTTTCTGCCATTATTACGTACGCCTCGCACTACTCTATATAAAGAGTTGCCACCACCCATCGTGCCTCAAGTCCTCCTCTCTCTGTAAAAAAAAACCAAAGAAGAGGAAAAAAGACAAAACTCGAGTTTAGGGTTTTTTTTGTCGTTTCGTGGCCGTCGTTTCCGGATA